>Ga0213865_10000017_pt1 | contig 95980 bp, 109 predicted proteins | sample PICome_6_FD_160100 | JGI IMG/M metagenome (GOLD analysis project Ga0213865, IMG submission 160100) | Coastal seawater microbial communities near Pivers Island, North Carolina, United States - PICO282 | ecosystem: Environmental > Aquatic > Marine > Coastal | place: USA: North Carolina...
GGGTTGCTAGATAAATCTATTAATAGCTGGGTTATAGGAGAAAGGAGACCTGCGCTCGACGAGATAAAGAGATTTATTAATAATAACAATTTAAATCTAGACCCGAACGAGGTTTTTACCTTTTCATCGAAAGAAAAAACAGTGGATTCTTCCTTTTTATCACTCAAGACTGAAGGTAATCAAAATGTAATCCCTAAATTTCTACTAGATAAAACAATATTTAGTTTTGTAACAGAGACTCACATTTATCAAAATATAACTTTAGTATCGGAAAAAACTTTTAAACCTCTTTTACAAAAACATCCTTTCATGGTTTATAGTCATCCTGAACACATGCACTATCTTCAAGAGTGTGGTTACGTCACTTATTCTGAAATGTTCGATGAATCTTATGATTATGAAAATGATGAGAACAAAATAAAAATTTTAATTGATAATTTATTGTCCTTTAAAGATCGTGTAGTTGGCAAGGAACGTATTATCGAAGAGAAGTTGGAATATAATAGACAGCATTTTTTGACTATACCATGCAAGGAAAAAACAAAAAAGAAACTTTTGGATTTTTTTGAATGAAGAAGATAGTATTGGTACAACCAAATTACAGGCAAGGGCCAAAAGAATTAAATGCATACTACCTCCCATATTCAGTAGGGGTACTATGGGCATATGCTATACAGTTTGAAACTATAACAAAAACCTATGAATTGGATAAAATTGTCTGGAAAAGGGATTTGATAGATGGTATAATAGATAGTTTCGATGACATAGATGTGGTAGCTTTCAGTACATATGTCTGGAACAAGAATTATAATTTTGAATTGGCAAGACGAATTAAAGAGCGAAACCCCTCTTGTATTACTATTTTCGGAGGACCAGAAATACAACTACAAAATAAAACGCTCTTTTTACAGAACCCCTTTATGGATTATGTTGTAAAATTGGAGGGGGAATATGTGTTTAAAGATTTGTTGGAAAATTTGGATACCCCAGAACACATTAAAGGCATACTGATAAACAGGAACGGTGCAGTAATTGATACAGGAGAACCTACCCGAATTACGGATTTGAGTAGTTTACCCAGTCCATATCTTTCTGGTGTTTTCGATGGTTTGGTTGAAGATTATCCTGACGTTGAATGGAATGCCACATTGGAAACGAATCGCGGGTGCCCATATTCCTGTACCTTCTGCGATTGGGGCAGTTTAACATATAGTAAAGTTAAGAAGTTTGAATTAGATCGGGTATATGCAGAATTGGAGTGGATGGGTAAAACTGGCTGTGGATTTGTCAGTGTGACTGACGCCAACTTTGGAATTTTCTTGGAGCGCGATAATCTAATTGTAGATAAACTTTTAGAAATACAAGAAGAGTACGGCAATCCATACACATTCAGCGTGACATGGGCGAAGAACCAGAAGAGCGGGGTTATTGATATTGTTAAGAAGCTTACTGATAGTCCAAAGTCTAATCAGGGACTCACAGTAAGTGTTCAGAGTATGGATTTGTCTGTTCTTGAAAACATTAAACGCAAAAATCTTAATCAGCATAAGATAGAAGAGATTTTTGAAATATGTGAAGAACGCAATATACCAACTTACACAGAGGTAATATTGGGGTTACCGGGAGAAACCCTTGAGAGTTGGAAGCAAAATTTTTGGGAGTTGTTTGACGCTGGTGCCCACACCGGGTTAAATATTTTTCAGGCTCAACTACTAGAGAATGCTGAAATGAACTTGGGACAAACAGATGAATTTGAAATGACTTCTCAAGTTGTTTATGATTATATGAGTGGTAGTTATGATGAAGACCCGATAAAAGAAGGGGTAAGAGCAGTAACTTCTACTAACACTATGTCTTTTGATGAGATGTTGGATGCACAAATTTTTAGTTGGTTTTTAAATACATTTCATGTAAATGGGTTGACAAACTATATAAGTAGATTTTTACACAAAAATACAGATATAAATTATGAAAAGTTCTATGGTGGCTTGTATAAGTATTTGCAACATGATAGCTGGTTCAAGGAGCAGGAAGATCAAGTAAGACAGTATTATAGAAAGTGGATGGAATCTGGTTTTATAAATCATCCAAAAATTGCTGGTGTTGAAATACACGGATGGAATTTAATACACCGTACAATTCTACAGATACATGTAGAAAAGAAAGTTGGTATGGTATTTGATTTGATATATAAATATTGTGAAAATATTTTTGATGGCGCAGAATTGTTAAATGATATATACAAATTTCAATCTACATATTTTATAGAGTGTGATGATAAGGTAAATTACCCAAAGACTATTGATTTTAACTACGATTTTTTGTCTGGTGAATTTAAATTACCTGCGACTTATGTTTTCGATTTTCCAGAAGATAAAAACATGACAGACCAAACCTTTTTAGAGAATATATATTTTAGAAGGCGAAAAAATTTTGGTAAGGCTGAAATAAAGAAATTGTAAATGGAATTTTTTATTGAATATGAAACATATGAAGGGAATTCAGATTCCTTGTGTTATTCTTTGTTTGAAAATGAGGTTGTTGATGCGTGGTTGGAATGTATCCAAATCGGTAGACCAGAATTGAATTTTGGTTTTTATGGATTGTCTAGACTTGACATAGCAGAAGTATCTTTAAAATTGGCTGCTGCCTATGAGAAAATATCTGAAAAATTATTAGAAAAAGATCAAAACATCGATGTAAGTAAAATACTAATTGATGGTGCTGTCGATCAACACTTGTTAAATAGACTTCATGCAATTTTTCATCATTACAAAGATAGGGATTTGCAATATGGTTTAACCGGTAACACTTATCAAGAAATTCTACAACAATTGAATGGTTTGGTTCATTTACTAGAATCACAACCACACAAGAACTCCTACCAGTTTATAATTAACCCGGTTAGAAACTATCGTGGAGTGGAAATTCCTGATCATTGGTATAAAAAATACTTTTCAGGGCCCGAACAACACGGAGATTTGGTTTTGGGGTACGGTACTGTCGGCAAGGAATTGTTGGAAATATATAAAACAAAAGATGTAAAAAATTTAAATCTTATTAGCCCACAAAAATATGTGTATGGGGAATTTAGACAAATTTTTAATGGAGAGATTAATTACATAAGTACAGAACAGCTTAGACTGTGGTGTGCAGAGAGTGGAAAATCTTCATTACATGAAAGAGAACTCTATACCTTTAGACCAAAGTTAGGAAAAATAAAAACAGATTTGAGCTTTAAACAATTGAGGCAAAAGTGCTTGACGTTTAAAAAAGTATTAGGAGTTGAGGTAGACTGATGTAAGTGACTATGGTGTGTCATTGGTGATGTTATGAAAATAGGTTTTATTGGAATCGGAAAACTTGGATTGTCTTGTGCTGAAAAGATTGCGGAATGTGGGTATTCCGTAGAGGGTTATGATATAACCCAAAAAAATACCAAAAATGTAAGTCAGGTTAGTACCATTGAGGAAGTAGTAGCAGACAAAGAAATCGTATTTGTGGCTGTCCCGACACCACATGACTCGAATTATGATGGTCGAAACCCCACATCACATCTGCCGCCCAAAGATTTTTATTATGATGTTGTTAAATCTGTTTTGGCTGAAGCAAACGACCATATGAATGAGAATCAAGTTCTTGTTTTGATCAGCACTGTTATTCCGGGCACCATAAGAAGTGAGATTATCCCTTTAATTACTAATACTCAGTTTACATATAATCCTTATCTTATCGCCATGGGTAGTGTGTCTTGGGATATGGTAAACCCAGAAATGGTGATAATTGGAACTGAGACTGGTTCTAATGATGATGCTGCAAAGAAACTGGTAAATTTTTATAAGACCATAATGCAAAATGACCCAAGGTATGTACTGGGGACATGGGATGAAGCGGAAGCAATCAAAATTTTTTACAACACATTCATCAGTACCAAGATTTCTCTTGTTAACATGATACAGGATGTAGCAGAAATTCAGGGAAATATTGATGTTGATGTGGTCACAGAAGCATTAGCACAAAGCGATATGCGTATCATGGGACCACAATATATGAAAGCTGGTATGGGTGATGGTGGTGGCTGTCACCCCAGAGATAATATTGCCCTAAGACACATGGCCCAGAAATTAGGTCTTGGGTATGACTTGTTTGCTAGTATAATGGGTGCCAGAGAGATGCAGGCAAAAAATCTTGCAAAATTATTGGTTGAGCTTGCAGATACCCACAATAAGAATATATATATTCATGGAAAGTCCTACAAACCTGATGTAGATTTTTTGGATGGAAGTTACAGCATCCTTGTTGCATATTATTGTGAAGAGATTGGGTTTGATGTGACATACGTAGACCCCTTGACTGGGGATGATAATCAACCTGAAGAGCCATGTGTAATTCTTTTAGCCCACAGCCCAGCTACAACTTACAGATATACAACTAAGGAAACCGAAAAGGCAGATCAACTGTATTGCAAAATTCCTGATGGTAGTATAGTGGTTGACCCGTGGAGAAAATATGTTAATGAAAACTGCAAGGTAATACATTACGGCAACACCAGATATAACAGGGGGGGTTGAGATTTTGTATATTAATGTATCTATATGTGATGATGAAAAAGAACATACTTTTAGAATCGACCTGTTGTCTAACAAATATGTTGATCATTTATTTGAAAAACATGAAATATCTGGTAACTGGTCTTGGCAGAGAGTTGCTGTTCCGTCTGAATTGGATTATGATGCGGATAGAATAAAAGAATTGTGGGATGGGTGCCTTTCTTGTTACTATAAATTTTTAGACTTGATAGGAGCAAAAGATTTGGCAGCCCCCCCAGAAACTTTTGATTTTACCAATAAACATACGAATACTTTCCATCGAATTTTTACAACATACAACATTTCCTGTACATACTATGGGGTTGAGTATGAATTTAAACAAGAAGCGTTGGATGAAGTGGAAGAACTTAATGTTCTTATTCATGAACTTGAAAAATATATTCCAAATAAAACAATCGATGATTTCAAGAAAGATTTTGGAAAGGTGGCGTGGATAGATATTCAGGGAGACAATCACGAGAAAGAAACTAGATTCAATTTTTATGAATCCGACAGAGAGTTTGTAAATAATTTTTCTGAGTATTGTAATGTTTTTTGCATCAAACATATATTGGGGAAAGACCATTTGATCGGTTATTTAAATGAAGATGAAAGTCATCATTGGGATATAACAAATTTTCATTTGGGTTATTGTGGGTTTTGTTTGGATTTCCGGGGCGATTTACAACGGGTGTGGAAATACCCACCGTTGAAAGATTGGGCTGGAGAGGTTTCTTTATCATATTATCCGGTGGGTAGAATATCCGAAGAAGATATGGATGTAATTAGAGGACTTTCTAGTAATGTGAAAGTTGTAGGGGTTGAATATATAAATGGCTGAACAATTCACGGACAATACGAAAAATGAAGATCGTATTAAGATTTTAGAGATAAAACGTGATCAAATCAATGAGGTAAGTCCTTCTTTTTGTACTGCCAAATGGTTACAAACGACTCTTTATTTACAGACTGGATTTAATCATTCTTGTCACCACCCATCACCACACAAAATACCAGTGAAAGAAGTTCTAGAAAATCCTGCTGCACTTCATAACAGCAAATTTAAAAAAGAACAGCGTGAAAAGATGTTGGCGGGAGAACGACCAAAAGAATGTGATTATTGCTGGAATATAGAAGATTTAGATAATAAGTATTTCTCTGATAGGCATTATAAAACGTCCGACTATTGGGCTTGGGATAGGTTCGACGAGATAACAAATTCAAATCCAGAAGATGATATTTTTCCTTCTTATCTGGAAGTTTCCTTCTCAAATGCTTGTAACTTTGCATGTTCTTATTGTTCCCCAGATATAAGTTCGAAGTGGATGAAGGACATTAAAAGTAATGGCCCATATCCCGTCAAGTTTGGTAGCCACCACCTTTCTTATTTGCGAGAGAGAGAACAGTTCCCATACTCACACGATGAATATAATCCATACGTCGAAGCCTTTGACAAATGGTTCCCAGAAGCGTATCCCCATCTAAAAGTTTTTCGTATTACTGGTGGTGAACCAACCATGTCAAAAGATTTCTGGAAAACCTTGGATTTTATACTTGAGAATCCAAGACCCGATCTTGAGATTTCAATTAATACTAATCTGGGCACACCAAAAGAATTGATTGATCGTTTAATTGTTTATGCTAAGAAATTAGATGAGACTTGTAAGGAATGTTTAATATTTACTAGCTGCGAAGCCTACAAAGAGCAAGCAGAGTATATTAGAGACGGTATGAATTATGACTATTGGTATTCTAATATTGTAAGGTTCCTAGAAGAGACCGATTGTAAAGTTTGTACTATGACAACGATTAATGTGTTGAGCTTACCATCATTTTCTAGGTGGCTTGATGATATGATGCAGCTACGAATTAAATATGATAAAGACAAATATGCACACCGAACCCCGATAAGTTTTAATTATTTGAGGTTCCCACCACACTTACAGGTGACCATTCTACCAAGAAAATATAGAGAGCGGTTTGCTAGGGAATTATCGGCTACAGCATTACAGTGGCATAAGAGAAATACTAGAATTGCCCATGCGAAGATATATCTAGAAGAACAAGATCAGATTGCTAGGTTCTGTGAATATTTGTTGAAAGATACTACTTCTGGTCCAAAGTACCGGGAAAATTTTATGCAGTTCATACAGCATTATGATTATAGAAGAAATAAAAACTTTACTGAAACTTTCCCGCAATATAAAAAGCTTTATGGAGAATGGCAAGAAGAATATGCAGAATCTCTATCAGCCGATAAGAGAAATCTTGAGTTAGGTAACCACGTTGAGTGATCATTTAATAGAATATAGAAAACGAGTCCTTGATGCGAAGTCCCCGTCTTTCTGTGGTGCGAAATGGTATAATGCTACTACTTGGTTAGGTAGTGGAACTACTGCATCGTGCCACCACCCGACTGCTCATAAAATACCTCTTGTGGAGCTAGAGGCTGATCATACTGCAATACACAACACGAAGCATAAGAAAGCAGTTAGAAAGATGATGCAAGAAGGCGAAAGGCCAAAGGAGTGTGAATATTGTTGGCGCATTGAGGATATGGGTAAGGATTCTGTTTCGGATAGAGTTTTCAAATCAGAAATCTACAGCGAAGAAGACCTTCAGAAAGCTTATGAAATGGATTGGAAAGATAGTGTTGATTTAAAGACTTTTGAAATTGCTTTTGATCGAACATGTAACCTAGCATGTTCTTATTGCAACCCCTCCTTTTCTTCTACGTGGGCTAGGGACATTAAAAAACTGGGTCCATACCAGAATCTTTTATCTGATGGAGCGGGTGCGTTTGAACAAGATGGTTCTTGGACTGAGCCTTATGGTAGAGACGAAGAGAACCCGTATATCACAGCATTTTGGAAGTGGTGGGATGATGGGTTGTCAGATAGTCTAGAAGAATTACGTATTACTGGTGGTGAACCCCTAATGTCTGGTAACACTTGGAAGTTATTTGATTGGTTTGAACAACAAGATTCTGACATGAGGTTTGCAATCAATACAAATTTCATGGCAAAGGACGAAATTGTTGATCGTTTGATTGAAAAATCTCACCACATAAAACATTTTGAGCTTTATACTAGTGCTGAGTGTTATGGCACCCAGCAAGAATTTTTACGTGATGGGTTTGAATGGGATACATGGTCGAAAAATATGGACCGATTTGCAGAAGAGGGTAATTATCATAGCATAAATATCATGATGACGATCACTGCTTTGAGTGTGTTTTCTATTACAGAATTCTTAGACGAAGTTACAGATATGAAGCAGAGAAGTCGTGCTGGCAAACATCCTGTAATAAGCGTCAATATTTTGAGGTTCCCTAGCTTCCAAAGCGTTGTGACATTACCAGAACATATAAGAGCATTTTGTAGAAACGAGTTGTTTCTTTGGATTGAAGAGAATAAAAATTTGCCCTGTTGGTTAGATTTTGAAATCGCCAGCCTGCAAAGACTGGTCGATTATCTGTATTCATACGACTCTCCATTTGAGAAGGCTAGTGAGTTGGAGGTTCGACAACAAGACTTAAAATCTTTCTTTGATCAATACTGTGATCGTAGAGGTAAGGACATAAACGTATTTCCAACAATTTTTACCGAATGGTATAATTCTTTGGAAAGTGGGTATAAGAAAGCAGCTTTGAAGTCTGGAGATAATACTAGATTTTTGGATGATAATAGATTAATAGAACTGAGGGACATATTATGACAAAGACTGTTGTAATGACTTTACAAAATCCTCTTGATGAGAGTGATTTGTTGGAGATTGAATATGAAGTATTGGACACCACTATAGGTAACCAATGGTTTGATCATTGCATCATGAATCTGAACAAACGACAAAGAGTTGAGAAAAATTTTTGTTGGTTGGGTTGGCCTGATCAAAACAGGACAGTTGAGTTTCTTGCAGAGCGACTAGAGCGTTGCGTTGATACTATAAATGAATTTGCGGATACTAATAATCCACATTGGAATGGATACCGTATAGAAAAGAGTTGGGAAGATATTACCAGTGATGATGCCTTAAATCAACTTCATCACCATTTTGAAATTTTGATGGGACAGGTTTGGGATGTTGCAATCTATATGCGTTCTGCTGACCCAAAAACCTCCTATGCTATTCGGCAATTGAATAATTTAGTTCACGAACTACAAGCTAGGAAATATGCCAACAAATCTGGTATGACTGTTGTGAGTTATTTGGACCCGATTAGAGAAGAGTTTGACGAACAGCATTATGACAGCTTTTCTATAAACAGAAATTTTGGTGATATCTTCTTACATTACGCACAAACTGGAAAAACACCAATAGAAGCATTTGAGGACAATGATGATTATGTGTTTAATAATAACATAAATGCATTGCGATACATGTCTGGTGAATTTAATATTTGGTGGAATGCTTCAACCTCTGAATCTGATGTAAATTCAACTAAAGAGAAACTTGGAGCATGGTTAAACGCCAGAGAAGTTATCATGCAAGAGCAAGATGATTTTTGTTATTATGTTGACCCTGATGGTAATAAACAGGGTATCGGGTGGCTGACAGTAGCAAAGATAAAAAACCCTTTCGAAACAGAAGACGAATTGGTTGAAGAGGTTAATAAGCGTCTTAATATATATAAGCTTGCCTGTTATATTGATGGTGAATTTGTTACTGAAATGCAGTGGGATTATAAGTGGTCTGATGAAGACTATATTGAAAATGAAGTAGAGTATTTGACTCCACTATTTCCATGCTCACAACCTAACGCTTTGGATTGAAATGCCACATACATACGATTTAATAAAGGTTAAAGATATAACGGAACAATTGAATGAAGTTGGTCCCGGTTTTTGTATGGCTAAGTGGTACCACATTAGCATGCATCTACATACGGGACAAAATCACAGTTGTTACCACCCAGCCCCACATAAAATTCCATTGAAAGAAGCACAGGAGAACCCTAATGTACTCCACAATACCCCATATAAGAAACAGGTTCGAAAAGAAATGTTGTCTGGTGGTAGACCCTCAGAATGTTCTTATTGTTGGGATGTAGAAGACTTGCCCGGAGACCATATTTCTGATAGAATGTTAAGGTCTTCTGAAGAATGGTCTATACCTAAAATTGAAGAAACTTCAAAGATGACCGGGGATGAAGATGTTTATCCTGCATATCTAGAACTGAATTTTAGTAATCGCTGCCAATTTAAGTGTAGTTACTGCGCTCCTATGGCTAGTTCTACTTGGGTTAATGAAACGGATAAGTATGGTGATTGGCCTTTGGAAAACCCGATCAATGTTAGGCAGTACCAAAACATATCATTCCAAAATGAGGGGACTAAACATGGAGAAGAAGATTCGAACCCATATATTAAAGTCTTTTGGGATTGGTTTCCAGAAGCATATCCTCATGTACAGACACTTAGATTCACTGGTGGCGAGCCTTTATTAAGCCCCAATGTTTTCAAGGTTCTTGATTATGTTTCAGAACACCCAAACCCAGAACTTAAATTTGCTGTAAACAGTAACATGTCAGTTCCTCAGAGAAACATAGAGCGGTTCATTAATGTCACTAATGATTTGGTGCAAAATAATAAAATCAAGGGGTATGGGGTATTCACCAGTGTAGATACGTGGGGGGCACAAGCTGAATGGATACGTAATGGATTGAACATAGAGAAATACGAAAACAATCTTCATTACTACATGCAAAACTCCGCAACCCCATATATGAGTTTTATGGTCACGTTCTGTTTGCTGGCAATTCCTAGGTTCACGGAATTTTTGGATAAAGTATTGGAATTGAGGAAGCAGTATAACGTTTGTAATGATCAGCGCCAAAGAATAAACTTTGATACTCCATACACAGTAGAACCACCACATTTAACCGCTAGAATTGCAGATGATTGGTTTGTGGAAAGATTAGATCACAACTGTCAATACATTTTAGACAGGGTTGATGACAATGATGTGAATGCGTTTTCCATGGTAGAATATGAAAAGCTTCATCGGGTTTTGGAGTGGGTGAAGAGAAGTAGATTTGAGGGCGATGAATTGGCAATGAACCGTAGAGACTTTGCTAAATTTGTCGATGAACATGACAGGAGACGGGGCACAGACTTTCATGCTGCATTCCCTGAACTTAGAGAATTTTATGAGATGTGTAGAAAATCATGAAAGATGAAAAAAATGAAATTATGTGCAAAACATTCACCGATGATGTTCAGGAGTCATTTTGTGTACTTCCCTTTGTCCACACAAACCTGAACACTGAGGGAGATGTTTACCCCTGTTGTATTTCTTGGGACGCAGAGCGTTCAAATAAAATTGGTCTTTTAAAAGATAATACTTTAGAAGAATTATTCAACGATGATAAGCTACAACAACTTCGTCGCGACTTGATATCAGGAACGCGCCGCCCCGATGTTTGTGTTCGCTGTTACACTTCTGAAGACAATGGTTTTCCTGCTGGTAGACATGGCAACAATCGTGATCTGCAGCACATGATTCCTCAAATATTAGAGGACTATTCTGAAACCGGATATATGCCACCGAAAATAAAAAGCTGGGATATTCGTTATAGTAATTTATGTAATTTGAAATGTAGAAGTTGTGGTGGAATATACAGCACTACATGGTCAAAAGAAGATTCTGAGTTTTATCATGGGATGGAATACCGCGAGATAAAATCATATGAAGGAAAAGACCCTCTTGAGAACCAATATGAACACGTAGAAAAAATATATTTTGCTGGTGGTGAGCCACTTATAATGCCAGAACATTTTTCAACCCTGAAGAAGTTGATTGAAATCGATAGAGCCAAGTACGTTAGATTAGTTTATAATACTAACATGACAAAACTCAATTATGATAGGAACTACTTACCAGATTTGTGGAAAGAATTTAAAGCAGTTTCATTGGGGTTGAGTATAGATAATTTTGGGGATAGAGCAAACTACATACGTCATGGAAATATAAAATGGAACAAAATAGAAGATAATATTAAGAAAATGTATGAATATACAACGACTCCCGGTTCTAATATGGATTACTTTTTTTCACCAACTGTGAGTTTATTGAATGTGTATACTTTAACAGATTTGCATCGCTATTTATTTGAAAATGGTATGATGGTCCACCCAGACCAAATACTTCTCAACATTTTGTATCACCCACAGGAACTTTCTATCACCATACTCCCTGACCACATAAAGGAAGAAATATCTGGCAAAATTATTGCACATATAGCGTGGTTGAATTCCTTGGACGGTACTTATGGCAATGCCAAAGGGCAATTTGAAAGTCTATTGTCCTATATACATGAGACAATACCGAATGTGGAAGAACATGTTGAACGTTTTGTGAAAAGAACCCAAGAGATTGACCACAGAAGAAATGAATGCTTCCCAGATACCTTTCCAGAATATGCAGAATGGTGGCAAACTATTACTAAGGACAAAATTTTCGCGGTAAACATATGAAAGAACTGCCCAAAACTATATGTGCTCACCCGTGGCAACATTTACATAGTTGGCCTGATGGGAAGGCTATGTTGTGCTGTGTTGCCCATGGGGGAGATAAACACGGTGCTGTTGGTGATTTTTCGGTTAATTCATACGAAGAAATTATGAACAGTGATAAAATGAATCAAATCCGAAAAGATTTCTTGAATGGTGAGAAACCCGTTGAGTGTAGTGCTTGTTGGAAAGCTGAAGAGTTGGGTAAAAGCAGTTTTAGGTTAGATATTGGTCTCAGCGATGAAGTAAGAGATTTGATGGAAAGAACCTCCGATAATGGAGAGCTTCCAGAAACAAAGATGTATTACATGGATTACCGATTCAGCAATCTGTGTAACCTTGGTTGTCAAACTTGTGGTAGTCCACTTAGCAGCACAATAGCAAATAAGAGGGAGAATAACGAGAGTGAAAATTCTATACTGAGAGACCGAGGGGTTTTATCTGAGAGGGGTACTGTTACATCATTTGTTTATGCCAGACCAGATTTCATGGAAGTTGATGTTTATCCATATTTGGATGATTGTCGGAGTTTTTATTTTGCTGGTGGTGAACCGTTAATGCACCAAGAACATCTGGATATACTTAACTACCTAAACGACAATAAATTATACAATAAGCACATAATGTATAGTACAAACCTGTCAATTTTATCATGGAAGGGTAACGACTTTATTGATATTTGGAAAAACTTTAGCAACTTGATGTTTTGGTGTAGTGTAGATGCACATGGCCCCGCATTAGAATATGTTAGGGAATATTCCAACCACGACACGATCTTTAAAAATTTGCAAAAGTTGTTAGATGCAAAAAAAGATCATCCCCAAATGAAGATAAATATTTGCTGTACCCACAGTGTATATAATGCATATTGTTTTCCAGAATTTATAGACTTTTTGTATGAGCAGGGATTTCTACAACTGCTGGATGATATTGAAATAAACTATGCTTTTGGAGATTTGAATTCTCCAGCAATACTTCCTAACTTCGCAAAAAAGGAACTAAAAGAGAAGAGGGCCCTTTGTAGGAACAATGAATCAATTCAATATGCAATGCAAAAATTTGATAAGTTTGAATATTACTATGACACAGTAGATTCTGTTATAGACGAACCCAGTCAAAAAAGAGTCTGGGATGATCTGGTCTCAAAAAAATTGATAAAAGATATGAAAAAGCTTGAAAACAGCCTGCCTTGGTTGCACAGTGTTGTTGAGAGGTATAGAATTGTATGACACATTGCATTAACGTATATAAAGGACTTAGATATACCAATAGTGGGGATGTTCAGTTTTGTTGTAAGAGTGATATGTTTCTAGATGATAAGGATGGGAACAAGGCACAAATTTATACTCACACCCTAGAAGAAGCCCAAAATGGAAATCTTGCTGTCGAAATTAGAGAAGATTTGGAGCGGGGGGTAAAACATAAGAATTGCCAGAAATGTTGGGATGAAGAAGAAGCTGGCATTTCTAGTAAAAGAATTTTGGACAACCAAAGAGCTATTCGATATTGGGGAGAAAGGTATTTAAATGATAAAGTGGTATCCCCAGAAATAGTTGAGTTTAATTTTGGAACTATTTGCAACCTCAAATGTAGAATATGTGGTCCGTGGTCGAGCAGTAGATGGAATTCTGAATTTTATGAGTTGCTTGCCGGGGAGGATTATCCAAAAGAACATCACGACAACCAAGTTTCTTTGTGGCAAGGTAATTGGGAAGATGATAGTCCTGCGTGGGACAATATTTCTAAAAGCATCGGCAACCTAAGACACATTGATTTCTATGGTGGCGAGCCTTTTTTGGTAGACCGCAATTGGGAAATATTGAAGCAGAATGTTGAAAATGGTAATTCCTCAAACCAATATATCCATTTCAATACGAATGGAACTCGTTATGAGGAAGAGCATATAGAAATTTTAAAGAGTTATCGTAGAATAAATATAAGTTTATCTATTGACGATATGGGGGAGCGATTTAATTATCAGAGGCATCCGGCTAACTGGGATATAGTAAATGAAAACTTAAAGAAATTTAAAGAGCTTGAAGAAGAATTCCCCCAGTTTGAAGTTATGGTCTGTGTGACTGTTAATAATTTAAATTTGTGGTATATACCGGAATTGGTGAATTATTTTGATAGTATGGGAATACCCTATTATATAAACTATTTACACTACCCCTCCCACTATAACATATCAAATTTAAAACAAGATGTTAAGCCTTTGGTGGCGCAAAAATATGATGAAGCCATGATGGAGATGCAATGTAATTATAGTAAAGATAATTTGAAAGCAATAATAAATTATATGAATGTTAATATAGGCACCGCTGAACGGTGGAATGAATTTTTAAATAAAACTGAATTCAGTGATAAATATAGAAAACAAAATTTTAAAAGTGTTTTTCCTGAGTGGGCCGATGTGTTGGGGATTGTGTAATTGAATATAGTTATAGTTGGTGCTGGGAATGACCCGCAAAGATTTGGGGGATATTTCAAACAAGTTGCAGAAGAAGCGGAACATACTGTTTATACGTTTTCTTATAGACTTGAAACTACCGCTCTTGAGGACGTTCCAGTTATTTTTGAGTTGGATGTTTTAGATCGTATACCAGAGGGAGAAACAATAGACTTGTTTCTATACAATTCCATTGGTGGGTTTTATCCGGGTCAACCAAAACATTATTCTTCATTGCACGATGTTAATATGTACGAGTGGCAGAAATCTATTCTCATAAACGCAGCAATTCCACACAAACTTTCTACAATGGCTTTAAGAAAAATGGATGAAAACAGTTCTATTGTGTTTATGACTTCTTCTGCCTCTTATTTGATAAACAGAGACAATTATTTGGAAATGGCTGGTTACTTTGGCACTAAAGGTGCTATGAATCAACTTATGCGAGCCATGGCAGAATATAATGATAAGGGGACTACAGTATATACCATGGCACCGCACATACCATACGAAAATCCAGAACAGGCACGACTCATATTGAAAAAATTGACCGATTACATTTTATCTATGAATAAAGAAAGTAATGGAAAAATACTACAGTGTTATCCACCAGATGGTAGAATCTGGCCCCACGAGGGAGGACAACATCCATGAAAGACGAAAAAGATGTAGGAGAAAATGAAAAAGATCAGAAAGAAGTTGAAGAAAAAAAATCTGATGAAACATTGAAAGATAAAATTGATAAGTTGAAAAAAGAAGACCCGTTTATATATGACTAATTTAAAGATAACAAAACCATTCGAGGGGTGGAAATACCACGGTGATGTTAATAAGGTTCCTTGTTGGTTCTTTGAGGGTGTTGATGTACCTGACATAGATTTCGATTCGTTAAAATGGAAGTCAAAACAGGGAGATTTTCTACAGGGGTCCGAAACCTTTGCATTGAGGTATGAGGTCGAGGATATGTCAGACGCTTTGCAGAGAACATTAAGAGATTTGACTGTTTCTGTTATAAGCGAGATTCGTGAAAATCATTCTGAAAACATGGGAATAGATATTTTGTATCCAATTTTTCCATGGAATCTCACTGCTAAGGTTGCTCTAAAAAAAGACATGAAAAGATTTCATATGGGAAAACATCTGGATAATAGAAATTCTAGATTTACTTTCATTATGAATTTAACTGACAATCTTGATGGCACTACTTTTCACACTGAAAATTTTGCAGAGCCATATAATGAATATGACCCTGTGTTTGGTCCCACCAAAAAAGGCAGTGGTGTTTTCTATTTCAACCATCACACATTAATACATGATATTGGACCAATAAAGTCAGAGGAACGATACATACTTTTTCATCAACAATATATGAATTAAAATGATAGCTTGGGGAGTTAGTGCCGGATTTCATGATGCTGCTTTGTCCGTGGTGGACAGCAGGCAGATTCTTTTTGCCTCGCATTCGGAGCGTTACAGTAGAGAGAAAAACGATAAGAACCTACACTCGGACCTGATACAAGACGCATTACAGTTCGGTTATCCCGAAATTATATTCTGGTATGAAAACCCTCTTTTAAAAGCCACCAGAAGAATCTATGCTGGACAAAGTAACTGGTACACAAATCCAAAGAAGTATTTTACTGAGGCTGGCTTTGACCCCTGTTGTCATATAGAATGGGGAAACCACCATGAGAGTCATATGGCTGCTGGTCACTACACAAGCCCGTTTGGTTCTTCCGCGACTCTAGTGATTGATGCTATTGGGGAGTGGACCACAACATCCATCTGGAAAAACAATAAGAAGATTTGGAGTGCAAACTATCCACGTTCATTGGGACTGCTTTATTCTGCCTTCACAGATAGAGTTGGACTAAAGCCCAATGAGGATGAATATATCTTGATGGGTATGGCAGCATACGGTGAGCCTAATTATCAGGACGAGATTTATGAGTTGTCCAGAACAAGAAACTTCCACCGGGGAGCGAGAGACTTCCGACCAAATCTTACCTCAGAACAAGACCTGTTTGATATTGCATGCAGCGTACAGAAAGTATATGAATCATACTTTCATGCTTTGTTGTATAAGGCTAGAGATTTGACGGGAGAAAAGAATCTTGTGTTCATGGGTGGTTGTGCTTTGAATTGTTTAGCTAACAGGATGATTCCAAGGTATTTTAAAAAATATTGGATTATGCCCAGCCCCGGTGATGCAGGTTCTTCTCTTGGAGCGGTTCTTGCAAAGACCCGAAGATATGTTAAATTTAAATCCCCTTACCTTGGGTACAATATTGAAGGCAAGTACCCAGTCAATGCTGCACTTAAAGAGTTGATGGAAACTGGTATGGTGGGCGTGGCGAATGGTCGCGCTGAGTTTGGTCCTAGGGCATTAGGTAACAGGAGCTTACTTGCAGACCCTCGTGGTCAAGAAATGAAGGACAAGGTGAATGCAATCAAGCAGAGGCAAGAGTTTCGTCCCTTTGCCCCAGTGATACCTCAAGAAAAGGTTTCTGAGTATTTTGATGTACCCGAAGATTTTGAATCCCCCTATATGCAGGAGGTTGTTCGCTGTAAATACCCAGACGAATTCCCAGCCATTGTACATAAAGACGGTACCAGCCGTGTACAAACTGTAACCAAAAAGCAAAATTCTGGGTTATATAGATTGCTTACTAAGTGGGAACAGGAGACTGGTTGCCCCATGCTTCTGAATACTAGTCTAAATATTAAGGGACAACCAATTGTCAACAATGAAAAGCATGCGCGTGACTTTGAGCATAAATATAACGTGAGAGTTTTTACACAAGAGACCTAAATTATAAATAATCGTATCATGGGTGATATACTTTTATTCAAACAAAAACCCAAGGAAAAAGAGCCGCTGCTCTTGGGTTACAAAATATCTTTCTATACTGAGGTAGAGATTGAGATAGCTTTGCTGGCTCTCAATATGTATGGATTTGATAAGATCAGATACACCGTAGAAACAATGAAACAGTTAGACCCATTGTACATACGGGACTGCCTGCTAAAACTCAAAATGAGTGATTTGATTTCGCGCAAAGGAAAACGTGCGATTAATGTTATTATCGATAATATGGAGGAAATACGTGATGCCAACCAAATTTAAACCTAGCGTGGTTAACACCGCAAAAACTTCTAATGGGACTACCTCTCGTAAGACTCAACATTACTACATGAGTGGTATATCCACAAAAGAACTTCTAGAGACGTACCAGAAAAGTAATACTACTCCCAAGTACAAAGACAAGATTCGAAAGGAACTTGTAAAGCGCGGAGTTGAAGTCTAATGCCACTGTATACTTTTCAAGATACTGAAACTGGAGAAGTTGACGATGTTATAATGAAGTATGAGGACAAGAAAGCCTTTCTTGCAGACAATCCTCACATAACAGAAGTCATGGGAGCACCGGCATTCGTTAAGGGTGTCGGAGATAGGACAAAGGCCCCTGAAGGGTTTAAGGAGCTTTTGTCTAAAATATCTCAAGCAAATCCTAACAGCAAGCTTGCTCAAGACTATGGTCCTAAAGATCATAAATCGGTTAAGATTAGAGAGCTTGTACAAAAACACGCAGCTAAAGCTACAGGAGAAACATAATGGATTTAATACTTGCCGTATTGGTAATCAGTGCGGTTGTTGGTTATATTTGGAAACGGAAACAAGAAGGACCGAAGCCAAACACAACCACCCCACCCAATGATACGACTGCACCAGATGATGCAGAAAATTCAGACGCTGGCTAAAGGAGGACATTTACCCTATATCATGTCAACCCACTAATTTAACAAACCCACATTAGGAAGCACTATGCCTAAAAAGAGTTTACACCTAGTACAGACTGAACAAGAAAAACCAATATCCAATAGTCTAAAGATGAAGTTGGATGATATGATAACCGTACAAGCCAAGACCGAAGCACAGGGCCAGTTTATGTCTCAGTATAGACACAAACCGGCCTTTTTGCTTCATGGGTGTGCGGGAACTGGAAAGACTTTTATCGCGCTTTACCGAGCACTAGAAGAGGTTCTAGAAAAGACAAGCACATACGATAAGGTCATTGTAGTTCGTTCAGCAGTACCTTCAAGAGAAGTTGGTCATCTACCGGGTGACATTGATGATAAAACGGAAATCTACAGCTTGCCATATCAGGCAATGTGTGAAGAATTTTTTCCAAAGAAACAACAGCCCTATAAGCGCCTAGTCGAACAAAAACATCTGGTGTTTATGAGTACTTCTTATGTTAGAGGTATCACTTGGGACCATGCTATTGTAATAGTAGATGAGTGCCAAAATATGAACGACATGGAGTTCAATTCAATCATGACTCGTGTCGGGGTAAATACTAAAATCATATTCTGTGGAGATTTCCGCCAGACTGATCTTGCAAGAAAGTACGACACATCGGGACTTAAGAAATTCATCTACACTGCAGAGGAAATGAAATCCTTTTGTACAGTTGAATTTGGCACCGAAGATATAGTAAGATCAGAATTGGTGCGGGAATACATAGAAGCCAGAATGCGAGTAGAGGACTCGTATGTAGAAAATCCCATGTAAAAAGACTTGACAACCCCCAATTTAATTGGTATTATATACACATCAATTACTTAAAGAGGACTTTATTATGACTAATCCCACGAATGTTGTGGAAAGCTTCAACGAGGCTGTTACCCGAGACGAGAACTTTGTCGATGGGAAAATACACTGGAATTTCGTAGAAGCTGATGTTTACATGGACTCATCTGAGTTTGGTTTTGCCATTCCAGATGATTTTGATGTGCTTTTTGATACTTTGGCTTCTGAGTTCGAACAGGCCCAGCATGCCGCTTAGTATTGATTGGAAGGGTAAGATTGGATATGGGGATATTGTATCCCCTATCTGCTATGCCATGAACGAAGCAGAAAGGCGGGATGATTCCGTCTTTCTGAACTTCCATTTCTCACACGAAGATGGGACAAAGTTTAAAGACCGGGATGCTGAGACAATCAATGACCGGGTGGATTTTATCTGGGACCATACAAAGAAGCCCAGACAAAAGGTTAGAATGATGCAGATGATGCAATCTAGAATTGCACACGACCACACCAATTATACTCCCACAAACGAAACCTTACCATATCACAACTTAAGATTCTCAAACACGTATGCGTGGACTGGTACAGAAGACCACGTTGCAGTAGTTCCCAGTACCCTGAATAAAAAACAGTTTCGGGACTATGCACCTAAAAAGGCATGGAAAGACCCTCTCGTTGGAGAATGGGATGAGTACATTTCTGGTATAAGTAATAAGGTTGAACAGGTTCACTATGAAACCCCTATTGAGGAAGCCTGTGAGATTCTTTCAACCGCAAAATTGGTAATAGGGTATCATGGTAGTGCCATGTGGCTTGCTCGTTGGATAGGAGCCCCGATGGTCATCTATTCACACCGTGACATATCCCAGAAGGTTTTTCCTTGGTGTGTTCCCAATCCAGACCCATTGAGAGTTCTCTTTGCTTTGGATGGAAGTATGCACAAGAAAAACAAAGTACTTAGAGATTTGGAGGCTTACCTGAATAATGATTTACATTGGTTATGACCCACGGGAGCAGCAGGCATATAACATCTGCGCGTTCTCTATAAGGAGACGATCAAAAATTCCAGTAAAGCGGTTGTTCACTGAAGACATGGATATGTATACCCGTGACACCGGAGAACCACAATCTACGGATTTCACCTTCTCTAGATTTTTTGTGCCTATGCTGTCTGGGCATGAGGGCTATTCTATTTTTGTGGACTGTGATTTTTTATTTCTAGCAAACCCACTGGAACTTCTTGCACATGCGAGACATGATCGATCAAAAGCGGTATGGGTTTGTAAGCACCCTAGGTATATTCCGAACACTGAAATTAAAATGGATGATATACCTCAGAATGCTTATCGCAGGAAGAATTGGGCAAGCCTCATGGTATTCAATAATTCACATCCTGCGTGTAAGCGCCTGACCCCGGAATATCTAAATAACCACACACCGGGAATGGATTTTCATCAGTTTGAATGGGTGGATGATAAAGATATCGGAAGTATTCCGCTAGACTGGAATTGTTTGGATGGGTATTATCACCTTGACAAACCTAAAGCAATACACTATACTGACGGTGGTCCTTGGTTTGAAGGGTATGAAAATACCTTTTACTCGGACTTCTGGAAGAGAGAAGAGAGTATATTTAACCATGGTTAAGACGAATATTTGGAGTATTAGCGTAGTGGATGGTATGGCTACCATAGAGGTACACAATGGTACCGGTGGTAATCGTTATAGCCTTTCCATGAAAAACGATGGGTGGCGGGATTTGATATCTATATTAGATGCTGCTATGCAAACGGTAGATGACAGAACAATTGAAATGGAGGATTTATGCGAAAATTAATTTTTACATTATGTCTTATGATTCCAGCAATTACATTTGCGGAAGAAATCGAAGTGATTAGTGAGGTTCCTAATTACGTTACAATTTACCATCGACAGTGTGACTTACAACAAGTCTATGTTGATCAACCATCTTCTGGTGGTATAAATCTATTCGGTACTGCCATTGGTGCATTACTGGGGAATCAGATAGGTGGTGGTTCCGGTAGAGATATTGCAACTGTTGTCGGTGGTGTTGTCGGGAACAATGTTTCAAATCGCCGGTCTTATAGACAGCCAAGGTTGGAATATCGTAACATCTGTAATGATGTTCCTACTGTTATTCAGCGAGGCACTTTACTGACTTACAAGTATAAAGGAAAGGTTTATACTAGAGTCGTTGACTAGATGCGAAAAATTTTATACTTGGACGAAGTAGTTGTCCGACAGCAGTTAGTTTACGGCATTTCCAAAGAGGAAATGTGTGAGTGGTGGGATGTTCCTGAAGAGTTTTTAGATAATTTCATTGAAAAGAAGAATCTAAAAAAATATGCGGAAGAGGGATTGACATATCCAGACTCAGAATGTAAAGTCTGTATCTCATGTGGTGTGAAGAAGCACGAATTAAAGTTCCAGAAGGGACGGAATCAGTGTCATCTTTGCAGGCGCAAACAGAAGAGCGAACGCTATTACAACATGATTCGTGAAATCTTGATAGAGCAAGGCAGAAACTATGCATGTGAAGAGTGTGGGTACGATAAGAACCTTTCAGCAATTCAGTTTCACCATAGAGACGAAAAGAAAAAAACCGAATCGATTTCTAGATTGAAAACAAAGAATGCTGGGAGAGATAAGATAGAAGCAGAACTTGCCAAGTGTGATGTTCTGTGTGCTACTTGTCATTCTGCCATACATAACCCACATTTAAAATCAACAAATTTTTTTGAAAAGGATAAGGATGAATAAAAATGTCACAACCATATTTCTTAGGAGACCCGCATTGGGGCCATAGAAGTATTCTCAAGTACCGGTCTCAGTTCTCCAGTATTGAAGAACACGATAACACTATCCTTGAGAATATTCTTAGTGTATCGGACAAGAGAGCAGTACTGTACTTGATGGGTGACTGTTTTTTTGACATGGAGGCTATTCGCTTCCTAGAACAAATTAGACCAAGATTCATGCATGTTCATTGGATTTTGGGTAATCACGATACTGATAGTAAACTCAGGCAGCAAGTTTTCAGGGAGGTCATTAAGCGTGATCTTGTTGATACCGTGCATAGTCTGAAGAAGTACCATGAATTCTGGCTTTCTCACGTTCCCATGCATGAGAGTGAATTGAGAGGTCACTTGAATATCCATGGACACACTCATGCCGAATTTGTTGACGATAGCAGGTATATCCCTGTAAGTTTGGAGCATATCGAATATAAGCCGATTTCTCTACAGCAGATCAGGGACTTGACAAATCGGGAATAGTTTGCTATTATAAATAGTACAAGTAATGGAGGTAAGTATGAGCGATAGACAAGAATTACTGCCAGTTGTTACACGTATTATAGGCTTGACAGTTGTCATTATTGCAGTATCATATGTAATAGGTAACTGGATAACTTAAACATTGGCCCCCCTTAAAGAGCATTGAGCAGTGTGATGACGGTCACAAGGAATGCAGACAGTAGATATGAGCGATCTACCAGTGCTTTTTAAAGGGGGCCAATAAAGAATTCGATGACGCAGATCGAAGAACGGACGGACGCGGGTTCAACTCCCGCCGCCTCCACCAAAAGCACACTACATATGGGCGACTGTTAGCTGGACTACATATTGGGTAGTAGAGTTACCGAGGAAAGAAACCTATTTCTTTAAGCTTGCTTGTTAATGGACAGTGCAAGTAGTGTGTTTTTGATGGGGGCGATACGGATTCGACGGACGGTGATAGAGAAGCTGAGAATAGGTCAATGTGAAAGACCTTAAGGACTGGGAGTTCCCGGTTAAAGAAGCAAAAACTATAAACGCAAACGATGACGTTTATCATCAAGATATTTTGCTAGCTGCTTAAGTCTTGACGGGGTGCGGTGGGAGCCTTGTTAACCAATTCCCACAATTTTTACATATAATAATAAGAGAAATCTCCATGAGTACATTTTTATTTGGTGATGATTGGAAGCTAAACTTAGCTAGAAACAAACTTCGCAACGCAACCTATGTTCATAAGTTTGGAGCGAACCCTACACCGACAAATGGAGTTGAAGAATCGGTTTGGGATGGTTCTACTTTGTATCCTTGGTCAACTTGGGATGCGGGTGCTGATAATGTATATTTGAAATCGTCGGATGCCGGTGATGTTTCAATCACTGTGTTTATTCAGGGTCTTGATGAAAACTACGAACTACAGACAGAAATAGTTACACTTGATGCTACAGACCCTTCAGCAACAGCAGTAGCTTCTGCCAATACTTACATCAGACTTTTCAGAATGTATAATTCTAGCAGCACCCAAGAGGCGGGTAATATTACAGCACATTATGGGTCAGGTGCAGGGACTGTGGTGGCACAAATCACTGCAGGTGAGGGGCAAACTCTCATGTCAATTTACACCATTCCTGCTGGGCATATTGGTCTTCTTTTAGGCTGGGATTTTTCTGGTAGTGCAAACTCTGCAATGACTTCTAGGTTGATGGTAAGACCTGAAAATAATGTTTTTCGTAATCAGCTTCAGGCTGCATCCTATGGTAGTAATTATAATAAAGATTTTTCTGTTCCGCTCGGGTTTACTGAGAAGTCTGATATTGATGTTCGGGTGACTGCTGGCACGGGTTCTGCTACGATCACATCTACTTTTGGGATGGTCATAGTGAAAGATAATGAGTTTAATCTTTGGTCGCAAGGTTACTGACGGTGAATTTACCAAAAGCAGTTACAGTCGCGAAAGGACTTGGTGCCTTGATTGCGGTTATTGCACCAGTGTTTAGTGCGTGGATGTTTATCGATGCCCGATATGCCCACGAACAAGAAATGATTGAAATGCGAAGACAGCTTGAAATTCGAGATAATGAAAATCACATCTACACACAGAGAGTAGTAACCCAATCCAATATAAACGAAATCTTAGGGACCATCGATAACTATGATACTATCGATGCTCTTAATGGCCCTGAAGTGGGACTTTCCCCCGCACAGGTACTCAGGAAAACAAAACTGGAAAGAGCCTTACTAGAGCAGCGACAACTACTTCAAGACTGGACTGCAGCAGAAAACGCATTAAGGTTGCAGCTATCCCCCGACTACAATAACCCCTCTGATTCAGAGGAATAAGTAGGAGTATATATTATGGACTTTTTGAAAAAACTTGCAATAGGTATTTTCGGCTTTTTTACTCTAGCGTATATTTTTGTTGCGCTGTATGCTATTCTTTTCATAGCTGGCTGGGTATTAATCGACGCAGAGGAAATCCAAGAAATTGATGAAGAGATAGTCGTGGTTGAAGAGACTGTTTTCAATGTTGATGGTGTTATGTGTTGGGTCGGAAACCATCCGGTTATTACATATGACACATCAGACCAGACTGTTAAAATGAATATAACATGTGGGGTAGAAGTTTTAGATCATCATCTACCAGCAATTGAACGAACCCAATAAGGAGTGAAGAGTGTTAGAAGTACTCGACTTTGATTCAATGAACCAAAAACAAAAACCATCAGACGTATTCCTAATAACAAAAGAATTTAATACTACAACTCAGTTCTCTCAGTACATTGAAGAACAGGCAGTTAGGAGTGATTCTACTTGTATGGATATTCTGATTGATTATTGTGCGAAAAATGAAATTGAAATTGATAGTGTTGGTAAGCTACTCAGCCCAACACTCAAGGACAAACTGGAAGCAGAAGCCCAGAATCTAAACTTACTTAAGGCGAAAACAACTAAATTACCTTTTTAATTATGGAACCATTTGAAGTTTACAAACTTTACATGGCACTGAAACTACACTTTACCACAGACACATATGACATTACCGAATACAAAGGTGCAGTTCGTGCCAAGAAAGAAACCTTCCTCAAGAGAAAAGACCTTACCTCAATCAGAAAGTTAGCCAGAGATTACAAGCGAAAGGAAATAATAGATTTGCTTGTCGCTAACTTTGTGACCGGTGATAAATGGGGAGGATTGTTTGATCAGTCTTGTGTGGACAACTATAAAAAGTTCTTGACAAGACGCAAGCAAATGTTGTATAATTTAAATGCAGACTTAGATTTGATTCTCTTCCGCATGGAGAAGGATGGAATTGAGTCAGTACTTAAAGATGAGGGACACCCGCTAATTTTCAGGATGTACATGGCGGGTGATATAAAGATTGAATCCCTTGTTATCATTGAAAAGCTTTTTCCTTTCATCGATGCTTATGCAAATGACTTTGTTCTAGAGAGTATATGTCGTTTGATTAATAAGTACAAGCCCTTTGTCAGATTTGATAAAGATGATGTTAAACAAAGATATTCAGGTAAAATACAGCAATGTCTAAATCAGTGAAAGATTATCGCGCTGATGAACCAAAGAAAATTCATCGCGTAGGTAAGAAGCGCCCCGAACGCAACATTGATCGGGAATTAAAGCGTATAAATAATGTGGAGGACTTAGAGGATTTTGATTTCGATGAAATCCACGATGGTTATACTCAACATACTAATAAAACGCATTAAACTAAACTAAACTAAACTAAACTAAACCTAAATAAACGGAGATACTTATGTCTTTTAATTCACTATCCGAGTTACGTAGTAATAGTAACATTTCATCCCTTCTCGCGGAAGTAGAGAAGTCCGAGAAAACCCAGTACGACAATAACGGTGACAAGATTTGGAAGCCGACTGCAGATGCATCCGGTAGTGGTTCTGCCACAATCCGATTCCTACCAGCCCCACGAGGCGAAGACCTTCCATGGGTAAAAATGTTTTCACATGGTTTCCAAGGTCGAACCGGTCTTTGGTACATTGAAAACTCACTAACTACGCTTGGTCAACCAGACCCTGTTTCAGAGTTTAATTCAGAGCTTTGGAAGAACGGTACTGAACAAGATAAGGATGTTGTACGAAAGCAGAAACGAAAGCTTGATTTCTATGCTAACATTCTTGTGATCGATGACCCCAAGAACCCTGAGAACAATGGCAAGGTTTTCTTGTACAAATTTGGCAAGTCTATCTTTAACATCATTACTGATGCAATGGACCCAGAGTTCGAAGATGAGACACCAATCGACCCATTTAACTTTTGGGAGGGTGCAGCCTTTCGTCTTAAGTTCCGTCAAGTGGATGGTTATCGCAAGTATGACAAGTCTAGCTTTGACAGCCCTTCACCGATTTCTGATAACGACGAAGCTATTGAGGCAATTTGGAATCAACAGCATTCCCTTGCCGAGATTGTTGGGGCTGACAAGTTCAAGCCTTACGAAACTTTGAAGAAGCGTTTTTATGACGTTATTGGTAAGGGTGCCCGAGTTGGTACTGCAGAGAGTGTTTCTGAGATCACTGGTGATGCAGCAGATGATAACTTTGTTGCAGATGCGGTTGCTCAAACAGCACCACCTGCGAGCGAAGCGCCACCCGTAACGGACGATGAGGATACAATGGCATACTTTGCCTCACTTGCTGATGAAGATTAGCAAGTAATAAAAAAGGGCTCTTCGGAGCCCTTTTTGTTATCCAGAGAAACTTTTATCTTCTCTTCGTTGTAATGTACTATCACTGTTTCTGACAGTATCACGATTAATCAATATGTTTTCACTAGCACCACCTTGAGTAGTACTGTTATTATTGGTGATATTGTTTATCGTGGTACTACCGGAACCAGACTCTTCTGGGATAGTATTTTCAATAGCATTCCCAGTTGGGACTACAGAAGGTATTGCCAGTGTAGGTGCGGTTAAGGCCGCTCTTTGATCTGCAACCGATTCAATTTCTTCAGCAGACCTACCAAGAAAACCAAAAGATAATGTATTGAGAGCACTGTTACCGGCATTGAAAAGACGATCTGTTGTACTGGCTCGCTCATCTGCCATAAATCCTTTACCAGCACTATAACCAGCAGTACCAGCGGTGATCACAGCACCAACCGGTCCAGCAAACCTCGCCAGACGCCCTGCAGCCCTCCCTGCGCTACGAAAGATTCCACCCCTCTTAGGGACCGTGGTATTCCTTGTCGCGCCTCTGGGACGATCTGGTGAGCTTGTGGGGTTAGAGCTTCCCGGTGTTCGTGGGTCCATACCACCCGGAGCCCTTGATGGAGGCACTGTAGTAGTTCTTGGAGTCGTGGTAGCTCTACCCGGTCCCGTAGTAGTTCTTCCGGGTAATCTAGAAGATACTGCATCAGCCAATCCCTTAAGACCAGCCATACCAGCAGCAAGTCCAGCAGTAATAGCGCCGGTAATTGTAGAACCTAGCCGACCAAATAAAGCACCAAGCCCAGCACCAGCCAGCAAGCCAGCACCACCCCCACCAACACCGATGGTATTATCTGTGATCTTTTCTAGCTCTTTCTTTATATCTTCAAGTAACTCTTCTGTTTTTGGGTTATCTCTATCAATACCAGTCTTAAATGCATTATTGTTATTTTTGACATTTTTTTCAGTAGTTTTTGAAGGTTTCTCTACAATTTCTGTTCGTTTTTCTTCAGAAATTCCGATTTTTTCAATAGTATCTTCTAATGCCTTTGCAGACTCCCCTATCTGTTCTTGTGTGTCCATATTACGCATTTGAATTTCTTCTTTGGATTTTGGGCGCAATCCGGGGATTCCTGTCCACCCCAAACCAGCCACACCAGCATCCCCAAACATATTAGTAACAGCCTGTCCCGCGCCCTTAGCAATCGGAGCAAGTGTTGGAAGATTCTCTGCGAAAAATTTGTTCTTTGGCTTCAGGTTCTGGTCGATATTCATTGACTCTTTAAACCTACCCATGCGACTACCAACAGCAGCAGTCATGAGTTTGTTCTGAACGGCATCCAGATCAAGAGCGCCAGATACACCGGGGGAACTTTCTTTAATAGTCTCAACGGTCTTTATGATTTCTCTAATTGCAGCAACACTCTTTTTACCCTGCATCTGTTGAGCCGCTGCCAGTTGTTTAACCAGCTTGGTCATTTCACCTTTCAATTCACTGTTACCTTCATCAATTGCTTTTTGAAGTTCCAGTGTGTTTTTACCAAGATTTTCTGCGAGGGTAGAAGAAGCCCCAACAATACTTCCTTGTTGCAGTTTGGTGGTTTTAATGTTACCACCAGCCATAGCAGATTTTACAGAATCGACAAGACCCAACGCTCCAAGGTTATCGAAGCGTCCCTTCTCGTTTCTAAAATTAGTACCACCAAATTCATCATCTAAAATGTTTCTGCCGGTAACCTTGCCTACCATTATTGCTACCTCTCTTTAGCCTGTTCAGCCTTCTTCTTTAAATGTACTATCAGCATGCTTATGTATACTTCTCTTTCCCAAGGCATCATATTCTCTAGTTGTTCTAAGTCCCACTGATGTTCTTGTATTAGTAAGAAATTCGTTTTGTAATAATTTTCAATCGAATCTTGAGAAAGAGTTAGACGAAAAAATGCTCGTACCCATTAATAACAATCTCATTATGGTGCCCACATTTTGGACAATCAAATTCGATATTATGTGCAATTGTAGGAATAGCAGAAAGAAACTCTTCAGCTTCTCCATATGCTTCTAGGGGCAAACCATCTACCCATTCTACAATCTCTTCTCTGTTATCTTCATCTGGTTTAGTTACTTCCTCATCATCAAAAATGTATTCGATGCAACTAACCAGAATATCAGTATCCGACATGTTCTCAAAGTTAACCTGAACTTCAGAACTCGGGTACTTCATTACCATCCCAGAAGATTCATTTAATAAAATCTTCTTGTTTGGTTCTGCGGTGTTTCCGATCATCTGGAAATCATTCACGCTCATTTCATAACCAATCTTGTTACTACATTCACCACAAATCAATTCAAATGATTGTTGCTCTCCTGTAGATTTTTCCTTAAGCTTCAGGAAGAGCCATTGTAAAATGTGTAGTGGTAGTTCATCAACGTCAATTCCTTCTACGCAATTCCCAACCACCTGTTTACAAGCAGACAACATTCCAAGCTTGTCTTCTGATTCTACTGCCAGTGTCAGTATCTTACTTTCTTTTACCAAAAAGGGCCTACACTTGATCACTTCCTCACTTTCAGGAAGAGTTACATCAAACGTAGGCACGACAACTTTAGGTAGTGCCATCATAATCTCCTATAATAATTTAACCGTTCGGGTCACGGTCACCAAAAATGTTATAAAAATTCTGGAAAAAACCAGCGTCCGTGTCGATTACTTCATTCTTTAAATCAGCAATACGATCAGCAACGTCTAATCTAGGTTGTTCATAATTGCTGTAATTGTTCTTCCATCTCTTCGCAGACATGGATAGTGATGTTCTAAGTTGTTGAGTGTTGCCCCAAGCAACTGGTGTGATATTTAGCAGCTTCGGCATACACTCAATAAAATGCCATTCACCCACAACATTGTCAGCAACATCCAAAGAACGCACCTTAACATCAGCAGTAATATCGCTGTAAAAAGAAACCTCTTTGGTTTTCATATTTGAAGACAGATTAATCCAGCTTTCAAAATATGATCGCAGACTCCAGTTATAATCTACCAGAAAGGTAAATACTATTTCGGTTGAAAGGAACTCTACATTTTGATTTCGGTATTCTGTCCACGGACCAATTTTGTATGGGACCGTAGTCGCGGATAGGCCCGGTATCTGAGCCTCTTCACACATTAGAGTGGTGAGAAAATTTGACCCCAACTTCTTACAACCACCAATCTCTACTTCGAACCTGTCAGAACGAGGTAGGTGGGTGGTTCTCATCCGATGTAAGAACTCTTGATAGTTAGTCATTGACTTAGGCATTGATCATTTCCTTGCTCTTTGTGTATACTTTCCTATCAGACGCACCAACAAATTTTTGTGTTGGTAGAAAGATTGCCGCCTTCCAGTGCTGGGGGTCTACCAGTAAAAACCGACTCTTCACATGAGAGTATAGGTATTTCTTTACTGTAGGCTGTACACCGGGAAAGCGTGAAAAGTTGCTTAATAGTTCCCAACTAAGTTGGAATTTACTGTCTGAATCTATCGGCTTACTGGCAAAATCTATCAAAGACCCCAAAAGCCTAGCTCTCATCATGGGAGCCAGATAATGTAAATTCAATCCAGTAAAGCCCCTGCTGTTGCTATCAAACGGAAGGCATAGGGGAAACCGGTCATAGTAAGGCAGTTCTTTCTTGTACTTCGGGTCATATACATACATGTACATATTTCCCGGCTGCAACTCACTAGTCAACTCTCCCAGATCAGATCGGGATATTGGACCATATGAGTTTAAGTCTTTGGCGAATTTGTTGACCGCATGGATATACCATCTAGAAGATCGGTCTTGATCACCACGACTGCCTCTTAAATTTTCAAAAGGATTTGACATAACAGTATTTATAACTCCAAACCAAGTTCTTTCTCGGTCACTATCATAAATTTCCAGCCACGGTCCAGACAAAACTCTTCAGCGGCTTCCCACTTTGCTCTATTCACACCCCACTGTGCAACCTCTTGTAAGAACCGTTTGGTTTTTCTCTTAGGTATCTTTGGTTCTTGGGTATATCGATATGGCTTTACTTCCACCAGACGGGTAGTGATTTTCCCAGTATTCTTATCTCGAACCTTAACAATGAAGTCTACAAAATACCTGTGCATACGACCATCCACGGGAGAGCGGTAAGGAATTACTACTTCCTCACTGCCCCACTGCACCACATCAGAGTTAAGATCACACCAGTTCATGAATTTTAGTTCATAACTGGACCTATAAATAATATTTCTACGATCACCCAAGTATTTCTTGGGTGATCGGGGTGGGAATTTACCTGAATAAATTTCTTTACTGTAAGTCATTAAGCCTTATAAATACATGTAAGTATAACCAACTATCAGGTATTTATATGAACGACATAGTAGATTCAGCAGGTAAGTTAAAGGATGCTTTAACAGATACTACCATCACTGCAAGAGAATCCTACGACACAATGAACCCGGAGCTTCGACAAAAGCTTCAGAAGAACATTGCAGAAAGTCCATCAGTATACAGTTACCCATCTGACTTAAATGTTTCAGGTGGCGAAACTGAGTTGGTCCACAGTGTAGTTTTCAATATTTTGGCTAGAGAGAATAGCCGTGTAGCACAAATCAGGGAAGCTATCAGTGCGGTAAGAGACGGTTTTGAAAACACTCCAGTTGACAATACGGAACAAAACAGAACCACTGGAGAGAATGCTAAATTTTATTTGGGGTCTCTGGCAGCGGTTGCTGGTGGTACCGTTGCTTATGCAAGGGTCAAGAGGGCTGGCAGGATTGCATTGAACGCTGGTGGACAGGCTGCTAACGCTATCGGTGGAACTGTTCAAGTTGCGGGGTTGGCTGCTGCAGGAGCGGCTGCTGCTTCTTTAACTGCCGAGAACGTGACAACTGTGAATATCAACACGGCAATTGAGCTTTATGTAACACAGCCCCCAATCGCTGAATATAGTGCCAATTGGGAAAATGAATCTTTGGGTGCTCTGGGTGGCAAGGTGGCTAATGCTAATTTGAGTCAAGCCGACCTCTCAATAGAGGGTGTGCTTCGATCTGCAACTGGTATTGGTGAACTTGGTGCTAGAGGTATCATTGGTGCTGCTGCATCCATACCATCTGAACTAGGTCTTACTGGAGACCTTGCTGCTGGCATTGAGGCAACCAGTAAAAAAGTTGCAAACCCATACAGAGAACAACTATTCAAAAGAATGGGTTTTCGAAAATTTGCATTTTCATATAAATTTGCTCCCAGAAACAATACCGAATTGCAAACTGCCATGGGAATCATACAACAGTTTAAATACCACATGCACCCAGAAAACGACATTAACAATTTGTTTCTAGAATATCCTTCTGAGTTTGATATTGAATATCGGTATAGGAAAAAAGATGGGACCACAGAGCGAAATAAATATCTTAGCAGAATATCTACCTGTGCATTGACAGATATGAAAGTTACTTATGGTGGTCAGGATGGGTTTACTTCATTCATCGATACTGATGGCGCTCCATCCGAGATACAAATGGATTTGGTCTTTGCAGAACTAGAGACACTTACCAACGACAGAGTTGGATTAGATTACGGGGATAGCCTATAATGTTTTTTAAAAGTATGCCCACGATTCGGTACACTGCAGATGACCGGCCTAGAATTGTAACTGATATATTCAGACGAATAATCTTTACAAATTTTCAAAACTCTAAACTTGCGCTCGAAGAATACTATGTTCAAGAGGGGGAAACCCCGGAAACAGTATCATATAATTTCTATGGTACTTCTTATTACCATTGGTTGGTTCTTGCTATTAATAACATTGTAGATATTCCTAATGAATGGCCCAGACCAACGGCTGCGCTTTTTGACTATGTTGAAAATAAGTATGGTCAGAATAACGCATCTGATGTACACCACTACATTCTAAAGAGAGATGTTAATGGCAACGAGGTAGAAGAAGAAATTATAGTTGACTATGATGCTGCCAAACTCGCCAGTGGTGATATAGAGGTCGTTACTAATTATAATTATGAACTAGCTTTGAATGATGATAAGCGCCAAATTTTTCTACTACTCCCAGCATATGTTGGTGAGGCTATTACAACATACAAGAGATTAATGTCGCAGTAATATGCCAGAACCAAATAGCGAAATATTAATTAAAGCTGGAGACTATGAATTAGAGTCTTTGCTTATCCATACAGTTGGAGCCAATGGGATTGTTGATCTTAGAAACTTCATGCTGGAGATGCATCTGTATGAAGATATTTTTTCCAGCACTCTTAGCGGAAATGTTATTATTGCAGACGCAGTAAACTTGATATCTTCTCTGCCGATTTTTGGTGATGAAGCAATCACTATGAAGATAAGAACCCCGACTCTGGAAGATGACTCTTACAACATTATAGAAAAGACTTTCAACATTTATTCTATACAAGATAGAATGTCAAATACAGAAGGTTCTCAATACTACAAGCTGTGCTTTACTTCAATTGAAAACTATGTAGATGCTGCTGCTCCAATATCAAAGACGTTTCGCGGAACAACTGATGAGGTTGCCGCTAAAGTTTTTGAAGACTATATTCAGACCGAAAGAGTTATTGGTAGTCCAGATAAAACCCAGATGGTGATCACAGATGCCCCACATAAGAGCAACATCACCTATACGTCAAACTTCTGGTCCCCTATTAAAAACCTTAGATTCATTTCTAAGCGGGTTCGCGGTAACCAATTAAATGGTTCTGATTATCTTTTTTATGAATCTAATAAGAGATTTTATTTTGCCAGTATGGAATCCATTATCCAAGGACAAGTAGAATCTGCCATCTTTGAAGAGTATGTTGTTGAGCGAGATTCACAAAACATTCCACGAAGAAAAACAGGTCTTCAGTATTACGGCAAACCAATGCCAAATGAAATGACCCGCATTGAAGATTTGAAACAGGTGAAAAACATCGACCTGTTAGAGAGCCAAGAAAAGGGGATACTTGCTAGTAGTATTTATGGTTACGATCTATCAACTAAAAAATTCGTACAGCGCAATTTAGATTTTGTTGACGAAAGCAAAAAGTTTTATAGAACTTCTGGTGGTAACCAGTTTTCCCAAACCATTCCAAGAAACCCTAGGGCTAAAGTAGATTTTGTCATGTACAACTCTTCGGTTTTTAACGGGTATGGGATTACAGATAACGACAACTTACCTTCAGGGCACCCAGCAGAGCAGTATAGTGACAGAGTTTTGTTTCGAAATTCTTATCTAAATAGTTTAGGACAAAATGTTTTTGAAATGGTTGTTCCCGGTAGAACTGATATAGAAGTTGGTTGTTTAATCAATGTTCTCTATCCTACATCAGCGATACATGATTCTAAAACAAAAGAAATAGATACTATATTTGACCCCTATTTGAGCGGTGTCTTTTTGGTGACTGCGATACATCACAAATTTAATAGGGACCGGCATGTAATGACTTTGGAAATAGTGAAGAATGGTTTAAATTATGACATGGGAGTAATTGCAGATGAATCCTAATTTTGTATGGTGGACTGGTGTTGTTGAAGATCGGGCTGACCCAGAAAAGATGGGTCGATATCGTGTTCGCATTTTAGGATTTCATACTGAGGACAGAACAGAGCTTCCTGTTTCTGATCTTCCGTGGGCTACTCCAATCATGCCTGTAAGTTCATCTAGCAACACTGGGGTTTGCGAGACTCCTTCTTTGGTCGAGGGTACTGCTGTAATTGGATTTTTTAGTGATGGTGTGGATGAGCAACTACCCATTATAGTTGGCTCCATCCCCGGCATGCCGCAGCAGAAAATCGAAGACCCAAATGTGGGATTCTCAGACCCCACTGGAGAATATCCACGTTACTTAAATGAACCAGACATATCTAAGCTGGCGCGTGATAGTGCTGCAGAAAACCATGAGTCTCTAATATCAAAAAGAGAAACCCGTATTGGCGTAGAAGGGCCTATAGTAACGGCTAAGGCCCCTTCGGTTTCTACCATGTTGCCTGACAAGTCTGGAAAAGATTATGATGGGGCTACTTGGGAAGAGCCACATCCAAGATTTGGTTCGACTGATCAAGGAACCTATACTGAGGCTGGTCAGGCCCCAACCTTTGATGAAGGAGTTACTTCTGTTTATCCTTTCAACCAAGTAAAAGAAACTGAGTCCGGTCATGTTTTTGAAACTGACAATACCCCAGCCAACGGAAGAATACACGAATATCATAATGCAGGAACCTTCAGAGAAATTCAGGCAGACGGCAAAAGAATTACTAAAGTTGTGGGTGCTGATTACGAGGTTATCCTAGAAGGTAAGAATGTTTATATCCAAGGTGGGTGTAACGTTAACATTGTTGGCGATTGTAAGATGCGGGTGGACGGTGATTTCTATCAAGAGATAGATGGAGATTATTTTATGACTGTAACTGGTGATCGCATCGCCAAAATCAATGGTAATGATATTGCTGAGATAGGTACAGATCAGGGAATAAATATTAACGGTAATAGAACTTCTCGTGTGGGTGGAGACAACACAGATTCTATTGTGGGTACCGACATACGAACTATCGGCAAAGACAAGATTCTAACCGTCAACCAAAAACTACAAGAACAAATTAAAGGAAAGGCGTACAGGCTCGTGGAAAAATCAAGCAATGAAGTAGTACTCGGAGACCGTAATACCCTGTCTGGAGCAGGAATTTATTTTGGTGCTGATGGTATAATCAGTGCTAAATCTGGTGGAGATTTTAACATCACTTCTGACGGCGCACATACGGTAACGGTTAACGGGGTACACACAATAGAAGCTGGTGGTGAGTCGTTCATCAACAACAACTTGACGGTTGACGGAACTATAGATGCGACTGGTGATGTATCTACTGATGCCGGTGCTGGTGTCACGTTGGCTACCCATACACATATCGGTTCACCAACAGCCGGTACAGGACCAATTTCTGATACAGGAACACCTAAGTAATAGGAGACTATAATGAGTTGTGGTGCAGCGGAAGAACTTCTAAAGTTAGCAGACCAGTTTGATGAGGTTGAGTCCCGAATAGATGGTATGATTGGTGACGTTGAGGGGCAGGTTGGTCAAATACAATCTATTGTACAAGCCGAAATAGACAAGCTGACGGAGACTCTTACTGGGTATATACCTGAAATCGATATTCCAATAGAAATAGATTCCCTTCAGGGAGATGTTGCTGGCATTTTGGAAAAGCTTATAGCAGGTCAGATTATTGCTGAAGACATTGCACAGGAAGTAGCCATACTGGAGGCGAAGTGGGGTGGCCTTGATCTTGGTAATATCAACTTCACAGATATCCCGAGATTGATTAGATCGGGGGCATTGGACCTTCAAAATTTGTGTCAAGTTCTGCCAAATTATCAAAATTCGGGGGCTGAAGTTACCCTAAAAGGGACTCCAATATCTTTCCCAGAGATAAACGTACCAGACATTATTAAGGGCGGCAGTATCCCAAGAATCAATAAGCCAGAGTTCAGAGTTGACATAAACAGGAGAATATCTAATGGGACAAATAAGTTCTTAAATATAAACATCCCAGACCTTTATGTGGGGTGAGATGAGTTATAAATAGAACTATGACTATACAAAAGTTAAAAGTTTCTCGTTTATACAAAGACTTGGATTTGGACATGAGTGCTCCAAATCCGGTCACTGGTGATGCTCCAAAGAAAACTGATGTGAATGCGGTTAAGCAATCCATTAAGATTTTAATGCTTACTAATTTTTACGAGCGCCCCTTTGCCCCAAAGAAAGCGGGTAATATATCAGGGCTGCTCTTTGAACCTATGTCTCCTTTGGTTTCAAGTACAATGTCAAAGGTGATAGAGAAGCTGCTACAGTCATATGAACCAAGAGCAAATATTCAGTCTGTAACGGTGGAACCAGATTTCGATAATAACGCATACACAATCAATATCACTTTTTACGTGGTGGGTATCAATAAGCCCCAATCACTGACAACCAGATTAAAGAGAGTAAGGTAATATGGCGCAGTTAAATGTAACAGAACTGGACTTTGACGAATTAAAACAGAGCCTGAAGACCTATTTAGAGGCTCAGTCTGAATTTGATTCTTATGATTTCGAAGGTTCAGCCATGTCAGTGCTGCTGGATACTCTTGCATACAACACACACTATAATGGTATGTTGGCCCATCTTTTGGCTAACGAGTCCTTTCTGGACACTGCGATTAAAAGAACCTCAGTTGTATCCATAGCAAAAGCATTGGGCTATACCCCAAGGTCACGCAGAGCTTCGCTGGCGCAGGTAGATTTTTCGGTAGTTCCTGATTCGGGTTATACACAAACTACATACACACTTTCCCGTGATACCTTTTTCAATGGAACTGTAAACGGAACAACTTATACGTTCTATCCACAGGAAGACGTTACAGCCATTCTACAGAATGTAGAAGGAACCTCTACATTCGTTTTCCCCGAATTGAATATTAGGCAGGGTGCCCGAGTAGAGAACAGTTTTCTAGCAGACGCTCAGAGCTTGTCTGGACCATTCACACTGCCAAATCAGAACATCGACACTACAACATTGAGAGTTCGAGTGACAACTTCTGTAACAGACTCTACTACTGAGACATTTACCATCCAAAGCAGCCTTCTTGACGTAGATGAAAATTCCAAAATTTATTTCTTGGAAGAAAATATTGATGGTCTTTACGTTATTCGATTTGGTGATAACGTAATTGGTAAGCAGCTTACAGTAGGTAACATCATCAGTGTTGATTATCTAGTGACCGATGGTGAAGATGCAAATAAGATCGCGACCTTTTCTTGTCCAAATACTCTGACAGGTGGCAATGAAGTAAAATCTTTTGCCAACGTTTCTACGTCATCTGGTGGCGCTGAAGCGGAATCTATTGACAGCATACGTAGAACTGCCCCTAGATATAACGCAGCCAAAGAACGGGCTGTCAGTGCGTCTGATTACAAGAGTTTGATTCTGGCTAGGAATGCAAACATCCAATCGGTTGCGGTTTGGGGTGGTGAAGATAATGACCCACCAATTTATGGTAAGGTTTTCATCTCGTTGGACCCAGTTGACGGACAGATTATTACAGATGCTATCAAAGATGATATAGTAATCAATATCATTGAGCCTCGTTGTCCAGTTGGTATTTTACCAGAGTTCGTTGACCCAGAATATACCTACGTGGGAATTCGTGTAGGCATTGTTTATAATCCAAACAGCACTAGCTTTAGTGCCGGACAAATTTCAAACTTGGCAATAACCGCAGTCAATGATTTTTTCAAAAACAATCTCAATCAACTGAACAAAAACTTTTATTATTCAAAGATTCACGATGCGGTAAAGGCTACATCAAACGCAATCATTTCTGTGAACATAACGCCTACCGTACAAAAGAGACTCACTCCAGATGTTTTGGGTGGTAACTCTAGTTACACATTGTTCTTTAATAGTAGGGTTCAGCCGAGAGAACTACATAGTACATTTTTTGATACTACTATTTCAGGTGCTTCCTATAAAGTTAAATTACAGGATGTTCCTGATGCGGGGGTTGTTCCTCCAAAGTATAACGGCACCGGAACAGTTTTCCTACAGGATACAAATGGTACTAATGTTGCCAATGTAGGAACCATAGATTACGACACGGGAAAAATTACAATACCTACTCTGAACATCAATGCTTTTTATGGTAGCGAAACTTTCCTGAGAGTTCAGACTAGACCACATGATGATTCAAAGGACATATTAACAAATATTTTGAGAACATCTACTGACCCAAGCGTTGCTGCAGTTTTTCCTAAGCCTTCTAAAAATACAGTGTTGGCTTTGGATGACAGCATACTCGACGCAGCTACAGGAGCAAGGGCAGGTTTAGAAGTTGTCGTAACTACGGATGATATAACCAACTAATGTCACACGAAATACCAAGCTATTACAGGTATGTCTCCAACATCAATATTGATGATGCTGGTAGTGGGTACCCGTCTGGTTCTAATCCAGTAGTAACAATTACCGGTGGTGGTGGAACTGGCGCTGCGGCTGTGGCCGAAGTTCTTCCCGGCACAGACAAAATAGCAAGCGTTACTATTACAAACATTGGTAGTGGGTATACCTCCACCCCAATCGTCACCGTAGAAGGTAATGGACAACTAAGTGCAGAAGTCAGTTTTGCCAGCGCAACCCCAAGTTCAGTCACCAGAACTGCAAGCCCAAATATCAAATGGACTGTTCCTGAGTTTATCCGAAATGACTATTCCGGTGCCACGTCCTTTCTTGGGTTCATAGAAAAATACTATTCGCATCTGGATGAGCCGGGTAATGCTATCCATGAACTTTTGAATAAAAGATACTTTGATATCGATGACGCCGAGGGTGATATCCTTGATGCATGGAGCAGAGAATTAGCCTATAACTTCCCAAGAACAACGGAGCTTGATAGGCTAACCCTTTTCAAATATTTAAAGAGCATCTATGAGTCCAAAGGTTCAAAGCGATCTATAGAAGCATTTTTCAAGATTGTTTATGATGAAGATGTTGAAGTCACCTTCCCAAGTCAGTTTGTTCTTAGAGCATCTGATGGTCAATGGGTTGAAGAAAGATCAGTAAGAGCATTCGCTGGGTATCAAGACTACGAAGTTCTTAATATCGAAGGTACTCTGGTAGACATTGTTTATTACGAGACTACTGGTTCTGTAACCATTGCTAAACGTGTCCAAACATCAGTACCAAAGGTATTGAAGATTTCTTATACGTCTCCGCAAAAATATGAAATTGTTTTAGACGTACCAAAGGGAACCGTGATACCGGGTCCCGGCGCACAGGCTTCAGCAACACCAGTTATTGTTGGTGGTGTTATAACCGATTTTACGATATCAAATGCTGGATATCAATATACCGCTGCCCCAACAATACAGATTTTTGATATTAACGCAAGCCCCGGTTCTGGTTTTGAGGGAAGGGCTGTTGTGGAGAACGGACAAGTCACCGACATTGTTATCAGTGATGGTGGTAGTGGATATAATGATGGCGATACTTCAATCGTTTTCAATACAGACTCGGTTAGAACTATAATTGTAGATCGCGGTGCCACTGCTGAAGAGGAAAATGTTCGTGCATACCTAGATCGAACTTTGGACACGATTACTTCAGGTACATATGTCGGTTCTGATGCTGGTTTCAAAGTGGGAGATACTTTCATTATCAGTGAGACTGGTGATGACGGTAGAGGATACGCTCTTGATTATTTTGCACAGGATTATGTTTTCATTGGTGGCGGTAACGATGCGATTATTCGAGTTGTTGCTGTTGATGCAAATAATGTACCCACGGCATGGGAAATTGTGAATCCGGGTAACGGGTTTATTAATTCAGTTACAACGATAACCATTACATCAGATACTGGTGAGGATTTAGATGTTGTAATTACCACCAATTACCTGTACGAATCCCCCGGAAAATATAAAGATGACCGAGGATTCTTGTCTGATGTAAATAGGTTACAGGATAATGACAAATGGCAAAGCTACTCTTATATCATTCAATCAAACAATCCAAAGAGCCAGTGGGAGGATTCGTTTAAGGAATCCGCTCACATCGCTGGCATGGAAGTTTTTGGGGATATTGTAGTACAGTCCGAATTAAATTATGGACCAAATATTTCTATTGTTTCTATACCATATGGTCTGGTGTTGTTTGTGGTCGATACTATTAATATTGATGATAGCACTATAGTATTTGCTGTAGATAAGGTATTGGCTGATACTGCAACAACCTCTGACTCTACAGCAATAGCAACTGCAATTGCCCTTGCTGATGCGACCTCTGGCGCTACAGATAATGATTTTGATGTCGCGATGGGTCTGAGTAAAACAGATACAGTCACTACTAGTGATGCTGATATTTCATTTGTTACTTCTTATGCGTATTCAGATTCAGCAACGGTAGCAGAGGCACCAGTTTTTGATGTTTCTAGGCCGCTTACAGACAGTGCAACAGCATCTGAAAGTGCCAGTATAAATACAAGTATAGTAAAATCTGACTCAGCTACTGCAATTGACTTGTTAGGTGGTTTTGTCTTTGGTAAGGGACTGTTAGACACAGTAACTACCTCTGACGTATTGATTACATTTGATGTTTCTATACTTCTGACAGATAGTGCTGATGCATCCGAATCAATAAGCTTTCAGCCTGAGTTGAATATTTCAGACTCGACTGGTGCATTTGAGAATATAAATCGATTTGATATTGATAAGCCGTTTACAGATTCGGCTAATGCAACCGAATCCATCAGTTTACATCCCAATAAGGTTAGAGGGGATTCGGTAACTACATCAGAAGCAATTGATGATTTCTTTGTTGGAAAGGCATTATTTGATACCGGTACTGCGACAGATGAAATCAATTCTTTTGATGTAGATTATACGCTGGCTGACTCAGCGGCGAGTAGCGATTCGGAAGTTTTCGATTTTTCTAAATCGCTTACAGATACTGCCAGTCCATCAGAGAGTCTAGTAGTATCTGGGTTTGAAAGACCCTTAACAGACTCTGCTACTGCGTCAGAAAGTGCTAGTATAAATACAGGTATAACTCTAACAGATTCTACAACAAATGCAGAATCTGTTGTTAAAGCAATTTCATCAAATCCAACTAATTCTGTAAGTACTTCAGATGTTGGTTTAATTAACGTTCAAGACTTTGCCGGTGATTTTTTTGCCGAGGATTATGTCGGAACAAACTATATACTTTAGGAGATTAAAATGATTGATCAGAAAGATAAAGCGGGTGCTACTGGTGTAGTAAATCTCGTACTTAAAGACGAATTTGGCAACGTAAAAGAAGATATCAGTGTCCCCAACCTCGTTGTGGACACTGGTCTTGACTTTATCGCAGACCGAATGGAAGGCGTGGGCACAAATGTAATGTCCCACATGGAAGTTGGTACCGGTGGTACTGCCGCTGCTTCTGGTGACACTACACTAGAAACCGCTGTTGGTAGTTCACGTACTGCCCTCACTTCCACAACAGTCACTAACAACACAGTAGAGTACGTATGTACTTTTGCTGCTGGTACTGGTACTGGTGCTCTGGTAGAAGCTGGCATTTTTAATGCAGGTGCTTCTGGTGACATGCTTTGCCGTACAGTGTTCTCTGTTATTAACAAGGGCGCTAACGATAGCATGACTATCACTTGGACAATTACTATTTCTTAATAGGAATAACTCGTGTCACTAATACTAACAAGAGAAGGTAGGGTACAAATTGCTCGTTCGATGTTGAGAGACATTCAAAACGAGAACGACTATTATTACTTTACCATAGGCAGAACGGAAGCTTGGTCGGACGAAGAATTGCCCGATACTCCTTTGGACTCCCCAGAGTCTTTGAATGAGTATCGACGCAGAATTATGTTTGTCCAACGAGTTACCGGTGCCGATGTTTGTCACTTAGTGACACGAATAAACTGGGTGTCTGGTACTGTATATGACCCATACGATGACAATTACAGTGCCAGCAATCCAGCGTATTCTGAGGCTACCACACTTGCCGATGCAAACTTTTATGTGCTAACTGATGAGTTTAAGCTTTACAAGTGCATCGACAACAATAACAACGCTCAGAGTACAGTAAAACCAACCACAACCAGCACAGATACGGTCACTCTAGCAGACGGGTATGTATGGAAATTTCTTTTGCAAGTCACTTCGGCTGACCAGACAAAATTTCTAAATTCATCCTACATACCGGTGCGGAAGCTTACGGGCAACCCTACCTTTGATGTGAATGGAGAGGTTGATTCTGTAAGTGTTGTTAGTGGTGGTAGTGGTTATACCACCGCGTCAGTAACTATCAGCGGTGACGGGTCTGGAGCCACGGCAACTGCCACGATTGTTGGTGATGCCGTTGATTCTATTAATGTCACCAGTGAAGGTAGTGGGTATAGCTTTGCAATCGCCTCTATAAATGGAGACGGGACTGATGCAACGGCTGATGTAATTTTGGGTGACGCAGACAGTCTACCAGCACTCCAATCTGCAGTAGAGGCTGCGGCAAGTGCTGTGGGTGGGGGTATAGATAGAATTGTTGTTACTGATGTAGGACAAGACTACAGTGAAGGAGATGTTGAAGTAGTTATCACAGGTGATGGAACTGGCGCAGAAGCAACCGCAACCGTATCAGCTAATACTGGTGCTATTACTGGAATAACCGTAACATCACCGGGCACTGGATATACTTTTGCAGACATTACATTTACTCAGGCTATTGGTATTGGTACCGGTGGAACAGCCAGAGCGGTGATTGGTCCTATTGACGGACATGGAGCAAATTCAGTTAAAGAACTTTTTGCAAACAACCTTGCTTTGGTAAGTCCATTGGCAGACCCAAATAACATCGATCTTATTGTGGATAACGATTTTAGACAAGTTGGGCTTATAAAGAACATACAAAATTTTGCAGAAGATGCCAACTGGACAGAATCAACCGGTTCGGCTACCTTTGTAATAGATGTAAACGATGCTAATGATTATGCTGTTGATGATGTCATTACTACTGATGAGGGTGGAAGTTTTAGGGTGTCCCATTTATCAGATGATAATAGTGGTACTTTTCAGGTACATTTGATACCAGTCATACCATCAATTACTGCGAGTAGTGTTCTGACAAATGTTACTCAAGGTTTGACTCCACTGAGTATAAATAGTGTAACCTCTCCAGAAATAAGCAATACTACAGGCGATATTTTCTATATTGAAAACATTGTAAGTATTACGAGACAAGACAATCAAGTAGAGACAATTAAGGTACTGATCACTTTTTAGGAAAAAATAATGGCACTAGATTTAAATACTTCCCCATATTATGATGATTACGATGGTGACAAAAACTACAATCGGATTTTATTTAAACCGGGTGTTGCTGTGCAAGCAAGAGAACTCACACAGCTTCAGACTGCACTTTCAAATCAGATTGGTCAATTAGGCAGCTTCACTCTTAAAGATGGTGCAATCATCAGTGGCTGCGAAGAAACCCTCACTCCACTGAAGTATGTGAAGATTATTGACACCGATGCCGGTGCTCAAACCGTTGAAAATGCCAATCTAACAAACTATGTGGGTGCTACCGTTACTGGTGGGACCACAGGACTGACTGCTCAAATCGTGGCAGTAAAGCCGGGAACCACTGGAAGTTCCCCTGATCTCAAAACTCTTTATCTGGTTTACACTGGTCGAAACAATGGAGATACCCGAGTTTTTGATCGAACAGAAACCCTTACCGTGTCTTCTGAGGATTCTACCATTCAGGGCGATACCTTTGTAACCCACGATTCTGGAACTGACGCTGCTGCGCCTCCGGGTGATCGCACTCGATATGAGGGCACTGCACCAAAACTTCAACTTTCAGAGGGAATAATTTTTGCCCGTGGTGCTTTTGTAAGAACAAAGGCGCTTTCTGTTTTTATAGACCCATACACATTCAATGCAAACAAGCGAGTAGGGTTTTATGTAACTGAAAATATTGTCGGCTCTACTGATGACCAGACTCTCTTAGACCCGGCTGGCGGTTCTTTTAATTTCAATGCTCCGGGTGCTGATCGTTTGCAGTTGCAGGTATCTTTACGTTCATATTCCGAAGATGTCACTCTACCAGAAAACTTTTACCAGTACGCAAGCTTCCAGAACAGAAAAATTTATCGTTCGGACATAAAGACAGACCCATTGCGTGGTCTTGGTGACATTCTTGCTCAACGAGCATATGACGCCAACGGTAGTTATAATATTTCTGGAATGCATGTCTCTATTCAAGAAGATTTGAATGATGGTTTTAACAAAGGTCTTAAGGGTGCAACACAGGGTGGTGATGCCACAAAACTCAATTTTATAGTTAGTCCCGGTAAAGCCAATCATATGGGTTACCCGGTTGAAATTCGGGCCCCATCATACTTTCAAGTTAGTAAGCCAACTACATTTGATACCGTAGATGATATAACACAGTCAACTGCTTATGGAAACTTTGTTGTTCTTGACGAACTTTGTGGTGCGTGGGATATAGATGGTGGTGATAGCACTGCTGGTGATGGTATTGTAGACCTATACGATACTGCCCAGACCGCAGTTACCTCTGCAACATATTCTGGTACCTCTTTATCTGGTACCAAGATTGGTAGAGCAAAAATCCGACAAATAGTTCACCGCTCTGGAACCCAAGGTGCGGCTGCTGCAGAATACGAATTGTATCTATATGATATTAAGATGGACTCTGGAGTTTTTGCTGATGTTCGTTCGGTGTCTTATCAAAATAATAATGCCGTTGGTATCGCTGATGCCGTTTTAGAAGGTGGTGCTGCAATTCTGAAGGAGCCAAACTTCAATAAGTTATTCTGGCCCCTCCCATACGCCCACATGAAAACATTGGCACCAAGCGCAACATATGATTATAGTTTCGTCTACCAAAAAGAATTTGACACATCAGCAACCGGTGGTGGAGTCATTACTTTAGATTCTGCTCTATTACAAACCGGGCAGACATTTACTTTTGGTAATGGTGTTCTGTCAGACTCACAAATTTTAGCCAACATTAACGTGGTTGCTATAGACCCGTTCACTGCAGCAAATACTTATGTTGCTGGCGAGCATATTGATCTTACTGATGCGAGTGTTACAGTAACCCAAAACAGTACAACATCACTATCAATCGATCTGGGTGGCACTATTGCCGCATCAAACCGTGATGTGCGGGTGTATTGTAATGTTCAATATGCAGACATTACTCCAATAGCAAAGACTCTCAACGAAGATCGTCTTGTTAAGATTGATGCAACTACAAACGAAGAAGGCGCTTCAAGTGGAAAATATTGCTTGGGTGTAACCGATGTATTCCGAGTAGTACAGATTACTGCAACAGATAATGCAGATTATGAAACAAACATCCGAAACGTCACAGATGAATTTTTGTTGGACAATGGACAGCGCGACAACTATTACGGTCTTGCGTCTATTAAGCTTAAGGCATCAAGCACATTCGATTTGTCAACATATAGATATGTCACAGTAAAACTGGATTTCTTTACCCACAGTGTAAATGGTCCTACTTTTTCTGTTGTTGATTCTTATCCAATTGACGATACTGGTGCCACTGGAATTAAGACTGAAGAGATTCCGGTGTTCGCTTCTTCAAGAAATAAGATTTACGATCTTAGGAATGTGATTGACTTTCGACCTTACATGGAAAACACTGCAGCAAATACAAGTGTTATTGGTTCTGCTACAGAAAATCCATCTAACACACAGGTTGTTGATCGTCCATCAAATGGGTTAACAAACCCATCCCCAGTGAACAGCATGACTACTGACCTAGAGTATTATCTCGGTCAGGGATATAAAGTATTTATCGCGGCTGATGGTAAAATTCGCGTCGATTTGGACACACCAAAGGCGCTACCCAAGATTCCTGTCACTCCACCAAATTCTTTGGTGTTGGCGAAAGGTATTCTTACACCATATCCGTGTCTGTCTCCAAACGCAGCAAACTACTACAATAGAGAAGACCTTGCTGCTGATATTGAACAAGTCAGAACCAAGCGTTACACCATGCGAGATATTGGTGGGCTTGAAAAGCGAATCGAAAACCTTGAGTATTACACTGCACTCAGTCTGTTAGAAACTGAGGCGAAGAATAAAGTTATTCTTGATTCAACTGGCACAGTAGATAGATTTAAAAACGGTCTTATGATCGATGCCTTCAAAGGTTATAGTGTTGCCAACGTTGCATCTGATGACCACAATTGCTCAATTGACCGTAAGCGTCAAGAGTTACGCGCACCGTTTGATCACAGCATTGTAGAGTTTAAACCGATCACCGGCTCTACTGTGGGTCAAACTGGAGAAATGTTTCACGTAACATACCAAGATGCTGTTTATACTAAGCAGATGCAGGCGAGTAGCTTGCGTAACGTTGTGGGTGAACTACTATACGCTGACCCAGATGCGAGCAATCCATTAATTCAAACCTCAGATGAGGTTGAAGCCTTAGCAATTATTGATCGGGTAAATGAGTCTTGTGTTACCCCATACACCACACCACCAACGGCTTCAGGAAAAACCTATAGCCTGTTCCGTTCACATCAAAGCATAAACGAAGGTCAGACTTTAACTATCCGTCTGGAAACCCGTAATGTAACTGAGAATACAACTGTAGGTTATACGATTACGGGTATTGCAAGTGCAGATATTGATGGGGCACCTTTAACTGGAAACTTCACAGTAGATGCGACTGGTGATTCAGTAGCCACCTTTAACATTACAGCAGATGGTAGTACAGAAGGAACAGAAACACTCACTCTTACGTTGGATGCTACTGATAGCCTTGGCAATTCCACAGGCTCTACTGCACCGGCTACTGCTGTAACTATCAACGACACAAGTACTTCAGTAACCCCACCGGTTTCTCCATATGGCCCATATGCTGGTAGTCTCAACATTGTCCCCAATGAGGACAGTTGGTATGATTTGGATTACGCAGAACCGGCCTACGATAATGTTGTTGGTGAATGGGACAATCTGAACATCAGCGGTAACTGGTCTGATGAGTGGGGTTCTTGGGAAGAGGTTAGTCGAGATATCATTTCACCATTCTCCACAAATACAAGCACTATTGTAGAAGAAGGAAATGAAGTTCTAGACTCTCAATCAACCACTACGGAAAAAGTTTCTGGTGGTACTAACACTATTTTGGTTAAGAACTACTATACACCAATTACTACTTACGATGAAACCACCACGATTAATGCTACTGTTTTGGTACAGGAACAGCGTACTGGTTTGCGTTACATCGACTATGGTTCAATCCCAGAAGAAACTACAGTAGAGTCTGAAGAAGTTCTTTCTGTTGTTGCGGCTACATTTGTACGCCCACAAGCGATTTCTGGTACCGCGACTGGTTTGATTCCAAACACGCTTCACCACGTTTCTATGGGTGGCAATAAGAAGGCAGAAGTGACCACAAACAGTCAGGGCAATGCTTCTTTCTCATTCAACATCCACCGTGGAGAGTTTGAGTGTGGCAACATTCTTGTGACTATCAGTGATGCAAATCACTTCGATTCCATTGAATCTGCTGCATCTACTTATTTCTCTGCTAATGGTGAAAAGAGAACATTACAAAAAACCTATACTACAACCAAGTGGACTCCACCATCAACAGCAGTTCCTTTGTTCGATACTAGAGACAGAACTGAAGGTGGTGGTAGCGGCATTTCATTACAAACCACTCCTACTGTGGATAAAATTTGGAGAACCACTACTGAGGTTACTGGTTTTGAGCCAGACCCAGAACCAGTTGTTTATGAAGACATTCTTATTTCTCAGGTTTGTAATGTTCCCGCAGATGGAACCGCAACACAAACTTGGCAACGTGGTGGCTCTTCTGGGGACACATACACAATAGAGATTTCAGACTCTGGTTGTCAGCCAGAAGTTACTGGTGCGAGCGGCGAAACCGAATGTGGAGATGGATATTACTACAACTCTACCTTGGGGATTTGTGTTCAGGCTGATGCTAACATCACTGACATTGTAATGTATGACGAAATTGAAAACACCAGTACAGTTTCTGGTTCACAAAACGTTGCGGTGGCTAGTTTTACAAATGATGTATTAACAACTTTTGTAGAGACTACTCGTGGCGATACATATGGTGATGGTGATATTGATACGGAAGGTGTAACGGAAGAAATCATTGAGTTGATGGTTCAGGAAGATTTGGGTTATCTGCCATACACAGAAACTATTAACGATGTTACTACTGACCCAGCAATCACCACCAAACTGGAAACTGCTGCCACATTTGATTTTTCATATGACTTTGATATCTATGAAGAGTGGAACTATTGTTTCTGGGGCAGAGACCCAATCGCTCAAACATTCCTCGTAACAGGAATGGAAGGTGGTATGTTCGTTCCTAGCATCAACGTTTATTTCAGACATGTTCCTGCAGAGGGTAACAACAATGGTATCACCATGCAGATTCGTGAGGTTGTTAATGGGGTTCCGGGTCCAGATACGGTCCCTAATGGAACCAGACATTTAAAGCGTTCAGAAGTTTTCTGTTCGTCTACTAACCCAGATGGAACTCATAATTATATTGCGACTAAATTTAAGTTTAGGAATCTTGTACACCTAGAAAATAACAGAGAGTATGCTGTTGTTCTTCTTCCAGACGCAGATGACCCAAATTATGTTGCGTATACTGGGGTTCTTGGTGAAACCACTTTTGGTACTACTACTAGAATAACTAAGCAAGCACACGGTGGTATCTTTTTTACTTCCGCGAACAACAGAACTTGGACTCCTCATCAAGACGAAGACCTGATGTTTGTTGTACATCGTTGTAACTTTAAGACCGACGAAGCACAGACCCTACTTACTGCCAATAAAAACTTTGATTGGCTATCCTTTACTGCTGATGGATGGGAAACTGGGTCTCGTTCTGGATTCGTAGTTGGTGATGAATTGAACAGCATGACCTTTACAATTACAGATGGTGGAACCGGATATGGCTCCGACCCGACAGTTACAATTACCGATAACAATGGTCTGGGAACGGGTGCAACCGCAACCGCTCAGAGAAGTGGTGGTGTGGTTACAAGCATTACGCTAACAGACCCCGGCTCTGGTTTTACTAGTGAATCTGATATCAGTGTAGCATTCTCTGGTGGAAGCCCGTCCACAACTGCTGTTGCAACGGCTACTCTAAACAGAGGTATTATCCGATACATCGAAGACGGTCCTTCTTACAAGGTCGAGGTTACTGATGGTCGCTTTTACGATACCAATACAGCAGCAAACCCAGCAAGAACTCTTGTTGGTGGTGTAGAAACATTTGGCACAGTTTCTGCAATTGGTGATCGGGTTGTTAGTGCTTATGTACTAAAATCTTCAGAAATAAATCCAGCCAGTTTTGGTTCGATTACAAAGACCATAGCACTCACTGATACTGGTGCAGGTGCTGCTGGTTCAACTTTCGTGGACTTGGATACCAATACCACGGTTGAGCTTGAAACAGAGAAAACTATTTACAGCTATTCAAATGAGGCAGATAGTTATTCTGGAAACAAGACAGCAAACGCATCATTTGTTCTTCAAACAAACAAGAATAATCTTTCGCCAATGATAGATTTGGCGTCACTGTCAATGGGTGTTTTTAAGAACAATATCAATAATGATGCCTCTACTGAAGAAGTTCGTTTTGGTGGGGACTCAACTATGAAGTATATCTCCAAGACGGTCATTCTTGCCGATGGTCAGGATGCGGAAGACATGCGAGTATATCTGGATAACCAAATCCCAACCGGTTCTAGTGTTAATGTATTTGGTAAGTTCATGGCGAAAGAAGATGACGGTGAAATTAATGACGATATTTTCTGGAAAGAACTTGAACTTGAAACCGGTCCATTGGTCGCTACAGAGAGTTTTGCCGAATACGTGTATAAGATTCCAGACAAAGCAAGCAGTTCTGGCTTGAATGCTGGTGTCTTCGAATATGATGTTGATCGTATTTCTGCAATAGGTATTTCTGCAGGTGGTAGTGGATATGGTTCTGCTCCAACGGTAACCATTTCACACACTGGAGATGGGTATGGAGCAACAGCAGAAGCTATCATCTCTGGTGGTGTAGTTACTGAAATCCGAATTACAAATCCGGGTCGTGGATATACTGGTGGTGTTATTACTGCTACTCTAACCGGTGGTTCACCTTCAGTGGCAGCTACTTTGAACACACCCACAACCAACACAGTGACCTATAGCACTTATAAATATTTTGCAATAAAGATTGTTCACACTAGTCCAAATACAACGCAAATTCCAAAATCATCTGGATTGAGGGCGTTTGCATTGCAGGCATAAAAATGAACTTAGAAAAAAAGGCAAAAGAACTTAAATTGGGTGATATACATGTTGCTACCGAGGCACCGGGGTTTCATAGGAGTGTAAAAAACAAGGCACTTTTAAACACGGACTCTCGTGGGTTGGCTGAGTATAAAGCCCAAAGAAAGGTTCGTAAAGAACAGCAAAAGAGGCTTGATAAATACGAGCAAGACGTTGAAGAAATTAGAGATGACGTTACTGAAATTAAGGATGCCCTTAGAGCCATTCTTAATAAAATGTCTAATGAAAATTAACAAGTATAAATAGTTGTACATATATAAAAGGAGAACTTAATGTCAACTTTAACCCTTCGATCTGTTAAAGGTAGTCCCTTAACAAATACAGAGGTCGATGATAATTTCACAAACCTGAATACTGATAAGTATCAGTCGGGGGATTCTCCTAGTTTTGCTGCATTAACATTGACTGATTCACACACCGCTGCGGCTGAATTGATAGTTGCTGCTGGTTCTGTTCAGGGTGATGCGGCTGCAATTACTAAAACGCATGCCATAGTCACCACTGCCACTGCTGATCAGGGAGTCCAATTGACCGCAGCAGCACTAGGGCTGACACATGAAGTAACCAACGAAACTGCTGTTAATGTTAAGGTTTATCCACAAACTGGAGAAAATATCAATGATCTTGCATCCAACATTGCAATTGATCTAGCTCCCGGTGCGACTTTAAAATTCGTAGCACGAGACGGTACTGAGTTTAGAACTCGGGTCGATGTAGTAATTTATGACGAAGGCGGCAACCGTCTAAACTAGAGTATTTAAATGCGCCCATTACGAATTAAAGCGTCAGGTACACCTATAGCCTCTGATAATTTTCAGGGTCTGCAGGCAATGACCGATGCAGAGATTAATGAATATCTGTCTTATGTTGTAACTAATAAATTTGCTACAGATACTGACGGCACCGGTGCGGGTGAGCTAAACGTAGATACAGCAAACCTTCTTACCGGCTCCGCAATCGGTACTTTCATAGATACAATTCGTGATGAGACCATTGGTACGCATCCAGCTACGGGGGCCACTACCCCTACAACCTATTATTTTAAGCAAGTCACCGCTGCAGTCGCAGAAAGCATAACCAATCGTCCAGTCGGTTGGGATAATGGCGTCAATGAGTTTACCGATGCTGAATTGGATGTTGATATTCTGGATAAAATTATTCAGGATATGGTAACAGAAACAGACTATACTGTTGGACAATATCAACTTAAGGCAACTTCTCCTGTTGGTGGTACTTGGACTTCTAGGTATACAATAACAGATACTAGACAGTCTGGAAATCTCACCACAACACTTTGGCAGAAAACCGCCCCAACATCTTCAGCAAATGCTGATTTAACCGCTTTGAAAATTGAGAATCAAACTTCATTGAGAGGAATGACTGCTGCTGAGATTGAACAAATTGTACCAAATTTCAGAAATAGAATTGTTGAAGATTATGGTACCACGCCGGGGGTTGGGTGTTACCTTGTACAAGCTACTGCTCCTACCGAAACCGGCACTTGGGTCCAAATGGGAGATGACCTTATCGATACCAGACAAGAAAATCTGGACGATGCCTACGCAGGAAATTTCGATCAAGCTTTTACTGGTGCTTACACCGGAACACAAGACTATACTGGTGCTTATACTGGAACATTTACTGGTGTATATACTGGTGATTACGATTTTTCATACTCTGGTTTTACTGCGGTATTTACCGGTTCATATACTGGTGGGTATGACCAAACATTCACGGGGCCATACACTGGCGAAGCAGATTTCACTGGTGCCTACACAGGAACCTTCACTGGTGCTTATTCTGGACTAACGATACAAGCGACTACTGAAGACGTAACTAATCTGAAGCTTTGGTTACGAACAGCTTAAGCTGTTATATATAGTATTATAATTTATTTTATGGAGTGTTATCATGACAGACATGACTGTTCCTGCAGATAATGTATCTGTGGAAATTCCCCCCGAACCACCAAAAAAAGAATATCTAAATCCCTACTGGTCCAACAAGGAAAATCGTCACCTTATAGTTACGATTAAATTCCCCAATGGAAAAACTTCCACTGCATCTATTCAAGACACGGATGGTAGTAACCCAGACATGAAAGAAATTATGAAGGTTTATACCGAGGAAGACATTGATGCTAATACACAAAAGGGTCTTGATGTCCGTAATGAAAAAATCCGAAAACATGCAGAGAGAAAAGAATCGCAAAAAGCAAGGGCAAAGCAAGAGGCGCTTTTTGCAATTAAGCTTGAGATGTTTGAAATCGATACAATCAAAAATTCAGAAAATAAAGAATTGAAAAGACGCATTAGAAAAGCGAAGACCATTCCTGAAGCACAAGCCTACTGTACAATTTTGTTAATGAAAGAGATGGAAAATGAGTCAAAGTAAAGGATTTGTAATAGTAGCTTCCAAGAAAAAAGCATTCTACAAGTATGCAAAAATTCTAGCAGAATCTGTTAAGGATTTTTATGAGGACGCGAACATAACTTTTTTTACCCATGCAAACTGGATTGAAGAAGAAGACCTTGAATTGTTTGATAATATAGTTTTCGAGGGCATTCCAGACCACCCAAGAGCAAAACTTTGGGCACTGAATAAAACACCATACGACATAACGGCATATCTCGATGCAGATATGATTTGTGAACATGAAGATATAAGAAATGTATTCGATCTTTTACCAGAAGACAAGGATATTGTATTCACAAAGAACCGACCTTATAACGCCGCCTTGACTAAGTTATCGGAATCAGAAGAAATGACATGTCATTGCGGCTTTTTTGTTTATAGAAAAAATGATGAAACAATGTCTCTGATGGGTGCTTGGTGGACCGAGTATTGTAAACAGTGGGAACCCGACTATGATATGATGCACTATCCAGAAAGTGCTAGGAAGTGGGACACCTTCACTATGTGGAGGCTTCTTGAATATGGGCATCAAAAAGTAGATTGGGGATATATAGAAGAGCCTGATGCTCGTTGGAATTTTGTTAATGGATACCACTACGAAGAATTGCAGGGTACCGAAATCGTTCTGTACCACCATACCATACCAAAGGACGAACTCATTTGAAATGGGTAGACATACATAACCAAGAGTTACTTGATATACTCACTGCTTATAGTGACTGGTTTTTCACGACTGATCTAGAACCACTGGAAAAGGTGTGTGATAATCCTAAGCGACATTGTGATACTAAAATTGACGATGGGTGTAGTCATAAGTACCTTTTGGAGATTTTGAATAAGCGAGAAGAACATATTGGATTCCCAGAGAAAGCATTCAGTGTCGATTTAGCCCGAGAAGAAAGGGTTCCCTCTGAACACAAGAAAAAGCGTCTGGAGATATGCACTACCCTTTGTTCGTATTTGGGGGCTCGCAATCAAGCAGTCAATGTTTTCTATCCAGCCGGTGGATATATGGGATGGCATACCAACTGGAATGCCCATGGCTATAACATATTGCTTTCATATTCAAAAACAGGCAATGGGTTCTTTCGATACAAAAACCCATTACTGAACCGAAAAATCGTAACCATGGATGACAGGCCGGGGTGGTCTTGTAAGGTTGGATATTTCGGAAACAAACAGGAGCACAGCGATATCTATTATCACTGTGCCGGTTCTTATGAGCCTAGAATTACATTAGGGTTCATAGTTCCTCACAAAGAAATGTGGGAAGACATGATTGAAGACATTTCTGGAAACTAGCTCTTAGTTCCAATCACCATAAACCTATCAAATTCATTTAACCCGTCGAAAGTCCAGTACTTCTGTTTAATAGAACCTTCATAGTATGGGTTACTGATACCAGTATTTTTCTTGTGCTCTTCAATACTATCTACGCAATTGATACCGTACATTTCTTTGATCACGTTTGAGTTTTGAATGGCGAAAACACAATCTGGATTGGCTGTGGTTAAATCTTTCAGTGGGTACATTGTTTCCGCACACATTGAAATTACAATATCAGTTTCCAATGCATTGATATCATGAAAGGCGAACGGTACGTCCCAATTTAGGTGAGATAAATCAGTTCCTTCATCAACGTAGTTCTTATTAAAAATTTTAGATAGTTCTAACGCATCTTTATCAACGTCGATAAGATTGATTTTAGCAACATCAAAATTTTCACACAGCATGGGAACTAGTGGAAAACCAAGCCAAGAATTTAAGATGGTTATATTTAGACCCACATTCTTTTTGGTTGGCATGTTTGACAAAGTTTCACACAGCCAAATGGTAGCCTCCATGGAATTGGGGTTCAAAGATTTTCTGAAATCCTCATGTTTATGTGGCATTTCATGATGTATTTTGTCTAGAGCATTACCCCAGTGGGCAAAGTTGTTTAAAAAATCAAAGCTTAACATCTTCAGGTCTCTCCATAGAGTCATATAATCTTACAAGTGGGTCTTCCCGTATTACTCTCTCTTCAATATCTGAGGGCCAGACAAAGCCATTGTTGAAGCTATATACCCAGCCAGACGGGAAGAAATCAAAATTGAGCAATCGTTCTCGTTGGTGACCAAACATATTGTCCAGCCCCCGGTAATAAAAAAACATTTGTGACGGATAAGACTTGACAAAGTGTGTGAGTTTGTCAGAATCAAATCGGTCATTCCATCTTAGGATAGAGGAATTGAACTCGGTGTATTTCCAAGGAGTGTCTTTCACATCCTCTTTCATTTTATTAAGGTTGTGCCACCAAGTCTTGATAAAAACTAAATTGTTACCGGGTTCATAATCAACAATACAATCTATATTCTTCTGGATAAAAACATCAAGATCAAAGAATAACTTTTCACCTTTCTGTGTTACCACGCTTCGATCAAATAGATGAAGTTTATTCCACCATTTCTCATAATAGCTATTTTCTGGTATCGGAATTACTTCAATTTCTGGCCTCAATCCAAAGGGCATTTCTGTCAAACAGAAGAACTTAAAATCCCCTGTTATGTGCTCTTCGCACATCCTATAGATTTCATTCACATGATCGTGGGAATATTTCTGCCCCCACTTCACTGTATAGATATTAATCATCGCCAATGCTCCAATAAATCTGGGTCAGCCAGATCATCTTGTTTGGTGCTACCCCTACTAGAATCTTCAAAAGGTAGTAAATCAATATTAAACACACATAGAATTGAGTCCGGTCTATATTTATCTACTTCCAAATCCCTCGCACCCCAATCTCTTCCCCGGTTGTAAGAATACGCCATGTGGCTGGGGAAGTGTCCCCAAAGTTTATTCTCACTAAAGTCTCCCCACCTCCAACTGTGGTAGTTGTCTGTACCATCTGTAAATGTGAACCAGATTCTTTCTTGATGTTCCAACACATCTTTCCAGATCACCTCGCACTGGTCATCGCTCCAGACCTGACAGCTTCCGTTGGTGTATGCACCATGCGCCAGCTTAAAATTGCGTGACTTCATGGGTCTCGGGTCTTGCCACCAACTTCTAAGCTTCGTCGGCCTATCCAGATCGTACATGATGATAGGCTCCATGTCGTTCTGAATGATTACGTCAAGGTCGAGAAATACAAATCTGCCAGTAGGTTTATCATCAGCAAAATTATGAGTATTAAAGACAAAAGTTTTAGGCCGGTCCCAACAACGAGCCATACCGTACTTGAAGTTATCAGAGCCAAACCAATACTTAGGATGAATATCGGGAATATCAGGAAACTCAATGACTTTAATTTCAGGTTTAAGACCTTCAGGCAAATCGGTATAGCAATAAAAGTGAACATCAAATTTATCTGGATTGGTATTGCGGAGGGCCATGTTATAAAGCTTGTTAACAAAGTGTGGTCCATACTTAGTTCCCCATTTACAACAGACGTAGTTGACTCGGATTAAGTCCCCCATAATGTTAACAACCTATCGTCTTCAAGTTGGTCAAGTTTGATTTGAGACTTTGCCCTTGGGTCTGGTGTCAGATCGGTGTTAAAAATACATACCTTAGCATCCGGTCTGTATGTAAATGGTTCTAGATCATTTGGATACGTCATGCCCCGATTGTAACTATACACCCAATCGTATGGTATGTTTGCCCAGAAATCTCTTTGTCTCCAATAATGGTAGTTGTCGGTGCCTTTGAAAAAAGTTTTGAAAATCATTTCCGAGTTTTCTAGTGCATCATGATATATGTGCTTTGTTTGTTCACCATACCATAACATCATACTTGAGTTATAAAATGTTCCTCGCATGTCAATGAAAAGTCTTTCATGTTTTTGTTTAGGGTTTTGCCACTGAACATGAATAAGTCTGGGTTTGATTGCGAGGGCGTCTAGCTCATCCAAATTGTTTTGTATGATCACATCAAGATCAAAGTAGCACCATTTTCCTGTGTGTCCAGTCCACTCTTGGGAATTAAACACCAAAAATTTAGCCCGGTCCCAACAATACCCTTCTTCCCCAAACCAATATTTTGGGTGTAGTTCACCATCATCAGGGATTGGAAGTGTGTCACACTCAATACCTTCAGGGTCATCTGTAAAACAGGTGAATGTAAATTCTTTTGTGTAGTTCTTTCGGACCATGTTGAATAGGTTATTCACATAATCCGGGGTGTACTTATCTCCCCATTTGAGGCACACAAAATTCATATTCTTTCTCTATGTTAGGAAAATCATCTTGACCATTTAGCAAAGCTATCCTATACTCTGGTTTGTACTCACTACCGGAGAACTTGAAGGAGTATATCATTTCTTCAGGCCAGTGTTCAAAGGTAAAACTTTCATGAAATAAAAAGCGATCATCCCCGGCATACTTGACCATGAAATAATCTTGGTCCTCTAGCCAGTGATCGTATATATATTTAGCATCTTCCCACAGCATCACGCTGGAGTTGAAGTTGCTCAAATAATTGTAAGACCACCTATCATCCACATGGTATGGAAATTCGGTAGGTTTCCAATAAGTATAGCAAATCACAGGGGTCTTGTCAAGAGCATCGAACAAAATATCTATATCTTGTTGAATCCGCACATCTAGGTCTAGATATAGTATTTTTCCTAGATTATCATACTGAAATAGCTTGATTTTTTCCCAGTGACCCTCAATTTCCCAGTCTATGTCAATTATCTGGATGTTTTCATTGATTCCTGATGGATTATCGGTCACACAGACATAGTTATACTTCCCACCGGTAGCCTCGTATATCCGATTCACATCTTCGTGGGAGTACTTATCACCGTACTTCAATGTCAAAATAGTCTTCATTAGATTATTGATTGTATAAATAATGTAATACACCAATACTTATAAGACTTTTCATATGACTCTAACAAAAAATCTCGTACTGAATCAAGGCGCATCTTTCAGCCAAGAATTCATCATTACTGATTCTGCTGGTGCTGTCCGTAACCTTACTGGGTACACGGCAACTGCTCAGATGCGAAAAAGTTATTTCACACAAACCAACGTGGTGTTTACCGTTGCACAAGTGGATGTTGAGGGGAAGATTACAATTAGTCTAGATGACACAGCAACCGCTGCACTTTCAATCATACCATCTAATAGATACGTGTATGACGTTGAGATAACGGATGGTTCTAATGTAGAGAGGGTCAGAGAAGGTATCATAACAATTAAGCCAGAGGTTACGAAATAATGGCGCTATCGACTAGACAAGAGCTAATAGAATATTGTCTTCGAAGGCTTGGTTTCCCTGTAATTGAAATCAACGTTGATGAAGATCAGATTAGTGATCGAATTGATGACGCTCTCCAGTATTGGTATGAGTACCATTTCGATGGTAGACAAAAGATTTTTATAGAGCACAGGGTATCAGGTGATACACTGACTCTTGCTGCACCAGAAGCAGATAACTTTACTATTGGCGAAAGGTTGACAGGGGATGTCTCTGGAGCCACCACGATATACAAAGTAAAAACTTCAGACACAGAACTTGAAGTGGAAGGCACACGAGGAACATTCCAAGACGGTGAAACCATAACCGGTACAAACGGTGGAGGCTCTATACTAGCTGGTGCGAGTGCATTCACTGCAGGTGATATGTCAAACAAGTATGTCCCCGTTGGTGACGGTGTGTTGTTTGTCAATCGCATGTTTAACTTCGGTGGGGCTACAAACTCAACCAGAAGCGGTTCGGAAATTTTCGATGTGATGTACCAGTTCCGACAGAACGATCTTTACAACTTGCTTGGTGCAGATATGACTTACTATGCAGTAGTTCAGTCACATCTATCGACACTTGAGCAGTTGCTGGTTAGTCAGAGACAAATAAGATTTAATCGAAAGATGAATCGAATCTATGTAGACACGGACTGGGACAAGACATTCAACCCCGGTGACTATGTGGTGTTTGAGGCATATGCGACAGTAGACCCAACGGAATTTTCTGAAGTCTATGATGACATGTTCCTGAAAAAATATGCCACAGCACTTATCAAGAGACAGTGGGGCAGTAACATGAAGAAGTTCGGCGGGATTCAATTGCCCGGTGGAGTTACTTTGAATGCAGATCAAATTTTTGAAGAAGCCAATGTGGAGATATTGCAGATAGAAGAGGACATGCAGCAGAAGTACGAGTTACCCCCAAGATTTATGATAGGGTAATACCATGCCTACAAATCATTATTTCCAATCAGGCAACACCAGTGGCACAACTGCTGAACAGCGACTAGTTGAAGACTTGGTTATTGAGAGTTTAAAAATTTACGGACACGATGTTTACTACGTGCCCCGGACTCTCGTGGATGAGGATGAAATTTTTGACGAAGATACTCTGTCCGAATTTAATCAAGCATATCCACTAGAAATGTACCTAGAGAACGTAGAAGGGTTCGATGGGGACGGTGACCTGTTCAGTAAATTTGGTATAGAGGTTAGAGACAAAGCAACCTTTGTAATGGCGAAACGCAGATGGGAAGATAATGTAATCACATCTGGTGGAACTTTTACTCAGGACTCAAGACCATCTGAGGGTGATCTTTTATTTTTTCCTAAGACTGGTTCTCTGTTTGAAATCAAGTATGTGGATTTCCAGAATCCTTTTTATCAATTGGGTAAAATCTACACCTTCAAATTGGAATGTGAATTGTTCGAGTACAGTTCAGAGAGATTCAACACTGGTATTGAAGACCTTGACAACATCTATACTGATCAGAATCTTGACATGCTGCAATTTGAATTTTTACTGGAAGACGATACCAAACTTCTTCTGGAAAATTCCAGCAACTTGATACTAGAAGAATATGCTGCAGTCAAGTCTACAGAGAATACCGACAACATTAACTTCACCAATACTGATGAAGCAAGTGATATATTGGATTTCACTGAGATTAATCCATTCGGGGAAATAAGAAACTAGTATGTTTAAGAATAAGCAATTTTATCACCAGCACGTAAAGAGAGCAATCGTTGCTTTTGGTATGATATTCAATAATATCAATATCAATCGTGTGGATGGTAGTGGCATAACCCAACAGGTGATGCGGGTTCCTTTGGCGTATTCTACCAAACAGAAGTTTCTGTCTCGTATAAGATCGGTAACAGATACTGAATCCCGTGGTGAGGTTGCGATCAATCTGCCTAGGATGGGTTTCGAGATTACGAGTCTGGACTATGACTCTACAAGAAAAATCTCCCCCATACAAAAGAACAAGGTAACCAACAACAGTTCCCTTAACGTGTCTCGGGCATACGTATCTACACCCTACAACATGTCCCTGTCCCTGTATGTTTTTGCTAAGAATCAGGAAGACGGTCTTCAGATCATTGAGCAGATTCTTCCATTCTTTAACCCAGATTTTAACGTGACAGTCAATGAGTTGCCTGAGTTGAATATTAAAAGAGATATTAAAATTACTCTGGACAATATAGGCTATGATGATTTGTACGAAGGGCCATTTGCCGAGAGACAGAGCATCATGTGGACATTGAACTTCACAATGAGACTCAACTTCTTTGGATTTGTTTCTAATGAGAACATCATTAAAGAAGCGATTGCCAAGACGTATGATGATACGGATAGTTCGAACATTAAGTCTTACTCACAAATCACTGCCAGTGTTGCGACCACCAATGCTACGGCTACTGCTGTTACCGATGGTGATGCTATCACAAATGTATTAATCGACCATATAGGTAGCGGATACATCAACGCACCAAACATCACAATTTCTGGTGGTGGAGGTTCTGGTGCCACGGCTGTAGCCACAATAGAAGATGGTTCGATAAACACCATAACTGTTACTGCGGGCGGTACAGGATACACCACAGCCCCAACAGTGACTATCGATGCACCACCAGACATAGTTGACCCACCGGGACCAGATGACCCGTTCAGGTTCTTACTGGAATTTGAAAATGTTATTGAGGATTAAAAATGAGCACTTTCGATAAACTGGATGAAACATTTAATACAGAGTCTACTGAAGAACTTCCTATTGAAACTAAGGTTGAAGAGGAAAATCTTCCAGTTGTGGCTTCTGAAGACCTTCCAGAAAAAGAGTTGGAGGATGACTATCAGTCAGCAAGACAGACTCTGAAAGACGCTGAGAGCTTTACTAAAGAAGCCATACAGGGCATGATGAAGGTTGCTAAGAATAGCGATCAACCCCGAGCATGGGAAGTGACTGGACAACTCATAAAAACCCTGCAAGATAATGCAGGAGCTATGATGGAAGTCCAAGAGAAAAAGAAAAAGGTTACTGGAGTCACGCCAGCAGCACCCAATAAAGTCACCAACAACATTTTAATGGCAGGGACAACAAAAGAATTGCTGGATGCCTTGAATAAAAAGGACGGTCCCGTAACAATCGATCATGAGTAAAGCACTAAATTCCTATCATGGAAATCCTAACCTAAAAGGTCTTGGATATCAACATGAGTTTACGGAAGACGAATTAAAAGAATACGTTCGATGTAAGAACGACCCAATCTATTTCATAGAGAATTACTGTAAGATTGTAACTCTAGATGATGGTCTTCAATACTTTAAATTATATGAGTGTCAAAAGAAAAAAGTTGACCTCATCTTAAATAATCGAAAAGTAATCTTGATGGAAGGTAGACAGCAGGGTAAGACTGTAACTGCCGCAGCCTGTATTTTGTGGTACACCATTTTTGACTCAGATAAAACTGTTGCCATCATGGGTAACAAGACTGCCTCTGCTCGTGAGGTATTAAATCGTTACCAGATCATGTATGAAAACCTACCTCTGTGGATGCAGCAAGGTGTTAAGACATGGAACAAAGGTGACGTTGAATTAGAAAACGGTTGTAAGATTTTCACTGCTGCGACCACCGCTTCTGGTATTCGTGGTAAGTCTGTTAACTGGCTGTATATCGATGAGGCTGCAATCATTCCAAACAATGTCGCAGATGAATTCTTTGCTTCAGTATACCCCACGATTTCAGCGGGTGAGACTACTAAGATTCTTCTTACGTCTACTCCACTTGGTTACAACCACTTCTGGAAGTTCTGGAATGAGGCAGAGAAGGGTCATAATGGTTTCGTACATCACTTCATCCCGTACACTGAGATTCCGGGCAGAGATAAGGCGTGGGCTGATGAGCAATTCAAGCTACTTGGTGAGCTTAAGTTTAACCAAGAGGTACTTTGTGAGTTCCTTGGTTCTGCCAACACCCTCATTAGTGCTCGTACAATTGCGAACCTTAGCTCTAAGGAGCCAATCTTTTACAACGATGATGGTCTCAACATATATAAGGCACCAGAAGAAGGTCACTTTTATACCATCATTGCAGACACTGCGAGGGGTATTGGTGGAGACTACTCAGCCTTCGTGGTTATTGACATAACTGAAATGCCTTATCAAGTTGTGGCTAAGTACCGGAACAATAAAGTCGCTCCGATGCTATATCCAGAGATAATAAATAAGATAGGGGTGGATTATAACAATGCGTTTGTCCTGATTGAGAACAATGATATTGGTGGGCAGGTGGTAGAAATTCTTCATGAAGAAATTGAGTATGAGAATATCTTCCAGACAGCCACAGAAAAATCTCGACAGTATGTAACAGCGGGATTTGGTAAGACTAGTAGATTGGGGGTCACCACTTCCAAACAAGTTAAAAGGCAAGGATGTTTTTCCTTTAAGTCACTTATAGAGGAACAGAAGCTTCTCCTTTTTGATGCAGATATAATCCATGAAATTTCTACCTACATTGAAAAGGGACAGACCTATCAGGCCGATGAAGGATATCATGACGATCTGGTAATGTGTTTAGTTTTATTTGGGTGGCTTTCCACGATGCCTTTCTTCGCAGACCTTGTGAATGTTAATACAAGGGAAGAATTGTATAACCAGATGGCACAAGAAATACAGAAACACATGACTCCATATATAAGAAATGATGGAAATACCCCAGCACCGGCAATGGTTGCTTCAGGAGATTATTGGATAGAAGATGAAAAATTTGATGACCACTACAGAAAAGCCTTCAACCTCGACTGACTTTATTACTAAGTTGGATTTTAAGTTTGATGTGGCTGCTCTGAGAGAGGATATGGATGACTTTACATTTATGCTGGACGATTACAGCAGGAATGAGTGTACAGTCTATAACCAAATGGGATTGAAGCACAGGAAGGGTGCTGAGAATGTCCATATAGATTCCATGGGGAGTTTATATGACCGTGAAAAAAAGGAAGTCATATCAAAAGAAAGTGACTTCTCAGAGTACAATCCGAATATCGGAATGTACACTAAGTCTGTTATAGAAAAAATAGAAGAAGAACAAAAAATAAGAATAGGTAGAGCCAGATACATGACCCTACTACCCAAGACGGGGCTAAGTGTACACTTCGATATAGAAGAGAGGCTACACTTAGTATTGAAAACCAACAAGACTGCGTTCATTGCGAACTATACAGGGGATGAAGGTTGTGAAGCTATTTGTACCCATTTACCAGCAGATGGTTACGTATACAAAGTAGATACTACCCGAAACCATTTTGTATATAATGGTGGTTGGGAGGACCGCATTCACTTAGTTCTATGCATTACTTGAATTTCTGTTATTTATAAATATTCTAAGTAATTTACAGAAAAACGCAGTAATTTTTAATAAGGAGAAAAGATATGGCTTTTCAGCTATCACCGGGAGTACAGGTAACAGAAAAAGACCTAACTTCAGTTGTTCCCGCAGTGGGAACTTCCATTGGTGGTTATGCAGGCGATTTCCCATGGGGGCCTTGCAACGAAGTAACCACAATCACAAGTGAAAACGAATTAGTAAGACGTTTTGGTAAACCCCCTGCTACTGCTTATGAGGGTTGGTATTCCGTGGCGTCTTTTCTAGCTTACACTGACAACTGTAAGGTGGTTCGTGCAGTAGATACTGCTGCTGCTCTTAATGCCACATCAGATGGTGCAGGGGTTCTGATTACAAACGAAGACGATTACGAGAACAACCATGAAGCTGGTGGTGCTGGTGATGGCATGTGGGCTGCTAAATGGCCCGGTCTTGTTGGCGGCAACCTGCTTGTTTCTTTCGCAGACAGTTCTGGTGACGGTACCGCTATGGAAACCTACACTGACTGGGCGTATGCAAATCAGTTTGATTTCGCTCCGGGTACTTCAGAGTTTGCTGCTGCAGACGGTGCTTCTGATGACGAACTGCACATCATTGTAATCGATGCCGGTGGTTACTTCACTGGTCAGGCTGGTACTATCCTTGAGAGGTTTGCTGGTGTTTCTAAAGCATCCAACGCAAAAGATTCCTTGGGTCGTTCTAACTACTACAAGACGGTAATCAATCAGCGTTCACAGTACATCTGGTGGACTGACCATCCAGTTTCTGCTCCTACTTGGGGTGGCAGTACTCTTGGTGGAACCGCTTTTGCAGATGGTCATACTGCTGCAGAATCCACGGTTACTCTTGGTGGTGGTGCTAATGGTACTACCGTCGATGCTGACGTAGTTACTGCTTTGGACCTGCTTGAGAACGACGAACTTGAAGACGTAAACTTGATCTTCTCTGGTAACGGTTCAGCCACGGTCAACACAAAGATTCAGTTGGTTTGTGATACTCGTAAAGATTGTATCGGTTTTGTATCGCCACCTTCTGCTGCTGTTCTGGACAATGTTGGTTCTGAGGCTGCAGACATTGTAACCAATGCAGACACTTATACTCGTAGCTCTTACATGGTCTACGATTCTGGTTGGAAGTATATGTATGACCGCTATTATGATCGCTACTTGTACGTTCCCTGTAATGGTGACGTAGCTGGTCTTTGTGCGAACACTGACTATGTAGCAGACCCTTGGTTCTCGCCTGCCGGTTTTAACCGAGGTAAGATCAAGAATGCTCTTAAGCTGGCATACTCTCCAGACAAGGCAGATCGTGACACACTTTATCAGAAGGGTGTTAACCCAATAATAGCGGCTCAAGGCTCTGGTATTACTCTGCTAGGTGATCGCACTATGCTGGACAAGCCAAGTGCTTTTGATCGAATCAACGTTCGACGCTTGTTTATTGTTCTTGAGAAGGCTATCGCAACTGCTGCTAAATTCCAGTTGTTCGAATTCAACGATGCCTTTACCCGAGCACAATTCAAGAACTTGGTAGAACCTTTCCTGCGTGACGTACAAGGTCGCCGGGGTGTGTATGACTTTAGAGTAATCTGTGATGAGACCAACAACACTCCAGAGGTCATTGACCAGAATGGATTTGTTGCTGATATTTTTATCAAGCCTGCTAAGTCAGTTAATTTCATTCAGTTGAACTTCATTGCAACTAGAACGGGCATTTCTTTTGAAGAGCTTATCGGTTAACTGGTATAAATAAAGAATAAACAGGAGATATAAATGAATATTACAGAGTTTAAGTCACGGTTAGGTGCTGGTGGAGCCAGACCCAATCAGTTTAGAGTCCTTCTGGGATTTCCAAGCTACGTGCCTAATGTAGATACTTCATATAGCCTTCTGGTAACTGGCGCAGCGGTTCCTGCTTCCACAGTGAACCCTGCCATTATCCAGTACCGAGGTCGTGAAGTTAAACTAGCAGGCGAGCGTATCTTTGACCCATGGACAATTACAATCGTTAACGACACAGAGCAGAATCTGCGTCGAGCTTTCGAAGCTTGGATGGAAGGTATGAACACTGTTGCTGAAAACACAGGTGTACTGACTCCTTCTGACTACCAATCTGACATTGTTGTTCAGCATCTGGACCGCAATGATGAAGTTTTGACTGGTGGCACATACACACTTCGAAGCGCATTCCCAATTCAAATGAGCGAGATTGCATTGCAGTATGGACAAAATGATATCTTGGAAGAATTCACTGTAACCTTCCAGTATCAGCATTACGAAAATACATAAAATCTCACAGTAAGGATATAGCATGAATATATTTGGGTTTGAGATAACTCGAAAGCAGCCACCTAAGACTGAAAAATCTTTCGTGGCTCCTTCCGATGAAGGCGGCGTTGAAAGCATACGGGCGGGTGGTTATTACGGCACCTACTTGGATGTGGAAGGCGTTGCCAACACGGAAGCGGAGTTAATCAAAAGATACAGAGACATTTCCCTCATGGCAGACGTTGATACCGCGATACAGGATATTGTGGATGACGCTATTGCCTATCTGGATAATGAAGACCCGGTAAAGTTGAACATGGACAAGGTTAGCCTGTCCAAATCAATCCAAGAAAAAATCCAAGCAGAATTTGAAGGTATCATTGAGCAACTTGATTTTAAGAATCGTGCTCAAGATTACTTTCGTCGTTGGTATGTCGATGGGCGTTTATATTTTCATAAGGTAATTGATACTGCCAAAACTAAGGAAGGTATCAAGGACATTCGTTACATCGACCCGCGCAAAATTACCAAGGTAAAAGAAGTACATAAAGAAAAGAATGCACAGGGTATTCAATTCATCAAATCAGTTGATGAGTACTTCATTTTTAATGATAAAGGTCTAAAGACTAACCCCGGACAATATCAAGCACCTACTAATGACAATGCGCTGAAGATACCAAAAGACACTATTACTTTTGTTCCGTCTGGTATGGTAGACCAAGACAAGAACATTCCTCTTTCATATCTACATAAAGCTATTCGTACAGCAAATCAGTTGCGTATGATGGAAAATGCTGTAGTGATCTACAGGATTACTCGTGCGCCAGAGAGACGTATTTTTTATGTGGACGTTGCCAATATGCCTTCAGGTCGTGCAGAACAATACCTGAAAGATATTATGGACCGCTATCGTAACAAGCTGGTATATGATGCTAGCTCTGGTGAAATCCGAGACGATAAGAAGTTCATGTCTATGTTGGAAGACTTTTGGATTCCTCGTAGGGGTGGTAGCACCGGTACACAAATCGATACTCTACCTGCAGGACAGAACCTAGGACAAATCGAAGACGTAGAATATTTCCAGAAAAAACTGTATCAGTCTTTGAATGTACCCGTCTCCCGTTTGGAGCAACAGGGTGGTCTTAATTTTGGTCGTTCTGCGGAGATTAACCGAGACGAATTAAAATTTACTAAGTTCATTGATAAGCTTCGAAGAAAATTCGGTTCATTGTTTGATGATCTTCTCAAGACTCAGTTGATTCTGAAAGGAATTATCACCGAAGAAGATTGGGATAAAATCAAAGATGACCTCTATTATGAATTTGCTCAAGATGCTTACTATTCAGAATCTAAGGAACAGGAAATTCTTAGAAGTCGAGTAGAACAACTTAATGGCATGGCCCCTTTTATTGGTACTCTTTTTAGTAAAGGGTATGTACAGAGAGAAGTTTTGAAATTAGACGATGAAGAAATTAAGAAAATAGAATCTGAAATCAAGACAGAAGTTCCAATGCCAATGCCAGATGAACAGGAGTTTGCTCCAGAAGAATTCTCTGAGGAACCAACAGAAAAACAAGAGCTTTCTGAAGCAGACGAAGCAACATTACAATTGGTGAAGAGTGCTACTGATTATTTAAATAATGGTAATTAATTATGGAAAACCCAAAAGACTTAGGTAAGACGCTTGGGTTAGTCGTTGCTTTAATAGACCGAGTTAAAAACGAACTAAAAGCTGAGATAGACGCTCTGACCAGAATGGCTGGACCCAAGGGGGATGCTGGTGCAACTGGAGAAAGGGGCGAACAAGGTGATCGTGGACCAAAAGGTGAGACCGGATTGCCGGGTATTGCTGGTCCCCGTGGAGACGTTGGAGCGGTAGGACCACAAGGGATACAAGGCGAGCGTGGCGAGAAAGGAGACAAGGGTGAGCAAGGCGAGACTGGACCCAAGGGCGATGTGGGTGAGGTTGGTCCACAGGGCGAACAAGGCATACAAGGTGTTGAAGGACTGGTGGGCCCCATTGGTCCTCGTGGTGATGTCGGTCCTGTGGGTGAGACAGGAGCACAGGGACCAAGTGGACAACGTGGTGTTAAGGGAGAAAAAGGTGACACGGGACCACAAGGAAAGCGTGGAGAAAAAGGAGAAATAGGAGCCCGAGGTCAGAAGGGGGCCAAAGGTGCTAAGGGTGACAAAGGTGACACCGGAGCACAAGGCCCTAAAGGTGAGAAAGGTGCCAAGGGTGATAAAGGAGCCAAAGGTGCTAAGGGTGACAAAGGAGATAAGGGCGAGAAGGGCGATACCCCAGAGATAGACCTCGACCCTATCAAGAAAGACCTTGAGAAAAATTTCGAGACCTTCACGACAAAATTAAATACAGATGTACAAAAGTTTAAAGGAAACATCATCAGCACATCAAGCGGTGGTGGTTCAGTAAGAATACTCGACAATGATGATGTTGAGTTTAAGCGGGTCCACCAAGTAGAGGGCAACGCTATTTTGATATTCGACTCAGTGAAAAAGAAGTTTGTCTCTGAGTCACTAGAATCCATATTACAACGACTACAGATAGATTTAGAAGTGCAATACGATAAACTAGTAGATGACGAAGGAAGTTTTACATATGTAGGTGAAGCCACTCCCGGCTCTGCTACATCTGCTGCTGCGTGGAGAATCAAGAGAATCGAGGATGTTAACGGTGATCTTGAGATTCGCTTTGCAAATGCCACAGCAGATTTTGATAAAATATGGGATGATAGGGCAACCTACACATATTAAATTTTATAAATATCAGTATTGATTAGACAATATACAGAATTCCTAATAATAAAAATAAAAGGAGAGAGTTAAAATGGCTCTAATTACAGACCCAGATTTTCTATCACAAGGTCAACAAACAGACGCTACTGGTGTGACTTTTGGTACCCCTTCAGGTTCCGAGGTTACTATTAGTGGTACCGGTCTTCCGGGGTTGGCTGCAGGTGATTACTTTGAGGTTCGTGGTGCTAACCAATCCGAGAACAACGGTCTTTATGTTGAGACTGGTGGTTCCCCCACAACTTCAGATATAACTGCGACTAAGGTTGCTGGTGACAACGGTGCCACTCCAATTGCAGATGCGGTGTCTTCTGCTACATCATTTCTTCACGACGATGATACTGCCGCAGAAGAGAAGTCAGTATACTTCGACGTTTACACCCGTGAAATTTGGCTACTTAAGCAAGGCTCACTAAGTGCAGATGGTGCAACCCTTCAGGCTATTTACTCCTTTGCTAAAGAAGAGTGGAAGGACGATGCTGAGTTGATCAACCATCCTTTCCCATTCGTTGCGATTACACCAGAACAGTTCGAAACCACAGCTAATTGGGCTTTCCATACTGGTACTGATGCTGCTGGTATTGGTGTCGGTGATATCGTACAAGATACTGAAACTCGTAAGCTGGTTCGTACTGGTGGATGGAGAGAGATTTCGATTAACGGCGATATCTTAAAAGAATATGCATCAATTATTACGTTGGGTAACTTTGAAGATAACACCAATGACTTGGCTTATTTCCAACAGGGCGATGACCCAACAGACACTTCTGCTGCTACAGACTTTACTTTTAACGGTCCTGTAAATGAAGCAGTACTTACTTACGACTTGGCTACTCCGGGTCCATTTGCAACAACTGAACTGGTAATTACTGGCACAGACACTATCACTCGCTCTGATGCCGGTGGTAGCTTCATCACTGACGGTTACTTGGTTGGTGGTCAGATCACAATCCTGACTTCAAACGAAGCTGGGAACGTTGGTACATACACAATCACTGCAGTCTCCGCAACAGTTATTACAGTTGACGCCACACCACTTACTAACGTGGCTGACGATACTGGTTTCAGTGCTGCTGTAAATAACCGAAACGTATTGAACGTGTTCTTGCGATCAGATTACCTGTTCCAAGGCGGCGATACTTCCGGTAAGACTTACGCACAACAAGCACTAGGCGATATCGGTGTAAGCGAGGTTTCGAACCAAGTATTTAGATTTCCATTGTCTAATGTTCTTGACCTCAACATCACAGAAACAGATGCTAACGTTGGTACTTCTACTGCTCTTGATTCAGGTAGCGGTACTTACGATGACATTACTGTTAAATTCTTTGACGGTGCCTTTACTCGTGATGTAGATGACCCATCTGGTTCTACTCCACGTTCTTTCGGTATCGTAATTGAAATTGGTGTACATTGTGGTATTGATGGTTCAACTTCTGGTTCAGTACTTACTTCTACTGATGGTGGTATAGATTTAACTGCGTATGACGGTGGTACTCTTGTAATTCACGAAGGTAATGACAAGGGTTCTTATAACATCACCGGAACAACCGCAACCACAATCACGGTATCTGAAACTTTTACCGGAGACACTGGCGCATCCTTTACAGCACAGCGTGAAGACGATGCTGATGTTCGTGTTAAAGCAACCACTACTGAAGTTTATGAAAAAGTTCAGTACTTGCTTCGTCAATCCGTAGATATTAACAGCCATAGCTCTGCTGCGGTTGTTGGTAAAACTGCTGATGCGTTGCTACGATTCATTGGTACTGAATTGGAAGCAGGTCAAGCTGTACCTACTAACCCGAATGGTGGTGGTACTGGTGTTATTGTTGAGGGTCTTCTTGACCATTCAGGTTCAACCTCGAACGATTATACATTCTTCGAGAACGGCTCAACATCAATTGCATTCCCGTTTGTTGCTGGTGGTACTATTTCATTCAACAACAACCTGTTCAACGATGCAGACGCTAACTTCTGGATGTTCTTCACTTACACCAAGCGAACAACTGGAACTACATTCTCAATCTCTGGTGCTTCAGGTCAAGCTGGAACATTGGGTGGTTCTGGGGCGACTCTTCCAGTGCTGGTCGATGATCAGTACATTCGTATTTCCGGGTTTGCTGAAGAGGCTAACAACGGTCTGTATCGTGTTGACGATGCTTCACCAGACACTACTGATGTAACCGTTTTTAAATCTGATGGTACTACATTGGTTGACGAGTCTGCTGGTGCAACTGTTAATATCGATGAAGACCCAATCGATTCTCCTGCTGCCATCATTGTTAATGACAACGATGGTGTGCCAATCGAAGGTGCTATCCCAGCGGCTGTATCGGGTGTTTCTACACGCTCCTTTACATTCGACTACGATAATAATGCACAGGGTGAGCGAACTGCAGGTGACGGTGATGCGGCTATTACAATCCGAGCAATCGGTTTTCAAACTGCTGCATTCGTGGAAACAACCGGTACCATTGGTCAAACCGGTAACAACTTTTCACTCGTTGCGGCTCTGGAACGTAACTACTCCAACGCAGCTTAATCTTTGTTTTGAAAGGGTGGTGGCTTTTGCCGCCACCCATTTTTTAGAGGTATGGTATATGATTATTAGTCTTTCACAGACAGCTAAAATATTGGCTCTCACAGAGGATGAAGTGATGTTCTATGTGCAGAGTAAAAAAATAACAGCAGGAACTAATCAGGAAACTCTCACATGGGAATTTGACATGGATGAGATTCTTGGTTTCAAAGAAGTTCTTGATCAAGCCCGTGAAGAAAAGCGTTTAGAGGAAGAGGCAAAACAAACAGAAGAGGATAACTGATGAAGATTCTTTTTCATTTCGATGAATGGCACAAAGATGTTTGGTCAGGTCGTTATATTGATTTAGATACTTGGTTCATCCTCCGTTCTCTTTGGGATGTTGGTGACATGGCATGTGTTAACAACACAAATCTTGATATCCTAACTGGTCGGTCTAATTTTGAAGTATTTGATACGTTAGATGATTTCATGACTGCTCATTCCGGTGAGCCCATGGTACAGATACAACACGTTTCGAAGACGAACAACTTACTCACAAACCTACCCACCCCAACAGCAGACACATGGTATTTGTTTGGCCCTTCTGCTGGCTTTGAAAATATAAACGGTATTGATGTTGTTAGTATTGGACAAAACGGCGTTGATAGTCACCACGCACCCTACATAGCATCGATTGTAGCACATGAAATTTGGAATAGATAATGGCCGTAACAGCGACAGGCACAGGGGTTAGGAACTCGGCAGATTCCACAACGGGTTGGTCGGCTGGGTCACTGAACACAGAAGGACAGGTTGAAGGCACTGGCTATATTGGTGCCAAGACAGGTTCCGGTATCACTCGTTATAATCATCTCGGCACCCCAACACTAGACTTTACCCCGTCAACCGGCGCTGAAGCGGGGGAACACGTTGTTATTTGGTGGAACGTACTGACCCCGGCGAACATCGACACAGATGCGAACGGCGGTGTCAGGGCTTATGTCGGCAATGATGCGGGAACCAACTTTGAAGAACAGACGATAACGACAGTTGGTTATTCTGGTGGCTGGCAAGCGGCTGCATTTAATCCCCAAATAAACTCTAATGCTGGTGATTTCTCTGGCGGCACATACGACGATTCTGTTGCTGATGCATTCGGAATTACCTATAACATGACAGCCGGTATCATGGGTAACTTCACCAACGCTGGTGTTGACCAGATCACTATTGGTTTTGGTGTTCAGGTAACAGGAACCACCCAATCCTTCTCAGACATACTCACAGCCGAATCTACCAACGTGTGGGGTTGGGTGATTGAATTTGAGGGGGTGCTTTACCCACAAGGCAAGATTGAAATTGGTGACGGTACTACAACTACCACATTTTCAGACACTGATCAGACGGTTGTTTTTCGTAATCAGCCGGTAGCATCTGACTTCTACGAGATTCTAGTAGATACTGATGCGACATGTACCTTTGGGAGTTTGAGTTCTGGTGTTACATCTGGTGGTTGTTTTTTCAACTCTGCAGGAACTGCACAGTATTCTCTTAACGTGGTTGAGGGCGGTACTGTAGAGGCTGTTTTGAATGCTTACGCGAGCACATTTACAAATTTTCGAATTGCTTCATTAAACCCAAGCACAACATGTCAAGACACAACATTCTCAGCAGGTGGGCAGATTGCGTTAAACGGAGCAACACTTACCGGGTGTAACGTTCTATCATCTACGGTGGGTGCTGACACTGGTGCGTTGTTGTTGGATGACGATGTAGAATTTGCTAACAGCGGCTCTCCACTCGTTCAAGATTGTTTCTTTGGTGACAATGCAGCTAACGCAAATTCCGGTGCCATCGAGATTTCTGACATAGGAACATATAACTTCAACAATATTACTTTTTCTGGTAATTCTTTTGATGTTATAAATTCTAGTGGGGGTTTGGTAACAATTAACGTCTCCGGTGGAGATGTGCCTACCGTAAGAAACTTGACTACTTCAACTACAGATGTAGTGGCAGATTTGACTATTACTGTCACTAACATGAAGGACAATACAGAGGTTAGGGTTTTCGAAACCAGTACACTGGACAATACTCCCCCGTATGGAACCCCGACAGAGATAGCTGGCATTGAAAACGCCACAGCAGGAACGACAGATGCTAGAACTTTTGCGTTTACGATTTCTTCTGGTACGGGAATAACCATCAGAACCTTTAATCAAAACTGGTTAGCTGATGATGTTGCGATAACCCCAACTTCTGATCAGGAGGTTCAGATCGCACAAAGGGTTGACAGGGTATTTAGTAACCCGTAAAAAAAGTTATAAATAGTCTATAAGACTTAAATTTATCCTAGGAGAACAAATATGGCAGGTGAAAGATCGTATGTGCAAATTCCACCTGACAGCACAGGAAAACAAATTTCGCATGACCCTTGGCACCGTCTTGGTTACACTACTAGGATTGGTAATCACATTTGGCGAATTGGTGAAAAATACACGGTAAATCGATTATCGGGGAGTCCAGCTACTATTACTGTGACTATGTTCACTGGTACGGATGCTGATACCGGGCAAATAGGTGTGTTGTTTAATAATGTTGACGAGTATGCCAACGTAGAGTTGGCTAGTGGGGATACTATTCTCTATGATGGTTCTACTGTAGCCACATTAACGTTCGACGAAATCATATTTAGTCCCACCACAAAAATTTCTGGTGGAGACAACCCTGAAAATACAGCCAATGTAGACAGAACCGGGTCGATGAACATCCGATTCTCAGACGGCAGACCCCAGACGGATGCTTTTGGTAGACTGCGTGTATCTTCTGGTACGACTCTAGGTGATTATGTTTTTGCTAATAATGAGCTTCCAGAATATTTTTCTACCCTCAAATATGGTAATGCTTCTATCACACATGACGGAGACTTAAGGGCAATGAAACTTGTTTGTCCTTCTGGTACGCCTGCTTCTGGGGCGGTTAACGAAGGTGCTGCTGGATTCTTCGGTGATATTGATTATGTCGCTCACACAACAGATACATACCATCATTACTTTGCTGGGTTCTCTACTGAAGCACTGCTTACAGTTGCGCTAAGTGACGCTGGAAAAACTGGTGTTACCCGAGAGTGGGGTTATTTTGACGAAAATAACGGATATGGTTTTCGTGTAGACGATGACAGCAGTGGTTTAAAGATTTTTATTAGAACTGGTGCTACTGGCTCTGTTACTGAAACTGTTATTGCACAGGCAGATTTTAACAAAGACACTATTTTAGATGGCAGTGGTCTCTCTCAGTTTACCTTAGATTTAACAGACGACAATCTATACTGGATTGACCTTCAGTGGTTGAGTACTGGTCGAATTCGATTTGGTGTTTACTATCGTGGTGAACGTGTAATCATTCACGAACATTATCATGAAGGAACTTTGAATGATGGTAAGCCACATTCACAGTCAGGATCGTTGCCAATTTCCTACGTCCAGTATAATGATACCAGTCAATTGGCTGAATCGACTATGGTTGCTTGGTGTTCTTCTGTACACACAGAACATGAAGTGGACTTATCTACTGTTGGATTAACACAGATAGAAACACTTTCAAAAACATTTGACCCAACTTCAATCGAAAATGGTCAGACGTATGAACTAATTGGGGTATTCGCACCAATAAATGAGAAGCTTGGTTCTAACGGGTCAGTCAATAGAGACATATACATACCAAAATACATTGAGTGTTTAGCTTATCACGCCAATGGTGATGAGGCTTATGTGGAACTAAAGGCTTACGTGGACCCAATTTTGGGTGGTGGTGAAAATTCATTTGATATTATGGATAGCGAGACATTGGATACTCCATTTTTAGTTCCGGTTTCTTCTTCACCTTCCGTTGGTTCTAATGTATATAAGCCGACAGATTATGTATTAGCAGATAGACCTAAGCTTTGGAGTACTACTGTTGGGCAACATAAGTTTGCATCTAACCTTAAAGGGTATTCCATACAAGACCTGTCAAATTATTTTAACGACCATCAGCGTGGCGCTTATAAAAATTATGCTAATGATGGTGGTACTGTGGTTGCACCAGTAACATCGATTACTCCGGGTGCTACAACAACAGTACAGTTTACTTCTGATCATACATTGCGTGAAGGACAACCAATTAAATTTAGTGGCATTGTTGGTACAGTAGGAACAGATGGAACTAATGGTCTGAACTGGGGTTCTGTTAGAGACAACCAATACTACCTCAAAATAACTGGAACAGATACCGCAGAATTGTATGAGGATATAGAGTTCACAACTGCAGTAGATACTACCGCTCTTTTATATACCAGTGGTGGTGATGCAGAGGGTCCATATGGACCGGGGGTTTATTTTGCTGTTGTGGTCAAGCCACTGGCACCTAGTGTAACTATTGCGACAGATATAACAGTGAACATAAGTATTGGTTGGAGAGAGATTAATCAATAATGCATACTTCAACCCACTATGGGTTCTGGAATTATTGGAGTATATACGATACTCCTTCAGACCTGTTTGGTGATCAGAAGGTAACTTTTGATGGACCCAATAAACTCGTGCTTGTCAATCAGGGGGTCACGGAATTAAATTTTGAGACTGATGTTTATTCGGCTTGGAAGGAATGGGTAAAAGACCCCTACCATTTAAACGCAGGGTACGAAGAGGCACTATCTGCGGTTGGTGGAGACGATCTTCCGGGTGAAAGAAAATTGGGAACTACATTCTTCTTCGAGAACGGTTGGAGAATGAGGACATGGGAGGGGAACCACGAGTTGATTCTTTCTGGTAACGTGTTTACTCGTGAGGGTGAAGCGATTTTTATACCAACATTAGACCCATGGACAATTACAATTAACTTGAATACTTCTACTCTAGTGGAGGTTGTTACTCCAAGCATATCCATCGACCAATCAACTATCGATGGAATTGCAGCAGCTTCTGCAGATGCTGTGTGGGATGAGCCGGTTGCAGACCATCAAAATGCCGGTTCTACAGGTGAAACTATCAAAGATACAAACGATGAGGTCAAAAATAGACTCAAACGTAACGAATATCTTGCTAGGATTTAAGAAAATTATAAATATATATACAATTTTAGGAGAAAACCATGACCGGACAAGAAGCGATCAGAGATATGATGGACAGCATGGCATCAGGTAATGCCAGTGAGGTTCAGGATAAATTCAATGCAATCATGCAAGGTCGAGCCACAGATGCCCTAAGTGATTTCAAACAAGAACTGGCAACTAGTGTATTTAAAAACCCAGACCTTCAAGCAATGGGTCTCTCGGACGGTGAAGAACATGTCCATGAGATTGACCCAGCAGAAGGTCCACAGCCAGTAGAAGGTGCACCTGCATGAATTCATTCAAGGAGTATCTAGCAGAGATTGGTGGCCCAAAGCACTCTCCAGAAGATATTAAACGGCGAGATGCTTTGATGAAGGGGCAGACGAAGCTACACCAACAACGAAGAGACATGGCTAAGAAAGAAAAACATCCTTATCTTAAAGGATTGCTTGACCCACTTCACAGCGTGAGGAAAGAAGAAAATGAAAACTCTTAAAGAATTTTTGGAAGAAGGAAATAATGTTCGAGACTCTGAGCGCAAAGATTATGGTAAGAGAGAAGAGCGAAAGAAAGAATCCAATAAAAAGCGAAGAGAAAATGACAAGAAAGCTGTGAATGAAGAAGAAACAGGAAAATGTGCTGCTTGTGGTTGCAATCCAGAAAGCCCAGAAGAAGGCTGTGGTTGTACAGAATAATAATAACGGAGAAAATAGATGACGGTTTCAGTCGATGAATTAAAGCTAACCCAGTCCGAGGGGGTTTTTGCTGTTAGGGAAACAGGTACTACTCCTGCAACCGGCACTATTGCGTTGGCAACTACTCTTAAGAAGGCTAGTGAAACACAGTCTTCCCCAACTGCTAACATAAAATCACTAACTTGGTCTTTGGCAACAGGTGCAACCGCTACCATTACTAGAAACTCCAAGGTTATGTGGACCATGGTTGAATCTGGTCAGGTAGATTTTAATGGTTGGACAGACAAAGACGAAAATGCATCAGACATTCTAGTAGACATTGCTGGTGGTGCTGGTACTGTTGTAGTTACAGCACGTAAGGTCGGTGGATATGGACCACAGGCTCATCAGAATGCACCACTCGATACACCAGCACTTGGTGGAGGTACGATAGGATAATGAAACTAATAAAAGAACTTAACGAAGACGTTCAGTACATCACTGAAGTAAACGAAGAGACTGGTAAGAAAGACCTTTACATTGAGGGTATTTTTCTTCAGGCCAATCTTAAGAATCGCAATGGTCGAGTATACCCCAAAGCCACCATGCAAAATGAGGTTACCCGCTATGTAAAAGAGCAGGTAGCTACGAGGCGAGCATATGGTGAACTAGGTCATCCTGATGGTCCAAATATTAATCTGGACCGAGTGTCACACATGATTACTTCTCTTAAAGAAGATGGTGATAACTGGGTTGGTCGTGCCAAAATCCTTGATACACCCATGGGTAATATCGCAGCAAGCTTCATTAAAGAAGGTGCTGGTCTTGGTGTTAGCTCACGGGGATTAGGTTCTCTCAAGGAAGTCAACGGAATTAATGAAGTTCAGGACGATTTCATGCTAGCAACTGCTGGCGATATCGTGGCTGACCCTTCCGCACCAGATGCCTACGTAACCGGTATCATGGAAGGTAAAGAATGGGTTTGTGTGAAAGGTATCTGGGAAGAGATTGATATTGAGAAGACACAAGAATTCATTAATAAGAACAGTGGTAAGAACTTAGCAGAGGCACAAATTGCTGCTTTTGAATCGTTCCTGAAAAAACTGTCTAAAATCTAATTTTTTATAAATATAACAGTAATATTAAATATTAACCGAAAGGAGAATAACAATGGGCGTAGAGTCAAAAATCAGAGAGCTAATGGAGGGTGCTGCAAATCGCCCTGCCGACAAATCTCAAGGTGACGCTACTAATCCAACACAAGGTGATTCAAACCCTAACCCTGAACAGCAAGACCTATCTGGTGCTGACAAGAACGGTGGTTTGACTTCTTCTGTTGGTAAGTCAGCTTCTAGTAAAGAAGATAAGGATAAGACACTCCCTGCTGGTAACGGTGCGAAAGACCCTAAAGCCAACATGGAAAACAAAGAAGACAGCGAGTCTGTAGTAATGCAGCCCAATTCTAAAGGCAACGTTCATCAGGAAGAAACTGAGTCTGATGAAGAAGTTGTAGTTGAAGGCGCTGTTGAAGAAGTTGAGGAAGAAGTTACCGAAGAGACTGAAGTTGTTGAGGATGCTCTTTACGAGGAAGACCTTGCCAAGCTTTTTGAAGGTGACGAAACCCTAACTGAAGAATTTAAGACTAAGGCTGCTGAAATTTACGAAGCCGTACTTACTTCTCGTGTTGCTTCTGAGGTTGCAGAAATCGAAGAAGAAATTATTACTCAGGCTAATACTGCTATTCAAGAAGAAGTTGAGAAGATGATTGAGAACATCGACAAGTATCTCGCTTACTGTACTGAGCAGTGGATGGAAGATAACAAGATCGCCATCGAATCTAGCCTACGCACAGACATTACTGAGTCCTTCATCAAAGACCTACAAAAAGTCTTTACTGAGAACTACATTGAAGTTCCAGAAGAAAAGTTCGACGTTATGGAAGAACTGGACTCCCAAGTTAAGAGCCTGCAAGAAGAACTTGATTCCAAGATTGATGAGAACATTGAGTTGGCAGAAGAAGCAATCGCTCTTAAGAAAGAAAAGATTCTATCAGTTGTATCTGAAGACTTAGCGGATACTGAAGCAGAGAAATTCTCTACATTGGTAGAAGATGTAGCGTACACAAGTGCTGAAGCATATGAGTCAAAGCTGGAAATCATTAAGGAAAATTATTTCCCTAAAGACAAGGCTGCGACTGATACAGTACTTGAGGATAATGGTGAAGCAGTTGTACAGAATGAAAATACGAACAAGCGTATGGCTCGTTACTCTGCTGCAATAACTAACTCTACTAAGTTTTAAAAACCTAATTTTTATAAATATAGATAGTTGTAATAAAAATAACATAAGATAAGGAGACATTTAAATGTTTTTATCAGAAGAACTACAATCCAAGTGGTCAGATGTACTGGACCACAAAGAACTGCCTGAGATTCAGGACCGTTACAAGCGAGCGGTAACTGCAGTCGTTCTTGAAAACCAAGAGAAGGCTCTTGTTGAAGAGAAGCAAGCTCTTTTCGAAGCCCCTCACGCCAACAGCGTGGGTGGTGGTGGCGTTGACAACTACGACCCAATTCTGATTTCTCTGGTTCGTCGTGCTCTGCCTAACCTGATGGCATATGACGTAGCTGGTGTTCAGCCGATGACTGGTCCTACTGGCCTGATCTTCGCTATGAAGTCACACTACACTAGCCAAACTGGTGATGAGGCTCTGTTCAACGAAGCTGACACTGATTTCTCTGGTGAAGGTACTCACGATGGTTCTAACCCAGTTGACGGTACTTACACTACTGGTACTGGCGTTGCTACTTCTTCTGCGGAAGATTTCGGTGACTCTGTAACACTTAACGAGATGGCATTCTCAATTGAGAAGACCACGGTTACTGCGAAGTCCCGTGCTCTGAAAGCTGAGTACACCATCGAACTGGCACAAGACCTGAAAGCTATCCACGGTTTGGATGCTGAAGGCGAACTGTCCAACATCCTTTCACAAGAAATTCTTGCTGAAATTAACCGTGAAGTTATTCGTACTATTTACAAGGTTGCGAAGCCCGGTGCAGCTTCTACTGCTACTCCCGGTACTTTTGACCTTGACGTTGACTCCAATGGTCGTTGGTCGGTTGAGCGTTTTAAAGGCTTGATGTTCAACATTGAGCGTGACGCTAACGTAATCGCACAAGATACTCGTCGTGGTCGCGGTAACTTCATCATCTGTTCTTCAGATGTTGCAAGTGCTCTGGCAATGGCTGGTGTTCTGGATTACAACCCTGCCCTGAACAACAACCTGCAGGTAGATGACACTGGTAACACTTTCGCGGGTGTTCTGAATGGTCGCTACCGTGTATACATCGACCCTTACAGTGCTAACACTGGTGCGGCTTCACAGTTCTACTGTGCTGGCTACAAGGGCCCCAACGCTTATGACGCAGGTATTTTCTACTGCCCATACGTTCCTCTGCAAATGGTTCGTGCGATTGACCCAGAGACTTTCCAGCCTAAGATTGGCTTCAAGACTCGTTACGGTATGATCGCTAACCCATACGTGCTTGATGGTGGCGGCAACACTGACGCTGACAACTTCACTGCAGATCGTAACCAGTACTTCCGTCTGGTAAAAGTAGCGAACTTGATGTAAGCTATAACAAAAAGAATACCCACAAGGTATCATTTTATAAGGGACTCTATTGAGTCCCTTTTTTTATGTCAAAAAAAGCTTGACAAATAATCTCATGGTGGTATTATAGCAACCATTGAAACGAAGGGAGGATTAAAAAGACATAAAATGGTTTATATTACCGGGGAGTTGTTGGATGACTGACAACATGAGATGCCATGCCTCGTTACAATCAAATCGGTGAGAGCTACTTCTCCCGTAACCCAAGCATCTAAGGGACCGAGAACGTGAAAGTAGCCCAGTTAATCGCTGGTAGAGCAATACTCAGGAGCCTACAAAAGATTTTTTTAATTTTACGAGGATACTATGATGGAAATTAAAAAGCCAACACTGAATGACGTTAAACGAATAGTAAGCAAAGCCAATGGTGGTGTGAAGGTTAAAGCCTCATGGTCTCATCGCCCAACTTTGTGCAAAGATTTTGATGGGAACGAATATTATTCAGCAGTTGCTATTGTTGAATCCACTGGGTTTAGGACCAAAAAAATGTGTGTTCAATCATACCCACAAAATCATCAGTACTCAGGTATTTGGGTACAATAATTAAGTTGCTGTGACCGAATTGGATTTAGGTGACGGGCTGCAACCCCGTTTATGCAGGTTCGAGTCCTGTCAGCAACTCCATTCTCTGACAACCTTCTGTCACTTTCAAACACAAATCCGTTACTTTTCTACTCAAAGTGTTATATATAGTGCCAAGCACAAAAGGCTTACCTATAGAAACTCAACGCCCACAAGGCAAGGAAAAGAAAATGGAATTGGAAAAATCTGAAATCATGTATGCAATTGGTCAAGCACTGGTCATCGTATCATTTGCTGTTGTTGTACCAATGGTTGTGGTTATGGCTGCTGCATCCAGTATGTAGCTGTTATAAATAGTAGGTACAATTATGAGTATCTACTATGGCTTACACACCTACCGCAAATATCACAGAAGGCACATGGGACGCTGGGAATCCTGATGACCTGAATTACCTTAGACCGAATACGTTTAAGTTTCAGGTACACAACTTACCCAACGTCTCATTCTTTTGTCAATCTGCAAACATCCCCGCAATTAATATGAGTGTGGCTGAAGGGCCTACACCTCTGCACGATTTACCATATCCGGGTGAAAAGGTTCGGTTTGGTGAATTGAATATTCGTTTTTTGATTCAGGAAAAAATGGCAAACTACACCGAGCTATTCAATTGGTTAGTGGCTCTCGGTAATCCTGAGAAAACAGAACAGTACACGAATTACGTAGAGAGTCAAGCTTACAGATACCCCGGCTCAAACAACAAAAAGAAAATTGAGAACGCACTGATGAGTGACGTTTCTCTTTTCGTATTGTCTTCTGATAATAATCCCACAATAGAAATCAAATTCCGTGATGCCTTTCCAACGTCTCTGAGTGGTTTGGATTTTGATACCTCATCTGGTGACACGAGTTACTTCCAAGGACTGGCATCCTTTGCCTACAGACAGTACGAAATTATACCGTATAAATAGTATTACGTTATGAGGATATATTATGAAAACATTGAAAGAACTGCAGGATGAATGGGAGGCTGACAGTAAGATCGATGATCTTGATCTGGGAGCCGAGTCTTTAAAGACACCAGAACTCCACGCCAAATACTTAAACTACCTTTCCAATTTCAAATTACATCTCAGGAAAAAGGAGTCTGAGTTTTTAAACCTGCGCCGAAATAAGTGGAGATGGTACCGTGGAGAAATGTCTGAGGAAAAATTAGAAGAACTGGGTTGGCCCCAGTATCTTGGGAACACTCCTTTGAAAAATGAAATGAATGATTTCATTGACAGTGACCCAGATGTGATCAAGGTAGTGGACCACTATGAGTATGTCAAGACCTGTGTGTTCCAATGCGAGACGATTATGCGATCTATAAATAGTAGGACATGGGACATTAAAAATGCAGTTGAGTACACCAAGTTTACAAACGGATTGATGTAATGAATATGACGGTTGAGATGGTTCAGCAGTTGAACCTTATGCACGAACAAAAAGGAATTTTTGCAGGAACCTCTTTGAAAAAACATGTTCCAAAGATAAATCGAATCATCAGAGAGAAAGACATTGAAAGTGTTCTGGACTATGGATGTGGTAAGGCAATGTTTCACCACAGATTGGTAGTGGACCCAGTAAAATATGACCCCGGTTACCCCCCATACTCAGAGAAACCAACTGGAAATTATGAACTGGTGATATGTACAGATGTAATGGAACATGTGGATGAACAATTCGTCTCTAAGGTTCTGGTAGAAATATTTTATTATGCCACCAAACACGTTTATCTTCATATCTCTACAAAGGAAGCTGTGAAAAAACTACCAGATGGTAGGAATGCCCATGTGACAGTTAAGCCAGAGAATTGGTGGCGAAATAAAGTAAACGCAGCAAACACTAAATTTTTGGACGTATCATTAAGCTTTGATTAAAGTAACTAAAAAAGACGAAGTTCACATAAAGATTGATTGTGACCCCGGAACTGGTCAGGAACTTAGTGAGTACTTTTCCTTTGAGGTTCCCGGTGCAAAATTTCATCCCAAGGTCCGAGCAAGACAGTGGGACGGAAAGATTCGTCTTTACAATATGTACAAACGGCTTCTTTACACTGGGCTCTTACCCTACCTTGAAGAGTTTGCAGAAAGACTTGAGTACAAAATAGAAGTGGATGTTCCCAATGTGGGAACTAATGTTTCTGAAGAGTATGTTGAGAACTTTGCTAAGGGTCTTAATCTACACTCACATGGCGATAAGATTGAAGCTAGAGACTATCAAATAGACGCTGTAACTCATAGTATCAGAGAGGGGAGGGCGTTACTTCTGTCACCTACAGCCTCTGGTAAGTCTCTTATCATTTATCTTTTGATGAGATACCACCAAAAGTTTAACAGGAAACAACTTATCATTGTGCCCACTACCTCTTTGGTTGAGCAGATGTATGGTGACTTTGCTGATTATGCTTCAGAAGTTGAATGGAGTCCTGAAGAAAACTGTCATCCGATCTATGGTGGTAAAGAAAAATCCAATGAAAAAAATGTAGTCATATCTACATGGCAATCTATCTACAAGTTGCCTAAGAAATGGTTTGATCAGTTTGATGTTATCTATGGGGATGAAGCCCATGGGTTTAAAGCGAAGTCTCTGGTAGAACTTCTGGAAAAAACTACCGAAGCTCCTTTTAAAATAGGGACTACTGGTACTCTAGACGGTACCAAGACAAACAAGCTTGTTCTTGAGGGATTGTTTGGTAAGGTTAAAAAAGTCATCAGCACAAAGGAACTTATGGATAAGGGTGCTGTAGCTGATCTAGAAATTATTTGTATGTCTCTTGATTACTCTGATGAAGATAGGAAGAAGGTTAAGGGGGCACTTTACAAAGATGAGATTGCGTGGTTAGTTAATAACGAGACTCGCAATAGAGTCATAACAAATTTAGCAGCAAAACAAAAAGGAAATACTATGGTACTCTTCCGTGAGATTGCCCATGGTAAAACTCTTCATGCTGCGATACAAAAGAAATGTCCTGATAGAAAAGTTTATCTTGTTTATGGTGAGATTGATACTGAGAAACGAGAAGAGATACGACTGACAATTGAAAATGATACAGATGCAATTCTGGTTGCTTCTATGGGGACGTTTTCTACTGGTATAAATATGAAGAGTATAAGGAACATTATATTCGCAAGACCTACTAAGTCTAGAATTGCAGTACTTCAAAGTATTGGTAGAGGGCTTAGAAAAATGTTGGGTATTTCAGATTGTACCCTGTATGATATTGGTGATGACCTACAGTGGAAAACTAAAAAGAATCATACTCTAGAGCATATGATTGAGCGTATAAAAACATATAATGAAGAGCGGTTTAAATATAAACTAGTAAGGGTGCCTATGAATGAGTGAATTAAGAATTGTAAATTTGATTAATGGATTGGTTCTTGTTGGAGAAGTCAAGTTTAACGAGTATGAAGATATTACTATAGCATATCCATTAGAGGTAACTGCTAAAGCAATCTCAGACCCAGAGACCGGAAAGGTTGTTGGAGAGCATATGATTCTCAAACCTCACTTAGTCATGACTGACGATAAAGAAGTTGATATTAGTGGTCTAAATATTATTTCTACACACAAGCTTGCAGAAAGGCTCTATAATAGCTATAATGATATGGTTGATTATGTTTATAAGAATGAAGACTTCTATGACAATCAAGGGAGTCTTGTTGATAAAGCTACTCCTAATGAGTCTTCTTCTGAACCCCCTAAACTCGAAGACTTAACGGATGAGCAGAGGAAGACTCTTAAGGATTCTGTGGACTCTCTTCTAGATAGTATTGGGAAACCCAAAAAAGACGATTCCATACATTAAAATATCCCTTTAACCCAACAGGAACATTATAACAACATTTGAAAGGGGTGTCAAGGAAAAAATGAATTATTTAATGCTAATTGTGTTGCCGCAATTTTTGTTGAGTTTGCTGGCACTCGCAATTTTACCCGGTGATACTCAGTGGCTTTTTCTTACCTTCGTTTCATGGTTCTGCATGTATGTGATGGGTGAGGGGATATTCTTACACAAGTATTTTACTCACAGATCATTTGAAACCAGACCATGGATAGCCAAATTGTTTGCTACCTTTGCCATACTGGGTGGGTACGGGTCTCCCATAAGATTCAGGGGTATACATCTTCTTCATCATAAATATACAGATAAGGATGGTGACCCTCATAGCCCAAGGGACGGGCTAGCACACGCTATGGGTTTGTGGTACGACTCTGATATTATTTTTCCTGCGATGTACTGTAGAGAACTTCTAAAAGATAAATACTACCGGTTTCTAGACAAATATTCAATTAGTATACTTTGGGTAAGTGCTATGGTTTTGTCAATTTTTAGCATAAAAGCGGTACTTTTTGGCATTTTTTTGCCGGGTTTTATCGGTTTTTTGTTGATTGGTGTCAGTAATACTCTAACCCATACCATAGGCACCAGAAGGTTCAAAACTGACGATAACAGTAGAAATATCGCATTGCTTAGTTGGCTGACTTGGCAGGGGGGTGTCTTGCATAATAACCATCATGCAAAACCTAATAGATATCACGACAGCCATGCGTGGTATGAGTTTGATATTGGTAAATATATAGTGCCTTTAATAGCCACTAAATATTGACACGGGTTACCATTTTGTGGTATAATGACTAGTAAATATTGAGGTAAAAAATGTCTGATAAAACCAACACTGCTCACTATGTGGACAACAAAGAATTCTTTGCTGCCATGTGTGAGTGGAAAGACCAAATGATTGAATCAGAGAGCGCAGGTGAACCAAGACCCCAGTGTAGTCGTTACATTGGAGAATGCTTTGTAAAAATCTGTAACCATCTTGCATACAAAGCCAACTTTGTTAACTACTCATACCGGGACGAAATGGTTCTGGATGGGATTGAACAGTGTCTTCGTTATGCTCACAACTTTAATCCGGTCAAATCTAAAAACGCTTTCGCATACTTCACACAGATAGCATACTATGCTTTTGTCCGAAGAATCAAGAAGGAAACTAAACAAGATACCACCAAGCTAAAGTACTTGAGTAGTATGGACCTTCACGAATTGCTGAATGATATTGAGGGAGAGTCATCTTCCAATGATTTCCTGCAGTGGGTTCGTGATCAGATAGATGCAATTGAGAAAGACAAGGCAGAGCTTGATACTTTAAACACAGACAGTAATAAGCCGAAGCGCCGACCTCTGTATTTCGATGCCAAGAAAGAAGAAAATGATGAAGAAGTTATTGACAAACCACTAGGAATTTGATAAACTGTCACATTTTTAAGGAGATTTGTATGCTAGAAAACCGACACAGCGTAATCCGTAGAAAGCCTTATATTGGTAGCGGAGGTCAAGGACCAGACACTATGTATGTAGTTGAGCTTTACGAGAACAAGCAGTTGGTTGAAGAACGGGAACTCCCCGGCAAATCTAAACATTATGCAGACTCAGTTAGTGAAAACTGGGGCGAGGGTATTTTAAATTATGGCGATAAATCTGGATAGCGTACAGTATGTTGTTGACTTAGAAACACTCAGCACAAGAAAGAACGCAGCCATTGTATCCATAGGCTGCGTAGAATTCTCATTGAAGGATGGGATTCTAGACGAATACTTTGTAAACATTTCCCCGAAGTCTGCGAAGGAGCATGGCTTACACATCGATAAATCTACTGTCCAGTGGTGGGCAGACCAGTCACAAGAGGCTAGAGATTCGTGGATGAAAGACCCAGTAGACTTGAAGACTGGGCTTATGGGATTTGAACAATTCTATCAGAAAGCGTGTCCCATATGGGGCTTCGGTGCTGACTTCGACATTGCAATTTTGGAATCAGCATTCTACGCAATCGATTACCATAAAGATAAAGTTTATGGTGAACATCTACCATGGAGATTCTGGGATGTGTATTGTCTCAGGACACTTTCAAACGTAGTTAAAATGAAGCTTGAAAAGACAGGCATCAATCACAACGCTTTGCACGATGCACACGCAGAGGCAGAGCTTATCATGAAAATTTTGAAAACCTAGAGGTATATTATGGACACAGCTAAAGTACGTTCAGCAGTTGTTGAGCTTGACCAATCCATGACTCGTGCAGACGCCGAGCGTGATTTCCAGAAAGAGAAGATCAGTGCGGTTGCTGAAGAGCAAGGCATTGATAAGCGAGTCCTGCGTAAAATGGCTCGTGCTTATCACAAGAGCAACTTCCAAGATGAAGCTGCCCAGAACGATGAGTTTGAGACCATCTACACCAATGTAATGAGCTAAGGCTATGGAAAAAGTCTTAGTTACTGGTGGCAATGGGTTCATCGGCAGACAAGTTGTATGGCATCTTTTCGAGGCAGGCTATGAGCCAGTTGTAATTGACTGGGAAAATAAGCTTGGTCTCCCTTCCTTCACTCTTTCCTTCGATGATCGAAATGTATTACAGATCATGAAGAATAATGGGATTAAGAAAGTCATACACTTGGCTGCAGATCACGAGGTTGGCAGGAGCATGGATGAACCGTCCGTGTACTACAACAACAACGTAGCAAGTTCTATTCGCTTTCTGGATATGTGTATTCAAGCAGGCGTAGAGCAGTTTATATTCAGCAGTTCTAGTAGCGTGTACGATGCATATTCGACTGACAATGGTGTATGCCTTGAGTACAGTAAACTCGGTGGAAGTTCTCCATATGCCAGAACTAAACAAATGTTTGAGCATATCTTGTTGGACTATGGTGCTGCGTATGGCATAAAAACGATTTCTCTCAGGTACTTCAATGCAGCGGGGGCTTCCCCCGACTTACTTCATGGGTACACACAGGAACCACCGACACACCTGTTCCCAGTCTTAGCCAAATGCTTTGTAGAAGATGCTCCTTTCACAATTCATGGCGACGATTACGGGACAGAAGATGGTACCTGCATTAGAGACTACACCCACGTAGATGACATTGCAAGGGCTCATGTGTCTGCGCTTAATTATAGCGGTCCCCGTGGTGCGTTCAATTTGGGTATGGGTGAAGGATATTCGGTTCAAGAAATCATACAGGAATTTTGTGACTACACTGGGAAAGTTATTTCAGTGGAGGTTGGTCCTCGCAGACCGGGAGATGTACCCAAGCGAATCGCAAACTGGGGTCTTGCATATAACCTTCTTAACTGGAAACCGATGTGGACCCTGAAAGATATGGTGATGCATGCGTATGAATGGGAAAAGCTTAGATGCAAGTAGCTTGGATAACTGATTTACATTTCGGTGCTCGTAATGATCACCCCGTGTTCAATAAGCACATTGAAACTTTCTATACAGAAACTTTCTTTCCACACCTGCGCGAGAATGGAATCAAAGATATCTTCATGATGGGTGACACTTTTGAGCGCCGAAAGTATATCAACTTCCACACTCTTTACCAGTGCAGGAAATATTATTTCGATGTTGCTAGGGATGAAGGAATCAACATTCATATCATTCCGGGCAATCACGATACATATTTCAAGAACACCAATGAGGTTAACTCCCCTAGGCTGTTGTTGAATGAGTATGAGAATATTATCCAGTACCACCATGTGACAGATGTTAAGGTTGGAAACTCTACCTTCTGCTTTGTCCCATGGATTACAAAGGAAAATGAAGATGAGTTTGTTAAAGCGATTAAAGCCTCGACTGCAGACGTTTGCCTTGGACATTTTGAATTCACGGGTTATAAGATGCATCGTGACACCATTAATCCTCATGGCATGGCTCCTAGTGTGGTCGATCATTTTCCTCTGGTTATTAGTGGTCATTTCCACCATCGGCATTCTAAGGGCAATATTACATACATGGGAAACCCATATGAAATAACTTGGTCTGACTATGGTGATACCCGTGGGTTCGCAGTATTCGATTGCGACACTAAGAAGATGGAGTATGTGAATAACCCAGTCAAGATTCATCACAAGGTCTACTACAATGACACTGAAGAGAGTCAACATGGTGACCCTATGGAAACAGACTTCGAATCACTTAAGAACGGCTGTGTGAAAGTCTACGTGGAAAAGAAGTCAGACTTGAAGAAGTATGATAAGTTCATGGATAAGATTGATGAGCAAGACCCGATTGATGTTAAGCCGGTTGAAGACTTGAGTGAAGAGTTTGAGCGTGGTGATGAACACATTGATGTTGAAGACACTATGACAATCCTCAAAGACTATGTTGATGAGATTGAGATTACTCTGAACAAGGATGAGATTAAGAATAGACTGCAGACTTTGCATATTGAGGCACTTGAAATACTATGATAAATTTCCAGACAGTCACCCAAGAACTCTTGCTGGAGTTGAGGGTGGTTATCATTTGGACCATATTATAGAAGTGAGAATTGGGTTTGATTGGGGTATTCCCCCAGAAGAACTCAGTAAAATTGAAAATTTGAGAATACTTCCTTGGAGAGAAAATCTTGCGAGGAATAGGAGGGTAGAACCGTCATAGCGTTTCAGGTAGTCCGATGGAAGAATTTTCTAGCGACAGGCAATGCGTTTACCGAGATTCGGCTGGATGATGCTCCAACGAAATTGATCTTTGGTAAGAATGGACATGGTAAATCCACGGTGTTGGATGCGATTACCTTTGCCCTTTTCAATAAGCCATTTAGGAATATCTCCAAGCCCCAGTTGGTCAACTCAGTCAACGGGAAGAAGGCTCTGGTTGAGATTGAGTTCAGTATTGGTAATAAGCATTACCTGATACGTCGAGGCATTCAGCCAAACGTATTTGATATTGTCATTGATGGTGAGAAGCTAGACCAGAATGCAAACGTGCGTGACTTCCAGAAGCACCTTGAGGAAAACATTCTCAAGCTGAACTACAAGTCATTCACACAGATTGTGATCTTGGGCAGTGCTACCTTCACACCATTCATGCAGTTGACCACGGCTGTCCGTAGAGAAATTATTGAAGACCTACTGGACATACGAATCTTTACAGCTATGAAAGACGTATTGAAACAGAAGACCACTATTATTAAAGAGAGGTTGGTCGAGGTTGATGCTGATCTTCGTCGTGTTGGTGAGGTCATGGAGGTAACTAATAAGTACATTGATGTACTCAAAACTGACAAGTCGGAAAAAGCAGATCGGATAACCAGTGAAATAGAGACCTTGAAAAAATCTAGCAAGGAGACATTCAAGGAAATGAATGCTCTGATTGAAGAGAAGGATGAGATTGGTGATGTTGTTGGTGAGAAACAAAAGCTAGAGACTTATAAAAATGAAGTGACTTTTAAGATAAACCAATTAAAGAAACAAATAACTTTCTATGAGTCTAATAGTGAATGTCCAACATGTAAACAGCCCATTGATGAGGATTTTAAAAAGGGTGTATGTGATGAGCATAATGGTAAGCTGACCACGATGCAGGCTGGTAGTGAAGGCATCAATAAAAAGCTTGATGAAATTAACGAGGCACATAAAAAGTATGTTGGGTTGTCCGAGAAGACTGGGGAACTCCAGACAATACTGAGAACCAACAAGACTCTGTTAGATCGCTTGGAAAACGAATTAAAGGAAGTGGAAAAGCTTTCTGGTAATATTGAAGAAGAAGAGGCGAAGGCAGCGAGTTTAGTAGAAGAGATTGCTGCCCACCAAGCGTTGAAAGATGAACTGACAGAAGAGCAGCATTACAATACTGCCATCGAATCCCTACTGAAAGACTCGGGGATTAAGACGAAAATAATTCGACAATATTTGCCGGTGATTAACAAGTTGGTGAATAAATACTTGACAGCCATGGACTTCTATGTAAACTTTGAACTAGATGAAACGTTCAAGGAAACAATCAAGTCCCGGCACCGAGATAAGTTTACCTATGCATCCTTTAGTGAGGGGCAGAAGCAAAGGATTGATTTGGCATTACTGTTTACTTGGAGAGATATAGCCAAGCTGAAGAACAGTGCCAGCACCAATCTACTAATGCTGGATGAGATTTTTGATAGTTCTCTGGATGATGACGGTATTGATATTGTGAAGAAGCTGATTCATAAGGTCAGTGAAGATAACAATGTATTTGTAATAACACCTAAGCCAGATGACCTGTTTGACATGTTCAAGGAAGTCATTGAGTTTAGATTAAACGGAAACTATTCACAGAAGGTGTAACATGGATATTGTAGCGATCAGTGAAATTAACACTTGACATCTAGGAAACATGGTGTTATTCTAGATAAAAATTTGGGTAGGTATGCAAAATGGTTGAAGCAGGCAGACTGTAAATCTGTCCCGTAAGGCACTGTTGGTTCAAGTCCAGCCCTGCCCACCAAATTAAACGCGCGAGTAGCTCAGCATTGCGAAATCAGAGCGCCCGGTTATTATCGGTAGGTGCGGTGGTTCAAGTCCACCCTCGCGCACCAAATTAAAAGCTTCGGGGGTACTGACATGTACTCGCAACACGAAAGTCGTACAACTTTCTACTGGTTGTGAGTCGGGCGAGTCGCGCTAGCCGTACACTAGCTATCAATACTATAGATTGTGATAGGTTCGAATCCATCTGCCCCCACCAAACATATGTCGCGGAAACAGACCGACTGGCTATGACCGCTGCCAGTAACCAAATCATGAAGGAGTAGTAAATGGATAGAGATAGAATCAAACTTTGTGCAGAAGTGCTGGAAGATGCCTGCCATGGAGCCGCTAAAAGTGCGGGCTGGTGGGACCGAGAAAAAACTTGGGAAACATTTCCTCGTTGTCTTACGTTGATTCATAGTGAAATCAGTGAAGCCATGGAGGGTGATCGCAAAGGGTTGATGGATGACCACCTTCCAGACCGTCCAATGCGAGAAGTTGAATTGGCTGATGCTGCAATACGAATTTTTGATTTGGCTGGTGCATATGATCTTGATATCGGTGGTGCAATTGCCGACAAGCTAGCGTACAATGCTCAACGTGCAGATCATAAGAAGGAAAACCGTCAAGCTGCTGGTGGTAAAACGTATTAATCAGGCTAATAGGAGAATAATATGGAACTGATTCCTTTCAGCGACCCAATGCTGAAACACCCACCCAAACCGGTGGACTTTGAGAAAGACGATGTAGAAAAAATTAGTCAAGAAATGATTCAATACATGAGTAAGGTTGGTGGTGCAGGATTGTCTGCCAATCAGGTTGGTGAAGACCTAGCCATGTTTGTCATGGGGGGCTTTGGTAACACACCAATTCGTGTAGTTGTGAATCCAAAATTACAATCAGTTTCAGAAACTCAGGTTCTTATGGAAGAAGGTTGTCTGTCTTATCCGGGCCTCAGACTCAAGCTTAAACGCTCAGATGCTTGCGCCCTTTCTTATCAAAATGAGAAGGGTGAAATGGTGGTGGAGAAGTTTGAGGGCGTCGAGGCTCGTGTTGTTCTTCATGAGTACGATCATATGGTTGGACAGAACTTTACACAGCGAGCTTCACCGTTAAAAATCCAACGAGCCATGAAGAAGCTGGATAAGAAGGTCAAGAACTATAAGCGTATGAAGGGAATGGTATGAGCACTTTCGATTTCGGATTTACAGCCGTTGATGAACCACCTACATCAGAGCCACAACCAACTGAACCGGTAGTGGCTCATGTAGATGATGCCCAGATACAATCCGTGATGGATAAGCTGGAACACCTTCAAGCTTTGATTATAAATTCAGATAACAGTGGTTTGATTAATGAACACAGGGAACTGGTTCAACAAGACGTTGCTGCTAAACTACATCAGGTTGAAGATTTGATTCTGCCACTACTGCAGAACCTACAATTGAATCCTGATAAGGACTACATCTATTGGCCTAATCGAAATGCCATTTTGGATGAACAAATAGAAAAAATAAAAGCGGTGACCCGCTACTACGATACCATTTAGGAGTTTATATGGGCAAAGATAAGGGAAAAATGAATGCTGAAGAAAGAACTACTGAGGCAATTGCTAACGGAGTATTTCACAGACCACTAGGAAGCGTTTTTGATTTCTATCTCAATGGTGAGATAGAGGGCCCAGAAAGCTACCTTGAATGGAATCATATCATTAGGACAGCCGGTCCTGCTGATGTAATCTATTTACATATCAATTGTTATGGTGGTGATATGTTCGCTGCCATTCAACTGCTACGAGCATTATCTGAGACACAAGCACAAGTTGTGGCTTCTGTTGAGGGTGCCTGTATGTCAGCAGCAACATTCTTATTTTTGGTTGCAGATAGTTGTGAAGTATCAGATCATTCCATGTTCATGTTCCACACATATTCGGGTGGAACTATTGGTAAGGGGCATGAAATGGCTGTGCAGATTAAGTATGAAGAGAAATGGGCTAGGAATGTTTTGGAAAGCCTGTACAAAGATTTCTTGACTGCAGAAGAGATAAACGATATCTATGAAGGTAAGGACATTTGGATGGGGCAGGAAGAGGTCATGAAACGACTTGAATTGCGAAACGCAGCCCGACAACCCACACCAGCCAAGAAGAAGGCATCCAAGAAAAAGGCTTGACAACACCCCCATTCTTTGATATACTGGCTAACATAATTTAACACGAGGTATATCAAAATGGGTAAAGTAAATGATTTCTGGTGGGTTGAACAAAACCAAGACGATGCTTGGATTGATGTACAGTCCGAAAAATTAGAAATGATAGAAGAAAATTATGAGATTCCCCCTGTAAGGATTATAAATAGTAATGAAGAAACCCGACTACCGATTTAATGAAGATAAGCTGCTAGAAGAAGTAAAAGCCTATATTGATGCCACTTATGCAGGACACTACGGCACCGGGGGAATCCAATCCTCTGAGGTCATTGTCTCTCGTGGTAGAGGTCTGGACTTCTTTCTCGGGAATGTTGACAAATACAATGACCGGTATGGTAAGAAAGGTGATGTAGAGGATTGGCGTAAAGACCTTCTCAAAATCATGCACTATACAATACTGGCATTGAATGAACACGATAGGAGCAACAAATGATACTAAAAAATGACGGTAAAGTAACCACTAGCAAACGACCACAGACTGTCAAGGAATACTAATGGCATACATATACAAAACAACATACACTCGTCCAAGTACCGATGTTGAGTTTGTCCCACCAGAAATGCCTGTAGAACTGAATGATCAGGTTCAGGCTGACTTGGGAATCACCACGGAAAAAACATACAGCGAAGACAACTTGTCTGTTGATGTAGTGATTACATGCCCTACAGAAGCGGCATTTGATGATTGGCAAAGCACAATGTCACCACACTGGGTAGAAGCTTTCTATCTAGATTGGTTGTTTAACAACGACATTGATGTGACGCATGAGGTTTTAGAAAACACTTAACCGAAGGACTTTATATTATGAAGATAAGCGATAGAACTGTTGAGATTTTGAAGAACTTCTCAGCTATCAACACAAACATTCTCATTCGCCCCGGAAATCTTTTGTCTACCATCACGGTTGGGCAGAATATTTTTGCGACTGCGGAAATTAACGAGTCGTTTGACCGAGAGTTTGCTGTATACGACTTGAATAATTTTCTTGGCATCTTGACTGCTCAAGAAGGCAGTGAGGTTGTGTTTGGGGATGACTCTTTGACTGTATCAAAAGACCATAGTTTTTTTAAGTACTACTATGCAGAGAAAGAGATTATCACCGCAGCCCCGGATAAAACTATCCCAGTTGTTGAATTCTTTTCCTTTAAGATGGACAAGGGTTTCTTGAATCTAATTCTCAAGGCAGCAGCAATTACTGCAGCTAACACCTTGACGCTTGAGGGTGATGGTAAGACCGTTACCGTGACTGTTGGTGACCCAGATACCCCCAAGACAAATACGTACAGCAATGTTATTGGCGAAAGTGATAAGGTGTTCAAAGCACACCTAGCAATCGAAAACCTGAAAGTTATTCCGGGTGATTACAAGGTTACAATTTCTCCAAAGAACTTTATTCACTTTTCAAATCAAGATATGAATCTGCAGTACTGGATTGGTCTTGAGAAAACTTCGGAGATTCCAAATGGATGAGACTAAGCTAAGAATTGAAATACAAGAGACTTCCAACGGTTGGATTCTTGAATACACTCGCTGGGAAGAGACCGTACAGTTTGTGTTCTCCCGGTACAACCCGCTGATGCGTCATGTACGAGCAGTTTTTCGTGGTGATCTAAACCCATTTGAAAAGGAAGGCTCTGATGACTCTTAAAAGATCGATACTGGTTGCTATTGATCTGGTTGATGAAAGACATATAGAATCTCTTTCTGAAGAAGATGGCAGTCCAGAGTTCTGGCAATCGGTTCTGGATGATCTGATGCAAATCAGAGATTCTATGGATTTTAATGATGGGACCACAGATGCTGGTCAACACATCGAACTTCACTTTTCAGATGAAACAAACGTCAAAGAGAAGATCGGTTAATTATCGGGTATCTGCAAAATATATTATTAAAAATGGAGTTAAGAATGAGTAGAGAACATTTTCTCTGGTCCGAGCGATACCGACCCAAGACTATTAATGAGTGTGTGTTACCCCAAAGACTTAAAGACAAGTTTAACAATTATATAAAGGACGGTGAGACCTCTCATCTGTTACTTTACAGCAGTTCGGGCACTGGAAAAACCACAGTAGCAAAGGCGTTGGCTGATGAGATTGACGCCGATGTATTGTTTCTCAATGGTTCTGATGAGGGTAGGCAGATCGACACTCTGCGAACCAAGATAGCACCCTTTGCTAGCTCTTTCAGCTTTGAGAACAAGCCGAAGATTGTGATCATGGATGAGGCTGACTACACCAATCCAGAGAGTGTACAGCCAGC
>Ga0213865_10000022_pt1 | contig 90350 bp, 83 predicted proteins | sample PICome_6_FD_160100 | JGI IMG/M metagenome (GOLD analysis project Ga0213865, IMG submission 160100) | Coastal seawater microbial communities near Pivers Island, North Carolina, United States - PICO282 | ecosystem: Environmental > Aquatic > Marine > Coastal | place: USA: North Carolina...
CAACCTCTTTGTCAGATACGATGATAAAGAGGTTGTTTTGGTGGTCAGTAATTTTGACAAGAATAAAAACTACTTCATTGATCTCAAATTAGATCCAAGTATAGTCAGCCTTCTTCAGCTCAAACAAGTAGATTACGACTTAAGTGATTTGTTGACAGATGATACTGCTAAGCTGCATATTTCAGAGGGGGTTGGTCATGTTTCAATAGATTTAAAACCCTTGGAATCTAGAATCTTTCTTTTTCGGCCTTGATTTTCAGCATGTATTTTTACTTTTGTAAACACTTAAGTTTATGATTGCATGAGAAAATTAATTTTAATTCTAGGAGTGTTGTTTATGGCTTGTAATTCGTCTTCAAATTTTTTGGTTATTGGACATCGAGGAGCCATGGGTTACGAAACTGAAAATACTATTGCCTCCATAGAAAAGGCTATTGAACTTGGCGTTTCCATGATTGAAATAGATGTTTTACGCATTAAAAGCGGAGAAATAATGGTTTTTCACGACAAGCGCGTGGACAGACTCTCCAACGGAGCTGGTGAAATTGAGGACTATTATATGTCAGATGTTTTGGCTCTAAATCTTGTTGGAGGGCACAAGATTCCAACACTTCAACAGGTATTAAAAGCAGTAGATGGAAGAGTTAAAATCAATATTGAATTGAAGGGTAAGAGAACGGCTTCGAAGGTAGATCAAATCATTCGGGTATACGAAAGACGAGAAGGCTATCCGCAGAGTAATTATGTGATTTCAAGTTTTGATTGGGAAGAACTTGACGCCTTTAGAGCGCTTAATCAAGAGGTAGATGTTGCGGTATTGACTGATGCTGACCCTCTACAAGCTATCCCTAAGGCCCAAGAACTGAACGCTGTAGCCATCAATCCTTACTATAAAAATATCAACGCTAAAATCGTCAAACAAATTCACGAGGCTGGTTTCAAAGTTTACACTTACACGGTGAATGAAGAAGCAGATATCGCTTCGGTAAAAGAAATGGGTGTAGACGGAATATTTTGTGACTACCCCGACCGTGCATTATGATGTTATCATTATAGGTGGAGGTGCATCCGGATGCTATGCAGCTGCTCAACTGAGCGATTTAAGACCAGATTTATCTATTGCTATTCTTGAAAAGACTTCTTCGTTTCTTTCAAAGGTTAAAATTTCTGGAGGGGGGCGGTGCAATATCACGCATCATCAATTTGAGCCTAAGCTTCTAAGTCAAAACTATCCCAGGGGTTCAAAAGAGTTATTGGGCTCTTTTTTTAGATATGCTGTGGATGAAACCTTGTCCTATTTTGAATCTTTGGGAGTACAATGGAAAGCCGAATCCGACGGGCGTATTTTTCCGGTAAGTGACAATTCTCAAACGGTCATTGATGCCTTGATGCAAAAACTTCATAATAACGGAGTGAAATTGATTTTCCCGCAAGGGGTGAAAGCAATTTCAAAACAAGAAGATGCTTTTGTTGTCGGCACGACATCCTGTGAATACAAGGCAAATGCAGTAATTGTCGCCACGGGAAGTGCACCAAATATGAATAAGGTCATTTCAGCTTTAGGACACAAATTGGTAGCTGCAGTTCCCTCATTATTCACCTTTCATATAGAGGAGCCAAAATTACTCAAGTTACAAGGTATTTCAGCTGAGGTTGAAGCTAAGGCTGAGGGCATTGAAACCGATGGGCCTTTGCTTATTACACATTGGGGTCTAAGTGGTCCGGCAATCTTAAAATTATCTGCCTGGGGAGCTAGGCACTTCTTTGAAAGGCAGTATAAATTCGATTTGAATTTGAATTGGGTGAGAAAAAAGCAACAAGAGGTTTTGGCAGAATTAGAAGAGTTCAAGCATCAAAATGCCAACGAAAGTATTTTAAAACCGCAGTGGGGATTATCGAAAAGATTATGGGGCTATCTCATTGATCGTGCCGACTTGTCACAGAAAAATTGGGCAGAATGCTCTCGAAAAGAACTGCAAAAATTACAAGAAGTTTTGACCCATGATACCTACAGCGTGGTCAAAAAGAGTACCTATAAACAAGAATTTGTTACGGCAGGAGGGGTTCGTTTAAAAGACGTAGACCTTAAAACCTTTGAGAGTAAAATACGACAAGGTCTTTATTTTACAGGAGAAGTTTTAAATGTTGACGGTATTACAGGGGGCTATAACTTTCAAAATGCATGGACCTCTGCTTATTTGGCTGCTTCTGCTATCGCTAATTCTGAACTTGCCGGCTTAAATCAGTAATCTGCACTATCTTTAAACAAAATTCTCAATATGACTGAAGAGGTCTTTAAAGCACAATTAAATCCATCAAATTTTAGTGATTTTAGGGTGGGCTGGAAAAGCCCGAGCAATATCGCTTTGGTTAAATATTGGGGAAAAAAGCCGGTTCAAATTCCTGCAAATGCCTCATTGAGTTTTACCCTGAGTAAATCGTGCACAAGCACAGAAGTTCAATTTAGTTTAGCAGAGGTATCTTCTTTTGATTTAGTGTTTGAAGGGAAGGCCAAACCAAGCTTTCATCCAAAAATTCAAGACTTTCTCGATCGTATTTTGCCCTATTGTTCTTTCTTAAGTGCCTATCACCTGAGTATTGATACGAGTAATTCCTTTCCGCACAGCAGCGGAATAGCTTCTTCTGCCTCAGCTATGGCTGCACTAGCATTGAGTATTTGCAGTTTAGAACGAGAGCTCGGAGGTCTTCAAAACGAAGCCATGTTTTTTCAAAAAGCCTCATTTTTATCGCGTTTGGGTTCAGGAAGCGCTTGCAGAAGTGTGCAAGGACCTATGATGAGTTGGGGTGTACACCCTGATTTGGACCATAGCTCTGATTTATACGGAACAGTTTTCGAAGCTGAATTGCAAGAGGTCTTTAAATCGTATAAAGACACCATTCTCTTGGTACATAAAGGACAAAAATCGGTCAGTAGTACGGCTGGGCACGATTTGATGAAGGGACACATTTTTGCAGCCTCTCGATTTGAACAAGCGCAAATGCATTTGACACAGCTAAAATCAGTATTGCAAAATGGAGATTTAGAACACTTTATTCGTATTGTAGAATCTGAAGCTTTAAGTCTTCACGCGATGATGATGAGCAGTCATCCGTATTACATTTTGATGCAGCCCAATACCTTGGCTATTTTACATAGTGTAATGCGATATAGACAAGAAACAAAAATTCCTTTGTGTTTCACATTAGATGCAGGGGCCAATGTTCATCTGTTGTATCCAGAGTCGAATCAGACCGAAGTACAAGCTTTTATCGAAGAGGAGTTGAGCTTGTTTTGTGAGCAAGGAGCCTATCTCTCCGATGCCGTTGGAAAAGGATCCGAAAAAATTGTTTAATTTTAACACTTAAACTATAAACAAAATGAAAGGTCCATTATTTTACGCTAAAATTTTACTTTTCGGCGAATATGGAATCATTAAAGATTCTAAGGGCCTTGCCATTCCTTTTAACGCCTTTAAAGGAGCGCTTAAAAATGAAGATGTACAATCTGCAGTGGCCGTAGAGTCGAATTCACATCTTAAGAAATTTGCAAGTTATTTAAAGAGCTGCGTTGAAAAAGGCGAGATTGATACTGCCTTTGATTTTGAGCTTATGTTTAACGATCTCAAACAAGGAATGTATTTTGACAGTTCTATTCCAAGGGGATATGGTGTTGGAAGTAGCGGAGCCATCGTAGCTGCTTTTTACGACAAATACGCCTTAGAAAAAATAACAATTTTAGAAAACCTTACTCGAGAAAAGCTTTTACATCTCAAGGCTTTATTTGGTAAAATGGAGTCTCATTTTCACGGGAGTTCTTCAGGTTTAGATCCGCTCAATAGTTATCTGAGTTTGCCGATTTTAATACATTCCAAACAGCACATTGAATCTACCCGAATTCCATCTCAAAATGAGGTGGGTAAAGGCGCAGTTTTTTTGCTTGACAGCGGTATGGTCGGTGAGACAGCACCCATGGTAAATTTGTTCTTAGAGAACATGAAAAATGAAAAATACGAACGTGTCATACAAGAAGAATTTGTCACCTATACGGATGCGTGTATTGAACACTTTCTCAAAGCAGACTTCAAAGGACTTTTTGGTGATTTAAAAAAATTGTCACAAGTAGTTTTTGATCATTTCAAACCTATGATTCCAGGTCAATTTCACGAGCTCTGGAAAAAGGGACTTGAAGGGGATAGTTACTATTTAAAGTTGTGTGGTTCTGGAGGTGGAGGCTACTTCTTGGGGTTCACTGAAAACCTTGAAAAGGCTAAGGCTGAATTAAAAGATTACGACCTAGAGGTAGTATATACCTTTTAACCAAAAGTTTGAGCGCAATGCTCACAAATAAATAAGCAAATGGGTTACCAACTTTTTGGATTACTCTCTTTGGTGCGCGTCTACAACCTTTTTTGGGTGGTTCTCGCCCAATACTTTGTCGCTTTTTTCATTTTTGGAGTGGGCGATAACAAATTCCTTTTGCTTCAGAACTTTGAACTTCATCTCATTGTCTTTATCACAGGCTGTATCATTGCAGCTGGATATATTTTGAATCACCTATATGACAGTCAGAAAGACTTGATCAATAGACCGTATAAAAGCATAATTGACGGTCAAATTAGCAGAGGACACAAATGGAGTTTTTTGGTGGGTATAAATGTTCTAGCTCTTTGTCTTTCACTGCTTATTTCATTAAAATCTTTCCTTTTTTTCAACTTCTATATTTTCTCTATCTGGATGTATTCGCATCGCATAAAACGAATCCCACTTCTGGGTAATTTTTTTGCGGCTACCCTGTCCGTGATTCCAATATTAGCAGTGAGTATTTACTTCAATAAATTTGATTTATTGAATGCCTATCAGGCCTTATTTCTTTTTTTATTATTGGTGATCAAAGAATTGATTAAAGACCTTGAAAATTTAAAAGGAGATTTGGCCCTTTCGTATTCGACTTATGCGGTAGAAAACGGAGAGCGCAGTGCTAAAAAGATCATTGCATTAGTCGCTATTGGCTGTGTAATTTCAGCGGTCCTTTTATTTGAACAAGAACAAATGCAAATTTTAAAACCCTATTTTCTGTATACCATTATATTTTTAGGGGTTTTGACCGTCACTTTATTTTTGGTCAATAACAACAAGTCTTATCTTTTTCTTTATAATTTTGTCAAGTTAAATATCGTCATGGGTATTGCTAGCCTTGCATTTTTAGATCAGCAATTTTGGTCAGATTTAGGTATAAGTGTGCGGCAATTCCTCCAATTCTAAATTAAATTGCTATGCCAGCCCCTAAAAAATCCCTTCAAGACGGAATTAGATTAAATCGCTATATCGCACATGCGGGAATTTGCTCCAGAAGAGAGGCGGATACTTTTATTGCTGCGGGAAGTGTAAAGGTAAATGGCAAGACAATTACAGAAATGGGTTTTAAAGTGCAGTCGAAAGATAGGGTAGAGTTCGACGGTCGACTCATCTCTCCTGAAAAGAAAGAATACATCCTTCTCAACAAACCCAAGAACTTTATAACGACCACAAGTGACGATCGCGGAAGACGCACTGTGATGGAGCTCATTTCTTCTGCTACCAAAAACAGACTCGTTCCAGTGGGAAGGCTTGACCGCAACACTACAGGCTTGCTTTTATTTACAAATGACGGTGATATTGCTGCTAAATTAACCCATCCCAAGCACGGGGTGCGAAAGATTTATCACGTGCAACTCAACACTTCACTAAAGGTGAATCACCTTCAACAAATAGAGGCTGGATTGACGCTTTCAGACGGACCTGTTCAGGTAGATGCGATAAGCTTTATCGCCAATGCACCTAAGTCTGAAGTTGGAATTGAAATCCATTCGGGTAAAAACAGAATTGTGCGCAGAATCTTTGAGCATTTAGGCTATGAAGTTCAAAAATTAGATCGGGTTGTTTTTGCCGGCCTGACTAAAAAAGATTTGCCTCGAGGTCATTGGCGACGCCTTACCCCCCAGGAACTCAGCACGCTTAAAATGATTCGCTGATTTTCGTAAAGCAAATAGAAAATTACAGGTAAGTAGATTAAAAAACTTAAGGTAGTCGACGGTTGAGCGGAGTAACCGCTGTAGTAGAGATAGCTGAGAAATACACTTGCACTCCAAACCACCACAAACTTCTGCTGATGTAATACCGCCAAAAACAAAAGGGTTATCAAATACCAGGGATGAACGGTAGCAGTGGTAAACAAATATAAACTCAAGATGAGCAGCGCGTTTCTAAGGGCCTTTTCTGTAGAATCACCTTTTATTCCAAGATAAAATGAGGTGCAAAAGATGATGGCCGAAACTGTGGGACTGTAAGTTTTGATGAATTTATAGGCCGGATAATTAAAAAGCTGTTCAGCTGTAAATTTCCCTACCTTATAGACACTTCCATTAAAGGCGAAGTTCGAAAACCACAATTGTAATGTAGCCCAAAAATTAGCAAGTTCATTACCTTGAAAAAGAGGGATCAATAAAACCACAGAAGCACCGCCAAAAACCAGGTAAAATCCCAGCTTTTTTGTTTGTTTAAAGGATTTTAAAAACAAGGGCAGAAACATCAGCGGAATCAATTTGACAAAAACAGAAAGCGACCAAAACAAGCCTGATAAGTTTGCTCTATTTTTTTGAATCAGCCAGATGGCCAAGGCAAAGAAAAAGACCATAAGGCCTTCAAAATGCAAATTTCCAACACCTTCAACAATGACCAATGGATTTAAAAAATAAAGTCCTATCCAAAGATTCGCCTTTTGAGTGTTGATCAATTTTAGAAGTAGCCAAAGAATACCCAAATCCGCAGCAAATAGAAAGGTTCGTAAAGCTTCAATTTCATAGGGGTTACAAAGGGCTGCCAGATAAAAGAAGAATTGATTAAAAGGAGGGTAATTGGAATAATTGTTTTGACTCAAACCTCCCATAATTTCGTACAATGAACTCATCAAACGATCTGAATTGTACTGTTCTATGAGTTCACTTGGTGTAAATTGGTACGGATTAATACCCTCTAAAATCAAATGACCATCCCAGATGAATCTGCTATAATCTTGAGATAATAAGGGTGTGCTTCCGAAAAAAACAATTCTCGAAAGAACCCCTAGGACTACTATTTGTTTTAGGGTTAGTGTGTTAGAGGCCCATAAATAGAGCCCAAAACTCAGAAAGTAGAGTAAAGAAAATTCAATTACTGCTGTTCTCTGTGTGAAATGTGCGAAAAAGGCATAACACAGAACCGATAAAAAAGGGATATAAATTTTAAGCTTTCGCAAATAGGGTGGCAAAGAATACGTATCCATAACCTATAAACAACATTAAATGAAAACTGAATAATCCATAGTCGTTTAAAGGTATGGCAGAATACATGCCAAACAAAAAGTAAAGCATTAAACCAAATTCAAACATCAATTTCGGGGAGAGTTTGTTTGAAATATATTGGTTTCCTTTCCAGCTGTCGCTGATGCTCTTAATGTTGAATTTTGGCGTGCGAACAAATTCGCTTCTCTTGCCTAAATGTCCTTCAATTACTGCGACCGAATTGTGGAGCGATAGGCCTAAAGCCACAGAGAAATAAGCAAAAAATAGACGTAAATAATCGATAAAATTATCCAGCCCTTTTCCTTGATTCGTTCTATAAGTCGCGTAATAACAGAAGAATAGAATTATAGTACTGATGATAAAGAAACTCGTCAATTGAAAAACCCATCCCAATTCAGGAAAGGCTGCTTTGATGTAAAGCATAGGAACACTTAATAGCGCCACAGTGAAGACAAATAAAAACACCGAACTGCTTAGTAGGTGCATCAGTGCATGAAATTTTGTTTTCATTGAAATATGAGAAGCGCTAAGTACTCTTATGGCCGTCTTCTTGAAGTTTTCAGCTCCCCCTTTGTTCCATCTAAATTGTTGTGAGCGCGTTGCAGAAATTACTACTGGTAATTCAGCTGGAGTCTCTACGTCTTCGAGGTATTTGATTTTCCAATTTTTAAGTTGGGCTCTATAACTCAAATCTAAATCTTCTGTAAGGGTGTCTCCTTCCCAATTACCCGCGTCAAAGATGCATTCTTTGTTCCAGATTCCGGCAGTTCCATTGAAATTGATAAAATGCCCTTTTGAGCTTCTTCCTACTTGTTCTAAAGTGAAGTGCGCGTCCAGTGCAAATGCTTGTATTTGTGTTAAAATGGAATAATCTCTATTGAGGTGTCCCCATCTGGTTTGAACAGCTCCAATTTGGTCGTCCTTAAAGTAAGGGACGGTTTTTTTGAGCCAATCCGCATCCGGCAAAAAATCCGCATCAAAAATCGCGATGAGATTTCCTTTGGCAATTTCAAGCCCCTCTTTTAAGGCACCTGCTTTAAAGCCCTGTCGGTTTGTGCGACAAATGTGAACAATGTCAAGACCTGATTCTTGAAGTTTAGCTATGATTTTTGCGGTCTCTGTGATAGATTCATCCGTAGAATCGTCCAATACTTGTATCTCAAGTTTGTTTCGTGGATATTCTATTTTGGCAATATTGTGAAGTAAGCGTTCAAGTACATATTTTTCATTGTAAATAGGCAGTTGAATCGTTACATAAGGGATTTCATTTGGATCAAACAAGTTGAATTTAGGCGCTGATTGCTCTGCTTTTTTATACCCGAGGTAATTGATCAACAAGTTGAGTTGAGAGAGGCTGTATAGGAAAATAAGCAGCAGACATCCTGTATAAATCAGGATTGCGATAATTGACAAATTGTATTCCATAGCTTACTTTAAACTGTACTTAAAAATCCAGCCCAGTATTTTTACGCCTGCAAATATAGTGCCTTTTACAGTACCTGACACCTTGGATACACCTATTCTGTCTTTGTAACTCACTGAAACTTCGTCATATGCTATCCCTTGCTTAAGCACTTTTAACTGCATTTCTACTGTCCAGCCATAGGTTTTGTCACTCATATTAAGTTTTTGTAAAGTCTTGTAACGTATCGCTCTAAAGGGGCCTAAATCTGTGAATTTCGATTTAAAAAACCATCTCATCAAAGTGGTGGCCAAGGCGTTTCCAAAAACTTGTTGGGGTGTCATCGAATTTTTGGAGCGCAGTGCTTTGGTTCTGGCTCCAACTACAAACTCGACTTTTTCAGCTGCAATGGGCTCGATGAGAAGCGGCATCTCCTCTGGATAGTCAGAGTAGTCTCCATCGAGAAAGACCACAATATCCTTGTCTTGAGCCTTAGGGGCAATATGGGCCAATCCTTTTAAACAGGCGTAACCGTAACCCATTTGCTTTTGATGCACGACTGTAGCTCCTGCTTTGCACGCCACAGTTGAGGTTTGATCTGTTGAATTGTTATCGACGACAATAATTTCAGTTACAGTTTTTGGGATTTCTGCAATAACCTTTGCTATGGAGTGTTCCTCGTTAAATGCGGGTATAATAACCCAAATATCCATGTTATTTTTTATTGAGGACATTCGTGTTTAAACTGTAAGTGTTTCCTGTCATAAACAGTGGATTTTTTAATTTGTCGTGTGGCGTATCGTTTTCTAACTTGAGCACACCTCTAGGACAAACCGCTGAGCAAATTCCGCATCCAACACAACTCGATCGCACTATATTTTCACCTCTTTGGGCATAAGATTTCACGTCTATACCCATTTCGCAGTAGGTGCTGCAATTACCACATGAAATACATTGACCTCCATTTGTGGTTATTCTGAATTTTGAAAAGAGCTTTTGCTGAAACCCTAAGATTGCGGCCATTGGACATCCAAAGCGACACCAAACTCGACTTCCAAAAATTGGATAAAAACCAGTACCTACAACTCCTGAAAACATACTTCCAATCATAAAGGAATACGATTTTCTAAGGGTTTCACTTTGAAGTAAAAACAAATGTTTGGGCTCTGCGATTAGGCCATAGCAAATAAAACCACCTAAAAGTATACCGAATACTGAAATTCCGAATCGTGCATCTTTTGCTAAAAATGACTTTTTGATTTTCAGCAGGTAAAATAAGAGGAGTCCGTTGAGTGCTAAAATAAACCAGAGAAAGTCTTGCCTTCTGATCAGGTATTTAGAGTAGTCACTTCTGAGATAGGAGTAGACCACTGCCACGGTCATCAAGATGGCAAACCCCAGCACAACATGAATGAGCCAGCGTTCCAATTTCCAGGCTTTCACTGATTTGTCACTCAAATGTCTAAAGGTATCGCCAGCTGTTTCTGCAAGGGCTCCGCATCCGCAAACCCAAGAGCAATACCAGCGCTTTCCGAATTTATAAGTCAAAATAGGACTGATGATAAATATACTGAGTACGCTAAAGAGCAGTAATCCTATTCCCAACCCTCCTGAACTCACGAATTGTTTTACCCTCCATCCTTCAAATTGATAATAGTTTAAGGGCCAAATGTTTTTAAAATCGTAATAGGGAATATCCCCGTGAAGACGAGCCATAATCTCCGGCAGAAAGAAGGCAAATACAAACTGAAAAAACATCACGCTCAACGTTCTGATTTGTTGATACGGATTGCCTCGGTATTTAAATAAGAACTTGACTCCAAAGACGAGAATAGAAAAAGTATACAAACAACCATACACAAACCATTGTGTGGCCGGTTTTCCAGATAAATTGGCGCTGAGCGGATCGAAAAGTCGAATGACAGGCTCTAAAAAAGAGCTGTAGAAATAAAGCAAAATGTAAAAGACGCACAAAACCAAGCCTAAGACCCAAGCAGTGAATCCTCTTGAGCTCAGGTTGTTTTGATAAACGCCGTTTTTGTGGTGTTTGTGAAGCTCATATGCGTAACCCACAACTCCCAAGGTCATGCAGCCAAAGCTAACAACTAAAATCACCGTTTGGGAAAGGGATAAAATTCCACCAACAATAAGACTGACAAGGCCTATAAGGCCTACAATACTATATATTTTTTTCATCTTTATACCTGTTGTAAGCCGTTTGAATGTCTTGACTGTAATCTTTAAAAAATTCAGGATCAAAAAAGGCTTTGGTCATATTATTTACGATAAAATCGCTTGTCTTTTTTTCGATGAGCCATTGCTCAAATACCTCGTGCCTCAATCGAATTCCAAAGCTGTTAATACCCAAAAAAGTATTGCTTTCTCGGTCTAACGCAATGGTAATCCATTTGTGATTAGTGCTGTCGAGTACACATTGAAAATGCATTTCATTTTCTTTCTTCATTCGGTCTGAGCTCACTAAGCCATAGGTTTGATATTCCAATTCAAAAAATTTAGCTGAATTGAACCAAGGGCCTGGGGCGTAAACTGAGGGCTCAACGCATAGGTGTCTCGCGAGGGTTTCTCCCATTATTCGCCCGGTATACCATACGGCTTCTACATTTCGTCTGTCTTTTGGAGGCATTTTGTGTTGTGCACAATCTCCTATGGCAAAAACATCTTTGACATTGGTTTCAAAATGAGCATCAATCAATACGCCTTTGTCGGTTTCAATAGGTGTTTCTTTGAGCCAATCGATATTTGGATGCACGCCTGTTGCGATGCCAACTAAATCACAAGCGATGCTTTCGCCAGTAGTTGTGGTAATCCCAATGACCTCGTTTTGGGCATTGACCTCTATTTTCTCGAGACTGGTTTCTAATGCTAATCCTGGGCATTCTATTGCGATATATGAAGTCAGTAAACGGGCATCACAGTCGGGTAAAACACCGTTCCAATACCATTTTTCTCTGATTAAAAAATGAGTGTTAATACCTCTTCGCTGAAGCATCTCTGCCAATTCTATTCCAATTAGACCGCCACCGACCAGTACTGCGCTTTTAGCATTTTTAGCATTTTCTTCGAGCTCTTGTAAATCATCCAAATGATAAAAACCCTGAACTCCTTTTGCATTTTGATTGGGCCAATTGTAAAATGTGGGTTTAGAACCTGTGGCAATGACCAAATAATCATAAGAAGTTTCAAAGGTTACCCCCTCTTTTTTTAGTTGTATGGATTTTTGAGTGGTGTCAATATGCTCAGCTCTGGCGTGGATTAATTTTATATTGTTTTTTTCAAAAAACGCCTCGGGATAACCGTAGGTGTCTTGCAATTTGACATCTCCCATAAAGACGTACATCAAGGCTGTTCTCGAGTAAAAAAGGGGAGATTCATCAGAAATCATTTCAATTTCGAACTCACTTAGCTTACGAACCCATCGTGCTAAAGTAGTTCCGGCTATACCGTTTCCTATGATGACTAATTTTTTCAATATCCCAAGATTATGGATTAAAGATAATAACTTTATGAGGTGCGTATCTCACTTCAAATACTATTGTTTTGGATAAGTCTCGGTCTCCAGGCTCAGGAGTTCTACAATGGCGTAAGTTTTGTGGCAAGTAGAGCTCAATTGCAAAAAGAGCAGCTCAGGCATTTAGCTGTGATTAATGCAGATGCAGCCGCATTGATGCCTTTTGCGTTTATGCCTGATAAGCAAGGTCCTGTATTGCGATTTAATCGAGATAATCAATGGTTTGGAGAGACCAAAGCAGGCATCAAACAGTACGGAGCTTTGCTTAAAGCTGAGGGCTATCAGTTGATGATCAAACCTCAAATTTGGATAAGAGGAGGCGTTTTTACAGGCACTATTGAAATGAAAACTGAAGAGGATTGGTTAAAGTTTGAAGACACCTACCGTTCTTATATTTTGACTTTTGCCGAAGTAGCTGAAGAGCTCAATGCTTCAGTGTATTGCATCGGAACTGAACTAAAGCGCTTTGCAAATAGTCGCCCTGACTTTTTTTGTGCCCTCATAGAAGAGGTTCGTCAATTGTATTCAGGTCAATTAACCTATGCCGCAAATTGGGATGAATTTGAAGGTGTTTCGTTTTGGAATGAATTAGATCACATTGGGATTGATGCATATTTTCCCTTACTCGAAAAAGAAGAAGTGACTTCGGCTGAGCTCATACCTGCATGGACACCATGGCTAAACAGGATTCAAAGTGTTTCTAAAGCGTATTCTAAGCCTGTACTGTTCACAGAGTATGGCTATAGAAGTATGAAATACGCAACGGCCAAACCCTGGCTCGTCGACAGAACCCTCATGGATGTCGACCTCAAAAATCAAATGGAAGCTTATAAGGCTTTGTATGAAGTGTTTTGGAATCAGTCGTGGTTTTCAGGTGGCTTTCTTTGGAAATGGTTTATCGATTATCCGAAATCAGGCGGCACATCAAACAATAGATTTACTCCTCAGAATAAACCTGTCGAAGAACTTATTTCTTACTACTACAATTGAGATTTTATACGTCGATTGTAATAAGCCTTTAAAGCTGTGGGAGGGTACCCTACAAAAAATAAGGCATGAATCATGGCGTAGTGATATTGTAATTTCAAAAACCCGATTTTACGGTATTTTCGAGCTGAGGTAATAACCTCCTTAGCGATTATACCAAAAGAGTATTTTTTATAAAGCCTAGAAATAAATTCATTGTCTTCATAAACCTTATAGCTGGAGTCAAAACCTGAAAGTTCTTCGAAAACTTGTTTTTGGAGAAATAAGGTTTGGTCACCTCCACGGCAAATAAGGTAATTGAATCGGGTAAAAAAGGCAAAAAACCTTAAAAACCATTTATTCGAATCAAACTTTAATCTGAAACAACCTGCGGGTACTTTTTTGAGCATTTTAAAAATATGCTGATCGAAGCCTTTGGGTAATAGCGTATCAGAATGCACAAAAAAAAGCACATTGTATTTGGCGATGAGTGCACCGGCATTCATTTGATGTGCTCGACCCTTTTTACAATCCACCCAAATGAATTTTGAGCGAAGTTGAAGTTTCTTGATTTGAGCCAAACATTTTTTTTTGGTTTGGTCTTGACTTCCTCCGTCAACCACGATAAGTTCAAAATGCTCTGATTTAATAGTTCCTTCAATAGACGAAAGAATTTTTGAAATCGTCTTCTCTTCATTTAACACTGGAATGATGATACTGATTCGATCTTTTTTCATCGGTTGTTTTAGATCAGAGGGTCTTGAGTAAAGCTACAAGTTTTGGTGAACTTTTTAAATCATCGATGGTGTCGATATCATTTTTTTCATCGAGTAAAAGCACGCTTTTAGACGAAAGACTTTTAAGGGTTTGAACCAATACTTGGTCTGTTCCCCAGTTTTTATTTTCAAATAGAGATTGATCCCAAAAAGACAGGCCTAATAAATAGTAGCCTCCGTCTTCTGCAGGTCCAATACAGGCATCATAGGAATCTAAGGCTTCGAAGGCGTTTAAAAGATCAGCTGATTCTAAATCGAATAGATCCGATCCAATAAGGACGATTTTCTGATAGCCTTGTTCAAAACCGTTTTTTACGGCATGCCCCATTCGTGCTCCAAGGTCATCTCCAATTTGAATATCCTGCTGGAACTGATATTTCTCAATCAAGTCGTGTGCTTCGGGTCGATGTGTAAATAAAATCTTCTTATCTGCTTCGATAGAGGCTGAAATTTCAAGGGTGTGATGCAGTAAGGCACGGTAAATTTCTAAAGCTTTTTGGTCGCCTATGGTTTTAGCCAAACGCGTTTTGACCTTTCCTGAGTCGGGATTTTTTGCAAAAATTAAGAGTAAGCTTTTCATCAGTAGATTTTGTTTCCGCTTTTGAGAAGTCTGCCCCAGAATCTGTTATATGCATGGATGTTTTCTGTAGGGCGATCGAGTTGATCGAAAACTTCGAAGCCCTTATTTTTCCATAAAAAAATACCGCCGTAAAGATTTTTTACATTGGTAAACCCCTTTTTTAAAAGCACTTCTCCAAGATCTTCTGAACGTACTCCTATAGAACAGTAAACTACAATAGGTTGATCCTTATCCAGAGCGTCAAGTGATAAACTTTCGGCATTCAATTGTTCACCGATGAACTTGGCGTTTTTGATTCGACTCACTTGATATTCCTCTTTTTTTCTGACATCAAAAATCAAGACCTCTCCTTTCAAAAGTTCTTCATTTAACGCTGTAACACTAATGTAGGGCACACTTTTATTGTTGAGTAATTGCAGCGTATGGTCTATACTTTTTTGTTGTTGTGCGTTCACAATAAAAGAATTTAAAAGGAGAATTAGGTATAGGTAAATCGTTCTTTTCATAGGATGCACTCGAAATTAGTTTAAATTGAATAATATTGAAGCATTACTTTTTATGAAAAAGGTTTTTTTAATTGGACTTTGTGTTCTTTCTTCGTGCGTACAAATGAACACGAAAGATGCTATGAATAACGAATCTGAAAATCAGAGTGTTTACAGTGAAACGTATAGGCCTCAATATCACTTTAGCCCACCAAGTCACTGGATGAATGACCCTAACGGATTACTTTATGAAAATGGTTTGTATCATTTGTTTTATCAGCATTATCCAGAGGATATCGTGTGGGGTCCAATGCACTGGGGTCACGCTACTTCAAAAGACTTGGTACATTGGGAAAATAAACCGATAGCCTTGTACCCTGATGAGCACGGTTATATCTTTTCAGGTTCTGCTGTTTACGATAAAAACAATAGTTCTGGGCTGGGCACCGACGAGAACCCACCCCTGATTGCTGTTTTCACCTATCACCATCCTGAAAAAGAAAAATTAGGTTCTAATGATCATCAAACTCAAGGTATCGCTTACAGTCTCGACCATGGCGAAAATTGGAGAATGTACAAGGATAATCCAGTAATCAAAAACGAAGACAAAATCAGAGACTTCAGAGACCCCAAGGTGTTTTGGCACGAAGGATCATCATCTTGGATCATGAGTTTAGTCGCAGGAGATCATTTACAACTGTATCGTTCTGAAAATTTAATCGATTGGGAATACGCCTCTTCATTTGGTCATCATCAAGGTGCACACGGCGGAGTATGGGAATGTCCCGACCTCTTTCCTTTAGAAGTTGAGGGTGAAACCCATTGGGTACTGCTAATTAGCATCAATCCAGGCGCTCCTAACGGCGGTAGTGGAACTCAATATTTTATTGGCGAATTTGACGGTTACACCTTTAGTTCAGACCAAGAAGAACATTTGTGGGTAGATTTAGGTCCAGACAATTATGCAGGGGTGACTTATAACGATGTTCCTAACGAAGATCGCATCTTCATTGGCTGGATGAGCAATTGGAATTACGCCAACAAAACACCGACTAAAAGATGGAGAAGCTCAATGAGCATCCCAAGGGTGCTATCACTTCGAAAAACACCTAATGGCAATAGGCTTTTAAATACTCCTATAAGCAATCTTGATAGTATTTCTAAAATGCAGCCTGTAACGCTTGACCAAAAAGATGCTAAGCAAATTCATCTTCAAAACGATGAAGATTTAGAACTCATGCGGTCACGAATTGCATTCGAAACCGAACTTGACTTTGAAATGCAATGGAAAAATGAAGTCGGAAATACTTTTGTCATTATAGCTAATAACGATGAAATTAGCGTAAATCGCTCGAATTCGGGACAGATTAATTTTGATGATTCCTTTGCTTCAATTCCCATTACAGCTTCTTTGGCTGATCTTCAAAATGACCAAATACATAAGGTAGAAGTGTTTGTAGATCACTCTTCGGTAGAGCTTTTTATCGATGATGGATTGGTGTCACTCACGGTTCAGGTTTTTCCTGACCAGCCATTTTCTGACTTTGATTTGAGGGCTGTCCAGGAAGTGTTGAACTTTGAAATACAGTCTATTAGTAGCATTTGGAATTGATTTTTTTACAATCTCTTGTAGGGTTTTTGTCAGCTTAATTGTTTAACTTTAAAACTAAAACCTTAAAGTATTATGAAAAAAGATAGAAGATCCTTCCTGTCTCAGGTTTGTCCTACCGTTGCATTTGCCTTTTTTGGATTGTCATTTTTAGAAGCTTGTTCAAAAGACAGTGGTTCAGGAGAACCTGATCCAGATCCAAATCCAAACACAGGAAGCAATGGTTATAGCATTAATGGCAACACAGTAACTGTTGACCTTACCAATTCTAATTTTTCGTCTATCAGCACCGCCGGAGGATTTAAAAATTTATTAGACGCCAGTGTTTTGCTTTTGAGAATTTCTTCAAACGAAATACTTGCTTTTGATAATTGCTGCCCTCACGTAGGAACTTCTACGCAATGGTCATACGCAAATAACAAATTCACTTGTGGTAATCACGGAAATAGCTATGGTATAGATAGCGCTAATGTTGTCAATTGTAACTCAGGTTCGACATCAGGAAATCTAAAGTCTTACAGCACTTCGATTTCAGGAACCACCTTGACGATTACGACCTCTTAATTCTTTATAATTTATGGTTAATTCGAATAAATCTTATGCCCTTGGAATAATCCTTTCGGCTGCACTTTTGACCTTTACTTTCCCACTTTGGGCTCAGGTGAAATGTATCGATTGCCCTGAGGTGGACCAAATTTCATTGGAGGACGATTTATTCGCAGAATTGGAACAAGAAAACGAGGATACCGCCTTATTGCCTTCAAAAATGTTGATTACGCAACGTTTGATATGGGGTAAAAATGGATTGGCACGAATTACGGGTATTGTTCCGCTATCAGAAGAAAATCGCCTAAGAGAATTGAAATGGCGAAGAACAATGCTCAAAACCCATCAGGTGATTGGATACACTACTTTGGCTGCAATGGTCGCACAAGGAATAATCGGAGGTAAATTGTACAATGGAGATTACAGTCTCTATAAGCTGCACAAAGATATGGGTAATGCCGTTACTGCACTCTATTTTACAGGTGCAGGGCTTTCACTTTTTGCGCCACCCGCAATTCAATTGAACAAAACCAAAGGACTGAATTCAGCGCGAATGCACAAATGGCTTGCTACCGTGCATTTGAGTGCAATGATAGCTACACAATATTATTCCGATCGCGATCGTGATATTCACAAAGCAGCGGCTTATACTTTATTCGGTTCATATGCTGCTGCAACCTTAGTGTTGAGATTTAAATAGAGATATGAAGCTTAAATTATTACCGTATTGCCTTTTGTTCTTAGCTTTTGTTCAAGCATTTGGACAAAATCAAAAAAAATTACAATTAGTTCAATCGGATAGTTATTTGACCTATGATGCAGAACATTTCACGCATAAATGGTCAGGTACTAACGACAAACCGAAAGGTGTGTTGGTGTTAGACGAAAATAATAGCCCAACACAAATTGCAGTTACGGCAGCTTTAACTGATTTTAATAGTCAAAACGCGAATCGAGACGCACATGCGCTAGAAATTTTAAATGCTTTAATCCACGCCAACGTTAGGTTTTACAGTAGTTCTATTGTGGTTGACGAAAGTGAGATTACATTTTCAGGCTATATAGAGTTGGCAGGTAAAAAAGTAGAAAAAACTATCCCTCTTCGTATTGAAACAAATGAAGATCAGGTTCAGATCAAAGGTACTTTTGAGGTTAAGCTCAGTGATTTTGATATTCCCAGGCCTTCATTTTTGTTGAAAAAAGTTAAGGATGAAATTCAATTAACGGTTCTTCTTAATTTTAAATAGTTCTCTTTTAGCGGTTTACAAAAACCTAAAAAGTTAAACAAGTTTTGTGCAAATTGAAATTGTACAATAAGTTTGAATAACAAAAAAAATTGTGATGAATAAACTTCCTTTACTTAGTGGAGATTTCTATTTAGAATCATATCATAGATTACTTGAGATGAGTAGGGGTGATCATATTAATCAACAATTCACCCGTTTTTCGAAAGCATTTAACTGGTCTGACCAGTACGATTCCTCAGTTTTGAATTTTGAAGATTACCAGGCCTTCGTGATAACTGACCCATCCTATAAACTACTTTGGGTAGATCAAGGTTTTTCTGATATGACTGGATATCATTCACATGATGTGATTGGAAAGAAGCCTAATATGTTACACGGTCAGAACACCAAAGACTCTGAGCGAAAGCTTTTTAGAAATTTATTAGCTTCTAACGAAGTTTTTACTACGAGGATTACCAATCACAAAAAATCAGGGCAGGCTTATATTTGTGAGGTTAAAATAGTACCACTATTTGACCAAAATAACGAATTGAGCCACTACATCGCTCTTGAAAGAGAAATAGCCGCCTAAGGCTATTTTCATCTACTTAGTTAAAGAAGGCTGAAAGGCTTATCTTTGACTAAAAAAAGCATGAAAAATTTATTTTTAGCACTTGCTGTTATGGCAGTTGCACTTGGTTATTCCCAAGAAACAAATATCAATTTAGAAACGAGTAAACTGAGATGGGAGGGCAAAGAAGTCTCGACTAAGTCTCATTACGGTGGACTTTCTTTTAAGTCAGGAGATCTCAAATTAGAGGGCACAAAAGTAAAAGGGGGATCGTTTATTGTGGACATGACTTCTTTAGACGTTCAAGATCTCTCAGGAGGAGGTAAAACACGACTTGAGGGCCACTTACGTTCAGATGATTTCTTTTCTGTTGACTCCAATCCAGAGGCATTCTTAATTTTAAATGCTGTGGTTTCTGATGCTAATGGAGTACAGGTTCTACAAGGAGATTTGACTATAAAAGGAAAAACAGCTCCAGTACAAGTAGAATTTACAGAGGTAACTGCTTCAATGGCTTCGGCTCAGATGGTTTTTGATCGTTCTGTTTACGACGTGCGTTTCAGATCGGGTTCATTTTTTGAAAACCTCGGAGATAAGCTGATTTATGATGATATTGAAATTCAAGTAAATTTGAATTACTAATAGTAAATCGATAAAGGTTCAATGTCTGAGCAGCATACTTATTTAGAATTGAGAAACAAGCAGGCGGATTTTTTTGCTAGTGCTCAGACGTTGGATTGTTCTTTTCGGATAGCTCAACTAAAAAAATTAAGGCAAGTTCTGTGCACCCATGAAGGAGAAATTTTAGAGGCTTTGAAGTTAGATTTGAACAAACCGAATTTTGAAGCCTATACTGCAGAGTTTTCCTTTGTCATAGAAGAGCTCAACACAGCTATAAAACAGCTCAAAAAATGGTCTAAACCCAGAAAGGTAAAGACAGGACTTCTTTCTGCCCCAGCCTTTGGTGTTATACAGCCAGAGCCCTATGGTTTATCACTGCAACTTTCTCCCTGGAATTATCCTTTTCAATTGGCTATTGCTCCGGCCCTTGCAGCTCTTGCAGCCGGTAATACTGTGGTGTTAAAACCCAGTGAATACAGCACTAAAACCTCTGAATTATTAGCGCAGCTTATAAATACTCATTTTGATGAGGCTTATTTTCATGTGGTTTTGGGGGCAGCTGAAACGGCGAAAGCACTACTCGAATTAAAATGGGATCATATTTTCTTTACAGGTAGTACTCAAATTGGTAAAATTGTTGCCAAAGCTGCTGCTGAAAAATTGACCCCTTGTACGCTCGAGCTCGGCGGAAAATCACCTTGTATAGTTGATGATACCGCTAAAGTAAAACTTGCAGCCAAACGCATTGTTTGGGGAAAATACATGAATGCCGGTCAAACTTGTATCGCACCTGATTACGTCTTGGTTGACGCCAAGATTAAAGAAGATTTGATCGCTCAAATGATGAAAGAAATCGAGCGTTTATATGGTATAAATCCTAAAGAAAGCTCAGATTACGGCCGTCTTATTCACTCTCGACATGTGGAGCGAATGAGATCTTTTATGGAGGATGCTAATATTCGTGTTGGAGGAGCATTAGATGCAGAATCACGCTTTGTTGCTCCGACCATAATTGATGAGGTGAATCACAACTCCAAAGCGATGCAAGAAGAGATTTTTGGACCGGTTTTACCTGTCATTTCCTATGACAATTTTGAAGAAGTAGGGCATTATTTAAAGCGATATGACAAACCTTTGGCTTTCTATATCTTTTCTGAAAATGCAAAGCGTATTAAAGCCTTGGTTCAAAATTACCAATTTGGTGGAGGCTGTGTGAATGACACTATCATGCATATTGCAGAAAAGAATCTTCCTTTCGGTGGTGTAGGAGACAGCGGAATGGGAGCCTACCACGGAAAATTTGGTTTCAGTACGTTTAGTAGAGAAAAACCTGTAATGTATCGTTCTAATTGGATTGATGTTCCTCTGCGGTACCCACCTTTTAAAAACAAACTCGGCACGGTTCGAAAGTTTATTCGACTGGCCTCGAAACTATAAGAAAAAAGCACCTCGATTGAGGTGCTTTTTTTTGGAGTATTATAAACTTCCCAAAATCACCGGAGCTCCTGCATCTTCTAATTTCTTAGCGTATGCTTGAACTTCTTGAATCAATGATTCGAGTTCTGGTTGAATTTCTGCTAGCATTTCCTTGGCGAGGTTCATGCTGTTAGTGTGATTTTTAGTTGGTCCATATGTGGTAGAGAGGCCCCTAAATGCCACACTAAAATGGCTCGAAATTGATGGTGGATTTCGTTCACCAATTTCATCTCTCGAAGCACTTCCTTCAATCTGCTTTGACAGATTTGAGAGTTTGTTTTCTAAAGAAACCAATTCAGCTTTAAAGGCCGAAGGCATTTGAAGGGTTTGGTCTACTGCTTTGTATAGTCCCTTCATATAGGTTTCTACTTTTTCAGCCTTGTGACTTAAAATCTCGATTGCTGTTCTGAGTTCTGTAAAGTCTTTTCTATAGCTCTCATAATCCTCATAACTTATTCCCTTAAGTGTTCCTTCGTAAATAGGTTCCAAATCAAAACTGACCTCTTCTCCTATAGCGGTAAACTCACCGTCTTTTTCAACAGATAAGCTTGCCGTATAAGTTCCAGGAATAACCATTGGTCCTCGTGAGAACCAACCTCTTGAAGAGCTGTTAGGGTTGATAGGTGTTCCACTATCGTGTCTCATATTCCAAGCGATACGATGACTTCCTTTACGAGCTGGCGTTTTAAGGTGTTTAATGATATGACCTTCTCCATCTTTAATGGTGAGATAGACCATGGCAGGCTTTTCGCTATTTTCCTTGTCCAGTTCGTCGTATCCTGGGAAAGGAACATCTTTGTTGCCTTTATTCAGAGCACCCTCACGTTTTTTACGTGCTTGTTTGGCTGTCGAATAGTCCCCATTTAAATAGTAGCTGAAAACAGCTCCATATTCAGGATTTTCGGCGATGTAATAGTCAGCACCTGTGTTTCCTAAATTTGATCTGGGCACATACCATTTGGCGGTTCGAGGAGCAAATAACATGCCTTTATCTGCTTCAGCGGCCTTGTTAATATTTCTTAGCGGGCTGTAGTCATCTAAAACGTAGAATCCTCTTCCGAAAGAGGCGGCAACGACATCATTTTCTTCTCTTTGTATGGTAATATCTCTAAAACTCATATTCGGAGTACCTTTCATTTTTTGCCATTTTTGACCACCGTTAAGGGTGACATAAATACCAAATTCTGTTGCTAAAAAGAGTAACTCAGGATTGACGTGATCTTGAACGATTCTCCAGATTAAGGTGTTTTCTGGAATATTTGAGCTCATTGAATTCCATGTTTTTCCTTTGTCTGTGCTCTTGTATAAGAAAGGTCTATAGTCACCTTCTTTGTGATTGTCAAGAGCGACGTATACGGTATTGGCATCATGTAAATCTGCTCTAATATCGTTCACAAAACTTCTGCCAGGTAAGCCGAATTGCGAAACTGGAATCCTTGTCCAGCTTTCACCATCGTTTTCACTCACATGTACGAAGCCGTCGTCTGTACCTGCATAGAGCAGCCCTTTTTGAACCGGTGATTCACTCAAAGAGGTGATGGTGTTGTAATTTGACATCGCACCTACATCCCAAGCGTTATCCCAAGATTGTTGTCTACCCATAATAGGGAGTTCAATTCGATTTTCGTTACGTGTTAAATCACCTGATATTGGAGTCCAGCTGTCCCCTCTGTTTTCGGATTTCCACACGCGATACGAAGCGAAGTAAATAGTAGAGGCTTTATGCGGTGAGACGAGTATTGGCGCATCCCAATTGAATCGCTCGTGCGGATCGCCTTTTTGAGCTTGTGGTTGCACATAAACTTGTTCGCCGGTAACTAAATCTACTCGGTGTAAGCCACCTTGCTGTGTTTCAGCATAAATGATGTTGTTGTACTCTGGGTCAGTTGCAGATTGGTGTCCATCGGCGCCCAAAGTCTTATACCAGTGTTTATTTGAGATTCCCTCTCTTTCATCGGTTGCAGATGGCCCGCCAGCTGAACCATTATCCTGCGTTCCACCAAAAATGTGATAAAAAGGCTTGGCATTGTTTACCGCGACTTTATAAAACTGTGTAAGTGGAAGGTTTTTATGGTATTTCCAGTTTTCAGCCAAATCGAAAGATTCGTAAATACCAGCATCTGTTCCAATCATCAAATAGTTGGGGTCATCTTTTTTAAATGCGATGGCGTGGTTGTCCGAGTGCTTTTGACGCTCTTGGAGTTGTGTAAAGGTTTTACCTCCATTCTCTGAGGTTAAAACACGTACGTTCATCAGGTATAATCTGTCGAATTTATGAGGTGAGGCATATAATTCTTGATAGTAGTGTGGTCCAGTTCCACCTGAAACGGTATTAGACATTTTAGTCCAAGAACCTCCTGCATTTGACGAACGAAAGACACCACCTTTGGTGCGATCTAATTCAATCGCAGCATAGATTACATCTGGATTTTGAGGAGAGATGGCCAAACCAATTTTTCCCATATTAGATCTCGGAAGTCCATTGTGAATTTTGGTCCAGTTTTCGCCTCCATCGGTTGATTTGTAGATAGCGGTACCAGGACCTCCTCCCATGTAAGCTGCAACCGTTCTATGTCTGTCCCATGTTGCCGCATATAAAACTTGAGGGTTTCTAGGGTCGATTAAAAGGTCTGTAGCACCGGTCCATTCATTGTTTCCAAGAACTTGCTTCCAGTTATTTCCGCCATCTGTACTTTTATAGACTCCTCGTTCTCCTCCTTTACTCCATAGCGGCCCTTGAGCAGCTACCCAAATGGTGTTAGAATTATCGGGATGAACAACAATTTTAGAAATGTGCTCTGACTTATTTAACCCCATGTTTTTCCAAGATTTACCGTCATCGTCTGAGCGGTAAATACCATCTCCGTAACCCACGTGACGTCCACCTACATTTTCACCACTTCCAACCCAAATGGTTGAGGGATGAGATGGATCGATGCTCACGCATCCTGTTGAATAGGATTTTTGATTGTCGAATAAAGGCATCCATGTGGTTCCTGCATTCTCTGTTTTCCAAACCCCGGCAGATCCAACGGCCACATACCAATGATTGTCATTGTCTGGATGAATAGCGATATCCGCAATACGTCCTGAAAGAAAAGCAGGTCCGACATTTCTAAATTTGAAGGCATTGATGTTGACATCCTTTGTCGGAGCTGCTGCTTTTTTCTTTCGCTGTGCCTGTGCATCTTGGATGTGTAACCCAAATGCAATTACAAGCGAAAGCATAAAGTACCATGAATTTTTCATATGTATTGATTTTAGTATTTCTAAAGATATCCATTTGGATTGTAGCTTGCACATTTGGTTTAATTATTTTCAGCTTTATTAATTAAGACTTAGTACAAGTCGTTTATTATTGTTTTTTGGTCAATGAACCGATTTTTCTTAAAATATTCGCTCAAGTGAAGATTTTTGCATTTATGAGAAATCTAATGCCTTTGCTTTTTTTCAGTTTAGTGGTCTTTTCATGGAACCCTTATGCTCAAGAGTCAACTGAGGCAAGTGCTGAGGATGTTGAAAAGCAACAGGATACTATAGGCGAATCTATAGAGAACGGGGTAAACCAATTTTTATACAAACACGGAATTACACCCACGACAATAAGTTATCACCCCAATGGAGAGGTGCTTATTTCTACTCAGTATTTTAAGGAACTCAAAGAGCAATACATGCTGCTTGTTGAGGATATAACCCAAGACGAGCCAACCGTGGACACCTTGAGTACACTAAGACCAAATAGGTCTAAATTTTCTGACGATGGTTCTTTTATCATTTACAATGAAATTGAAGATAAGGGAAAGAAGGGGCAACAAACCTATTTGAGAAAATACAGTTCTTTAGGTGAGATGGAGCGAAAGCGAAACTTAAAGGAGGAGCTCAACTTGGGAAGCCTCTACTATTTTTCAATGGATAAGGACGGGATTTTTTATTATTACGCCTTTTTTGGCAGTAGCAGCGATAAAAATGGAATTTATGCTTCACTTTGTTCATCGGAGCCTTGTACTGGAGCAATTCCAATTTACTTAGATACTGAAGAGCTCATCTATTTCTCTCCTCTGCGTATTGGTCGTAATATGTTGCTGATGGCCGTACAAGGAAAGAACGATTCACGTCTAAATGGAATTTATTTTGCCAGGTACAGAGATGGTAGATGGAGATTGCCTTTGAAAGTGCAGGGCCTCAGATATGGCTACAGTTTTGACTTTGTCAATGACAACATCATCTCATACAAAGAGGCGGTCACCGGAAATGTAATCTTTGTGCGACTTGATGAAATTCTAAAGTCATTTCCCGAGGATGCTCGCGAGCGAATAAGAAACCCTCTAAATTTAAATCAATAATCTTTTAAGTCTTATTATTCTTAACTACTTTAGTTACTGTGAAGAATAAAATCAGACTTACTTATTTATTTTTTGCGCTATTTACAGGAATTTTAAGTGCACACTCTTTTGAGCACCAAACTTCATTAGATAGCGATTGTGTGGTGTGTCAACTTTGGTCCTCTGAGACTGAAATTGTACATACGCCCTTTGAGGTAGATGTGACATGTGCAATAGAAGAAATGATTTTGCTACACAAACTGCAAGGTCTTTATAGCTCTTCGTTTTATTCTTCTTTACACGTCGTTAATCCCAATGACCGAGGGCCACCGAGCCAAATTTGATTTCTTGCCCAAATCTAATCTTACATTTTTTAAATTTTAAAATACATTCAAAATGAAATCAAATTTCAAATACCTCATCATGGGGTTATTTACCGTTGCCCTTATCTCATGTTCAAAAGACGACGACGGTCCAGAACCAATTAATGAAGAAGAAGTAATTACAACACTTAGGGTTGTGCTAAACCCTGGAAATATTACCCTACAATCTCAAGATTTAGACGGAGAAGGTCCGAATCCTCCAACTGTAACTGTAAGTGGTAGTTTAAGCGCAAATACCACATACAACGGGTCAGTTAGTTTTTTAAACGAACTCGAGAACCCTGTTGAAAATATAACCGAAGAAGTTGAAGAAGAAGATGATGAACATCAGGTATTATTCGTGACTTCCGGAGTTGCCCTCTCTTTATCGGACTTAAATAAGGATGGGAATGGTAATGATTTAGGCACTCAGTTTAGTTTAAGTACAGCTGCTGCTGGATCAGGTACTTTAAGAATCGTATTGCGTCATGAGCCGAATAAGCCCAACGACGGTACTTTAACCGGAGCTGGAGGAGAAACGGATATCGATGTCAGCTTCAATGTAACAGTTGAATAGAAAATTCAATAACATACTTTATTAGAAAGCACCTTTTTTAGGTGCTTTTTTTTGTCATATGTATCACTTTCATTACCAGAATAATTAGTAATGGTATGGCCGTTATGGCATTGGCGTAAATCACTGCGAGATCTTGAATTGTGAGTCCGTGTATGAACCAACAAATGGTTCCGCAAAACATAAGCCCAAAGGTCATAAGGCTCAAGCTCTTGGTGTCACGTGTTCGAATTGTTTTTAAGGCCTGTGGTAAGAAGGCTGAAGTGGTTAGGATGGCTGCGATAAATCCGAAATTCATGTCTAAATAAGATCAGGGGTTCGTCTTTCAAATATCGGATATTCTCCTTGGATTAAAATATTGGCGTATGATTTTTGTATTGTCAAGAAATTTATGCTTAATTTCTACCGACTAACTAACTCAATAAATGATTCCATTACTGCGTAATGCTCAAAACTATCTGGAGCGCAATTGTGCACGATTTGAAGATGAGGTATTTACCTATAGCGATTTATTAAGTCGCTCTCATTCTATCGCTTCTTTTTTGTTGAATAGGCAATCTCATTTAAATGGCGCTCGGATTGCCTATCTGGTGAACCCTGGTTTTGATTATGTTTCAATTCAATGGGGTATTTGGCGGGCAGGCGGAATTGCTGTTCCTTTATGTGTAAAGCATCCTGTTCCTTCACTGAGTTATGTGTTAAGCGATACTACCGTATCTCATGTGATTTATAGCTCTGACTTTAAGACCACAATTCAAGAGCTCGAAACGCTTCACCAAGACATACCAATGACGCATGTGGCCCATTTAAATGCTGAGCCTTCTGAGCTACCTGAGGTGCATTTAGAAGAGGACGCCTTAATTCTTTACACCAGTGGTACCACTGGAAATCCAAAGGGAGTCGTTTTATCACACTCCAACTTGAATGCGCAAATCAATGCACTTATAGAGGCTTGGAAATGGTCGAAAAATGATACTATACTCAACGTATTACCCTTACATCATATTCACGGAATTGTAAATGCCATGCTGTGCCCCTTATATATTGGAGCCGAAGTGGTTTTTGTGGAGCGATTTACGCCAAAGAATGTTTTTTCTGCTTTTTTAAGTGGAAAGATCAATGTGTTTATGGCTGTGCCTACCATTTATTTTAAACTGATTGCTTTTTATGAAGAATTATCCTCTAAGGAGCAAGAAGGCATAAGTGCTGTTTTAAAGCAGTTTCGTCTAATGGTTTCTGGCTCTGCTGCCTTGCCTGTTTCTGTGCTGGAGAAGTGGAAAAAAATCAGTTCACACATCTTGCTCGAGCGTTATGGAATGACCGAAATCGGAATGGCCATTAGCAACCCTTATGATGGAGAACGAAGACCAGGACATATCGGGCAGGCTTTACCTGGAGTTTCTGTTAAAATTGTCCAAGAAGATGGTGAAGAGGTGGCACCCGCAGCTCAAGGAGAGATCTTAGTCAAAGGATCAAATGTCTTTTCTAGATACTGGAACAAAAAAGAGGCAACCGCTAAAGGATTTACTCAAGACGGATGGTTCAAGACAGGCGATATGGCTGTTTTTGACAAGGGCTATTATCGCATTTTGGGAAGAAATTCAGTAGACATCATCAAATCTGGAGGCTATAAAATTTCAGCCTTGGAGATTGAAGAAGTGCTTCGAAAATATCAGGGAATCAATGAGTGTGCTGTAGTTGGAATTCCAGATGATGAGTGGGGTGAACTTATAGCCGCGAGTTTAATCGTAGAAAGAGAAACTGAAATAGATTTGAGTGCACTTGACACTTGGTTGAGGACTCGAATACCATCGTATAAATTGCCGAGGCATTATATTTTTCAAGAGGATTTACCCCGTAATGTGTTAGGTAAGGTGACCAAAAATGTATTGAAAGAAATTATAAAGGATCAAATCTCTTAAGAAATGAAAATTTACGGCGTAGGATTATTGGCCTTTTGTTTTTTAGTAGGAAAGCTTTTAGGGTTGGGTTTGGGAAGACTCATCAACCTCAGCAATGATGTTGGAGGTGTAGGTTTTGCCATGCTACTGCTTATTGTACTCAGCGGCTACATGCGAAAAAAACAATGGATTGACGAAAAGGAAATCACAGGTATTACATTTTGGAGTGCGATGTACATTCCGGTAATTATCGCTATGGCTGCAAGCTTAAATGCAAAAGCGGCTTATTCTGCGGGATGGTTAGCTATTGCCGCTGGAGGATTTACTACTCTGGTGGGATTTATTTTGGTTCCTTTAATTGCTAAAATTGGGGCTTCCCCTGAACACATTGAGGAAGATGGAAGTATTTGATCAATTATTGGCAAAAAACGGTTTGATCTTCGCCTTTTTGTTGGTGGGATTACTGATTTATTTTTCCTATGCTGTTTCTAAATACCTTTTTAAAGGAAGGATTCCAGGAGTTGCTATTGCCGTTTTATCTGCATTGGTGTTGGCTTTTTTCGGAGGAGAAAAAGGATTAGCAGACTATCCACTCTTTGCAGGTTTAGCAATTTTAGGCAGTTCAATGTTTAGAGACTTTACGGTAGTGGCTACCGCTATGGGAGCACAACTTTCGAAAATTAAAGCTGCAGGTGCCGCAGGAGTAGTGGCGCTTTTTGCAGGGGTGATTGTCACATTTTACGTAGGCGCTATAATGGCTTATTTTATGGGTTATACCGATGTTAAGAGCATGGCAACCATAGGTGCCGGAGCTTGCACCTATATCGTGGGTCCTGTTACAGGATCTGCATTGGGCGTCAGTTCTGATGTTATTGCCATTTCAATAGCTGCGGGGGTTGTAAAAACTATTGTTGCTACAGTTGGCACTCCTCTTTTGGCAAAATATATGAAGTTAGATAATGCCAAAACGGCTTTAGTATTTGGAGGGCTCATTGGAACGACAAGTGGTGTGACTGCTGGATTGGCTGCAACCAACCCAAAGCTTGTGCCCTATGGCGCATTTACGGCTACCTTTTATACCGGATTAGGCTGCCTTTTATGTCCATCGATATTATTTATTACATTAACATGGTTTTTTTAAAGAATAACAACAATGAATTCAAGACGAAAATTTATAGGTAAGATTGCAGGTGCGTCTGCCTTGCTATCGACTACAACTTCAGTTAAAGCGAGTGTAGATTTATTGACTCAACCTGTGCTTCCAAGTTTAGAAGGACGTAAAATTCTTTTCACTTATGGTGGATGGGATGGTCACGAGCCCAAAAAATTTAGAGATTATATGACCCCTTGGTTAAAAGAAGAAGGTGCTGAGGTTTTATTATTTGACAATCTCGATTGTTATACTGACGAGTCTTTGATGAAAGAAATCGATTTGGTGATTCAAATTTTCACCATGTCAGAAATTACCCGAGAACAAGAAAAAGGATTGCTCACAGCCGTTAAAGAAAACGGAACAGGTATGGCTGGATGGCACGGAGGTATGGGTGATGCATTTCGTGTAAACACCGAGTACCAATACATGGTTGGCGGTCAATGGGTGGCACACCCAGGTGGAAATATCGACTATAAAGTATCGATAAGTTCTAATGACGACCCTATTACAAGAGGCTTGAGTGACTTTGAAATGACCTCTGAGCAGTATTATATGCACATAGATCCCAATTGCAATGTTTTGGCCACCACTCGTTTTAACGGAGAACACGACCCTTGGATTAACGGATGTACAATGCCCGTTATTTGGAAAAAATCCTATGGTAAAGGCCGAATATTTTACACTTCATTAGGGCATAATTTAGCGCACGTCATCGATCAACCTTCGGGAATGACGATAATCAAAAGAGGTATTCAATGGGCGAGTGCAAGCAAGTATTTGCCTATGGAATCTTGGGTGACTCCTAAATATTAGAAGTTGTTGTGATTCGTCCCTATATACTTTCTGAAACCAATTTTGAATTTCTTGAGCAGCATAGATATGAATTGGCTATTCTGCCTTGGGGAGCTACTGAGGCCCATAACTTTCACCTACCTTACGGCACAGATAATTATCAAGTAGAAGCTATTGCGGCGGAGTCTGCTCGATTAGCTTGGGAGAATGCTGTCAATCTCGTTGTCTTGCCCAACATTCCATTTGGAGTCAATACAGGGCAGTCAGACATCTATTTGGATATGAATCTAAATCCGAGCACACAGCTCATTGTGCTAAAGGATTTAATTACCGTCTTAAATCGCCAAGGTTTAAAAAAGCTTATTCTTTTAAACGGACATGGCGGAAATAATTTTAAGCCGTTGCTGAGAGAATTAGGATATGAATTCCCTGAAATGTTTTTGAGCTTGTGCAATTGGTTTCAGGTACCAGATAAGACCTTGTATTTTGAAAATCCGGGTGATCATGCAGATGAGATGGAGACCAGTTTGATGCTTCATTTACATGCTGATTTAATTCTTGACTCCAGTAAATGGGGCAGCGGAAAAGCAAAAAAGCATCGTGTTCAGGCTATTGCTTCATCCTGGGCGTGGTCAGAGCGTAAATGGTCTCAGGTAACCGAAGACACAGGGGTAGGTGATCCTTCAAAATCGACGGTAGAAAAAGGTTCTCAAATGTTTACAGCACTCACCAAAAAACTTGCTGATTTTTATGCTGAAGTTGGTGCTTTAGACCTCGACGATCAGTATACAGATTAGGCTTATTTCAAAAGTTCGGCATAGCGCTTGGCCATAGCTTCTAAATCGATGCCAAGAACGTTTTTGTGCGTATCGAGTACCTGTTGTTTCAATGACTCATCTAAACGCTCAAATCCGACTTGTGCGCCTAAAACAAATCCTGTAATGGCTGCTACTGTATCGTTATCTCTTCCGTAATTAACCGCAAATTCTACTCCTTTATTGAAATCTCCATCTGCAAAGGCCAGACTCGCTATTAAAATCTGCCAAATTTCTGCGGCGTGAAATGCTATTGCTCTTTGATTCGTATCGAGAAAGCTGTACATCTGATGTTGTGTGTGCCAGTCTTTTATCTCATGCGGATAATTTTTTGGAATGGAGTTTATTAGCGATTGATAAGCTGAGCTCTCGGTTAAAGGGAGATTTTGAAGTTTGGCATCACGAGCATTATTCTGTGTATTGAGCAGAATATCTTGAGCGATTCGACCTACCAGTCGAGAATCTTGAAATCGCATTGGGTCGATGAGATAAAGGCTGTTTAATAAGCTGTCTGAGCTCTGAATTCTAAAGGAATTAAACGACAAGCTTGAAACGAGCCCGCTGATGTCTTTGGCATAGCCTTGATCAAACAGGGCGTGCTGATAGGCTTTAGTGTAGGCCTCTTCTACATCATTTGAAATCATGGCTAATGTCGAACTGTATAACATTCCGGCGCATGACATCTCACCTCCGTAGAAGCGATCTTTGGCAAGCATATATTCTTCTGGGCCTTTTAGATAGGCGCGACTTACTCTGGCCCACTCTTTAATCCAATCGATTTGCTCGATGGGGTGTTCGATGGCATCAATAGAACTGCTATAACTTTTTTGCTTGAGCAGGTCTAGACTTTTTTCATAATAACCGTTGATGAAGGTCGAGAAATTAACTGGGTTGGGTTGAAAATTTTCAAAATAGTTTAGCATTAGAAGCTTCCATCTGGTGTCGTCTGTACTCGAACCTGCAGGCAGGTTGTGATCCCAAGTGCCTTCCGGAGATTGAACGCGTATGGCAGGGGTTAAGGCGCTGATATAACCATATGTTTTGTAAATGTCTTCTCTGTTCCACATTTCTGTGCTTGCCCCCATTGCATCACCAATAGCCGAGCCCACAAGCGCACCAAGGATTTGATCATAACTTAGAGGTGAAGTGCTGATTTCTTTCTTGACGGCAGTCGGTTCTGGAATGAGTTGTTGACTCTCGTTAGTTTCTTTGCACGAAAGCAGTAGTAGTATTCCTATACTGAAGATGAAATTTTTATGCTGTAATAAGCTCATAGGCGATGTCTAGTAATTCTTTCTTTTCTTGTAGGGTACGTTCTAAAGGTAACTGCGCCAACCCTATCAGTCTTCTGCTTATTTCTATTCCTGCGATTTTGCGCAATAGTTGCTCATCTATGGATGCATTATAGTGCGTGAGAATCGTTGATAGGTCTTCTGTTGAGGAAGAGGCCATGATGAAATGAGCTCCCATAACTCCCAGGTCAAATTCAGCAAACCCTTTAAAACTAAATTCAGGATCAATGACATAGGTCTTTTGATTGACAGCGAGCCAACTCCCAGGATAGTAATCTCCGTGGATTAATGTGTCTCCGCTATCGGACAAGTACAGCTTTCCGATTTGGTCAATGGTGTTTTGCAGGCTCGGATTGTGCTTAAACGGCTTGGCAAGCTCGGCCAATCCCTCTTGAATTTGATTTAAATCAAAATCGTTTTCGATAAAAGGAAGCGCGAAAATATGCTGATAATTTAGTGTTTTGAGCGCCTGATTTTTAGGAAAAGAAGCAGGTGCTTCTGTTTGATGAATGTCTTTGGCGTAGGCGCATAGAGAAGAAACCAGTTGTTTTATTTCGCTGGAGTCTTTGTAAAGGCTTGTACAGTCTGCGGCTGCCCCAAGATCAGATAAAAGTAGAATGTAGTTTTCAGGATCGTAGCCTAACACCTTAGGCAAATACTCTCGATCGCCTCCCTGACTTAAAGCACTGTAAAAGCTATACTCGGTATGTATGCGCTCTAAAGGAGCATTGATGTCTTGATATTTTTGAACAAAAGGTCTGGATTGTTTTAGAATAAACGAATTTCTTGCTGTAGTGATTCGCAGTACGACATTCATATTTCCCTCTCCAGCAATTTCTATTGACAGTATGTTCTCGCCTTCACTTAATACCTTCTGAACTACATCGAGTTTTTCTATGGTTGCGAATGAGGTGTTTTTGTCAATATAGGTGAACATGTTCACAGAGATTAGAATGGATTAATCAAATATAAGGGCTAATTTTTTGAAAATCATAGATCTTCAGAACTCTTGATTTTAGTGGGTTTTGAACGACTTAAAAGTGTTATAATTCGAAAAATAGTGTAGTTTATCGAAAATATTTGTGTTATATCGAAAATAATTGTAATGTTGCTCAATGAAAAAATCAAAAAACAAACCGTTCGTAACGTCTCTTTTTCTAATGACTGGATTAATGATGATGACGGTGTTTTCAATTTTAGTTTGTTATGCGCTAGTTAAACCTTGGATGTTTTTGTTTTAATGGTCCCAAATCTTATCAATAACCAACAACCAAAAAGTATGAGAAAAGATTATTTACAAAACCTAATGTCTGAGGTTTTTTCTTTTGCCACCAATTTAAAAATGACTCCTTTTTATTTAAGAAGAAGAGAGTTTGAAACCATCCGAATGGGCAACGATATTTTTTTATTGTTTTACCCAGGTACCAAAGAAGAGGAAAATAATTTTAGAATTTCAAAAATAGGTTCACCCGGATCTGTGAATTTAATGCTTTATGACAATACTGAAAACTGGTATAACAGTCTTAAAACATTAGAACTTCACTAATTAAGGTGTTTATAAAAATATTGAGTGTATAGTATCTTAAACCACAACCATCTTAATCGTCTTCGTTGAGATGTTTCAGATACTTGTTTTATGTTGATCTAATTTTTTAGATTAAATATGTTGTTTTGTTAGTAGAATTTGTGGTAAAAATCCGCGCTTAAGAGTGCGGATTTTTTTATTTCACAAATCGATACAAATCTTTTGTATTTTTAAGTACAACTCACTTATTCAGTGCAATAAGTCAATAACTAAACATCATGAATTCACACAGAAAACTTAGAATGGGAATGATCGGTGGCGGAGAAGGATCTTTCATTGGAGGTGTACATAGAATAGCCGCTTTTTTAGACGGTCAAATCGAATTGGTTTGTGGAGCCTTTAATAAAGATGCTGCAAAGAGTAAAAAATCAGGCCACGATTTATTTTTACCCGAGCATCGTGTATATAGCGATTACGACGAAATGCTCAAAAGTGAAGCGGAGTTAAATGAAGCGGAGCGCATGGATTTTGTGGCTATTGTGACCCCTAATGTGGCGCATTATGATCCTGCAATTAAGGCCTTAAATCTGGGGTTTCCAGTTATCATTGACAAACCCTTAGCCTTTACTTTAGAGGAGGCTATTTCGCTAAAAGCCAAGGTTGAAGAAACAGGTTTGCCTTTTGGAGTTACTTATACCTACAGTGCTTATCCTATGATCAAACAGGCTAGAGCCATGGTAAAAAATGGAGCTCTTGGTAAAATACACAAAGTTCTTGTAGAATATCCCCAAGGCTGGTTAACTCAAAAATTAGAAGATACAGGACAAAAGCAGGCAGCCTGGCGTACAAATCCAGATGAAGCGGGAATTTCTAATTGTTTTGGAGATATTGGGACGCATGCAGCTCATCTCGCTGAATACGTCAGTGGTTTAAAAATTACTGAAGTACTATCAGAAATTAGACCGACGATGTCAGGAAGGTTATTAGACGATGATGCCAATGTGCTATTGCATTTTGAAAATGGTGCCAATGGCGTCTTAATGGCTTCTCAGGTCGCCAATGGAGAAGAGAATAATTTAAAAATTCGAGTTTTTGGAGATCAAGGAGGATTAGAATGGAAACAAGAAGATTTGAATAGCTTATTGGTAAGAGATCACGGAAACCCTGACAAAATTTATAGAACAGGGACTGATCGTGGCGGATACCTAACTGAAGAGGCCATGTTACACACTCGTACGCCTTCAGGACATCCCGAAGGCTATTTAGAAGCCTTTGCAAATATTTATCGCAATTATGCCTTGGCCGTACGCAAGCATAAATTCGGTGAAGCCTATGATGCCGAAAAGCTCGATTTTCCAACAGTTGATGACGGGGTAAAAGGAATGGCCCTGGTAAAAGCAGTTGTCTCTTCAACCGCAAAAGGAAATCAGTGGGTTAGCACCAGTTCATAAAATTTAAAAAGATGAAACTACAGTTAAAAATTTTAGGGATGATGCTCTTGTGTACGAGTGCTGTATTTGCTCAAAACAAATACGACGTGCATATCAAGGGCGGAACCATATACAACGGTTCTGGGACAGCATCATTTGTAGGAGATGTTCTTATTTCAAATGATCGTATTGCATATGTAGGACCATCCATTGAGGCTGAGGCAGAAACGCTAATTGATGCGACCGGAAAAGCAATAGCACCAGGATTCATCAATATGTTGAGCTGGGCCTATAGCTCGCTTGACAAAGACGGACGTTCATTATCTGACATCAAACAGGGGGTAACTCTTGAAGTCTTTGGTGAAGGGAGGTCTGCAGGCCCTTCCGGATCTAAAGATGAAGGAGATTATGTTTCTTTCGGTCAGGCGATGCAAAAGTTAGAAAACCAAGGTGTTTCTACCAATGTGGCTTCTTTTTTAGGAGCAGCCACTGTTCGAGTTCAAACCGTTGGTTACGACAATAGAAAAGCAACAGAAGAAGAGTTTCTTGAAATGGATCAAATTGTCGAAGAAGCAATGAAAGAGGGAGCTATGGGTATAGGATCTTCGCTGATTTATGCTCCAGGTGATTTTGCCGATACTGACGAATTAATTCGAATCTCCGCTGCAGCCTCTAAACATGGAGGGATGTATATCTCCCACATGCGCGATGAAGGTAGAAATGTGATGCAGGCTTTAGAAGAATTAATTGAAATAGCTGAAAAAGCTGACATCCCTGCTGAAATATATCACTTGAAAACATCCCGTCCGGCCAATTGGCATTTGCTAGACACCGTTATTGAACGGGTGGAACAGGCTAGAGCCAAAGGCTTGCAAATTACTGCAGATATGTATACCTATAACGCAAGTAGTACAGGACTGACTGGAGTCATTCCAACATGGGTGCAGGCAGGAGGTCATAGGGCGTGGATGAATCGAATGCGCGAAGCCGAACCCAGAAAGCGCTTGATTAAAGATATTGAGGCGGAACTGGCAATGCAACCTGCAGACGGTATTCTGATGGTAGGATTTAACAAAGATTCTTTAGCAGACATATACAGGGGTAAAACCATCGCCCAAAGCGCACTAATGCGAGGACAATCAGAAGCTGAGACCATTATTGATTTAATGCTTGAAGACGACAGTAGAATTCAATGCATCTACTTCAGTATGAGTGAGGAAAATATTCAGCGTAAAATTCAAATACCATGGATGAGTTTTTGTTCTGATGCAGGGTCTTACACCACGTTTGATGATGATTTTCGCACTCATCCAAGAGCCTTTGGGAGTTTTATACGGGTCTTGGGAAAGTACTCTCGTGATTTGGGATTACTCTCACTTGAGGAAGCCGTTTACAAACTAAGCGGATTTCCTGCCACTAATCTTAAACTTAAAGACCGTGGGTTCTTGTACGAGGGCTATTTCGCAGATCTTGTTGTTTTTGATCCTGAACAGGTACAAGATCACGCCACATTCGATGACCCTTTGCAATTCGCAACGGGAGTTGAATACGTTTTGGTCAATGGAATTATGGTTTTAAACAAAGGTGAACATACCAATAAATTTCCTGGTCGATTTGTGAAAGGTCCTGGTTATCAGGATTAAACAAAAGCTTTTCAGAACTGTTTTGTTTAACTTTAATAAATTTTAAATAATTACACGATTTATTTTATAATTATTTAAAATATCTTTTCTATATTGCATTATTCTTAATTGGCAGCTAGGATCGAAAGGTCCTAGGTGATTTATCATTTGTGTTTTCGGATAACGGGTGTATTGAATTTTCAATCACCCGTTTTTTTATGGGCAGGCGCCTTTTTCGAAATATCTTACCCCACTTGCTCTTGCTTCACAAGTATTTCCATAGGTCACTAAATCGCATCCACAAACAGGATCGTATATTTCAGGACAGGCGATTAAAGCTTGGTCGTTTTCTGATATGCAATTCATCCCTTCGAATGAAAATAACCAATCGTAACCCATTTCGTCATCAACAGCATCTTCATCCCAGTCAACGCTTAAAAATTTAGGATAACCATAGGTGAAATCATATTGAATTTGAAAATAATCAGCCTCATTTATGGCCCTTGAAAGTAAGGCGTAGACATCGCCAATTGTTTTCGGTTCGGGCTCATAGTCTGAACCGTAATACTCACAGTTCAAATCACTCGTTATACAACCGTAATCATCAACGATCGCTCCTTGAGGGTCTACTAGGTGTTTCACTTCAAATACCCCTATAAAACCAGAACTGCGTTCAATAAATTGGTATGAGGATACGGCTGTATTGTTCCATTGATTCATAGCCGCTTTAAGTTCGTTCTCTGCTTGTAATTTATAACTGTCGTCATTAATACAAGAGGCTAAAAAAACTGTACAGATTAAGCTGAAAAAAAGATTAAGATTGGTTTTCATAGGCTTGGTTTAAATAGGAATTCGATAGTGCAATTAGACTAATGGCAGTCCAATAGGTTGAAAGTATTAAAAGTGATGAGAAGCTGAAATTAAAAACGAATTTAGAATAGGCCAAAACGGTATCCGAAAGCATAAAAAATAAGGCGCCCGCGAAAAGCAGTGCAGTCTTATTACTTCTGTGGAGTATATAGGCTCTTGCAGCTTGAGCACTCATGCTCGAAATGATCAAAACATAGGCCAATACAGGATAGGTCAACCCTTTTAAATTTGGATAAAGGACGAAGAAAATTCCTCCTCCTATGCTCCAAAAAACAAGATAAATCCACCTTTTGTTTTTACTGGGATAGCTGCGTAACAATCCATATAAGAAAATAGCGTGCGCGGTAAAAAACGAAATCAAACCAAAGACAAAGTAATCTTGCTTTAAGAGTAGAAGATCACCAGCAAGACAAAAAATTAAGCCCGCGATAATGAGCTTGTGTAGTGATGAAGAGCGATTTGTAAAGGCCAGAAAAATAACCATAGTTGTTGTAAGGCCTTTGCTGAGGGCATAGCCCAAGGAGTACTGACTTTCTAAGACCATAGCAGATACAGCCATAAGTCCAATACAGAAAAGAAAGATTTTCGTCTTAGTGTGACTGATAGGTGAGCTCATTGTGGTTAGCCTGTTTAGGGGTAAAAATATTGAAATATCCAGTACTATTTCAGCGGATTTGGCGTTTACTCTTTAAAGATTTGGGAAATGACTACGACTTACAAGCAAAAAACATATTTACCGAGAGAAGTGTTACTGCTCAGCGCTTTATATCTCATCGATTTTAAAAAAACCGATACTGCCGCTCTGGATTTTATCAAAGAGGACGGTCTAATCGGACATTGGGTCAAGGTCAAATACCTAAACCTTTATGCGCAGATCAGTAGGCAAGAAGATTTTGAATTTTTTCTCTCTCATCACTTTCAAAGAAGTGTTTCATATTTTTCAGAGCAAGAGAAAGAAACTTTTCTAATTCATCTGGCTAAAATTGCCTACAAAAAGAGTTTAGACAATAAAACCGTAACTCGTTTATTACGAATAGCAAAAGCTGCCGACTACAGCTATTCTGATGTTGAACAAATCTTACGAAATGCGGTTTCTCAGAAAAAAACAGATCAAAAAAGTGAACTCAATTTCGGTATTGGATGCTTATTAGTGTTAGCCTATCCTGATGTTTTAGATCAAAAGCCTTTTCACTTTTTTGAAAACCTGAATCCCTATGAGCTCAAGAACAATATTTTTAAAGCCTATCATTTTGTAGGGAATCAATCATTTTTAGAAATTACCCAAAACCTAAAGCATCGATTGGAGGTATTATCTAAAGCTGAGAAGTCAGAACTCTTAAGAGGTTTAATTGCCATTTATGCTGCGGATTACTCACTTAAAGAGCCCTATACTCCTAAGCTGCTAAATTTTAAAAGTCAGTTGTTTCATTTCTTAGAAGTCGAGGAAGCTGAAATAAAAACAGCTGTAGTCGAGGTCTTGGCAGATAAAGATGCGAAGGCAAATTACAATTATGAGTACACTGCCGTGTTAAGAGTCATTGACAAACAGAGTTTTCACTGTGAAGTCAAAGAATTAACATTTCAAGCCCCTTTTTACGACTGGGCTAATGCGGCCTTGCTTACTGAAATACAATCTTTAGAAAAGCAAGAAAATGCCGTTCATCTCGAGCGAAAGCTGGAGCGCAGCTAGTTTTTAATCATTTCAAAAAAAGAAATACTGTCTTCTATTTCATCCAGATTCAGAATGTAGCATATTTCGGAGGTGTCTGAAAAGTCAAGTCCTCCTTTCGCAATCGATTCGTTGTAATATCTTCCATCGACACCATTGTATTGGTTGCCCAAATTAATGGCCTCATCCCAAATGTTTAGTAATTCTTCATTCAGGTATAAATTCAATGCAATTTTTTCATCGGATCTAAAGCCCGGACTGCCATTATCTAGCGCATTTCCGTCTGGTATTTTGTGATAGGTCGCATGCTGATGAACAAAATTGCGAGCCTTTTCTGAGGTGACCTCTTCATTCCAATTTGAATGTTGCACGAGATGAACTGAGCTTTTGGTATCTATTTCTGGATGCCTTGTTCGTATAAGCTCAATTAAGGCTGCAGAGAAGTCGGATTGACCGGCTTCAGCGATCCAAATTCTACCTTTATTTTCAAGTGTAAGCATGGCCTTGGAGTAGGTTTCTTGCAAGGCCTTGTCAAAGTCGGTATGTGCATCTGACCAGCGCTCAAATGCTTTTTCTAATAAGGATTCTGGAGGCACATATAAACCTTCTTGAACCCCATAAGCCCCTGTGACTACATGAAAATTCAAACCTTTTAGGCTCGGTAGGGTGAGTAGGCTTCTAAAAGCGGCCATAGAATGTATATCGTCAACATCAGTTTTACAATCGTAATGCGCAAGCAGAAGGTCTTTTTCAAGATTAAATGCTGCCACTTTTTCTTTATTGACGGTAGAACAGGAGAAAACCAGGCTGAGGATTAACCCAAAGCCAAATCGTTTGAAATGCTTATTGATAAATTCTGACATAATCGACTTCCATTACTTGGTTAGGGAAATTCGCAGGAACTTCACCTCCTAAGTTACCACCAATAGCTATGTTTAGCAAGAGGTAATGCGGATTGTCGAACGGATTACTTGCCTCATTAGGCAATTCCATAAAGACAACGTTGTCTAATAATATCTGCATTTTGGTTTCATCCCAAATTAAAGAGTACAAATGAAATGCAGAGGAGCTATCTGCGATATATGTTGTTGTTCCCGTATATTGATATTCTCCAGTTTGTGTATTTCCCCAATGAAAATAGCCATAGGAACGTGTTTTATCCCATCCATTTTGTTCCATGATATCGATTTCTCCACAGGCAGGCCAACCTACACTTCCACGAGAATCTCCAAAATAATTTCCAGCTTCGTTTATATTAGATCCAAGCGTCCAGATTGCGGGCCATGTTCCTGCTCCAGAGGGTAATTTTGCACGCACATCGATACGCCCGTACTTGAAGTCAAATTTTGAATTGAGACGTGCCGAGGTGTATTCTTTAGTGCTGTTTTGTGTGGTATATGTTTCTTTTCTGGCTACAATTTTAAGTGTTCCATTGCTTACATAGGTGGTGTTTTCTTTGTCTACGTAATGTTGGAGTTCTCCATTGAACCAACTACCACCATTTGGAGCAAATGTTTGATGATGCCATTTACTGCTATCAGGTCTACCGTCATAATCGAATTCATCACTCCAAATGAGTTCTAAATTATTGTTGCCTCCACCGTCACCGTCACCGTTACCATCGCCATTGCCGTTGTCTCCGTAGAAGTAGATATTGTCTATGTAAACAGTGCTGGCACCTGAGGGTTGTGCTGCAATAATGTATTGAGCAAGATTTTTTCTAGAGGCCAAACCGCTGAAATCATCTAAGGAAAGGTCTATGCTCTGCCAAGTATTGGTCGTGGTGTTTTCTATTACGATTTCGTGTTCGGTATCATCGACACTACCGACCCCATTAAAGACTCCATTTGCACCAAAGTCTACTACTTTGAATCGAATAGTGCTTGCATCAGCAGTCCAATAATCGAAATGGATATGTGTTTTGGCGTTGGCATTTATTTGTTGATTTACAGTTTCAATTCCTGCATAATTTAAATTGAAATAGCGAAGCGTTTGGTCATTTGCGATATTGACAAATTCAAATTCTGATTGTGACCAATCTGTTCTAAAGGTGTCAACGGTAACACTATTGTAGTGGTTACTAAAAATAGAGATAACTTCAGATGCATTGTGAATTGGGGTTGGAGCAGCTACTAATGGCACATCACTTTGAACAGGACATCCATCTTGGTTAACCTGTGTTCCGGCCGATGTATTAGGGCAGCTATCGTCTCGATCTGGAACGCCATCTAAATCGGTATCTTTTAAATTAAAGTTCGCGCTGAGTTGGTATTCCTTATCTATAGAAAGCTCTATTGGATTGTTTGAGCCGCTCACATCTCCACTCCAGGATTCAAATTCCCAATCGTTTGCTGCCACTGCCGTTAGTCTAACTTGAGTTTCAAAATCGTATTGAGCTGGTTGACTAATGATTTGTTCATTCACAGTTCCTTCTCCCGTAATAGTAAGGTTGAGGTTGTATTGCTTGCGAATAAAAACGGCAGTAACCTCTTTAGCTTCGGTTAAATTGATAGTCACAGGGTTTTCGGTAGACTCAATTCCACCGGTCCATTGTTGAAATTCCCATCCTGTAGCTGGGGTAGCACTGAGTTCAACCTGTGAGCCCACTTCATACGATTTTCCGCTGTTTAGCAGTTTTTGATCTACGCTACCTTCACCGGTCACGTTTACGTTCAATTCGAATTGCTTTAAGACAAAATTCGCCTGAAGTTGTAAGTTCTGTGTAAGGGTTATTTCAAGGGGATTGGCTGTACTGCTTAAACTTCCGCTCCAGCTACTAAAATTGTAGTCTGCCAAGGGAACAGCTTGAATGCTTAAGTTGCTTCCCTCTGGATAATTTCCAGCAGCAATAGAAACGCTTCCTCCTTCACTAGAACTTACCTCTAAAGAAAAAAACGAAGTGTCTGGATTGTCTGAGTCCTTTTCACAGGATAACAATAAGAATAGAATAAGTAAAGCAGTTAGATTGCGCATGAATTAATTTTTTGCAATGATAAAGCATACGCAATCAATAACTACTATTTAAGTTGTGAATTTAAATAAATGTGATGGCTACAACTCACGTACCATTTTACTAATAAGCGAAAAAGCAATGGGCATACCCTTTTCAGAGGCATTTATTTGAGCTGTATTTTTTTTAGAAATTCCTAGGATTTCTGCATCTAAAAAGGTTGATGCTTCGGCGCCTAAGTAAATGAATTTCCATTTTTTCTTTTTTTCGAGCTGTTTTATTTTCTTACGAATTTTTGCTGCTGTAAATTTTTGACTCGCATTTTCAAAACCATCTGTGAGTAGGGCAACGGTGACTTCCGTGCCCAGCTTTTCGTACTTTTCAATAACCGCCCCAAGGGTGTCGTAAATTGCTGTAAGTCCTGAAGGTTGGTAATCCTTACAACTAAAGGCAGTAATTTCATTAAGTTTTTGATGCTCATAGGTCCAACTTTGTTTTTCATTGAATTGGATCAGCGATAAACGTTGTTTAGGATGAATTGATTTTTGTTCGCAAATAAAATTGTTTACTGCTTTTACGGTTGCTTTTTGTAGACTAAGCATAGAGCCTGATTTGTCTAATAGAAGGGCAATTTCTTTCATAATTTTTGTATTTTGTTTAGCAAATTTGATTGCTTGTTATGCAGTCTTTTTGCAATTGCAAAACAAAATGCCGACGAATCTAAACGCCTTAATTCGCTACAAAACCATAGATACTCTTTTGCAGGGAGGAGGGGTTCATTATTCTATAGAAAAATTGCAGCTAGCTTGTTCTGAGGCCTTGGCTGAACACAGAGGCGTTTATAAAATGGTTTCAGAGCGAACCATACGCGATGATATTCGTGTAATGCGTTCTGATATGTTGGGATACAGCGCCCCTATCGTGGTTAAAGAGGGTCGTTATACCTACGCTAATCCAAACTTTTCGATTCAAAACACTTCGGTAGCTTCTAACCAATTACTATTGGAATTAAGGGCGCTCATCAGAGATGAATTTGGACGAATTGATCAGAAAAGAGCAAAGCTGCTCTTAGATAAGATTGATGCTTTTACGGCGGCTACTCATTCCACTCAAGAATTGTCAATGGATGAAATTGCCAAAAGCGAGCCATCAGATAGCAGTGAAAGAGATGTGCTGATGCATTCGATTAAGGTCATGCCAAACAAATCAAATAAGCTGGTTTCTGAACGGCCTGAGGTTTTATGGAGTGCCATTTATGCCTTGTTCTCAGACCTCACTTTTGATTCGGATTAATTCATTCTTTGATTAAAAGCGCTCGGTGTAGACCTCTTCGAAGGGAACTCTAAATCGTTTGCCATAAACCCCGGTTTCGCTTCGCTTTCCGCAGGCTAGAATCATATTTATTTCGGCTTTTTTTGGAAGGCCTAATGCCTTTTTGACCAGCCTAGAATCAAAACCTTCCATTGGACAGGTGTCGTACTCTACCTCTGCCATTGACAGCATAAAATTTTGTGCGGCCAAGCCTGCGCTTTTATGTGTAACGATTCGCATATCGCTCAAGGAGACTTGTCGGTATATGGGTCTGAAGATTCCGCTAACCCAAGTTGATATTTTTTTGATGTTACTTAGGATGCCAAAATTGTCAAATCCATAAATTGTAGGCATGAGTTTTTGATAATAGCGCAACGCAAACTTTTTTCTTCGAATTTGAGATTCCGTTTCTGCCTTATTTTGCCCTATAAATTCGGCATTAGCCTTAGCTCTTTTCTTCCACAAATCGCGTCGCACAACCACAACTACAAAACGCTCGGCAGTTCTTGAGGCCTGCTGCTTGAAACATGCGGTATTTAAAAGTTCTTTGAGTTCAGGGTTTTTGACATGAATAAACTCCCATAATTGCATATTACTACTGTTAGGAGCTAAGCTTGCGTTTTCTATACATTTCTTGACGAGTTGGTCGTCTAAGGCTTCGTCTGTATAATTTCGAACAGATCGTCTATGGGCTATGGCCTGGCTTACAGTTAGTGGTTTTTGCATACCACAAAAATACAACCCCCCTGTGAAATGAAAAGTATGGCTATCGCCTTATTAAAAAGTTGATAATCATGATTTTACCTTTTGTTTAATTAATTATCATTAATTTTAAACAAAAAAGCAGAGGTTTTCTTTGCGTGAAAAAGTTATGAGTTCTGCATTCAGCCAAAGAGATTATTTTGAATTGTGTTTTTCTGGACAAATCCGAAAAAAGTTTGAGAAGTTAATTTTAGTTCTGTCTATCTCTGGATTTTTTATCCACCTCTTACTAGTTATGCTTTTTAATCTAGAAGTGTTGAGCGGCTTGAATGTGGATTATTTTGGAAATCCAATCAATGCCATTTACACTCCATTTTCGTTCATTTTAGTATATGAGATTTACCTTTTGATCTTTTTTATTCCGAGGTCGTTTACTACATCGCTCTTAAAACAATACGAGATTATTGCGCTGGTACTGATTCGAAGGATTTTTGGAGATATTACAAAGATTGACTTCGATCAGTCATTAGAAACGAACGAGGAATTATTCAACTTGGGTATTGATATATTGGCGGTATTGCTTTTACTCGCAATTGTGCTTTTGTTTTCTAGAATTCACTTGAAATTGAATGCCCTTTCAAGAACATTATTAGAAGAAGAGAGAGATTTTATATTTAAGGGTTACAAGAAAAAACTTTCAGTGGTTTTACTACTTATCATTGTGGCAGTGAGCGTTGCACATTTAGTTGATTTTGTGACCTACTCCTTCACTAATGATCACTTGATACCAGGAATGAGTAATAACCTCAATTCGATATTTTACAAAGACTTTTTCACCCTACTGATTTTGGCTGATGTGTTGGTACTACTTTTCTCTTACGGCATTACCCAAGAGAATTTCAAACTCTTGCGAAATACCGGGTTTATTATAGCCACTATATTGATGCGTATCTCATTTAGTGCCACTGGGGTGCTCAATGTGACCTTTATATTGGCAGGAAGTCTTTTTGGTTATTTGATCCTCTTGTTCTATTATAAATTCGTAGAAAGCCAGGTTTCTATTCAATAATATTAGAATCCGAATTCTTCTTTTCTGTAGGCTAAATATTCTTTTTGGGCTGTTTCAACAATCTCACTATTTGACTTGCCTTCATTTTTTTTGAGGGTTTCTTCGACAAGCTCATGTTTTTCGAAATTTACGTGTTGAATTGACCAATTGCTTAAACTGTTTAGCACAGGATATAAATCGATACCTTTTTGAGTAAGGTAGAAACTCTTGATTTTGCGATCTGCTGATTTTTGAACAAAATCGATTACTCCAAAAGCTCTAAGTTTTTTAAGGCGATCTGTAAGAATATTTGTTGCAATACCTTCAGGGCTTTCTTTGAGAAATTGACTAAAAGTATTTCGGTGTAAAAAGATGTCTCTTATGATTAAAAGAGACCATTTGTCTCCGAGTAAATCTAAAGAAGTCGAAACTGAACATCCGGACCTAAAAACCGGTTCCATAACATAATTCATGCACTAGCAATTTTATGTTGCAAAGTTAAAGATTTATTGTATTAAAATGATACAATAAACTTGAAATATATTATGAAATGCTTTTACCCTTATTCTAAGGCTACTATGGTGTCATAGGTTACCTCAGAAAAGAAGAATCTGAACTTTAACTTGTCCTCAGATTTTACCAAATAGGCGCTTTCAATCCAGTCGTAAATCATACGAATTTTTCCGGTGTCAGCTTGTAAATCAAATTCTCCATGGTGATACATACTCAAGTGGGCGCTGTTGACATCGGTGTCAATTTCGATATTGGCAAACTCTCGTTTTGATTCAAAATCACCAAAACTCTTGACGTATTCTACGAATTCTTCGGTGGTGTATTTTCTTGAATTTTCAAATATGAAGTAGTCTTCTGTTACAATATCGTCTATACGATCAATATCCTTATCTACAATTTCAAAGAGTTCGTCAAGGGCTGTTAGCACCTCTTCTTCTTTAATTTTTTCAGCTGTAGTACTGTTGTTTTGCTCGCAAGAGCTCAAAAGTAAAATAGAGGTGAGACCGAGGGTCAAGAATTTTGTTTTCATCAGTTTAAAATTTAGTTGCACATTAAAACTAATAAAAAAAACTTGAACCAGATGTCAACAAAAAAGCCCAATCCAATAAAGGAAAGGGCTTTAAGTGGTACCTCCAGGAATCGAACCAGGGACACACGGATTTTCAGTCCGTTGCTCTACCAACTGAGCTAAGGTACCTCGCTAAATAGCGGGTGCAAATATAATTTTATTTGATTTATAACAAAAATAAAACCTTTAAAAAGTATCTTCGAAAACGATTTATCTAACAATCATAGAATTCACATGGATTTAATTGTCGACATAGGCAATACTCGAATTAAATGGGCTTTTTTTGAAAATGACGCAGTCGTAGCAGAAGGTGTGGTCGAAAAGGAGTTTTTTGCCACAGAAATCAGTGCTCATAAGGCTTTTGATAGGGTGAGTCGAATAGGGGTCTGTACTGTAAATGAAGTCTCAGAATCCATCTCAAGACTATTTGCCCCGGCTAAAGCTCTTTTTTATGTCAATGCTGAGGCTGTTTTGACCTTTAAGTCGAATTATCAATCTATGGCTACTTTGGGCGCAGACCGTTTGGCACTTGTTGCTGCCGCACAGCACGAATATCCAACTAAAAATTGTTTGGTTATCGATTTAGGCACCTGCATTACCTATGACCTTAAAGACTCCGATGGGGTCTACCACGGAGGAATTATTTCTCCTGGATGCATGTCGAGGTATAATGCCATGCACAAGGATACGCACGGATTGCCTTTGCTGGATGCCAAATCTTTGGATAAGAGCTTCGGTCAAACCACAGAAGAATGTATGCATCTGGGTGTAATCGAAGGTGTTTATCACGAGCTCAAGGGTTTTATTGCTCATTTTTCTGAGAATTTTACAGATTTAACAGTGATTTTAACAGGTGGAGACGCTCATTTTTTTGAGAAAAAGCTAAAAAACTCCATCTTTGCCCATTCTAATTTTTTACTGAAGGGAATTCACTCTTTGATGAAAGAAAATTTAAACTGAATGATGAGAGTAGGTTTTGCGATACTCGCCTTAGTGACAACAATAACAACCATGGCCCAAAACGGAACGGTCTCTCCTTATTCTATTTTTGGGATTGGAGAGTTTCGCAGCGGCACAACCATTGACAACAGAGCTATGGGAGGCCTGAGTATGGCTGGAGACAGTATACATATCAACCTTCAGAACCCTGCTGCTTATGGCGATTTGAAAATCACCGCTTACACCGTTGGAATTTCTTATCGCACCATCAATTTTAAAACCAATGATCTCAGCGCTGAAAGCGTTGTAGCCAATTTGGAGTATTTAGCCTTGGCTTTTCCGGTATCTCAAAAAATGTCAGTTGGCTTTGGATTAATACCTTATTCTTCAGTGGGCTACAATATTCTGAATGAAACCGTCAATCAGTCTCAAGACACCGTAAGTACTTTTTATGAAGGTTCTGGAGGATTAAACAAGGTTTTTTTGGGTGCAGGAATTAAACTCAGTAAAAATTTTAACGTTGGCGCTTCTGCACATTTCAATTTTGGAAATTTGGCTTATGATCGATCTCAAACTGTTCAAGGTGTGCAATTTGGAACTTTTGACAACAGAGACTCCCGCATCAACGGTTTAGATGTCAATTATTCTTTTACCTACAGCCCAGAGGTTTATATCAAAAATGACTATTACAGATTACGCGCTTATTTCGGAGTGAATTCTCCGCTGAGCTTTACTTCTGAGAATCGCCAAGCGATAGGATCTTTTTTCGTATCTAACGGAAGAGATGTCGAACTAGTCGATGTCGATTTAGAACAAGATAACCTTAGAAACACTGATGTCAATGTACCTACTACTTTCAAATACGGATTAGGTATAGGTAAAGATTATAAATGGTTTGTCGGTGCAGAATACCACAACAAAGATATGAGTGCCTTTAAAAATGAATTCCTGAACGCCGATAATGTAGGTTACGAAAAGGCTTCTAATTTTATTATTGGAGGATACTTTATTCCGAATTACCAAGCTTTGAGCGGAATCTACAATCGAATGACCTATAGAGCTGGATTCAGATCTAGCAGTACAGGTATGATTGTCAATGGAGAAACAATAAAAGAATCCTTGTTTTCGTTTGGTATTGGACTCCCTATGGGAGGTACTTACAACGACCGATTTTCTAATTTGAACGTCGGAATTGAAATCGGGTCTAAAGGTACCGTAAGTGCTGATTTAGTTAAGGAAAACTACTTTGGCATAAATATTGGACTCGCTTTGAATGACAAATGGTTCATTAAAAGAAGAATAGACTAAAAATAGAAAATAGATACATTTACCCACACAAAAAACGCACGATATGAGAAAGACATTATTAATGAGCACATTAACCCTGTTCTTTGCCATTCAAATGACAATGAGTCAAGCACCAAATCAAGAGTGTATGACCAACTTGTCTATCTATGTAGAATACGCTAAAGTTAAAAATTACGATGCCGCTTACGAGCCATGGAAAATGGTATTAGAAGCTTGTCCTGACATCAACAGAGCAAACTTCTTGTACGGAGAGCGTATTTTAAAGCACAAGATTTCAAATAGCAGTGGCGCTGACAAAGACGCTTTTATTACTGACTTGATGAAATTATATGACGATTCCATGCAGTTTTTCCCAAAAAATTATGCGATGGCAGACGTTATTATCGATAAGGTCTTATTCAAATACAAAGAGAAAATGATTCAAAAAGACGACATCTACGCGCAGCTCAACGAGGCGTTCATGAATGATCGTTCAAATTTCTCAAACCCTCAAGCTCTTTATATGTATTTCTCAAGCTTAGTAGATCTTCACGATGAAGGAAAGCAAGAAATTCAAACTGTTTTTGATGTGTACGATGAGGTTGTTGCTAAAGTTGAAGCTGAGAATATGAAGCTCACCAACGCCATCCAAAGATTATTACCTAAAGAAGAAGACGGTAGTATCACTTCTAAAGACAAAAGAAGACTTAAGGCCTATACAACGAATTCAGAATCATACGGTAAAATTGCCCAGAGTATCGATTCTAAGTTAGGTGCGCTTGCAGACTGCGATAATCTTATTCCACTTTATGAAAAGAATTATGAAGAGCGTAAAGGCGATGTGAAGTGGGTTAAAAGTGCAGTGGGAAGAATGTTCTCAAAAGAGTGTACAGACGACCCAATGTTTAAGAAATTGTTCGAGGCCCAGCTTGCATTAGATCCTTCTGCTGATGCTTACTTATATGGAGGTACACTTAAGCAGAAAGACGGAGATACCAATGGAGCAATGGCTGATTTTAATAAAGCTGTTGAATTAGAAGAAGACAACTATAGAAAATCTAATATCCTTTATAAAATTGCTACCATTGCGAGAAAGAGAAGTTCTTCACAAGCGAGAACTTATTTGAATAAGGCGATTCAGGCTTACCCTGCAAACGGTAGAGCGTATTTACTGCTTGCGAGTCTTTATGCTAATTCAGCAAACAGCTGTGGTGAGTCGCAATTTGAAAAAAGATCTATCTATTGGTTAGCAGCACAAACAGCAGCTAAGGCAGGTCGTGTAGATCCATCACTTAGAAGTACAGCTTCAAAAGCAGTGGCTTCATATAACGCTAAAGCACCATCTAAAACAGACATTTTTAATTCAGGACGTGCAGGTCAAACGATTTCGTTCTCATGCTGGGTAGGTGGAAGCGTGAAAGTGCCAACTCTTGACTAATGATTTGAGAACTGAGGTTCTAAATAAAATATTTAAGAATGCCATGACAGTACTTGTCGTGGCATCTCTTTTTTATGGCTGTGGCGGAGAATACGAGCGAGTTCTTGAAGAGAAACAAAAAGAAATTTTTCCGCAAGGAATCACAAAAGACTTTGTGCTTACCTATACCGAAGCTCCAAAACCCTTGCGCTTGCAAGACAAAGATACTGCTCGGGTAGTCGTTATTTTGCGCAGCTCGCTCAATGAAAATTACGAGAATCTGCGTTTTAGGCATCAATTGTTTCCAGAAGGAATTGTTTTAGATTTTTTTGACGAATCCAATCAAAAAACAATCATCAAGGCTGATTATGCCACAGTTTATTCTTTGACGAATCTCATTGAATTAGAAGGAAATGTGGTCATTGAAACTCATGACAATAAGAAATTATATACGGATAAACTTTATTGGGATAGACAAGACTCTTGGATTTTTACCCCAAAAGCATTCACGTTTGAGAATCCCGAAGATGGAACGGTAATGCATGGATTGGGATTGGATTTCAACAGAGATTTCACGTATTTTTACGCTATGCAAACCTATGGCGTGTTAAACGTCGAAGAAGAATCAGATGATTAAGATTTTAAAGTATACAGAGTACCTTTATTTAGTTGTGGCCTTTTTTTCAGCCGTGCGACTGTTTTCAATTTACAATGAACCGAATTCAGATAGAATGCTATTCGCATTTTTTCTAGTAATTTCATTGGGAATGTTCTTTTTTAGAAGAAACTACAGAAAGAAATTCGAAAAACGTCGAGGTGAATAACCGAAAACTTCCTGCCTTTGATTGAACATTATTGGATTATAATCGGATTTGCGCTATTGCTTTCTGCATTTTTTTCAGGGATGGAAATCGCCTTCGTCTCAGCGAATAAAATTCACGTTGAGATCGAAAAGAAACAAGAGGGTTTTTTATCTCAGATATTGGGCCGACTAACGGCTAATCCTTCGAAGTTTATCGCAAGTATGTTGATTGGGAATAACATCGCCTTGGTGGTATATGGCTATTATATGGGTGATGTGTTGACTGAAATGCTTCCTTCAGCGACTGCTTCAGATCCTTATTGGATGCAACTCTTACTCAATGATTTTATCGTACTCACCCAGACCGTGATTTCAACAGCGGTTATCTTAATAACGGCTGAGTTTCTTCCAAAAGTTCTATTTCAGATTTATGCGAACTCACTGATAAAGGTGTTGGCCTTACCCGCTTACTTTTTCTATATCTTGTTTTCTGGCTTTTCTTGGCTTGTGATGAAAGTGAGTGATTTTGTGCTGCGCATATTTTTTAAAACCGCAGGAGATGAAATTACCCAGGCTTTTAGCAAAAACGAATTGGGTGACTACATCAACGAACAGATGGAAGCTGTGAGTGAAAATGATGAAATTGATTCAGAGGTTCAGATTTTTCAAAATGCACTTGAATTTTCAGAGGTTAAAACAAGAGAAGCCATGATTCCAAGAACGGAAATTTGCGCCGTCGAATATCGAGATCGTTTATCGGAATTGAGCGGGCTATTTACCGAAACCGGATTTTCAAAAATTCTAGTTTATCGAGAAAATATAGACGATATTATTGGATACGTGCACTCCTTTGATTTGTTTAAAAAACCTCAAAGTATTCGATCGATCATGAAGCCGGTAGAATACGTTCCCGAAACGATGCTCATACAAGACACCTTGAATCTATTGACTAAAAAACGCAGATCTATGGCCGTAGTTATTGATGAGTACGGTGGAACATCAGGAATTCTAACCGTAGAAGATATCATAGAAGAACTATTTGGAGAAATAGAAGACGAGCACGATGTGGTTGAGTATCGCGAGGAGCAAATCGATGACAACACCTATTTATTCTCTGCGCGATTAGAGGTAGACTACTTGAATGAGCAGTACAAATTAAATCTTCCTGAGAGTGAAGAATACGAAACTTTGGGTGGATTGATCATGAATCAAACTGAAGCGATTCCAGAAAAAGGATTTAAAATGGATATCGACACCTTCGTACTCGATATCGTCGAGGTTTCAAACACCAAAATTGAATTGGTTAAAATACACCGGAATATCGCTGATTAGCCTCGGATATAGGATTTATTTTTCAAAAGATTTTTGTACTTTCGCCCCTCTTAGAAATACAATACTATGGCGATTTTAGGTAACATAAGAAAGCGAACAACAATATTGATCTTAATTATTGGTTTAGCTCTTTTTGCATTTGTCATCTCTGGAATATTCTCAAGTAACAATTTTAGTGGTGGTGGAACATTCTCAACGGTGATTGCTGAGGTTAATGATTCAGAAATATCAATTGAAGATTTTAGAGCGCGAATGGAGCAGGCTTCTATCGCATACCAAAATCAATACTCTAACAATAGGCTCGTAAATATTGTATACGATCAAATGGTTAGAGGTGAGATTTTAAAACAAGAATTTAATGCACTTGGTTTAGCGATCGAAGGTGATCAAATAGCTGATTACTTATCGACATCGGCTTATGCCAATATTCCTGATTTTCAAGATGAAAATGGAGTCTTTAACAGCATGATTTTTAAAAATGCAATCCAGAACTGGAAAGAAAACGATCCACTTCGCTACGATTCATGGTTAAAAGAAGAATCTTCAATTATCAACGCGGCTAAAGAACGCATCTATTTCAACTTTGTGAAGGCAGGAGTAGTATCTACCTTAAAAGAAGGAGCATTTGAATTCAAAATGCAAAACGACAAGGCAGATATTCAATACATTAAAATCCCTTACAACACTATACCAGACAGTACCATCCAGGTAAGTAGAAATGACATTCAAAAGTATATTGACCAAAATGCAGCAATGTTTCAACAGGACGCAGCTCGAGACATACGTTATGTCTTTTTTCCAGAAGTGGCTTCTTTAGAAGATGAGCAAAACGCCTTGGCTTCGGTAAACGAATTACTTGAGGCTAAAGTGACGTATAATCAGGCCAATGACAGCTATGACACCATTGCTGGATTTACACAGAGCAATGATTTACAAGCCTTCTTAGACTTGAATTCAGACCAAGCTTACGATAGTATATACAAACCAAAAGAGGCTATTTCTGTCGCTTATGGTGATTCTATCGTTGCTTTGAATGTAGGTGAGACTTTCGGACCGTATAAAGAAAATGGAGCTTATATGATCAGCAAACTTATGGGCAAAAAGATGCAAGGAGAGGTAAGAGCTTCTCACATCTTAATTGCTTATGAAGGTGCTGAGCGAGCTGCAGAATCAGTTACGCGTTCAAAGAGTGAGGCTAGAGCTGAGGCTCGTTCACTTTTAACTCAGGCGAGAAGAGACGATGTGGTATTTGCTGATTTAGCTCGTGAGAATTCAGACGGACCATCGGGTAGCAGAGGTGGAGACCTTGGCTATTTTCAAGAAGGCGCTATGGTTGATGCCTTTAATGATTTCTGTTTTAGAAATGGCACAGGAGCAATTGGTTTAGTAGAAACTGACTTTGGATTTCACATTGTGAAAATTGAAGATAAGAGAGATGTTTATCAAGTAGCTACCTTGATGCGTAGAATTGAGCCTTCAGATTTAACTGTTAATCAACTCTTTACAGACGCTACTTCTTTCGAAATGAAAGTGAATGATGCAGACGCTAGTGAGTTTACCAATATTGCATTAGAGATGAACTTATCTCCACGTCCTGTGAGTAAAATTCGTTCGGTAGATGAAAATTTACCTGGTCTTGGAGAGCAGAGAAGTATTGTAAAATGGGCTTTTGACGCAGAAACCAACTCTGGCGACATCAGAAGATTTGATTTAGCTTCAGGCTATGTGGTTGCACAAATGACCAATGTTTATGAAGAGGGATTACAGTCTGTCGAAGACGCATCTTTTATCGCTATTCCAATGATTAGAAAAGAGCGTAAAGTTGAAATGATTAGAGCACAACACGGTGGAAAGAATTTAGATCAGACTGCTAAAGATGCGAGTGTGATGATTTCTCAAGCAATGGCTTTAACGCTTAACTCGCCAGTTATTTCGGGATCAGGTCCTGAACCATCTGTTGTTGGAACAGCTCTTGGCCTTCAAACGGGTCAAGAATCAGGACTCATTCAAGGTAATACCGGAGTATTTATGGTTCGTTTGGTTAATTTAAATGAGGCCATCGAATTGCCAAATTTTGCTCCATTTACACAGACACTAACGGCTAAAAATATCCAAAACGCTAGTATTGGCACTTACGAGGCCTTAAAAGACATGGCAGAAATTAACGACAATCGCTTACTCTTCTACTAAGAAGTAGGAATCAGGTCAGATAATTTTAAAATAGTTTCGTATCCCTTGCTTTTAAAGTAGGGGATATTTTTTTGAATTTGAGTCACTAAAATAAAGTCTCCTCCCCAAGCCCCCAAGCTTTTAATTTGCCCGCTGTCCATTGAAAAATCATCGAACAGGCTTTCTTGAATTGTCGGAATATTGAGATGACTTGACAGTAATTTTTCGTGTTCTAAGAGCAGTGATTCAAATTCATCTAACTCTTGGGTCTCTGCAATGACTTTACTCAATGAACTGATCTTACTGATCAGTGACTTCGACTGCGCTATTTTGTTGTAGGCAGCAATAGCTTCTTTACTGCTTTTTTTTTGGTTGAGGTAAATACATCCCAGCTCTTCCATAAAAGGGGGATTAAAAGCAATTTCTTCAATATAGGGGTTAGTGGAGGAGGTTTTTTGATATAGAATAGGGCTTACTGCTGTGGCGCAAGCAATATCGTAACCACTGCCCCCAAATCCAGCATGTAAGAGTTCAAAGGGATTTACTTTTGCCCATTGCGCAATGCAGCTGATCAGTGTTGATGAAGAACCGAATCCCCAAAGCCTTGGAAATTCGAGATGCGTTTGTACTTTAATAGCACTACTGCTTTTGGTAAGAAAGTCGGCATTGAGTTTTTGAGCTTGTTTTAAAAGAGTTTCTAGGGTTTTTGAAACGGGATTATTTTGATTTTTGGCTTGAAGATTAGATAAGCAAAAAACATCTTCGTACCACAGACTCCCGTCTTTGAGATAAGAGGCCCAATGCAATTGATTAGTGGAGCTTTCAAGAGCCGAAATCTCCATTTTTTGTCCTTGTTTACAAGGTACGGCTAAGGCTAAAGCGCCGTCTAAAACAGCGTATTCTCCGCTGATTAAAAGTTTACCGTTGGCGCGATAGCTTTGCTTCATTTTCTGAGTTCTTCTAAGGCTTTTTGCACTGCTGCATTACTGACCGTTTCATTTTTAAAGTGGGCTACAAGCTTATTTTTTTCCTCTGTTGTCGCTCCAAACCCGTTTAAGATATTGAGTAAGTGCATTTTCATGTGACCTTTTTGAATTCCAGTGGTAACCAGCGATTTTACGGCTGCAAAGTTTTGAGCTAATCCTGCGACTGCGGTTATTTTCATAAGGTCTTTAGCGGATGGATTCCTTAAAATTTCCAATGCCAAGCGCACTAATGGGTGTAGTTTGGTCAGCCCTCCAACGGTACCTAAGGCAAGTGGAAGCTCAATCCAAAAGTGAAAATTGCCCTCTTCAACCTTGGCATGCGTTAAACTTTGATAAGCGCCCTTCCTCGCAGCGTATGCATGTACCCCAGCTTCAACAGCTCTAAAATCGTTTCCGGTAGCGATGACTACTGCATCAATACCATTCATGATTCCTTTATTATGTGTTACCGCTCTGTAGGGTTCGGCATGTGCGATTTGTAATGCTGTAAGAAAATTTTCTGCAAACTCCTGACCGTCAATGTCATTTTCAGTGAGTTCTTCGATGGGGCAACTCACCTCTGCTTTTACCAAGCAGTTTGGAACGTAATTGCTCAAGATGCTCATGATTACTTTAGGTTTGTGAGGCTCAAATTGATTGCTTTGTTCTGCAAGGGTTTCAAAGGTCTTGGCCACTTGTTCAAGACATGAGTTAATGAAATTTGCCCCCATAGCATCTAAGGTTTCAAAACACATGTGAATCTGAAAGTAATCCTTGAGTTGGGCTGTTTTGTCTACGAGTTTCATCTCAAGAATTCCTCCTCCTCGAGCGCGCATATTTTTGGTGATCTCGCTTGTGCTGTTGAGAAGATCTTTGCGATGGGTCTCGAAAAAATCCATTAATATCAAAGGGTCTCCGGAATAATTTAAGTGAATCTGACCTACTTTTTCGGTATGAATCACCTCCGTTTTAAACCCTCCTCGATTCAACCAAAATTTGGCTGCTTTTGCTGCTGCTGCCACAACTGAACTCTCTTCAATAGCCATAGGAATGGCATAAATCTCTTGGTCGATTAAAAAATTAGGAGCTACAGCGAAGGGCATATAATAATTGCTGAGGGTGTTTTCGATAAATTCATCGTGAATTTTTTGCACCTCGGCATCACTATTGTTGTATCGATTAAGTAAGGCTATAGTCTCTTCTGGATTGTTGGAATAATGAGTACACAACCATTCTATTTTCTGCTCTTTTGTGAGCTTTGAAAATCCAGAAATGACATTTTTCATAGCAATAAACTTATTTACTCAAAGATACAATTCAATAAGAATTTAAATTCTGAATAATAATTAGTAAACTTGAAATTCTAAATTCATATGATGAAACAACTCACATTTACTGTGCTTTTGAGTTTTAGCTTGGTCTTAAGCGCACAACAAAAGCAAATTTCACTCGAAGATATTTGGTCAAATAACACCTTTAGAACTGAGTCTATAGCTTCACTTCGCTCAATGAATAACGGATATGATTATACCGTTATTGAATTCAATGAAGGTGATTCTGAAATTGTGCAATACGAGTACAAGGGAATGACTAAAAAGGGGGTGGTACTGACTTCTGGAGACGATGAAATTCCAGACTTCAGCACCTATGCCTTTAGTGATGACGAAAGTAAAATCCTTATAGGAACGAAAATCAGACCCATTTTTAGAAGGTCGAGAATTGGCGTATACTACGTTTATACCTTAAACGGGAAGTCTTTGGTGGCAGTGGATGATGATCCAATTCAATCTCCAGCATTCTCTCCCAATGGAGACAAGGTTGCTTACGTCAAAGAAAACAACATTTACATTTTCGATATTGAAAACAATTCACGGATGCAAATCACCTCGGATGGTGAAAAGGGTAAAATCATCAATGGATTATCCGATTGGGTTTATGAAGAAGAGTTTTCTATCGTTCGCGCTTTTGAATGGAATTCCTCGGGTTCGCATATTGCGTATTTAAAGTTTGATGAGTCTGATGTGCCTATGTTTTCTATGGACATCTACGGTAAAGGCCTGTATCAATATCCCTACACCTTTAAGTATCCAAAGGCTGGAGAGAAAAACGCTGAGCTGAGTTTACACTTATTCGATGTCAATCAGAATTCACACGCCAAGGTCAAACTCCCTGAGGTGGATTATATTCCTAGAATAAAGTGGATGAATGCTCCTGAGCTACTCACAGTGCAAACCCTGAACAGACACCAAAATCACCTCAAAATGTATCAGGTGAATGCCGTGAATAATTCAGTGGATTTATTTTTTGAAGAGCAAGACGATGCCTATGTAGACATTCACGATAATTTGACCTTTTTAGAAGATGATGATTTCATTTGGACTTCTGAAAGAGATGGTTTCAATCACCTTTACCTCTACAATGCTGACGGCACACTCAAGAGACAAATTACCTCAGGAGATTGGGAGGTTACTTCTTATTACGGTTATGATGCTAAACGTGATCGAATTTTCTATCAATCAACAGAACAAGGTTCAACCCAGCGTCACGTGTACAGTATCAATGCTAAGGGAAAACGCAAAACCTTACTCACCCCTGAGTCAGGAACAAATAGTGCTCAGTTTAGCAAGCAATTTTACTACTTCATCAACACGCACCATTCGTCAAATACGCCTTATCAATTTACGCTGCATTTAGCGCGAAACGGTATGCAAATGATGATGCTTAAAGACAATAAGGCGCTCAAAAATCGCGTGGCAGAATTTGCCATATCACCAAAAGAATTCTCTACCCTTCGCGTTGGAGACCACGATTTGAATATGTACATGATTAAGCCGCTGGATTTTGATCCTTCAAAAACCTATCCGCTCCTCATGTTCCAATACAGTGGTCCAGGATCTCAGCAGGTAGGTGATCGATGGAACGGCACTAATGATTATTGGCATCAAATGCTGGCACAACAAGGATATATCATTGCCTGTGTTGACGGAAGAGGAACTGGATTTAAAGGAAGAGACTTCAAAAAGAGCACTTATTTGAATTTGGTAAAATACGAGACCGAAGATCAAATTGCAGCGGCGAAACTATTGAGCCAACGCTCTTATATCGATGAAGACCGCACGGGAATTTGGGGCTGGAGTTTTGGAGGACATATGTCTACCAATGCCATACTCAAAGGAAATGACACTTTTGAGGTGGCCATCGCCGTTGCTCCTGTAACGAGCTGGAGGTTCTACGATACCATTTACACCGAACGTTTTTTAAGAACTCCTGATGAAAATCCAGAAGGGTACGACAATGAATCCCCTTTTAATTATCCGGAACTCTTAAAAGGAAAATACCTGCTCGTACATGGTAGTGGAGACGACAACGTACACGTGCAAAACTCAATGCGAATGATAGATGCCCTTATTCAGGCGAACAAACCCTTTGAATGGGCCATTTATCCAGACCGTAATCACGGTATATACGGAGGTAACACGCGTTTACATCTGTACAATAAAATGACAAGCTTTATTAAAGACAACTTATAAAAACTTATGGACACACCTCACCAAGAACGACAAATATTAGGACATCCTCAGGGATTATTTTATCTGTTTTTTGCAGAATTATGGGAACGATTTAGTTTCTACGGAATGCGGGCATTGCTCTCGCTTTACATGGTTAATGTTATTTTCGAAGCTCTTGTGGAGCGAGACTTTGCCACGGCAGCAGTCTACTCTTCATACGGATCTTTGGTTTACGCTTCTACAGTGATAGGAGGTCGTATATCTGACTCTCTTATCGGAATGCGAAAGTCTATCTTTTTGGGTGGAATTTTAATGGCCATTGGTCACTTTGTTTTGGCCATTGAAAACAATGTTGCCTTTTTCTTAGCCCTTTCATTTATCATCGTTGGAAATGGATTTTTTAAACCCAATATTTCCACTTTTGTAGGAACCTTATACAAGGATGGTGACCCCAGAAAAGAATCTGGATTTACCATTTTTTATATGGGAATCAATATCGGAGGATGGGCCGCACCTCTTCTTTGCGGATGGTTAGCCGCGACCTATGGCTGGCATTATGGATTTGGCCTTGCAGGAATCGGAATGCTCGTGGGCTTGCTGTTTTTTTGGAGCGGAATCCGAAAAGGGGTTTTTGGCGACAAGGGACAAGCACCAGATCAAGCTGTTGTTGATGCTAAATTTGCAGGGGTAAAACGCGGTAATTGGGTGACCATTTTAGCCTTTCTAGCAGCTCCTGTTATCGCCTTGTTGTTATCGTCCTACCAGCCGATTTACGACGATCAAAATTTGGTGAATATCATCTTTAAGGGTATCGGAATATTCATTTTGGTGTATTTGGCTTATATCTTGTATCAGGTTACTGCCGAAGAGCGCAAGAAACTCTTTGTAGCCATATTAATCACCTTATTCATGACAGTTTTCTGGGGCTTTCACGAGCTCTCAGGTAGTGTAATTACCCTCTTTTCGGCGCGTAATGTCGACTTGACCATTATGTCGGCTGCTCAAACGAATTCCTTGAATTCGATGTTTATCATCCTTTTAGCTATACCGATCTCAATGATGTGGACTCGACTTGCTAAGCGCGGTAAAAACCCAAGAACTCCCTATAAGTTTGGGATGGGTCTGTTGTTTGCAGGTTTGAGTTTTTACATCTTATCTATATCTGATGCCAGCGCGAATGAAGAAGGCTTGGTGCCTTTCAGTTACCTCTTTATCATGTACTTTCTGATTTCTGTGGGTGAATTGTTTATGTCACCTGTAGGTCTTTCTAAAATCACAGATTTGTCACCAAAACGTATTGTCGCTTTTGTGATGGGGGTGTGGTTTTTATCATCGGCATTCGCATTTCAGGTCGTTGGTTTTATCGGAAAAAAATTAGCCATTGAAAGTTCAGACGCGCAAGTTGGAGGTTTTGAGACCCTATCGGTCTATACCGAAGGCTTTGAACTTATTGCAATCTATTCATTGGCCGCTGGTGCATTGGTGTTAATCGGCGCTCCTATTATCAATAAACTAATGGGAGACGTTCACTAAATAGCACAGTGATCAAAACAATTACAACCCCTCTTATGATGTATAGGAGGGGTTTTTGTTTGCACTTTAAGCAGAAATACTGATACCGGGGACCTATTTTTTTGGGGATGTACAGGCTGTATAGTTCGTTTTTTGAATGGAAATGAAAATAGAGATAGGCTTGATAGAGTATCAAATACATTGCGATGACCTGAATTTTTTCGATTTGAAAAACGTAAAAGAGACTCCAACACTGATCAGCAAACCAGGCTACAATTTGAAACAACAATTCGACAGCCTGGCGGTAAACCCATGTTAAGCTCGGAAAGAAGGTAATTCCGATGCCTGTAAATAGCACTATGGGAAGCAGAGGTGAGGCCAATAGATTACTAAACAAAAAAAGGGAAGGAAACTGATGAAAGTAATACAAACTCAAAGGCAACACACTTAGTTGAGCACAAAAGCTAATCAGCAGCAACTGCATTATTTTCTGAAGAACACTGTTTTTTAACTTCAGTTTTTCATTGAATAAAGGGTAAAATAGCAGAATACCTAAAACAGCGCTGTACGAAAATTGAAATCCCACATCAAAAATCAGATAAGGATTAAAGCATAAACTGATAAAGGCCGATAGCAATAGAATGTGTACTGCTGAAGTCCATTTGTAGGTGTACTTCAATAAAAGCCAAATACTGATGCCGAGCACTGCCCGACTCGCTGAAGGAGAAAAACCCAAGAGGACTATATAAGACCATAAAACACCCAAGACCACAAACAATTTTAGCGTTCTTCCAAACCAGAAGGTCATGCGCTCAAGCATCAAAAAAAGTAATCCGATATGCATACCAGATATGGCCAGTATATGCGCCAATCCAGCCTGCTGAAATTTACCGAGAAGCAAGGGGTCTAAATCTTTTTTATCTCCTAATAACAGGGTTTGGGTGAAGCCCGTTAGTCTTTCGGGCAAATGCTTTTTCCAAAGGGATTTGAGGTACTGCTTAATCCGGGTTTTTGTCCTTGTCGATACAAAGAGAAAATGCGCTGAGCTCATCCAGGTTTGATAGCGTATTCCACTTTTGGCTAAGTAGGTTTTGTAATCGAAGGCTGCATTGAAATTTTCAACCTCTTTTAAGCCCGTGAATGCGAGATAATACGCATTTTCTGTGAGGGGTGATTTTGAAAATAGCAAGACTGTATGTTTTTGAAATGTAGCCTCGTATTTATAATACTGCTTTGCTTTGGATTGTTCTTCTTCGATGTAAAAAACACGCCAATCTTTTGTGGTGGTTAGAATTTTTTCGGGATAAAAGGCTTTGGTGTGATGCGCACTCAAGACTATAGTAAAAAAACCAAAAGCCATCCAAAAAAGGGAGGGATACAAATAGAAGCAAAGAACAAAAGCGCAAAAGGCAATCAGTAAATGAGGTAAATCTATAGACGAATGATGTGCAATTAGAATTCCACTAATCTGAAAGAGTAGTAGAAGAATTAAGTTGTTGCTTCGTCTTTTCAATGATTAGTTTTGCGGCCCTTTCACTGGCTCCTTCTTGACCTAAACTTTTTTCAAGTTCTGCGTAGTCTTTATTCAATTGTGCTCTTTTGGTTGAATCTAAAACAGCTGCCAAGGCTCGACTTAAGTTTCGGGTGGTTAGCTTGTTTTGAATGAGTTCGGTGACAGCTTCTCTATCTAAAATAATATTGACCAGTGAGATGTATTTGAGGTCAATGATTTGTTTGGCGATAAAGTAGGTGAGTGCATTGGCTTTATAACAGACGACTTGTGGAACTTTAAATAATGCTGTTTCAAGAGTGGCCGTTCCTGAAGTGACAAGTGCGGCATGTGCTCGCTCTAACAAATCATAGGTTTGATTGAAACGCACTTCAATTGATTTTTTTAAATGTGATTCATAGAATGCTTTTTCGATATGTGATGCGCCTGCGACGATGTACTGGTACTCATTTGGTGCATTGCAAACCGAAGACATGATCGGAAGCATTTTTTTTATTTCTTGTTTTCTGCTGCCGGGTAGTAAAACAATCAGAGGTTTTTTAGGGGTTTCTTTAACCTCTGCAGTGTTCTTGTATTGCTGTATGGCATCAATCAGTGGATGCCCGACAAAATTGACCTTTACCTGATGTTTGGCATAAAAGTCAGGTTCGAAAGGTAAAATCACATAGAGATGATCAATGCTGCTTTTTATTTTGGCAATTCTATTTTCTCTTGACGCCCAAATTTGAGGGGTGATATAGTAATGGGTTCTAAAACCCTGTGTTTTTGCCCATTGGGCTACCCTTAAATTGAAGCCAGAAAAATCAATGAAAATAAGCGCATCGGGTTTAAAGGCAGAGATGTCTTGCTTACAATAGTTGAGGTTGTTAAAAATCTTGCGCAGGTTGAATAACACCTCAATAAAACCCATGAAAGACATTTGTTTGTAATGCCTGGCTAAAACTGTTCCGGCCTTTTCCATCAAATCACCTCCGAAACCTCGAATTTCTGCCTTTGTGTCTGCTGATCGAATCTGTTTGACCAGATTTGACCCGTGCAAATCACCAGAAGCTTCTCCAGAAATGATATAGTATCTCATACCAACAATTTGTCTCTAAAATAGATAAGTTCGATTCTTTGATTCTGCAGTTTATAGATTAAAAAATAGCTTTCCGATCAAAAGGACAAGAGCTAAGAAAATGGTGTACATTAAAATACCTCTCGCTCTAAGGTCTAAATTTTTTTTGAGCATCAAGAAAAAGGCAGCTAAATCTAAAACGGCTCCTAAACTCAAAAGACTGTCGAGATATCCATCCTCATAAGCGACTTCAAGACTTTTGCCAATACCCAGTTTAGAAAATATTAAAATGTAAAAACACACGCCTAAAAAGTGAAGCGCGAGGCCGACCAAAAAACCATAGGCGATTTCTTTTTGTCTAAGTGTCATGAATATTCCAGGAGTTAAGGGTTGCTATGCTGTGATGTGCAGTTAAATCAAATTGACATGGAACGACAGAAATGCAATAGTCTTCCAAGGCGTTAATGTCTGTGTCTTCGCCTTGATCTAACAATCTAAAATCTCCTGTGAGCCAATAGTAATCTTTACCTGAAGGGCTTTGTCTCTTGTCGAATTTCTCTTTCCAATTGGCGCGTGCTTGACGACATATTCGTATTCCTTTATAGGATTCCTCACCCTTAGGTTTTGGAAAATTGACGTTTAAAACGGTGTCTTTGGGCATTCCCTTTTCTAAGGCCTCTCTCACTAAGAGTTGCACACCTTCTTTACAGCGACTGAAATCAGCATCGTAGTCAAAATCACAGAGGGAGAATCCAATAGCTGGAATTCCTTCAATACCGGCCTCCATAGCCGCTGACATGGTTCCAGAATAGATGACATTGATTGAGGCGTTCGAGCCGTGATTGATGCCTGAAACGCAGATGTCTGGTTTTTGAGTTAGTAATTCTTGAAGTGCGAGCTTTACGCAGTCTGCAGGTGTTCCACTGCAACTATAGGCTTCAAATGTATTGTCAAGGCCGTGTAAATTGACCTTTTGAACGCTGAGTGTACTGTCTAAGGTGATGGCGTGTCCCATTCCCGATTGTGGACTGTCAGGAGCAACGACAAACACATTTCCGATTTCTTGCATGTATTCAACAAGCCTTCTCAATCCCTTAGAATTGATTCCATCATCGTTAGTTATGAGTATTAATGGCTTGTGCATCACTGTATTTTATCAAATTTACGTTCTTTTTAACTTCGCTTTGGCATTTATTTTTCTTTAACTTTACGAGTTTTACAACGTAAAATAATTGTTTGTTTAGATGAAAAGGAATTTGATATTTGGTTTTGGCTTTTTTTTCATAGCCATAGCCTCTTGTAGTTTTACTAATAATTCGTCCTTTGACGATAGCGATAAAGATAAATTACTGATTGACTTGATCAGTTATGTTCTTGAGAAAGGTCATTACGAACCCAAAAATCTCAACGATCGATTTTCTTCAAAGGTCTTCGATCGGTTGTTTGAAAATTTAGATCCCTTAAAGCGTTACTTTCTCTCTTCTGATCTTGAGGAATTCGAGCCTTATAGATTTCAAATTGACGATCAAATAAAAAATACCGATTTGAGTTTTTTTAACAAGGTCTACGATCGTTATGAAGAAAGACAATCACAAGCGAAGGAGCGCTACCAAAAGGTGCTTTCAAAGCCGTTCGATTTTTATGCAGAAGATGAGATTTTGGTAGATTACGACAAGTTAGGGTTTGTTGAGACGGAAAAGGAATTGGCCAATCGCTGGCGTAAACAATTAAAACTAAACGCACTTAACACCTACGATTCAAAAATCGAGACCTATACAAGTGAAAATGAATTAGAGCGCAAAGACCTCAAGCGTTCTAAACTCAAAGAGATTGAATCTGAAGCTCGTGAGCAAACGCGAAAAGACCTCTTCGAATATTTCGACTTTTTAGAAGACTTTGACAAGGAAGACACCTTTGTAGAATTTTTAAATGCCATTGTGGAGGAGTACGATCCTCATACTTACTATATGGCGCCTACGGATAAGGACCGTTTTGATATCAGTATGTCTGGTAAATTTGAAGGAATTGGCGCACGTCTTCAGAAAAAACCAGAGGGAACCAAGATAGTAGAGATCATCTCTGGTGGTCCGGTGTGGAGATCTCAAGCCCTCGAAGTTGGAGATGAAATCCTTAAAGTGCGACAAGCAGACGAGGAGCTTAGCGTCAATATTGTAGGTATGCCTATTGATGATGCGATAAAACTCATCAAAGGACCTAAGGGAACAGAAGTGTTTCTCACCGTTAAAAGAGTAGACGGGCAAATTGACGAGGTAGCCATTGTCAGAGACGTGGTAGAGTTAGAGGAATCTTACGCTAAATCTGTTATTATTGAAGATCAAGAAGAAGGCAATTACGGCCTCATTAACCTCCCAAAATTCTATATTGATTTTGAAGATTACGACAACCGAAATGCGGCTACAGATGTATTGCAAGAGATTGAAAATCTAAAAAAAGAAGGCGTTGAAGGACTCATCTTGGATTTGAGAAACAATGGAGGAGGTTCACTGAAAACAGTCATTGATATGGCCGGATATTTTATTTCAGAAGGCCCAATTGTTCAGGTAAGTTCTCTGGGTAAACGAAAAGAAATACACGAAGACAACGATGAGCGTGTACAGTGGGACGGGCCTTTAGTAGTACTTGTCAATGAATTATCTGCTTCGGCTTCAGAGATTTTAGCTGCAGCCATACAAGACTACAAAAGAGGAATTATTCTAGGGAGTACTCAAACCTTTGGAAAAGGAACTGTACAAAACCTCATTCCACTTGACAACATAGTGCGCTCCAATGAATTCGGAGATTTAGGGGCCTTAAAGATAACCACCCAGAAATTTTATCGAATCAATGGGGGATCAACGCAGCTCAGAGGAGTTACTTCAGACATCCCGTTACCAGACCGCTATTCTTACATTGATATCGGAGAGCGAGATCACGATAACCCAATGAAATGGGATCAAATTTCACCTACCAATTACGCCGTTTGGGAAAATGAAATTGATTTCGAACAAGTCATTGCCAGCAGTAGAGAGCGAATTTCCAAGTCTAAAGAAATGCAACTTATCGATCAGGAGGCCAAGTGGATCAAAGAACAGCGCGATAATAAGTTGGTTTCTCTCAATTACGATCAGTATTTAGAAGAAGAGGCTCAACTCAAGAAAGAAACAGACCGTTTTGAAGTGTTAGACGAGTACGATTCGAAACTCAATTTTTCATCCCTCAAAGATGAAGAACGATTGTTTTCTACGGATTCAATACTGCGTGAAAAAAGAGCGAGATGGCACAAGGAACTCTCTCGTGATCTTTATGTAGAAGAGGCAGTTCAAGTGTTAAAGGATTTAAAAAAGCACACCTTTAAAAGGCCTTCGCCCATCAAAGGATAAGCTTTACAGTCCGCCGTCTTGATTCAGCCTATTGGCATCCATTTTAAGGAAGATAAAGAGCATTAAAGACATAAATAACTGCCCAGACCCTCCGTAACTAAAAAAGGGTAGTGGTATGCCTATTGTGGGTAAAAGTCCGAGTACCATTCCGATGTTGATTACGAAATGGAACAGTAATATCGCGGTTATACCATAGCCGAATAGGCGATTGAAATGTCGTTTTTGCCGTTCAGCGATTCTTACCAATCTATTGAGCAAGAGAACAAAGGCGACAATGACCAAGGCCGAGGCAATAAACCCCCACTCTTCACCTACTGAACTAAAAATGTAATCGGTGTGTTGTTGGGGTACGAAATCTCCTTTGGTTCGTGTTCCTTTTAAAAAACCTTTTCCCAGCCATCTGCCAGAAGCAATGGCTTCTTCAGCTTGAATGGTGTTATATCCTATACTCTTTCGAATTGATTCGAGTTCATTGGTGTTTTTTTCAAGGTTTAGCCAAAGGTTAAAACGGTCCCGGTGACGGTCTTCAAAAACCTCCTCAAAAACATAAGTGGTACCTGAAATGATTAATCCTGAAAAAAGCACAAAAGTGGCCATGGCCAGTCGTGGAATTTTGATGCTGGGCGATTTAAATCCAAAATAAAATAGAAGTAAAACAGTATAAATAATACCTATAAGAATTGGACCAAATATTAAGGTAAGCCCGAATAAAAGGGCTAAAACAACCGCAAAGACCAGAAAGTAAATTGGAAACCCTTCGTAGAATAACACCAAGAATAATGCGAGAAAAATCAGGGCGCTTCCCGGGTCAGGTTGAGGAACTACCAGTACCACAGGAGCTAGAATTAATAAAACTGCGAAGACTTGGCTCGAAGGTTTTTTGATGTCGGTTTGTAAATCACTTAGGTATTTCGCCAGACCTAAAACAGTGGTCAATTTTGCAAATTCAGAAGGCTGAAAATTGAAAGCACCTAAATCATACCAAGATGTGGCTCCAGCAATAGTTTCTCCAAAGGCAAATAATCCGATTAGAAGAAATAATCCAAGGAAGTAAAAAATGGATGAGAAGCGTTCAAAAAAACGATCATCCAACAGTGATATACTGAAAAACATGACGATGGATAGGCAAAAGAAAAAGAGTTGTTTACCGTAATAAGTACTGAAATCGAGAAGGGAAGTGTCTGTATCAGTAACGGTTGTTGAATACAGGTTAAGCCATCCAAAAAAGCTCAACGCGAGGTAAAGCAAAAGAATGAGCCAATCGACTCTCCAAAGAAAAGACTTACCAGACATACTCGTTGATTTCGAAGGGCTCACCACTTAGTGGTTTGGCGTATTCATGTTCCAGTGTTTTAGTCAACATACGCGCTTCTAAATCTTTTCGACTGATTTCTCCTTTGAGGTATTTTTCGATCATTAAAGAAGCGATGTGGCCTGCATATCGGGCTCCATAATAACCGTGTTCAATATAGACCGCTAGTGCTATTCTTGGATTTTCTACAGGAGCAAAGGCTACAAAAACCGAGTGGTCTGTTAATTGAGTTTTTACTCCGTTTATAATGGTGAAATTTTCTACTGTCCCTGTTTTTCCAGCAATTTCAATATCAGGTACCTGAATCCATTTTGCGGTACCTCTTTTGTAGACCTCACTCATTCCTTTTACAATAGGCTCAAAGTGTTTGCTGTCAATAGTCGTAAATCGTTTTCTTTTGAATCTAGAAGGTATTTCTGAGCCGTCTGAAATGTTTTTAATCATATGAGGGGTAATAAAATAACCTCTATTTGCGATGGCGGCTGTCATATTAGCAAGTTGAATAGGAGTGGCTGCAACTTCACCTTGTCCGATGGCATTTGAAATGATAAAACTATTATACCATTGGTTTTTTCCATAGGCTTTATCGTAGTAGGCGGTGTTTGGAATTCGTCCTGGTCGACCCGTTGGTAAATCTGTACCTAGATAGTTTCCAAGGCCAAAACTTTGCATATGCTTGGTCCATGAATCGTGGGCCTCGGCGGTTTTTTCATACTTGTTGTAGAAGCTTTTAAATACATCTGCAAAATAGGCGTTGCACGAATTTCGAAGACCATCATTTAAGTCGCGAAGGCCACCACCACAATGACATCCTCTTTTTACCCCTCCCACAAAAAAGCCCTGATAACAGCGTACTTTCTCGTGTTCATCTAGCGTTCCTTCTTGAAGTGCAGCCAAGGCATTTAAGACCTTAAACGGAGATCCAGGAGAGGGCTCTGCCAATATTGAACGATCCCAGGTCGGTTTAGAAATGGAGTCGTAGTGAAGTTTAGTGTAATTTTTTGATCTCTTTCGACCCACAAGAAGTGCCGGGTCATAAGTAGGCCCGCTGACCATACTCAAAATTTCGCCTGTTTTGGGTTCAAGAGCAACGATTCCTCCTCTTTTACCGTTCATCAGCTTTTCGGCGTATTCTTGAAGTTCTTTGTCAATAGTGATGTTAATATCTAGGCCAATTCTCGCCAGGGTGTCATAAACACCATTTTCGTATGGGCCTATTTCTCGGTTGAATCGATCTTTTTGAATGTATCGCACGCCCTTACTTCCTCTGAGGTATTCCTCGTATTGTTTTTCAATTCCAGTACGACCGATATTTTCTCCTTGAATGTAATAAGCGTTCTTGTTGATATCGTCTTGATTCACTTCTGAAATGTATCCGAGCACATTAGCTCCAGCTGAAGTATAGTAGTCTCTTAACGATTTTGCCCGAACGAAAAAACCCGGAAATCGCCTCATTTTTTCTTGAAAAACGGCGTATTCGTTTTTGGATAAATTTGACAGTACCACGGAGGGTAAACGGGTGGAGTATCGCTTAGCCCTACCCAATGTTCTGTCGAGCTGCTCTTTGCTGATATTGAGCATTTCGCAGAAAGCTAGGGTATCTAGATTCTGAATGTCCCGTGGTATGACCATAATGTCGTAGGCGGGTTGGTTGGCTACCAGTAATTGATTATTTCTGTCATAAATAAATCCGCGTTCTGGATAGGTTTTCTCGACTTTGATGGCCAAATTGTCTAGCATTTGTTTGCTCTTGTCGTACTTAATGATTTGCAGATAACCCAGCCTTAAAATAAAGGTAAGGCCAATGAGGGTGGTCAATATATTAAAAACAAACCGTTGCATTTAGATATTCCGAGGTATTATAGAAATGACAATCAAACTAACTCCAAAACTCAAAAAGGTGGTGAGCACCGTTTTGTTAAAAATAAGTAAGATGTGACTAAAATTGAATATTTCTAAGACGAAAAACAAGAATGCTTCGAGGGATAGCAGTATAAATAAAAACGAAAGGCGTTGGGCTCTAGAGGTCCCTTGAAAATGATTGTTTTGAAATTCAATATTATTTCCAAAACAAAATTTTAGAATACCAGGGCGTAAATAGGCGATTGTACTCAGTGAAAAGGCGTGAAAGGCTACAGTATCTGTAAATACATCTATGATAAGCCCAAGAAAAAAGGCTGCGACCATCATGATGCTTTTTGGAATGTACATGGGAAACCAAAAGAGAAGGAGTACAGGTATAAACGGAATGTACTGCCCAAATACAATGAGATTGTTTAGGATCAATACCTGAACAACGATTAATCCAATAAAACGAAACGCGAGATTTCCGATATCATTGGTAATCATTCTAGAGCGGTTTTAGATTGAAGTGAACTGATTTCGTTTTGATCTTTATTAACCACCAATTGTACGTGATTAAGATTTGCCAAGTCGTTACTTAATGCCACCTTGATTTCGTAAAAGCTTTGGTTGTTTGGAATGCTATAGTCTACTACAGTTCCAATCAAAATATCTTCTGGAAAAATATTAGACATTCCACCCGTAACAATAGTGTCACCGATAGCTACCGAGGCATTTTTTGGAACGTCAAATAAATCGAATAAGGTGTAATCTGCTCCATCCCAACTTAAAAAACCAAAGTGATCTGAATTTTTAAGTTTCGCGTTGATTTGCACATCGGCATGGGCAATAGAAGCTACAGTAGCGTATTGTGAGGACACCTCATCAATTACTCCAACAATACCGTTTTCATTGATAACACCCATGTCTGTTGTTACCTCGTGGTCAGCGCCTTGATCGATGGTCAGGTAATTTCTATATCGGCTGATGCTATTTTTGATGATTTTTGCCGAGGCGTATTTGAATTGGCTTTCTCCGAAGGCCGTATTCAAGGCAACGCGATTCAATTGTTGAATGGAACTTTTTAATTGTTCTAATTCGTTTTTTAATTCGACATTTTCTTGATTTAAAGCGTCGTTCACCTTTTTTAAATCTATATAGGTGAAGGCTTCATTGCTCCAACGCTGTAGACCACTGCTCAAAGCATTAGCAGAATTTAGGTATTGTCTATTGTGGTAACTATGCGAATTGATACTCAGTATCAAACTTATTAACAGCAAGAGCAGGTAGAGAAGTTCTACTTGTCTTTTAAAAAAGAATGAAATGATTTGCTGCATACCACAGATTCAACGTATTACCTCACTAAAATATTTTTAAAAATTTCTAAATTTTTAAGGGCAATACCCGTTCCGCGTACTACGGCGCGCAATGGATCTTCTGAAATATAAACCGGTAAATCAGTTTTGTTTGACAGTCTTTTGTCGAGTCCTCTCAGTAAGGCTCCACCACCTGCGAGGTATATTCCTGAGTTGTAGATGTCAGAGGCGAGTTCTGGAGGGGTTTGAGAAAGCGTCTCCATTACAGCGTCTTCAATTCTAATAATACTCTTGTCTAAGGCCTTGGCTACATCTTTGTGTGTCATGAGTACTGACTTTGGCTTTCCGGTAAGAAGGTCTCTTCCCTGGATCTCCATATCGTTTGGTGGATTTTCTAAATCGTCAAGGGCAGACCCACATTCAATTTTGATTTTCTCACCTGTACTCTCACCAATGAATAGGTTGAATTGCGTACGCATATAGTTGACTATATCATTGGTAAAGACGTCTCCTGCAATTTTAACAGAACGATCACATACAATACCACCAAGTGCTATTACAGCAATCTCAGTAGTTCCTCCTCCGATGTCTACAATCATATTTCCCTTAGGTTCCATGATGTCTAATCCGATGCCAATAGCAGCAGCCATCGGCTCGTGAATTAAGTGCACCTCTTTACCGTTCACGCGTTCAGCGGATTCTTTTACGGCTCGCATTTCAACTTCAGTAATCCCTGAAGGAATACAAATGACCATTCGAAGTGAAGGTGGAAATAATTTCTTTTTTAAAGCTGGAATGGCTTTTATCAACATACTGATCATTTTTTCAGAAGCGTCAAAGTCGGCAATAACCCCGTCTTTAAGTGGACGAATGGTTTTGATGTTTTCGTGGGTCTTTCCCTGCATCATATTGGCTTCTCGACCAACAGCTATAATCTTACCAGATGTGCGGTCGCGAGCTACGATAGAAGGGGAGTCCACAACAACCTTGTCGTTATGAATAATTAGGGTATTGGCCGTTCCAAGGTCAATAGCGATTTCTTCGGTTAGGAAATCAAGAAATGCCATATCAAAAAAGAGGTTTTAATTCAACGTATATACTTCGCTTGTAAAAGTAAGATTTTTAGTGTTTAAAATGACGAATTCCGGTCATTAACATTGACATTTTTGCATTATTGCAAAAATCAATACTCAACTCGTCTTTAATCGAACCTCCAGGTTGAATTACAGCGCTAATCTTTTCATTGTGAGCGATTTCTACGCAATCGGGAAATGGAAAAAAGGCATCACTAGCCATTACCGCACCTTCGAGTTCAAATTTGAAGGCCTTTGCTTTTTGAATGGCTTGTCGAAGTGCATCAACACGAGAGGTTTGACCCGTTCCTGAGGCGATAAGTTGACGGTTTTTAGCCAAGACTATTGTATTACTCTTGGTGTGTTTGCAGATTTTAGCCGCAAACAAAAGATCGTCAATTTCACGCTGACTTGGGCTCACAGTGGTTACAGTTTTAAGCTCTTCCTGTGTTTCGGTAAGACTGTCTTGTTCTTGCCATAAGTAACCATTAAGTGCAGTTCTCACCTGGGTTGAAGGCAAATTCCAGTTTTTTTGAACCAGCAGTATGCGATTCTTTTTTTCTTGAAGTTTGGCTTGCGCCTCGGCCTCAAATTCTGGTGCGATAACCACCTCGCAAAATAGACTTGAAATTTCTTCAGCAGTCTTTAAATCGATGCAGGTGTTGGCAATGAGTATTCCTCCAAAGGCAGAAATAGGATCGCCGGCAAGGGCATCGACATAGGCTTGATGTAGGTTGTCTCTAGTGGCTAATCCACAGGCGTTGTTGTGTTTTAAGATGGCAAATGTGGGTGCATCGTCCTTAAATTCTCGCATGAGTTGAACGGCAGCATCGATATCAAGTAGGTTGTTGTACGATAGTGCCTTTCCGTGGAGCTGATCAAATAAACCATTAAAATCTCCAAAGAAGGTTCCTTTTTGATGTGGATTTTCTCCGTATCTCAGGCTCATGTGTTGTTGTTCACTCAATTTAAGCGCAGGACTTGACTCCTCATTTTGTGCGTTGAAATAATTGAATATCGCGGTGTCGTAATGCGATGAGAGTTGAAAAGAAGCAGCTGCGAACTGTTGTCTTTGTGCTAAGCTGCTTGTTGCATTACCCTCAGAAAGGAGTTGTAATAGCTGGCCGTATTGGTCTTGAGAAGAAACACAGACCACATCTTTAAAATTTTTTGCTGCGGCTCTAATTAATGAAATTCCCCCGATATCTATTTTTTCAATAATAGCTTCGTGACTTTCTCCAGAGGCTACTGTCTTTTCAAAAGGATAAAGATCGACGATGACTAAATCGAGTTGTGGAATGTCGTATTTGCTGCATTCCTCCTGATCTGAGCTCACGTCTTGACGGTTTAGAATTCCACCAAAAACTTTGGGGTGAAGTGTTTTAACGCGGCCTCCTAGAATAGAAGGGTAGGCCGTTAGATCTTCGATAGGGATCACATCGACTCCTTGTTCTTTGATGAATTTTTCAGTTCCTCCTGTAGAGTAAATGCGAACACCGAGTTGATTGAGTTTTTGAACAATGGGTTCAAGCCCTTCTTTGTGGAATACGGAAATAAGGGCGTTTTGTATCTTTTTTTCCAAAACGTGATGAATTTAAGGGCCTAAAATTAGATGTTTTCAAGGCTACCCCAAAATGCCTGAGACCATTCTGTTAACAAGTTCAAGAAATTGTTCATCTTTTTTGTCAAATGCATCTATGGTATTCGAATCGATGTCGATTTGACCTATATTTTTTCCGTCCACAAAGAGTGGTACTACAATTTCACTTTTAACATTGATGCTGCAGGCGATATAGTTGTCTTGCGCTTGCACATCGGGAACCACAAAGTTGGCATTGCTTTCTGCTACTTGTCCACAGATTCCCTTTCCAAATGGAATGACGGTGTGATCGGTAGGCTCACCAGCAAAGGCTTTGAGATGCAATTCAGGTTTCTCGTCATGATGAAAATAAAATCCCACCCAATCGTAGTGATCTACGGAGGTTTGAAGAAGTTCGCAGATGTTTTCAAGGCGTTCTGCAACGGTCAATCCCTCGTTGTTGGTGATCTGCTGAATCGCTGTTTCTAATTGTTTAAAATTCGCCATGGTCGACTAAATTAGGGTAAAATAATTTTAACTAAAAAAGCCACCTACTTGAGGTGGCTTTTTCTATTCAAGTTTCGATTTTATTACATCATTCCTGGCATTCCACCACCCATTGGAGGTCCTGCTGCTGGAGCGTCCTCTTTAATGTCGATTAATGCACATTCTGTGGTTAAGATCATTCCTGAAACAGAAGCGGCATTTTCGATTGCGACACGAGTCACTTTTTTAGGATCGATAATTCCTGCTTCCATCAAATTCACATAGGTTTCTGATTTGGCATCGTAACCGAAGTCATTTTTACCTTCCATGACCTTAGCGACAACAACAGATCCCTCACCACCTGCGTTTTCAACAATCGTTCTCAACGGAGCCTCAATGGCACGTTCTACGATTTGTAAACCAGTAGCTTCGTCTGCATTCATGGTCTCAACGCTTGCAAGAGCTTTCTTGGCTCTAACCAAGGCAACTCCACCTCCAGCGACGATTCCCTCTTCTACAGCTGCACGCGTGGCGTGTAGCGCATCATCTACGCGGTCTTTTTTCTCTTTCATCTCTACTTCTGAGGCTGCACCAACGTAGAGTACTGCGACTCCACCAGCTAGTTTTGCTAAACGCTCTTGTAGTTTTTCCTTATCGTAATCTGAAGTTGTAGTCTCAATTTGAGATTTGATTTGACTTACACGAGCAGTGATATCGTCTCCTGCACCTGCACCGTTGACAATGGTCGTATTGTCTTTATCGATAGACACTTTTTCGCAAGTACCGAGCATGTCGATTGTAGCATTTTCAAGTGTAAATCCTCTTTCTTCAGCGATAACAGTACCTCCTGTTAGAATTGCAATATCTTCAAGCATTGCTTTACGACGGTCTCCAAATCCAGGAGCCTTTACCGCTGCAATTTTTAAAGATCCACGTAGCTTGTTGACTACTAGTGTTGCTAATGCTTCACCATCTACGTCTTCTGCAATGATTAAAAGGGGCTTTCCTGATTGAGCAACTGGCTCAAGCACAGGTAAAAGATCCTTCATTGCTGAAATCTTTTTGTCAAAAAGTAAAATATAAGGACTGTCTAATTCCGTAGTCATTTTTTCAGAATCAGTCACAAAGTAAGGAGAGAGGTATCCTCTGTCGAACTGCATTCCTTCTACAACATCTACATAAGTATCCATTCCCTTGGCTTCTTCAACAGTGATCACTCCTTCTTTTCCAACTTTTTCGAAAGCTTGAGCGATTAAATCTCCAATAGTTTCGTCGTTGTTTGCAGAAACAGCAGCTACTTGCTTGATTTTTTCAACGGCATCACCAACGGTTTGCGCTTGTTTTTCTAAATCTCCAACGATTGCATCTACCGCTTTTTCGATTCCTCTTTTGAGGTCCATTGGATTTGCACCAGCAGCGACGTTTTTCAATCCTTCTTTGACGATAGCTTGAGCTAAAACAGTCGCAGTTGTTGTACCGTCTCCTGCTAAGTCGTTGGTTTTAGAAGCGACTTCTTTCACCATTTGAGCACCCATATTTTCAAGAGCGTCTTCAAGTTCAATTTCCTTAGCTACACTGACACCATCTTTAGTTACAGAAGGTCCACCAAAGGCTTTGCTGATGATTACATTTCTTCCTTTAGGTCCAAGAGTTACTTTGACGGCATTTGCCAAAGCGTCTACTCCTCTTTTTAGACCGTCTCTTGCTTCAATGTCAAATTTTATATCTTTTGCCATGATCTATTTTTTATAATTTTTTTTAATTAAACAATTGCTAGGATGTCACTCTCACGCATGATGAGGTAATCATTGCCGTCGAGTTTTAATTCTGTTCCTGCGTATTTTCCGTAGAGTACTTGGTCTCCAACAGAAACAGTCATCGATTCATCTTTTGTTCCAGGTCCAACAGCTACCACAGTTCCTTTTTGTGGTTTTTCTTTTGCTGTGTCTGGTATAATAATTCCAGAGGCAGTTGTGGTTTCAGCCTCCATAGGTTCAACTAGAACTCTGTCTGCTAAAGGTTTAATTGTAACGTTTGCCATTTTATGTTCATTTTAATTTGTTGCTCAAGGGTCATAAATTGTGCCAATTTAAAAAAACTGACAGAAGGGCTAAAAAAAATGCCAGCTTGTCATAAGCTGGCATCGTTTTCATTTTTTGTGTGTTTATTCCTGCGCATCATCTCCAGCTGGAATTGCAGGCAACTCCTCTGGGACTACTTCTTCTGGAACCAATTCGAAACTCTCATCTGACGAATCGAGTAAACGAGAATCGGCTTCTCCAAAACTTCCTTTAAGTGATACATTTGACAAAAGAATGAGCACTACGAGAATAGTAGCTAAGGTCCATGTGCTTTTGTCTAAAAAGTTGTTGGTGTTTTGAACGCCACCAACGACTTGAGTACCCTCTCCACCAAAGGCAGAAGACAATCCTCCTCCTTTTGGGTTTTGAACCATAACAACCAACATTAATAAAAGTGATACAATCACTATTAAAATCATAAAAATTGAAAATGTACTCATTCTGTATCTTTTTGTTCATCAAGAAGTGTCTGTGCTTCCTGAATTTGGATGGCAAAGAAACTACTTTTTTCTGGATATTTCAAAATTAAACCCTTGTAGGCTGTAATTGCCTTTTTGAATTGCTTTTGATTCATGTAAAGCTGTGCCATGGTCTCGGTAATCAGACTTTCGTCTTCAATAGAACTGGCCGCTTCGATATCGATTTTTTGGATTTCGTCGGAGGGAACAATTTTAGGGTTGCTTTCTAAGAAAGCATCCAGTAATGCAAATTTGCGCTCTTGCTCTTCGGTTTCTAGTGCATTAGAAACCACGACATCCTTTTTTGTGCTTTGTTTGATCCACTCAAAATAGTTGAGCTGTGGTGCTTCAGTCTCTTCTTCAGCGCTATCTTCTTCAGGCTTATTGGATGCCATTGGCATCTTTGATTCTTCTACCTTTTCACTTTGTACTTCTTCTGACGAATTGGTCTCAACTGATTCAGCTTCTGCTTCAATTTCAGCCTGGATGATTTGTTCGGCGTCGATCTTTTTTTCGTCAAAACTCATCTCATTGATGATGACCTCAAGTCTTCTGATTTGGGCGTTGAAATCTTCATCTTCTTCTTCATCTTCATGGTCTTCAGCTAATACTGTTTCTTCTTTGATCTCTTTGGACTGGGCCTCTGCCGTATCGTCTACTTTTTCTGCTTCCTCAGCAAGCTCTTGGAGATTTTCTGTTGTCTGCGCTAAAGTGGAATGCTCATCTTCTGTTGTCTGCAAAATTTCTTCAAGAACGGTTTCATTTGCATCTATGTCAAGTTTCTCAGCTCTGGTACTGAAGGTGTTTTTCTCTTCGCCAAAACTGATATTCTGATCTGGAATTTCAGCAGGGGTCGTTTCGGTTTCTTCTGTTTCTTTGATTTCTTCGCTAAGGCTTAAATCATCAGTGGCAGCGCTGTTAATCAGTTCATTTACAAAACTTTCAGTGCTCTGTTCTTCTTTTGACTCTTCTGGCTGATCCGATTCGGTAAATTCAACCTTATTCTCTTCAACAGTATTATCTACAGTAGTGTGCTGTTCAGTAGCTACTTCAGTTTCAATCTCCTCAGGGGTATTGATGTAATCAAAAAGTAGTGCTCTGTCGTTTGTTCGAATTGCTGTCTTTTTAAGGGCAGATTCAAAAGCCTCATCTTTATCGATATCTATGCCTTTCAGGTAAAGTGCCCATGCGTTTTGCATATAAGGATAGGCCTCAATCATTTGTTTTAATGCGCTGATTTCAGCCGTATTTCTAACGGCTTTTTTATTGTTCAGTAGGGATAGAAATTCTTCTTTTTTCATCATTACCAATCCGCCAGCGAGGCATTAAAAATATCTTGTGTCAAACGTTCAAATAGGGCCGCGTGCGCTTCGGATTTAACCGATTCTAACAATTGTGAAGCAGGAAAATCATAGAAAAAACTAAAACGGCGCTCGAAATCTACATCTTCTTTGGTGGTATTGTAAAAACGAACGTTAACAGTCATAGTTAATCGATTTTGTGCTGCGGTTTGATTAGCGGTAGCGGTCATAGGCGCTACTCGGTATTCTGTAATTTCTCCTTCATAAATCAAATCTCCATTGGTGTTGGTCAAATCTAATGAAGTCAGGCCCAAAATCAAATCCTGTAGCGAAAGTGTGAAATCTCTATCTAAACCTGGTTCTATGGTCGAGCCAGGGCTTTGATCTGCATAATTCTGAAAGAAGTTGACTTGAAAACTCGTAGCTGTTCCGGTACTCGCTCCTGAAAAGTTGTAACTGACTTTTAATCCGCATGCGGAAAGTAAGAGTGCGAGGGCAAAAAAACAGCTATGTCTTATTTTCTTGGTCATTGGTTAGAGATCGTATTGTTTAATCTTACGGTAAAGGGTTCGCTCAGAAATGCCAAGTTCTTGAGCAGCTGCCTTTCGTTTACCTCTATTGCGTTCTAATGATTTTTTAATCAATTCAATTTCGGTATCGTGTAAAGATAGGGTTTCTTCTTCGGCAATATCTTCTGCATAATCGTAAGGGTCGTTTTCAATTTTAGCAGCAGGCATCTCTAATAAAGCCGGCTTTATGGTTTTATTCAAGCTGTTTTCATCGCGCTGTGCAACCTCATTTGCAATCAGTATTTCTTCGGCATCTACAGCTCCGGTTTCACCTGATTTATGCATGGTTGCTACAATTCGTTTTAGATCAGTGACGTCTTTTTTAAGATCGTGCAGGTATTTGTACATGATTTGACGCTCGTGCATAAAATCTGAGGTCTGTTCAGTGTTATTGTTGATTATTGCAGGAAGTCTGTTCGCTACTCTATCAGGCAAATAATGATGTAATGTAGTGCCCTCTACCAAACGCTCCTTTTCAAGAACAGATAATTGCTCTGCCGTATTGCGCAATTGTCGAATGTTACCTGGCCAATAGTATGTTTCTAAAAGGTGAACGGCATTTTCATCCAACCTAATGGTGGGCATATTGTATTTTCTGGCAAAGTCAGAAGCAAATTTTCGAAACAACAGATGAATGTCTTCTTTGCGCTCCCGTAGCGGAGGAATTTCAATTTCGACTGTGGAGAGTCTGTAATACAGGTCTTCTCTAAATTTGTTTTTCGAGATGGCCTCTTGCATATTGACATTGGTTGCAGCCACGATTCGAACATTAGTTTTTTGAACCGTAGAAGATCCCACCTTCAAAAATTCACCATTTTCAAGCACCCTTAACAAACGCACTTGTGTGGTCAGAGGTAACTCTCCGACTTCATCTAGAAAAATGGTTCCGCCATCTGCTTCTTCAAAATATCCAGATCGCGTTTGAGTGGCTCCGGTAAAGGCTCCTTTTTCATGACCAAATAATTCGGAGTCAATAGTTCCTTCAGGAATGGCACCACAATTTACTGCGATATATTTGCTGTGCTTTCGATGCGACAAGGCATGAATGATTTTAGGTACTACTTCTTTACCTACACCACTCTCACCAGTAACTAAAACTGAGATGTCTGTTGGGCCTACCTGAACGGCTTTTTCTAAGGCACGATTGAGTTTTAAATCGTTGCCGATGATTTCAAAACGCTGTTTTAAACTTTGTAATTGACTCATAGGCTTAATTGTTTTTGCTGTATCCCACTGCTTTTCCTTTGAGGGTAGCGGCAGTACAATCTTCGATGGTAACCATGACGTAGTCGCCCACTTTATAAGACTCTTTCGGAAAGACCACTACAGCGTTTTGGGTGTTTCTCCCCATAAAGAAGTCCGCTGATTTTTTAGAATCTCCCTCAATGAGTACTTCTTCGGTTTTGCCGATGTGCTTTTTCATCTCTAAAAGACTGTGCTTTTGTTGCAAATTGATGATCTCAGTGAGTCGGCGTTTTTTGGTCTCTAGCGGAATATCGTCTTCAAATTTTCGAGCAGCCATAGTTCCAGGACGCTCTGAATAGGCGAACATGAATCCAAAAGCGTATTGCACGCTTTCCATTAAAGACAGGGTGTCCTGATGATCTTCTTCGGTCTCTGTTGGAAAACCTGCAATCATATCCTGTGATATCGCACAATCGGGAATGATTTTTTTGATTTGTTCAATCAGCGTAATGTATTCGGCTCGACTGTGTAGACGGTTCATTTTTTGGAGAATTCGATCTGAACCACTTTGCACTGGAAGGTGAATGTAGTTGCAAATATTTTCGTGCTTGGCCATGGTGTGAATCACGTCAAGAGTCATGTCTTGTGGATTTGAGGTAGAAAAGCGAATTCGCATTCGAGGTTGCGCCAGAGCCACTTTTTCAAGAAGGTCTGAGAAACGAACTGCTGTGGCCTTTTGAAAGTCACTGGCTTTCTCAAAATCTTTCTTTAGGCCTCCACCATACCATAAATAACTGTCTACATTTTGTCCGAGTAAGGTTACTTCTTTGAAGCCCTTAGCCCAGAGTTCATTAATTTCTTCTACTATAGATTGAGGGTCTCTACTGCGCTCTCGACCTCTGGTGAAGGGAACCACGCAAAACGTGCACATATTATCACAACCACGAGTAATCGAAACAAAGGCAGTCACTCCATTTGAATTCAAACGCACTGGAGCGATGTCTCCATAGGTTTCTTCTTTGGATAAAATAACATTTACAGCATCTCTTCCCTGTTCTACTTCAGCTATTAGATTGGGTAAGTCTTTGTACGCATCAGGGCCTACAACCATATCTACAATCTTTTCTTCTTCTAAGAATTTGTGCTTTAAACGTTCTGCCATACAGCCCAGAACACCAACTTTTAGATTGGGATTATTGCGTTTTAAACTGTTGAATTTATCTAAGCGATTTCGAACGGTTTGTTCTGCTTTTTCTCGAATTGAACAAGTGTTGACAAGAATCAAATCGGCTTGTTCAATGGCTGTTGTGGTTTGAAATCCTTCTTTTGATAAAATAGACGCTACAATTTCGCTGTCAGAGAAATTCATCTGGCAGCCGTAACTTTCGATAAACATCTTTTTAGATGACGGATTCGCTTGCTCTGTCTGAAGTTCTAAAACTTCTCCGTTGTATTTGTTGGGATTTTTGTTCTCTTCTTGTAGCATTTATCTCCTATTGAATTTAGCGGCAATCTTCAGAATTGTAAACACCGCCTAATTTGGACTGGCAAAGGTAATAAATAATCATAAAAAATGACATTTTGTCAGTCGAACTTTGAGAACTTTTCTTTCGTCTTGTAGGACGTTCAATAGGGCTTGAATCAGAAAAAAGACCATCTTCTTTTTAGAATATGAATCTCTGAGGTTTACATTCAAAAGCCGTTTTTTAGAGTGCATTTAGGCTTGATTTACAATTATTTAAGTAATTGAAAATCAATATTTTGATAAATTTTTAACCTTTTTCTTACCTTATATAGTGCTGATGTTAGCTCAAAATGTTCCTATTTTTGTTTTCAATAAAAGAATTCTATGGCTTCAAATTTGGTGATAGTGGAGTCGCCTGCAAAGGCGAAAACGATTGAGAAAATTTTAGGAAAAGACTTTAAAGTGGAGTCTAGCTATGGTCATATTGCTGACCTTCCTGAAAATGAAATGGGAATTGACATCGAGCAAAACTTTCAGGTCAAATACACAGTAAGTGATCGAAGCAAGCCACAGGTAGCCAAATTAAAATCCCTGTCAAACAAGGCCGATACGATTTGGCTGGCAAGTGATGAAGACCGCGAAGGTGAAGCTATTTCTTGGCACCTTATGGAAACTTTAGAATTGGATGCTGCGAAAACAAAGCGTATCGTTTTTAACTCTATTACCAAGTCGGCCATAGAGAAAGCCATTCAAAATCCCCGTTCTATCAATATTGATTTGGTCAATGCACAGCAGGCCAGAAGAGTACTAGATCGAATAGTGGGTTATGAACTCTCGCCTGTACTTTGGAAAAAAATTAAACCAGGACTTTCTGCTGGACGTGTGCAGTCTGTTGCTGTACGTTTGATTGTTGAGCGTGAGCGTGAAATACTAGATTTTAAAACAGAGGTAAGTTTTCGTCTAAAGGCTGTCTTTAGTACAGAGAAAGGACAGTCTTTTGAGGCCAAACTCGGAAAGACTTTTAAAACAGCCGAAGAAGCTGCAGCCTTTTTAAACGATTTGTCTTCTGCTGAATTTTCAATAGATGCTTTAGAGAAGAAGCCGGCAAAACGAGCTCCTTCAGCACCTTTTACCACTTCTACACTACAGCAAGAAGCTTCTAGAAAACTTTATTTTCCGGTTCGAAAGACCATGCAGGTGGCTCAAAGACTTTATGAGGCGGGTTTGATTACCTATATGAGAACCGATAGTGTGAACTTATCTTCTGAGGCACTGCAGTCGTCACAAAAAGCGATTACGGAGCAATTTGGAGCTAATTATGCAAAACAGCGTAAGTTCAGCTCCAAAAGTAAGGGAGCACAAGAAGCACACGAAGCGATACGACCTACCAATTTTGAAGTGACCTCAATCGCTAAAGACAGAGACCAAGACCGCTTGTACGAGCTGATATACAAAAGGGCACTGGCCTCACAAATGAGCGATGCCCAATTAGAACGCACAAAGGTTAAAATAAAGAGCACCGCCAATGATCAGCAATTTACTGCTAATGGTGAGATTGTCACTTTTGATGGATTTTTAAAAGTTTATCTCGAAGGTGTTGACGATGAGGACCTCAAAGAAGACAATGCAATACTGCCGCCACTTCAAAAAGGACAGCCCTTACAGTACAAAAAAATCACTGCTACTGAGCGTTTCAGCAGACCTCCTTACAGATACTCTGAGGCAAGTCTGGTTAAAAAACTTGAGGAGCTAGGTATCGGTAGACCTTCGACCTATGCCGCCACTATTTCTCGAATCATCGATAAGAAATACGTAGAAAAAGGTAGTGTTGAAGGTAAAGAAAGGGCTTATACTCAATTGGTGTTGACTAACGGAAGTGTGCAGCGCAATGAGCTCAAAGAAAATACAGGTTCTGACAAAGGCAAATTAGTGCCTACGGACATTGGCTTTGTGGTAAATGATTTTCTGGTGGATCATTTTGAACGTATTCTCGATTATAATTTTACCGCAAAGGTTGAAGAAGATTTTGATGAAATTGCAGCTGGGTCTAAAGATTGGCAGCAGTTGATGAAATCGTTTTACGCTGATTTTCATCCGGATGTAGAAAAGGTTGCCGCTCATGCTGATCGCGCAAGCGGAGAGCGATATCTTGGAGAAGATCCTAAATCAGGACGACAAGTCATAGTGCGCTTAGGGCGTTATGGAGCTATGGCACAGATAGGAAGCCCAGATGATGAGCAGACTCCGGTTTATGCGAGTTTACTGCCGCATCAATCCATCACTAATATCAGTTTTGAAGAGGCGCTAGACCTGTTCAAGCTTCCGCGTAAACTCGGGGTTTATCAAGGCGAAGAGGTGGAAGCAAACGTCGGTCGATTTGGACCTTATGTGCGTTACGGTAAAAAGTTTGTCTCTTTGGCGGCTTCAGATGATGTTTTCAGCGTTGATCTTGACCGCGCTTCAGAGCTTATTGCTGAAAAAGAGCGTGCTGATGCTCCTATCTATACCTATGAAGGATTGGGCGTTACCAAAGGTAAAGGACGTTTCGGACCTTTTATCAAATGGAATGGACTCTTTATCAACGTCAATAAGAAATACAATTTTGACAACCTAAGTGAGGCTGACCTTGTCGCTCTCATAGAAGATAAAAAGAAGAAAGAAGCTGAGAAAGTGGTGTGTAACTGGCCTGATGAGGATATTCGAATCGAAAAAGCACGCTGGGGAAGGCACAACATCATCCATAAAAAAATTAAGGTAGAATTGAGTAAAGATGTCGATCCTACCGCCTTGAGTCTCGATGAAGTCAAAGCACTTATCGAATCAAAAACACCTAAAAAAACAACGCGTAAAAAAAAGACATCCACCAAAGCTAAAAAGAAATGAGCGGCGCTATCAATGAAGACATTCTAATTCCTGTTGGAGACAAGGTTCTAGCGGCAACAGAATTGCTGAATGAACAGTGTATTGGCCGTCATTTTGACAAACACAGCTCACAATTTGGAATACCCGAATTAGAAGGTCGCTCAGTGGCTATTTTTGGGGTTTTAGACCGGCGAACGGCCGAGGGAAAGATTCCCTATGAGCTCGATACCGATGCCATGCGAATGGAATTGTACAAATTGATGTTTGGCAATTGGAATCTCAACATCGTTGATTTAGGTGATGTTCCAGCAGGCAACACCAAAGAAGATACCGAATACGCGGTAAAAAATATCATCGAAGAATTATTGGGTTTCCATATTGTGCCCCTAATTCTCGGTGCTACACAAGACGTGAGCTACGCCTCATACAGGGCTTTTGACCAAAAAAAGGTCATGGTACACATGGGGCTCATCGACAGCAAATTTGACTTTGGAGCAGGGGATGAGCTCATCAGTGATCTTTCATATATGAGCCGAATCATCACTAAACCGCCGAACAATTTAAGGCAACTCACCCAGCTGGGTTATCAAAGTTATTTCGTCGCTCAGGAAGTATTAGACCTTTCTGAACAGATGAATTTTGAAACCTACCGATTAGGGGAAGTAACCAAAGATATTCGAAGTTTGGAGCCCATTCTCAGAGGATTAGACTTAGTGAGTATGGATATGCAGGCGATCAAGGCTTCAGAAGTTGGTATTTACGACCATTTTTCACCCAATGGTTTTGACGGAAGAGAAATCTGTGCTTTAGCCAGGTACAGCGCTATGGGTGATAGTTTATCCCTGTTTGGAATTTACAATATCCCAAATGGGCAGATGAGTTTTGCGCTTTTGGCACAAATCGTGTGGTATTTCTTTGAGGGATTGAATTTGAGGTATTCTGAACGACCTACCTTGAACGATGATAATTACGTGAAGTATACCGTAACGACAGATATAGATGCATTGACTTTTTACAAGAGTTTAGTCACGAATCGCTGGTGGTTAGAGGTGCAGCCGAGCACATTGGATTTACCCAATATGGATGATAGGTACCCCTTTGTGATTGCGTGTGATGAAGAAGATTATCAGATGGCCTGTGCAAATGAGTTGCCACATCGGTATATTTTGGCGCAGAGGCGGTCACAGATTTAACTGAATTAAATCGATGAACGGTACAATATTATGGATAAAAAGCAGTTTAAAATAAAAAACAATTTCAACAAAAGTATTATGAGACAAGTTTATTCTATTCTTGCAATCGTGTTATTCGGAATGTCTGTACAGTCCTGTAAATCTATTTTAGGAGACCCTACAGGACGTAACGGAGAGCTTACCGGAGTGCAATCTAACGGTAAGTGGCGATCAGAAACACCGCTAGGTATGGTCTTAGTTCCAAGAGGCACATATACCATAGGAAAAACAGAAGAGGACATTGCAGATTTGCAAAACGCTCCAGCTCGAACGGTTTCTGTTCGTTCATTTTATATGGATGAAACAGAGATCACGAATTCTGAATACCGTCAATTTGTAAATTGGGTAAAAGATTCTGTTGTGCGTTCTAAGCTCGCGATTATCGTTGATGAATTAGGACTTGCTGAAGATGGTGATGACCGAGGGATTGTTAGATATGCTTTTATGGATGCGGATACCACAGATATGAGTGAGTACGAAAAATACATGTACAACAATTACTACGGTTTTGGAGATGACTTATACGAAGGCCGCAGATTAAATTGGCGAGTTGATATTGAATGGGATACAAGAGATTATATAGATCAATACTATGCAGAGGTGATGGACTCTATGTATCTTCCTCCTTCTGAAAACTTCAATGGAGAACGTGCTATAGATGTTGAAAAACTCGAATATAAATACGTTTCACTAGATGTGGCAGAAGCAGCGAGAAACAGAGGACAGCGTCGTTCTGACTTTGTCAAAAGCGAAGTGCTTAAAATTTATCCAGACACTACAGTATGGATTAGAGACTTTGATTACTCCTACAACGAGCCAATGCACAATGACTACTTCTGGCATGATGCTTACGGAGATTATCCTGTGGTTGGAATCAATTGGGAACAAGCCAAAGCTTTTTGCAACTGGAGAACAAAATTTAAAAACGACTTTTTAAAGCGCAATAGAGAACAGCGCATCAATCAGTTTAGACTTCCTACAGAAGCTGAGTGGGAATACGCAGCAAGAGGAGGCCTAGAAGGTGCTTCATATCCATGGGGTGGTCCTTATCTCATCGATGAAGGAGGAGAGTTTAAAGCGAATTTTAAACCACAACGTGGAGATTATGCCGTTGACGGTGCTTTGTATACTGTTGAAGCGAAGAGTTACGATCCAAACGATTTTGGTTTGTACAATATGGCTGGAAATGTAGCAGAGTGGACCAACTCTTCTTATGACCCCAACTCTTATGAAATGATGTCCTCAATGAATCCAGACGCTTTAGATAAAGACAATATTAAAAAAGTAGTGCGTGGAGGATCTTGGAAAGATGTTGCCTACTTCTTACAGGTGAGTACTCGTGATTATGAGTACAGAGATTCTGCAAGAAGTTATATCGGATTTAGAACAGTTCAGGATTATATGGGTAATGAATCTTTTATCGAGAAAAAAATAAAATACATCAACTAACGAATAATAAAGTTCATTTTTTATCGTTTAAGTGTTAGAAAATATAGATTAACTGAATTTAACCATTCAAAAAAAAATTAAAAATGGCAAAATCTAACTCATCAAAAAGATTAATGAATATGGCCTATGGCCTAGGAGCATCAGTAGTAATTATCGGTGCATTATTCAAAATTTTACACTGGGAAATCGCTGGTGTAGTTAACGGAAGTCAATTATTAGCAATTGGACTTATTACTGAAGCATTTATTTTCGCAATATCTGCTTTTGAAACTCCAGAGAAAGAATACGACTGGTCTCTGGCATATCCAGAATTAAATCAAACTGGAGGCGACGCCAAAAATCGCACGGCACAAGGTGTCTTGGCTCAAAAAATTGATCAATTAATGAATGAGGCTCAAATCGATGTTGAACTCATGAATAAATTGGGTGAGGCGATTAAGAGTTTTGAAGGAGCAGCTAAAGGTATAACTCCAACAACTGACGCAATCGATCACACTCAGAAATACAATCAAGAAATTTCTCATGCTGCTGCGCAAATGCAAGCTCTGAATGACTTGTATAAATCACAATTAGATCACGCAAACATGCAGACTACCATCAACCGCGAAATGATTGAAAACGGAGCTGAACTCAAAAAGCAAATGGAATCATTGGTGGCCAATATGGAGCAATTAAATGCTGTATATGGTGGAATGTTAACTGCGATTAAGAAATAATTAAAGCGACGTAGAGAGTTATGGCATCAGGAAAACAAACCCCACGTCAGAAGATGATAAACCTCATGTATCTGGTTTTCATCTCTATGCTGGCTTTAAATATGAGTAAAGAGGTACTTGCCGCTTTCGGTCTTATGAATGAAAAGATGGAAGTGTCAAATGCCAAAACCACAGAAAACAATATTGCGTTCTTCAGTGGATTAGAGACTAAAGCATCTGAAAATCCAGAGAAATTTGGACCGCTTTTAAACAATGCAAAAGCAGTAAAACAACTTTCTGAATCTTACGATGCGTATTTGGAAAACTTAAAGCAAGGAATGCAAGGTACCGTTGATGATCCTACCGATTATCAAGTGATGGACAAGTCAGACTTCTTAGATCAGCTCTTTTTTCAAGGAGACGAGTTAAGACCAGAAGGACAGTCATTCTTAGACAACTTAGTGAATTACAGAAATGGACTTTTAGAAGCATTACCAGAATCGATGAGTGATCTCAGAGCTTCTGTGACTACAAAGTTTGAAACTGGAGACAGTGAAGGCAAAGTAATCGACCGAGAAGGAAATAAAGTAGACTGGATGAAATACCACTACGAAGGTTTTCCGCTAATCGCTTCTTTGACAAAAATCACTTCGATTCAGGCAGACGTAAAAACTACTGAGCAGGATATTTTAAAAACACTTCTCGAAGGGCAGTTGACTTCGGAAATTTCAATGTCAAATTACACTACCCTTTTGGAACAAGAGAAATCAGCTTTCTACTCAGGAGAGACTTTTAGTGGAAACATCGTCTTAGGAAGAAAAGATGCTTCTACACGTCCAAACCGTGTTGAATTGAAACTCGATGGAAGAAACTTGACTGAAGGAACAGACTTTAGCATAGAAGACGGAAGAGTAAAACTCAACGTCAGTGCAGGTCGTCCTGGAGATCATAAAATTGAAGGAAGTTTAATCTTCTTACAAGACGGTGAAGAAACTGTTGTGCCTGTGAGTTCAACCTTTGCCACCATATCAAAGCCAAATGCTGCGGTTATTTCTGCAGACAAGATGAATGTAGTCTATAGAGGAGTAGACAATCCGATGACGATTTCTATCCCTGGTGTAGCTGACAACAATGTGAATGCGTCAGCTCCTGGACTCAGTGCTGCAGGAGGATCGAAGTACATCATGAAACCAAGACAAGGTAGAACAGTGAAAATTGTAGCCTCAGGAAAATTACCTGATGGACAGTCGATCTCAACCACTTCTGAATTTAGAATTAAGGATATTCCAAGACCTACTGGAACTGTAAGAGGTGAAACAGGAAGTTTAAAGATGTCTAGAAACAATTTAGAAATTTCAACAATTGGCGCTACCTTAGAGGACTTTGATTTTGATTTAGATATCAGAGTGTCAGAATTTAAATTGAAAGTTCCTGGTCAGCCTACTGTAGCCGTAAACGGTAACAGATTAGATGCGAGAGCCAAGTCAGCACTCAGAAGAGCGAAACGAGGAGAGGATGTGCAGATTTTTGATATCAAAGCTAAAATCACGAACAATGCGTCGTACAACTTGAAAAAAGTTTCACCAGTATTTGTTCAATTAACAAATTAATAGGCCATGAGTTTAAAGAGAATAGTACTTACAATGTTAGGAGTCTTCGGAATACTCTATCTCGCCAACGCGCAGTCGAATATTCTGAACGCGAAAACTCCAGATATGATCAATACCAATATCTACGCTGCTGAAGAAGAAGAGGATAAGCCTTTGGCATACGGTTATGTAGATGAAAGAGACATTTTGTGGTCAACTACAATCTGGGAGACCATCGATTTGAATCAGCGTATGAACTTCGCACTCTATTACCCTATCGATACGATAGGAACTGACAGACAATCACTTTATCACGCACTGATGAAAGAGATCAAGTCAGGAGAGCTTACAGAAATTTACACCGATTCATACTTCACTGAAAAACGTAATTTTCAAGACTTAGAAGCTACCTTGTCTAAGGTTGATACTACAGATTTAGGATACGAACAGCTTAATGCTGGCGAGTCTTTATCTGCAGAATTTGTCAACAGAAGAGACATTTCAGGAGCAGACATTATTGAATACCGCATCAAAGGTATGTGGTACTTCGATAAGCGATTAGGAGAATTGAGATATCGTTTATTGGGAATTGCACCTGTTGCACCTGATGTAAATTTTATCGATGACGAATCTATAGATCCTATGGAGAATAAAGTAGAGCTGTTTTGGGTATGGTATCCTGCAGCGCGCGAAATTCTTCACAAAGTCAAAGTCTTTAACGGAAACAATTCTTCTCAACGAATATCCTTTGATAATCTGCTCAACTCGAGACGTTTTGCGGGCATGATTTACAGAGAAGAAAATGTTCAAGGCGATAGAAACGTAAGTGACTATATTACCGATAATGCGATGCTTCAACTTCTAGAGTCTAGAAGAATTAAAGAGAAAATTCGCGACAAGGAACAAGATATGTGGGCCTACTAATACAATGATTGACTATGTCATAGTAGGTTCAGGTTTGGCGGGAATTTGTTTCGCCGAAACTGCGACCCAAAATGAGAAGCGTTTTGTGATGATTTCTGATCATTCCCAAAACGCTTCTTTGGTTGCAGCAGGTATGTACAATCCGCTAGTGCTCAAACGATTTACAATGGCATGGCAGGCCGGTAAGCAATTGGATTTGGCGATGCCATTTTACCAAAGAATGCAAGAGCGTTTATTGGTGCAATTCGATCATAAATTAAGTGTAGCCCGTATTTTAAGTTCTGTCGAAGAGCAAAACAATTGGTTTGTCACCTTAGATAAACCAGCATTCGGAAGATTTATGTCTTCTCAGCTCCTTTCAAATAAGAACACCTTTGTCAAAGCGCCGCATCAACTCGGAGAAGTTAAAGAGACAGGCCGCATAGATACTGTGAAGATGCGTGATTCTTTCGTGAAAGCCCTAATCGAAAAGCAGCAGTTCATGGAGGAGTCTTTCAACTATAATGACTTAGAAATTAAAGCAGATCA
>Ga0213865_10000024_pt1 | contig 84651 bp, 62 predicted proteins | sample PICome_6_FD_160100 | JGI IMG/M metagenome (GOLD analysis project Ga0213865, IMG submission 160100) | Coastal seawater microbial communities near Pivers Island, North Carolina, United States - PICO282 | ecosystem: Environmental > Aquatic > Marine > Coastal | place: USA: North Carolina...
CTGTTCTAACCTTTGAATCATTAATCTGAGGATTATTAGTATTAAGAACTGTTGGGTTAATATCAACCTGGTACTCAAAATAACTATCAATAGTATTCATTGTGTTATCTCTATTGATATCTTCTACATCAGGCTGGGTAGTTGAACCTCTATTTGTATCTGTAAAGATGTCTGGTGTATTTCCTTCTTGGCCGTTATATTTTTTATAACGTTCAAAAATATCACCTTCAGTATTTAAATAATATGTGTAATTATCTTTAGCTGGATCTTCTCCAAATTGAGCCCCAAATTGTATTGCCTCTTCTGTATCATCATAACCATCATAACCAACGTCTTGGTTTGTACGTTCTTGACCAGTAGTTGCAAACGTATATATTAATGATTGGTTCTGCGGAACAACTCCACCAAAAGTTGTTGGGTTAAGTAGTGAAACATCACCATCTTCAGGTAAACCATTTTCATATTGTTTTTTACCATCCTTAAGAACATCTTCAGAAATATTTCCAAGATTCACATATAATTTACCTCCTTGACTTGATGGATTGTCTAAAAATGGATCTTGTACCCAGAACTCAATATACTCTACATTGGCTTGTTCAAAGTCAGTAGATGTAATTTGTCTTGTGATACCAGCCCAACTATCATTTGGATTAATAACATCGTTAGTTGCTGAAGGATCAAAATTATAAGGTCCTCGTTCAGATGGATAATAAGATAAATCCAATGTATTTATAACAGATGTTTGACCTTGAACAATATCTACTTCAGGAAAAATTTCTTCAATAAAAACACGTCTCGTATATAAATTAGAGACGTCATCATCTGTAATTCCTCCTGGTCGCTGACTACTATAAAAAATTGGATCAATAGTATACCAATTCAATAATGCTCTACCAAAGCCATTTTCAATTCCAGGATCATCATCTCCTGAAATGTTAGCGGGCAGTTCTTTTGGTCTACTCGCCAAAAACCATGATAATGGACTTAATAGATCAATAGCTCCTTGAGTGCCTTCAAAATCATCAATATATGCAGTAGCTTCTCCATTAAAATCGGCACCTTTTGGAGCTCCCGGCAATAGATATGCAAATTCCCCTCTCACTGAAAGATTAGAAGGTACATCTGTATCAATGTTCGGCAATTTATTTGCTAGCCTTGTAAGGAATGGAACTTCAGTTGAGAAATTACCATTCATACCGAATATCGTATTGTTAATTGGCTCGGCATTATAGTTAGCTTTCTGAGTAATAGGACGCTCATTCAAATTCAACAAAGTTGCTCCAAGTACAAAGTTTTCATTAAACTGATGCTCTACATTTATACCTGTAAATCGTCTTGTTTGTTGACCAAATACAGCATTGTTTTCTACGTCTACATTAATTGGTGTATTAGATGCTTTTAATGCCTCATCTAATATTTCAACACGTCCTAATTGATAATTTACTGTATAATCGATTCCCTCTACAAGTAATCTCCCTCCTGCTGTAACCCTAACTGATCCACGAGGTACGTTGAATGCACCTATAGGTATACCTCCACCTGCACCACTACTTTTAAATCTACCTTTAATCTGAAATTTATTCTTCTCGGCATCATCTAACGCCTCAGTTTTAGTTGATTTATATAACAAGTCATATACATATTTCTCCTGATTAGGATTTGTATAAACATCTTGCTCATAATCTGTGTCATTATTGTTTGGATTGTCATCGTCATCAAGAACATCGAAAAGATATCTACCAAAAGGCTCTGATTTGGTGAAAATTATTTTTCCATTTTGTGTAAGAACTGTTAATCCAGGCACATAATCAAAGAAACCATCTCCTCGTTCCTGAGGGTCATTATTAAAATTAAGTCTGTCTAAATGAAATAAGCGTATTAAAGGAGTTTCACTTATTTCAGTATCATCTCCAGTAAATGGTGTATTATTATTAAACGGGGGGAAAGGAACTTCAATACCATTGACCTCTACTGGTCTAATATAATTAACTGGTGATGCTTCAGTATAAAATATGTTTAATCTAAAATCTTCTTGACTTAGTTGAAAGGCACCTGTGTCATAAATATTTTTCATCATTAAGTCCCAAATAGGAAGATCAACAACTGTTACGGCACTCTTAAGCATTTTTAAGATTAAACTTTGATTGTTAATCACTTCATTAGGGCTACCAGTATCAACGGTAGTTGCATCGACACCATCATTAGCAAACTCACCAACTTGGTATACCTCGCCACCAATTGTATACTGAAATGCTACAGCTAAAACCTCATCATTTAGAAGTCTTTGATTCAAAGATATATAACCTAATTCAGTATTTAGAACATAGTCTTGCCCTTCTTGTAATTTTCTAGCTGCTTCTAGTTTCCCAAAATCAAAACCTTCATTGACCGGAATATTAATCCCAGTTTCAACAACGGTTATATCCCTAACATTATCGTTTAACAATGATCCTGGTCCACCAATATTTGTTGGATCAAAATCATTGTTCTCGTTTCTTGGTAATTCTGAAGGGTTATTAATAAAACCTCCAGGTATTGGATTTAAACCAATATTATCAACCTGAGACTCACCTAAATCTTGAAAAGCAACAACATTTCTTACGTTATCAGTTTGATTATTTCTATTAGTAACCCATACTTCTACTCTTGTAATCTGTAACCCTTTATTATCAATAAAAGGATATTGCAATAATGCTTTGTCATAATTGTCACTAAAGTAATGCGCTAAAAAGAAGTGCCTATTCTCATCATAGTCTCGTGCAAAGAATTCAAACTCTTCAACCGTACCACCTCCCTGAGCTACAACTGATCTTGATTGAGATTGCTGTTCGGAAAAAACAGCAGTTACAGTGGTCTTACCAAACTGTAATTCTGTCTTAACACCAAATAAACTTTGTGCTCCGGTTATTAAAGAGCTGTTCAAAGGCATATTAACATTACCTACTTCAATCTTTCTAATTATATCATCTTCTGTAGGCGTATACTCTAATTTGACAAGGTTTTGAAAATCAAATGTAGACTCTGTATCATAATTAGCAGTAACCTGTAATCTCGTACCAACTTTACCGAGCAGGCTTAAACTGATTCTCTGATCAAAATCGAATGTAAAATTGGTTCTATTCCTAGGAGAGAAAGCAGGATTATCCTGTCTCGAAAATAAAACACCCAAATCAACTTCAACTGAACCTTGCGGTACAACATTGATTGTATTACCTCCAAAAATAGTTTCAAACAGACCTGAGTTAACATAAAATTCAGGGAGTAGATTCTTTTGGCCTTCTTCAGTTCCATCTTTCTGACCTGCAACAGCATCTGCCATTTGCTTATAATATTCCTTCAGCTTTTCTTGAAGAACCAATTTTTGAAATTCTTCTGGTGTAAGGATTAATGGATAATTGGTATTGAAATTACCAATCTTCTCAGTGTAAATATATCTGTCTAAAATAGGGTCGTACGTGTACTTTGCAACGATACTGTTGGGATTTGGCATATTCAACTTACCAAATGCAAAGGTAGTCTTTGTAGAATCTTGTTGTTGCTCAGGTTCTTGCGCGTAAACAAGCCCACCAAATAGCATTAACACTAATAAGTATAAAAAACGAATTGAATTGAAATGTTGATTATAGTTAGTTTTATTCAATTTTTTATAGGTTTTTCAGAGCTTCTTTTATGATTTGCTCCACAAGGGCATCTGGTTCAGTTTTCAAAATTTTATCAATCACTTTCTCAGATTGTTTTTTGTTAAATCCTAAAACTTCTAATGCTGATAACGCTTCATCTTTATTAGTATTGTTTGGTATAAGAGAAAGTTCATCTATGCCATATACTTTTAACACTTTATCTTTTAAATCAATAATAACTCGCTGAGCAGTTTTAGCACCAATTCCTTTTACACTTTGTATTAGTGCAACATGTCCACTTGCAATGCCTTCTTTAATCTGTTCTGGAGTTAAAGAAGATAACATGGTTCTTGCAGTATTTGCTCCAATACCACTAACAGATATGAGCAACTTGAATATTTCTCTTTCTGCCTTTGAAGAAAAACCGTAAAGTGAATGAGAATCCTCTCTAACTTGAAGATAAGTATATAGTCTTAAATTTTCACTATCTGGAATCTGGGAAAAAGTGTGGAGTGATATATTTATAAAGTACCCTACACCATTGCAATCAATGACAACGTCAGTAGGATTTTTTTCAACAAGTCTTCCCTCTAAGTGTGTAATCATAAATCCTTTTAAATACCTAGATTAACCCAAAAGAAACTATTTAATTTTAACCTCAAACTATTGTGCTAATTAGTTGAATAAAACAAAAGAATTAGATTTCAATGGTTAATAAGCCAAATGTACTAAAATTATTTACATTACAAAGGGCGAGTTGCTCTGATAAAATGCCTTAATTTATTGTTTTTTCTCACGTTCTTGAGCATCAATAACTGCAATAGCAGACATGTTAACAATTTCATCTACACTAGCACCTAATTGAAGTATATGAACAGGTTTTTTCATTCCCATCATAATTGGTCCGATGGATTCTACCTTATTCAATTCTTTAAGAAGTTTGTATGTAATATTTGCAGCATCTAAATTTGGAAAGATTAATGAATTAACTTTTCTGCCAGCAAGTTTAGAAAACGGAAATATATCTTGTAGCATTTCTGAATTAAGAGCAAAATCTGTCTGAACTGCACCATCAACAATCATATTTGGATAGGCCTTGTGTAAAAAATCAACTGCTTTATTAACTTTCTTTGCTCTTGGATTTTCAGAAGATCCAAAATTTGAGTATGAAACCATAGCCATTATGGGTTCTATACCAAACATTTTTACCACGTTCGAAGTCATTCTGGCGATTCGCGCAAGGTCTTTTGAACTTGGTTCAATATTTATTGACGTATCACTCAAGAACATTGGTCCTCTTTGTGTCATCATTACATTTGTAGTTGCTATCCTAGAGGCACTATCTGCCATACCAATTAATTCTAACATTGGTTTCACAACATTAGGGTAACTTCGTGAATATCCAGTAACTAAACCATCTGCATCACCTGAATTTACCATCATTGCGGCATAGTAATTTCTTTCTCTCATTTTCTGCTCTGCCGCATAAAGTGTTACGCCCTGTCTTTGCCTTTTCTCCCAATAGGCCTTGGCATAACGATTTTTACGATCAAGTTCTTCATCTGATTTTGGATCCAAGATTGGAACATCTGCATCAAAATCTATTTCCTCCATTAGGTTGATTATAGTATCTCTTCTCCCCAATAATATAGGTTGTGCAACGCCTTCTTCATGTACTATCTGTGCAGCCTTAAGAACGTCTAACTGATCCGCCTCAGCAAAAACTATTCGCTTTGGATTAGTTCTCGCTCTACCCAATAACATTCTAACAAGTTTATTATCTGAACCTAATCTTTCAAGAAGAGAGTTCTTATATTTTTCCCAATCTTCAATTTCCTCTTTAGCAACACCACTCTCAATTGCTGCTTTTGCAACTGCTGGAGGTACTTCTGCAATTAACCTAGGGTCAAATGGTTTTGGGATTATATAATCTCGTCCAAAAGTCAACCTAGTTTCGTTATATGCAAGATTTACCTGTTCTGGCACAGGTTCTTTTGCTAATCTTGATAGGGCCAAAACAGCTGCTTTTTTCATTGCTTCATTTATCTTTGTTGCCCTTACATCTAATGCACCTCTAAAAATAAATGGAAAACCAAGCACATTGTTTACTTGATTAGGATGATCACTTCTTCCCGTTGCCATAATAATATCATCTCTAGTGTCAATTGCTAAATTGTAATTAATCTCTGGATCGGGATTAGCCATAGCAAAAACAATAGGGTTCTTGGCCATTGTCTTTAACATTTGAGGTGATACTATATCTGCCATTGATAAACCAATAAATACATCAGCATCTACCATCGCCTCATCTAGCGTGTCAATTTTTCTATCTGTGGCAAACTCAGCTTTTTGAGTAGTTAGGTTTGGTCTGTCATTCCTTATAACACCTTTACTATCAAGCATTACAATGTTTTCCTTTTTAGCATCAAATGCCTGATATAATCTGGTACAAGAAATTGCTGCTGCACCAGCACCACTTACTACTATTTTTACCTCCTCAATTCTTTTTTCCGCTAATTCAAGTGCATTCAACAGAGCGGCTGCTGAGATAATTGCAGTTCCATGCTGATCGTCGTGCATGACCGGAATATCCAGTTCTTCTTTGAGTCTACGCTCAATTTCAAAGGCTTCTGGAGCCTTAATGTCTTCTAAATTAATGCCACCAAAAGTTGGTGCGATATTCTTTACAGTTTCAATGAATTCGTCAACATTCTCAGTATCAACTTCAATATCAAACACATCTATATCAGCAAAGATTTTAAATAGTAACCCTTTTCCTTCCATCACAGGTTTAGATGCTTCAGGTCCTATATTTCCTAAACCTAAAACTGCTGTACCATTTGAAATCACCGCAACCAAGTTGCCCTTTGCAGTGTATTTATATACATTCTCTACATCTTTATCAATTTCCAAACACGGTTCTGCAACACCTGGTGAATAAGCTAGTGATAAATCTCTCTGTGATGCATATTTTTTAGTGGGAATAACTTTTATCTTTCCTGGTGTAGGCTTAGCATGGTAAACTAATGCCTCTATACGTTTACTCTGTTTGCTCATATTTCAAAAAGAATTAAGCATCAAAGATACGCAATGATATAATCAAAAATTAATCTTTAAGGAATTGAATGTTTCGTTTTAATCCTGAGAACTTTGTACGTTTCACAGCAGACTTTTTAAAGATTTTTTTAAAAGTATCTTCTGTAATCTCTTCCCAATCTTTCTTTGTCATTGCTAAAAGTTCAGGATGTGGATTAAACAAGGGTTCATTATGTGATTTACTAAATCGATTCCATGGACAAATATCTTGGCATATATCACAACCAAACATCCAATCATCAACTTTCCCTTTAAACTCTGATGGGATATTTTCTTTTAGCTCAATGGTAAAGTAGGAGATACATTTGCTGCCATCAACAACATAGGGTTCAGTTATTGCTTCAGTTGGACAAGCATCAATACACGCTGTACATGTGCCGCAATGATCCGTTACTGGAGTATCATACTCTAATTCCAAATCGATAATCAATTCTGCAATAAAGTAGAAAGATCCTACTTGCTGAGTTAATAGATTAGAATTCTTACCTATCCAACCTAATCCTGATTTTGCCGCCCAAGCTTTGTCCAGTACTGGTGCAGAATCTACAAAGGCACGACCATGAACTTCACCAATTTCTTGCTGTATAATTAACAACAATTCTTTTAGTTTTTCTTTAATGACAAAATGGTAATCGTTACCAAATGCATATTTGGAGAGCTTATATGAATCTTCATTCTGAATGTCTGGAGGATAATAGTTAAGCAATAAGGACACCACACTTTTTGATCCTTCAACCAATAATGTTGGATCTAAACGCTTATCGAAATGATTTTCCATATATTTCATCTCACCATGCATATTCTTTTGTAACCAGGCTTCAAGTCGAGGAGCTTCGTCTTCTAAAAACTCTGCTTTAGAAACTCCACAAGACAAAAAACCGAGGCGCTTGGCTTCGGTTTTAATCAGTTCTGTATGTTTGGTAATATTGTTTATCAACTTGATAAAATTCAATTAAGAAAGTCTTATTAAAATAACCCTCCTTGTTGAGGCCCTTTTATTTTACCTAAATGCTTATAGGCTTGTTCAGTAACTTCCCTGCCTCTTGGAGTTCTCATAATGAATCCCTGCTGTATTAAAAAAGGCTCATACACTTCCTCAATCGTTTCCGCACTTTCACTTACCGCAGTGGCTAATGTTGTAATACCTACTGGGCCACCTTTAAATTTATCAATAATTGTAGATAGAATTTTATTATCCATTTCATCCAATCCATGAGCATCTACATTAAGAGCCTCTAATGAAAATTTAGCTATTTCAATATCAATATTACCATTACCCTTTATTTGAGCAAAATCTCTAACTCGTCTTAGCAAAGCATTAGCTATTCTAGGTGTTCCTCGACTTCTACCTGCGATTTCAATTGCGGCTTCCATGGAAATAGGAACATTTAAAATTGATGCACTACGCTGGACAATTGTTGTTAAAAGATCTGTCTTATAATATTGAAGTCTACTGCTTATTCCAAATCGGGCACGCATTGGTGCCGTAAGTAAACCTGAACGGGTTGTTGCCCCTACAAGTGTAAATGGATTTAGATTAATTTGAACAGTTCTGGCGTTGGGACCAGACTCTATCATAATATCTATTTTATAATCCTCCATTGCCGAATACAAATATTCCTCTACAATTGGGCTTAATCGATGTATCTCATCAATAAATAGAACATCTCTGTCCTCAAGGTTAGTTAACAAACCTGCAAGATCACCAGGTTTGTCTAATACTGGACCAGAAGTTACTTTGATACCAACATCTAATTCATTAGCCAATATATGAGCTAGGGTAGTTTTTCCTAATCCAGGAGGTCCATGAAACAAGGTATGGTCTAGAGCTTCATCTCTAAGGTTTGCTGCTTGCACAAATACCAATAAGTTTTCAAGTACCTGATCCTGACCAGTAAAGTCACTAAAGGTTAACGGACGAAGCTTTTTTTCTACGTCTAACTCTTCTGGACTATAATTGTCGTTGGTTGGATCTAAATTATCGTTCATACATAACAAATATAACGAAAAAGCCTTTCTGAATCAGAAAGGCTTTTCAATATTATATTGAGAATTACTCTAATGATGAAGTTCCTCTTCACCTTCTTTCATTGGTACATTCTGTGGCACAAAATCATCATCATGTCCGGGTTTACTATAATCGTAAGACCAACGGTATACATGAGGTATTTCTCCTGGCCAATTACCATGCATATGCTTTACTGGAGCAGTCCATTCTAAGGTATTAGATTTCCATGGATTTTGTTCAGCTTTCTTGCCATAGAAAATACTACTGATGAAGTTGTATAAGAATACTATTTGTACAACACCTCCAACTAAAGCGAACATTGTTATTACAAGCTGTGCATTTGTAGTATCATCAAATAGTGGAAAATTTGAATTGGTATAATAACGTCTTGGTAAACCAGCCATACCTATAAAATGCATTGGGAAAAATACACCGTAGGCACAGACAGCTGTAACCCAAAAATGTAAATATCCTAAGTTTTTATTCATCATTCGTCCAAACATTTTTGGGAACCAATGATAGATACCCGCAAACACACCATATAATGCTGAAATACCCATTACTAAATGGAAGTGAGCTACAACAAAATAAGTGTCATGTACATTAATATCTAAAGCACTATCTCCTAAAATAATTCCTGTAAGACCTCCAGTGATAAAAGTAGATACTAATCCTATTGAAAATAGCATAGCAGGATTCATTTGTAGATTACCCTTCCAGAGCGTCGTTATATAATTAAATGCCTTTACAGCCGATGGAATTGCAATAAGTAATGTAGTAAATGTAAATACCGAACCTAAGAAAGGATTCATACCAGAAATAAACATATGGTGACCCCAAACAATTGTAGATAAAAATGCAATCGCTAAGATTGAGGCTACCATTGCACGATAACCAAATATAGGTTTTCGAGAATTAGTGGCTATTATTTCAGAGGTTATACCCAAGGCTGGTAATAATACAATATATACCTCAGGGTGACCTAAGAACCAAAATAAGTGTTCAAATAATACTGGCGAACCACCCTGATAATGTAATACTTCACCTTGAATAAAAATATCAGACAAGAAGAATGATGTACCAAAGCTCCTATCCATTATTAACAACAAAGCAGCTGAAAGTAATACCGGGAACGAAATAACACCTATTATTGCTGTAACAAAAAATGCCCAAATCGTTAATGGTAATCTAGTCATTGACATACCCTTTGTACGTAAGTTTATTACTGTTACTATATAATTTAATGATCCTAATAATGAAGATGCAATAAAAATAGCCATTGAGACTAACCACAATGTCATACCCATACCTGAACCACCTTGAGCTAACGGTAAGGCTGATAATGGAGGGTAGATAGTCCAACCAGCAGCAGCAGGACCAGCCTCAACAAAAAAGGAGGCAATCATAAAAACACATGACAAAAAGAATAACCAATATGAAATCATATTTAGGAATCCTGATGCCATATCTCTTGCTCCAATCTGTAATGGAATTAAAAGATTACTAAACGTTCCACTCAGTCCAGCTGTTAATACAAAGAATACCATAATTGTACCATGGATTGTTACTAATGCCAAGTAAATATCTGCATCCATAACACCTCCGGGTGCCCATTTACCTAATAAAGATTCGAAAATAACATTAGGTTGTTCCGGCCATGCTATTTGCATACGGATCATTAAAGACATTAAAATCCCAATGATACCCATAATGATTACACCAGTTATTAAGTACTGTTTAGCAATCATTTTATGGTCTTGACTAAATATGTATTTAGTCACAAAAGTTTCTTTGTGGTGATGTACGTCGTGGTCATCCTGTACGTGTGTATCTCCTGTTGCTGACATAATCTTTTGTTCTTTTTCTTTATTTTTTTAATTTAATAATGAATTTTCAAATGTCTTTTGCTCTTTAATCCAAGCATCAAATTCTTCTTGTGTTTCCACAACAATTTTCATTTGCATGTTATAATGTGATTTACCACAAATTTTATTACATAGTAAAAGGTAATCAAATTCGTAAAGCAAATCTTGACCTGCTTCTTCAATCTCAGCCTGTCTTTCAACTCTTAATTCATTAATATTTTTTACTTTATTCTGAATATCTGGATTCTGACGCATTTCAGCGGTTGTTACTGTTGGTGTAAATGCAAACTGTGTTACCATACCAGGCACACAATTCATCTGAGCTCTAAAATGTGGCATATAAGCTGAGTGCAATACATCTTGAGAACGCATCTTAAATAAGATTGGTTTTCCAACAGGAAGATGCAATTCTGTTACAATAACATCATCTTGGGCATTAGGATCAGATTCATCAACTCCCAAAATATTAGCGTTATCAAGGTCAATCAATCTTACATTTGCCTTACCTAATACATTGTCATCTCCCCCATAACGCGCCTTCCAGTTAAATTGTTGCGCATATAATTCTACAATCATAGGATCCTTTTGTTTATCTACCGTCATAATATCATTCCAGGTAAATAAACCATAAATAATTAATCCTGCTAATACAATCACAGGAATACCAGTCCAAATAGCTTCTAATGTATTGTTATCAGCATAGAATAATGCTTTTTTTCCTTTTTCACCTTTGTATTTGTAAGCAAAATAATGCAACAAAAATTGAGTTATAATCTGAACAATAAAAATTACTACAAATGATATAATCAAAAGATTATCAAGTCCAGGACCATGCTCAGAAGCAGAATTTGAAATTAAAGGTTGATCACCCAAATAAATAAAACTAACTATTGTAATCCCGTAGATAAAAACCAAAAATCCAAGCATTAAATAGCCATTAATTCTATTGTCATTATCATCTGCAATCTGTGAATTTGAAGCGCCAACTTGAGCCAAATTAAAAATCTTTACCATCTGCCATATAGCAACGGCTACAAAGAGTACAATTAATATTGTTAATAAAGCAGTCATTATCTTTTCTGTTCTTTTTTAATAATTAATAATGGAAATGTTCACTTTCCTTAATAAATGGATTTCCTTTCGCCAGCAACGGTGCCTTCCCTAACGCAGTAAATACAATCCATAGGAATAAACCAGCAAATAATAAAATTGATCCTAATTCAGGAATTCCTATAAACCACCTTTCACCCACTGTAGCAGGCATAATCATATTAAATACATCAATATAGTGCCCACATAGTATTACAATTCCAGCCATTATAACGAACCAGTTGATGCGCTTATAATCACTATTCATTAATAATAATAATGGGAAGATAAAGTTCATAGCTAACATCCCGAAGAATGGTAACTTATAATCTTCAATACGTGTAACGAAATAGGTCACCTCTTCTGGAATGTTTGAGTACCAAATAAGCATAAATTGAGAGAACCATAAGTAGGTCCAGAATATACTGATACCAAACATAAACTTAGCTAAATCATGAATATGGCTATCATTAACAAATTCTAATAAACCTTTTGACTTAAGGTAAATTGAAATCATGGCAATGACAGTTATACCACTTACAAACATACTTGCAAATACGTACCATCCAAATAAAGTACTAAACCAGTGTGGGTCAACACTCATGATCCAATCCCATGACATCATAGATTCTGTATAGATATAGAATACTAAGAATGCAGCTGAAATTCTGAAGTTCTTTTTAAAATTCTTATTATCATCGGCTTTATCTTGTGCCAATGAGAATTTTCTAGAAAAATGTCTGTATAAAGACCAACCTGAAATAAAAATAATACCTCTAATTACAAACCATGTTAGATTTAAATATCCTGATTTTCCTTGAATTAATTTATCATGTTCTACAACTTCAGGATCCATCCAAACAAATAAATTATAATGTCCTATAGTACCTGATGCAACTGCAATTAATAATACTATTAGAGCTCCTGGTAAAACATAAGCTGTAATACCTTCCATAACTCTAAATAAGACGGGAGACCAGCCCGCTTGTGCAGCATACTGAATCGCATAAAACGCCAGAACACCTAATGCAATCATAAAGAAAAAGAAAGCTGCAACATAAAGTGCCGCCCAAGGTCTATTATGTATTTGATGAAGTACGTGCTCTTCATGACTCATTTCATGACCACCATCATGCGCTTCATCTCCATGTCCTTCTTCTGCATGTGACACAGATTCACCGTGAGCATCAGAATGAGATTCTTCACCGTGAGATGCAACTGAATGGTTGTCTGCATCACCATGATCTCCATGATGAGCTTGATTAGCAAGATACTCAGAAATATTATCTTCATTCACCTTGTGAGAATCCATGAAGCCATAACCAACGCCTAATAATCCTAAGACTATTAAGACGATAGCACTCATTTTTAATCGATTTGAAATTTTATATTCCATTTATATAATCTTTATCTAAATCTTATTTTTCTAAATCTGCCTTAAGTTTCTCAACATATGCCGTAACTTGCCATCTTTCTTCTTCATTCAACTGGTTGGCATAAGATCCCATTGTGTTTTTACCATAATAAATAACGTGGTAAATACTACCTGTTGTAATAGCTCTACCAGCATCATCGTAACTAGGAACACCTAATATCTTTTCACGTTGAACAAGTTTACCTTGTCCGTTACCCTTATTACCATGACAAATTCCACAATACACATCGTATAATTCTTTACCTCTTGTAAAATCAACCTGTGTAGAATCTAATGGACTAGTCAAACTAGATTTAGCTTGTTCATATCCTTCGTTAGTATCTTCGATTTCATAAGGCATAAAATCACCTCTTGGTATTGTTCCTTCTGCAGGCAATTGTGCTTCAACGCCATTAGCAAATGCATCAGATTCTTGATATGCTTCATAACCAACTGGCTCATACATATTTGGCATGTATTGATAGTTTGGCCTAGAATTTTTTTGGCAAGATGTAAATCCAACCAACAAAATTGCAACTACTATATATTTTGTGGCTATCTTCATATTAATGTGCATCTTCTTCTTTATCAACAATATTTATTTCTACAGCTCCAGTATCCTTTAATAATGAAGTTAATTCGCTTTCGTTATTATGAACAGCAACCTCCATTAAGAAATGATCATCTGTGGTTCTTGGATCCGGGTTTTCAGCTTTTTTAAATGGCCACATTCTACTTCTCAAATAAAATGTTATTACCATTAAGTGAGCTGCAAAGAATACGGTAAGCTCAAACATAATAGGTACAAAGGCTGGCATATTCTCTAAATAACTAAAACTTGGTTTACCACCAATATCTTGTGGCCAATCTTTTATCATTATGAAATTCATCATCACAATTGCCACCGTTAAGCCAACACAACCATACATAAATGATGTAATCGCGATACGCGTTGGTGCTAATCCCATTGCCTTATCTAGTCCATGAACTGGAAAAGGTGTATATATTTCTTCAATGTGATGATTCTCTGCCTTAACCTTTTTAACGGCTGACATTAACACATCGTCATCTGTATAAATAGCATGAATTACTTTTGAAGCTTCCATAGACTATATTAGTTATTTAATAAGTTTTTAGCTTGTCCTGCCCAATCATCACGTTCTGCCCTGCCAGGGAAAGAACCTGTTATTGAATCTAACAAGTCATATTCTGTTTTTGTCATCTTACTTACCTGTAAGAATTTGTAAATTCCAATACTATTAAGTACTTGTTCCATTTTAGGACCAACACCACTAATTTTCTTAAGATCATCAGCCGTTTGGGTTGATGCATCAAAGGATCCAATAGTTCCTATTAGGTTATTAACCTTTTCTGTATTATCACCGCTATCATTTGCTTTAGTTTCTGCCACAGTTGGTACAACTATACCATTTGTTTTAGATGTTCTTGCATCTGCTCCTGTACCAACTAAACTTTCACCACCTTCTCTTAAACGCTTATAACGCTCTCCGGAAGATTTTAAAATTGTCTTCACCTCTGCCTGAGCTATAACTGGGAATGTACGGGAGTATAATAAGAATAGTACAAAGAAGAAACCTATTGTTCCAATAAAAATTCCAATATCAACAAAAGTAGGAGAGAACATTGTCCAAGATGATGGCAAGTAATCTCTATGTAATGATGTTACGATAATTACAAATCTTTCAAACCACATTCCAATATTCACTACAATAGAAATAAAGAATGAGAACATAATACTTGTTCTTAATTTCTTAAACCACATGAACTGTGGAGAGAATACGTTACACGTCATCATTGCCCAGTATGCCCACCAGTATGGTCCTGTTGCTCTGTTTAAGAATGCATATTGCTCATATTCAACACCAGAATACCATGCAATAAATAACTCAGTAATATATGCTACACCAACGATTGAACCCGTAATCATAATTACAATGTTCATTAATTCAATATGCTGTACTGTGATATAATCTTCAAGGTTACACACTTTTCTCATTATAATAAGTAAGGTGTTAACCATTGCAAACCCAGAGAATATTGCACCTGCTACGAAGTAAGGTGGGAATATAGTTGTATGCCAACCAGGAATCACCGAAGTTGCGAAGTCGAATGATACGATTGTATGTACAGAGAGTACTAATGGTGTTGCTAAACCTGCAAGGACCAATGATACTTCTTCAAAACGTTGCCAATCTTTTGCTCTACCTGACCATCCAAAACTTAATAAAGAATAAATCTTCTTCTGAAATGGTCTAACAGCTCTATCTCTTATCATTGCAAAATCAGGTAGTAGTCCTGTCCACCAGAACACTAATGAAACTGATAAATAGGTAGAAATTGCAAATACATCCCATAATAACGGAGAGTTGAAATTCACCCATAAGGAGCCAAATTGATTTGGTATAGGCAATACCCAGTATGCTAACCACGGACGACCCATATGAATAATTGGGAATAGTCCAGCTTGGATTACCGAGAAAATGGTCATCGCTTCAGCAGAACGGTTAATTGCCATTCTCCATTTTTGACGGAATAATAAAAGTACAGCAGAAATAAGTGTTCCTGCGTGACCAATACCTACCCACCAAACGAAGTTAGTAATATCCCAAGCCCAGTTAACAGTCTTATTAAGACCCCAAACTCCAATACCTGTGGAGATGGTATAAATAATACAACCTATTCCCCAAAGAAACGCGACCAAGGAGATGCTGAATACTATCCACCATGCTTTGTTGGCTTTGCCTTCAACTGGACGAGCTACATCAACAGTAACATCGTGATATGATTTTTCTCCAGTTACTAAAGGTCTTCTAATAGGTGCTTCGTAATGAGACGCCATAATTATATAATTGATTCTTTAATTTATTTATGCTTTAGCTGTATTCCTTACTTTCGTTTGATAAACCACATTTGGTTTAGTACCAACATGTTCAAGTAAGTGATAAGCTCTATTATCTTCTTTTAAAGTGGCTATTTGGCTGTCTTTATCATTTATGTCACCGAATACCATAGCACTATTTCCACAAGCTGCAGAACATGCTGTTTGGAATTCTCCATCTTTAATTTCACGCCCATCACGCTTTGCATCTAAAATGGTCTTCTGAGTCTTTTGGATACAGAATGAACATTTCTCCATTACACCTCTTGAACGTACCGTAACATCTGGATTCAACACCATACGGCCTAAATCGTCATTCATGTAATAATCAAACTCATCATTCTTATTGTATAAGAACCAATTGAATCGACGTACTTTATAAGGACAGTTGTTTGCACAGTAACGTGTACCAACACATCTGTTATATGCCATGTGGTTTTGACCTTGACGCCCGTGAGCAGTGGCTGCAACAGGACAAACTGTTTCACAAGGAGCGTGATTACAATGTTGGCACATTACAGGTTGAAAAGCTACTTGAGGGTTATCCGCTGGTCTTTCCATTTCACCAAATTCGCTTAATGAGCTTCCTAAACCAGAAATGTTGTCTTTCTTCTTATTATCGCCTTCAAATGATTCTTCAGAAGAATAATACCTATCAATTCTTAACCAGTGCATATCTCTACTGCGTCTCATTTCTGTCTTACCTACAACTGGTACATTGTTCTCAGCATGACAAGCAATTACACATGCTCCGCATCCTGTACATGCATTCAAGTCTATGGAAAGGTTAAAATGATGACCGATAGAACGATCGAACTCATCCCATAAATCTACCTCTGGGGAAGTTACAGGAGTTTCAATATGATTTAAAGATACCTCAGGAACTTTATTCCAAACTTTTTTATCCTTGGTATTAAATACTTCTAATGTTGTTTCTTTAATAATGTCACCACGACCCATTAAAGTATTATGTAATTGTACACATGCAAACTCGTGCATTCCAGATGCCTTACTTATACTAACATTTTGAACCGTACTAAAGTTTTGGTATAAAGGATATGCATTAACTCCTGTTTGCATTTCTGATTTCAACCCTGCCGTTCTACCATATCCCAAAGATAAACCTACAGACCCTTTAGCTTGACCAGGTTGAACGATAACTGGGACATTGGATATTGTCACACCGTTCACAGTAACATCTGCATAACTACCATTTAGACCTCCATTAGCAACATTTTCATTTACTAAGCCCATTGAATCAGCATCAGACTTGGATACTGTTAAATAATTATCCCAAGTTGTTCTAGTAATAGGATCAGGGAATTCTTGAAGCCATGGATTATTTGCCTGTTGACCATCACCCATACCTACTTTTGTGTAGAGTGATAATTCTAAATCACCTCCTTTTGCAGAAGATGCTAAGGCCACAGCAGCATTTGTGCTTGGTGTTTCAATAGTTTCATCAACCACAGTTTGAGAACTATTCTCGCTTGAAGATTCAGCAATAAAGTATCCATTTTGAACAGCATTATTAAAAGACTCACCTCCAAGAATATCAGCCGTCCAAACTTCTTTAATATAATCTCTGTATGAAGAAGCATTTCCATTCCATGCTAATAGTACTTCCTGAAATTGTTTTGTATCAAATAAAGGACGGATAGTTGGTTGCATCATTGAATAATGCCCAGATTTCGTTTCTACATCTCCCCAAGATTCTAAGAAATGAGGCGCTGCAGCAATATATTGGCAATTGCTAGACGTTTCGTCTTGCTTCATAGAAAACGCAACTGAAACATCTGTTTTTGCTAATCCTTCCGCAAAGTCTGAAGCATTTGGTAATGTATACATTGGATTAACACCATAGGTTATAAGTGCTCCAACTTTACCCGCTTTCATATCAGCAACTAACTGCATTACTGCTTTATTATTACCCTGTCTTGTTTTTATCGTTGTTTTTGAATCAAAAGCTTTACTGTTTAAATATTCATTTAATTCTAAAACTACTGTCTGTGCATTAACATCTTGTATTCCAGTTACAACAACTCCATTACTACCTGCCGCACTTAATTCTTTTGCAGCAGCCTTAACTGCACTATCAATAGCTCCAGGTAAATTAGCTCCACCTGAAGAATTGCCAGTTACATAGCTATATAGTTTAGCAAGTGCTAATCTTTGCTCACTTGGTTTTAATGGTACTCTTTCGTCAGCGTTAGCACCTGTAAGAGACATATTTGATTCAAATTGAATATGACGAGACATTTTCCCATGATCTGGAATACGTCCTTTGGCATAGCCAGAATCAAATCCTCCACCTTGCCAATCTCCCAAGAAATCGGCCCCGACAGAAACAATGGTTTTAGCTTTAGAGAAATCATAATTGGCCATTCCTCTTGAACCATATTTTGCCTGATATGCATCCAAAGTAGCAGACTCAGAAACTGCATCATAAACAACATGACGAACATTACCATACTTCTCGGTAAACTCCCCTATCAGTTTATGGGTAGAAGGACTTGCTATAGTTTGTGTTAACAAAACAATCTCCTTGCCATCAGCAAGGGAACTTAACTTTTTAGAAGTTTCAGACATAAATGAACTCCAAGAAATCTCGGTATCACTTTTCATTGGCGACTTAACTCTCAAACTGTCGTAAAGTCCTAAAATTGAAGCGTTAACTCTTGCATTTGCCGTCCCATTAGTGACAACATCTGTATTATTCTCAATTTTAATTGGGCGACCTTCTCGTGTTTTTACCAAAATACTTGCAAAATCATAACCGTTTGCTATTGTTGTAGCGTAATAGTTTGCAACACCGGGAATAATTTCCGTTGGCTGAACTACATAAGGTATTGATTTAATTACAGGGCCCTCACATGCAGCAAGAGATGCGGCAGCGGTACTAAACCCAACGTATTTTAAGAAATCACGACGCGATGTAGATGAAGATTCTAATGATTCTTTATCTCCTAAAAATTCATCCGTTGGAATCTCTTCCACAAATTCATTTTGTTGTAGCGTCTCAACAATAGAGCTGTTTTCATTTAGCTCTTCAACACTTTTCCAGTATTTCTTGTTTGATGACATATAATTCTGAATTACTTCTTAATTTCTTTGTATTAATAATGACACTTACCACATTCTAAACCTCCCATTTGAGCAGCTGTTAGTTGCTTAACACCATATTTCTTAGAAAGTTGTTCGTGTATTTTAGTATAATATCCATTATCCTTAACCTTCACATTTGTTTCTCTATGACAATTGATACACCAACCCATAGTTAATGGAGAATGCTGGTACATAATTTCCATTTCCTCTACCGGTCCATGACATGTTTGACACTCTATACCTGCAACCGAAACGTGCTGAGAATGATTGAAATATGCAAAATCTGGTAAATTATGAATGCGAATCCATTTTACTGGCTGTGTTTCACCAGTGTATCCAGTTCCATCCCATCCAACTGCCTCATATAATTTTTGGATTTCAGCATTGTAGTCTACACCATATTCTTTAATACCTTCTTGCTGTGTTTCTGCCGCAACCTCACCGATAGCCTTATGACAGTTCATACAAATATTTAAAGAAGGTATACCAGAGTGCTTACTAACTCTTGCAGAAGAATGACAATATTTACAATCAATAGCATTATCACCAGCATGTATCCTATGTGAATAATGAATTGGCTGAACTGGTTCATAACCTTGATTTATACCTACTTGCATCAAATAACCATATACAAAATATCCACTTGCTAATAAAAAAAATATTGCAGTTACTAAAACTAAGAATTGATTTTGGATGAAGGCTTTCCATATAGGTGTGCGCTTCTCTTCAACAACGGTCTCTATTCCTTTTGCTTCAGCAAAACGATTTAACGTTCGTTTTACTAAAATAAGGGCCAATGCCAATAGGGCAAATAACACAGCTAACGCACCTAAAATAAGATTGTTTGAAATACCTGGCTCTTGAACTATAACATCTGCACCTGCATCAACTACAACAGGGGCTGGTGGTGGAGCAGCCGTGTAGGCTAAAATATTCGTGATATCTTGATCACTTAATTGTGGAAATGCATTCATCGCAACTTGATTCCACTCGTTATAAATCTTGTTCGCATAAGTATCACCAGATTTAATCAAAGCCGAACTATTGCGAATCCAATTATTAATCCATTCTCTGTCTAATCCTTCTTCCTCTATTAATCGCTGCTCAACGTTTGCTAACGCAGGCCCTGTCATTGGTTTGTTTAATTTATGACAAGCGGCACAATTGGCGTTGAATAAAGATTTTCCTTGAGCTACATCCCCTTCTTGGGCGCTTAGTGAAGTTGAAACCGTAAGTAATATTATAAAACCGAGACTAAGAATCTTTGAGGTTAAATTACGGCAGATAACGTGTTTCATATTTTAAGTTGAATTATCTTCTAAACTTTGGTATGATTTTTTCTATAAATAGAACAAAAATCATGTTTGCAAAAACTCCCGCAAAAGTAAGATATAAAGTCGATTTTAGAAATCTTAGAGAAGTGTTAATATATAATTTATAATTATTCTAAATAAGTTTTTAAAATCAAATTCATTCAATGTTATACCTTTGCACTTAAATAGACAATTATGAAGTTAAAAATCAATACAATAAGCACATTCTTCATTATAGTTTTCGCTTCGTTTGCAGCTAATGCGCAACAAGGTGAAGTAATAATAGACCAAGATAAAGACATTGAAAAATTACTAGAATTTAAAAAAGATATAAAAACCAACAAGACCTTTAAAATTCAGGTTTTTCAGAGTGTAGATCCTGATAGAGCTCAAAAAGAAAAATCTAATTTTTTAAATGCATTTGGAGATTGGCCTGCAGAAATACACTGGAATACACCCAACTATAAAGTATGGGTTGGTAATTTTACAACAAGACTTGAAGCAGATAGAGCCTTAATGAGAATTAAAAAGAAATATATGAATGCCATAATATTTCAACCCAAATCTGGAAAATAAAAGCATAAAAAAGGCAATCAATTTGATTGCCTTTTTATTTCTGTTAAAGCATGTTATTTGAGTTTCTTTTTAACCTCGACTTCTTGGAATGCTTCAATTACATCTCCTTCCTTGATATCATTATAACCTTTAACTTGCATACCACAATCGTATCCCTTAGATACTTCTTTAACGTCATCCTTAAATCTTTTTAGCGATGTTAATTCACCGGTATGTGCAACAACACCGTCTCTAATTAATCGGATTCCAGAATTTCTAAAGATTTTACCATTAGTTACCATACAACCTGCAATAGTTCCGATTTTAGAAATTTTAAATGTTTCTCTAATTTCAGCTGTGCCAGTAATCTCTTCTTTGAGCTCTGGAGACAACATTCCTTCCATGGCATCTTTAAGATCATTGATAGCATCATAAATAATTGAATATGTTCTGATATCAATTTCTTCCTTATCTGCAATCATTCTAGCGTTACCAACTGGTCTTACATTAAATCCTACAATAACTGCATCAGATGCTGAAGCCAAAAGCACATCGCTCTCAGTAATTGCACCTACTCCTTTATGTATAATATTTACTTGAATTTCTTCAGTTGAAAGTTTTTGGAAAGAATCTGTTAATGCTTCAACAGAACCATCAACATCACCCTTAAGTATTATGTTCAACTCTTGGAAATCTCCTAAAGCAATACGTCTACCTATCTCATCTAATGTAATATGACGTTGCGTTCTAACGGATTGTTCTCTTTGTAACTGAGTACGTTTTGTTGCTATTTGCTTAGCTTCACGCTCATCTTCAAATACATTAAACTTATCACCTGCTTGTGGCGCACCATCTAATCCCAATATAGAAACTGGAGTAGACGGACTAGCTTCCGTAACTTGATTACCACGTTCATCATGCATTGCCTTAACCTTTCCGCTATTTTTACCAGCTAACACATAATCCCCTACTTTTAATGTACCTGCTTGAACCAAAATTGTAGAAACATAACCTCTACCTTTATCTAAATAGGCTTCAACAACAGTACCGTTAGCTGGCTTATTTGGATTTGCTTTTAATTCTAAAAGTTCTGCTTCAAGTAATACTTTTTCAAGTAATTCTTTTACGCCTGTACCTAATTTTGCAGAAATATCATGAGATTGAATCTTTCCTCCCCAATCCTCTACTAATAAATTCATGTTTGCTAAACCTTCCTTCACCTTATCTGGATTAGCGTCTGGCTTATCTATTTTATTGATTGCAAAAACAATTGGTACACCTGCTGCTTGCGCATGTGAAATTGCCTCTTTTGTTTGAGGCATTATCGCATCATCTGCTGCCACAACTATAATTGCTATATCCGTTACTTGAGCTCCACGTGCACGCATGGCCGTAAAAGCTTCGTGACCTGGAGTATCCAGAAATGCGATTTTTTGACCATTTGACAGCTCTACTCCATAAGCACCGATATGTTGCGTAATACCACCCGACTCACCGGCAATCACATTTTCTTCACGTATGTAATCCAGTAATGAAGTCTTACCATGATCAACATGCCCCATAACCGTTACAATTGGCGCTCTTGATTCTAAATCCTCTGGATTATCCTGAGCTTCCTCAATTGCTTCTTCAATATCTGCAGTTACAAACTCAACCTCATAACCAAACTCTTCCGCCACAATTGATAATGTTTCTGCATCAAGTCTTTGATTCATCGTTACCATCATACCAAGTGACATACATGCAGATATTACTTCAGTTACACCAACATCCATCATTGTTGCAACCTCACTTACAGTTACAAATTCTGTTACTTTAAGAATTTTACTTTCAGCAGCTTCAGCTTGCAATTCTTTTTCAGACTGCTCTCTATGTTGATCTCTTTTTTCTCTGCGGTATTTCGCTCCTTTACCCTTATTAGACTTTCCTTGAAGTTTTTCTAGTGTTTCTCGGATTTGTTTTTGAACTTCCTCTTCACTTGGCTCTTCCTTTACAGCTTTTGGCCTGGGTGCACCTCTTCCTTTTTGTCCTTTTCTATTATCGTAATTTGGCCTACCACTATCTGCGCCACCTTTACTTATTCTACGTCTTTTTCGTTTACTACTACTTTCCTTAGATTCAGGTTTCTTATCTTCTTTCTTCTTTTTAGGCTTATTAAATTGAGATAAATCTATTTTTTTACCTGTTGAAGTCGGGCCTGATAGCTTCTTATATTTTGTTTTTAATTTTTCTTCTAACGGTTCTTCTAATGACTTTTCCGCATCCTCCTTCTTAACAGGTTTTTTCTCTACAACCTCATCAGTTTCTTTAGATTGTTCAGCCTTAGCCTTGGTCTTAGGTTTTTCAGCAACAGGCTCTGCTTTAACCTTAGGTTTTTCTTCATCTTTTTTCTCAGTTGGTTTATCTAAATCTATTTTACCAACTTTTTTAGGACCACTTAAATCTACTTTAGTCTTAACAACAGTTTCTTTTACTGTCTCATCTTGCTTTTGCTTCTCCTCAATCTCGCGTTCACGCTCTTCACGAAGTTTCTCCTTTTCCTTAAGTTTTGCTTCACTTACTTCTTGGGCCTTCTCACGCTTAGTTGCATCCGTCTGGAATTCATCTGAAAGCGTATCATAAACCTCTTGTGAAATTTTTGTATTAGGACTTTTCTCTATCTCAATACCTTTAGATTCTAAAAAATCAACAGCACGATCTAGTGAGATATTTAATTCCCTTAATACTTTATTTATTCTTATTTGAGCCATAAATTGCCTGTAATATAACTTAAAATTGTTTTATAGCAATTCAACTAAAAAATGTTAGGGTTGAATTGGTATTAATCCTCAAACTCTTCTTTCAGAATTTTGATAACTTCTATAATTGTTTCTTCTTCTAAATCAGTCCGCTTCACTAAATCTTCAACATCTTGCTCTAAAACGCTTTTTGCGGTGTCCAAACCAGCCTTGCTAAATTCATCTATTATCCATCCATCAATTTCGTCACTAAACTCAGAGAGTTCAACATCTTCTTCAGCGCCTTCTCTAAATACATCGATCTCGTAACCCGTAAGTTGACCAGCTAATCTAATATTATGTCCGCCTCTACCAATTGCCTTAGAAACCTCCTCTGGTTTAAGAAGAACTTCTGCCCTCATGGTTTCTTCATCTAACTTCAAAGAAGTTACTCTTGCCGGACTAAGAGCTCTCGTAACAAACAATTGAATATTGTTAGTGTAATTAATAACATCAATATTCTCATTTCCTAACTCTCTTACAATACCATGAATTCTAGAACCTTTCATACCAACACAAGCTCCAACTGGATCAATTCTATCATCATATGAATCAACTGCAACTTTAGCTTTTTCACCAGGTATGCGAACTACCTTCTTAACTGTTATTAAACCATCAAAAACTTCTGGTATTTCCTGTTCGAATAATTTTTCTAAAAACACTGGAGAAGTCCTTGACATAATAATTGCAGGTTTGCTTCCTTTTAATTCCACACTTTCAATAATACCTCTAACATTTTCACCTTTTCTAAAGAAATCAGATGGTATTTGTCTATCCTTAGGTAATATTATTTCATTACCCTCATCATCTAAAAGTATAATTGCCCTATGACGTATATGGTGCACTTCTGCAGTGTAAATCTCTCCTTCTAATTCCTTAAATTGCTTGTAGATATTTGTGTTATCGTGTTCGTGTATTTTAGCTATAAGGTTTTGTCTCAAAGCTAAAATTGAACGTCTACCCAAATCAACCAGTTTTACTTCTTCAGCAACATCTTCCCCAACTTCAAAATCTGGTTCAATTTTTTGAGCCTCAGATAGTTCAATCTCTTGGTTTGGTTCTTCTACTTCTCCATCTGCAACAACAATCCGATTTCTCCATATTTCCAAATCCCCTTTATCTGGATTGATAATTATATCAAAGTTATCATCATCGCCATACTTTTTCTTTAAAGCATTGCGCAACACATCTTCTAGAATCGCCATGAGCGTAACTCTATCAATTAACTTATCATCCTTAAATTCCGAAAATGATTCTATCAACGCTACATTTTCCATAATTGAATTGATTAAAATTTTATTTTAACTTTTGCTTCTTTTATATCCTCAAAAGAAATATTAGCTTCTTTTGTTACTGTTATTTTACCCTTACCGACAGGCTTTGGTTCTCTTGTTTTCCATTTTAATAAAACACTCTCTTCATTAACTTCTGTCAATTCTCCCTCTACTTTTACACCACCGATTGTTTTGACTTCTAAATTTCTACCGACATGCCTTTTATACTGCCTAGGCAAAACTAATGGCGAACTTGCACCTGAAGACGTAACCTCTAATGCAAAATCTTGCTCTTCTCTGTCTAAGTTGTGTTCAATTACCCTACTCACAAAAATGCAGTCTTCTACAAGAACTCCATTATCACCATCTAAAACTACTCTTATCGTGTTGTCTGGAAGTATTTCAAAATCAATTAGAAACAAATCATTTCGCTCATCTAGAGCATTCTCTAATAAATTTCTTACAGTTTCCTTAAACATTTCTTGATATAAAAAGAGAGGACTTTTCGTCCTCTCACTCACTCATTTCTTAATTAACACTGCAAATATACAATATTTATAGATTTTTCAAAGGTTATGCAAGTGGAATTATTTTCTTAAATTTATTAGGCTAACATAATATCAATAACTATGAATAGAATACTAGTCCCAACAGATTTTTCTGAACAGGCCGAAAATGCATTAAAAGTTGCTGCCATATTAGCCAAATCTCATGATGCTGAAATCTATTTACTTCACATGATGGAAATCCCCATGCAACAAATAGATCCCATAAATGCCCTGAGTGATGTTCCGGAGGTTTTATTTTTTATGAAATTAGCTCATAAAAAATTCGACGATCTTATAGCAAGTGATTTTTTAAAGGGTATCACAGTACACGAAACTGTAAAGGCCGATATCACATTCAATGAAATAAAGGAAGCCTGCAAGGAATTTGATATTGACTTAATTATAATGGGTTCTCATGGTGCCACTGGCATCAAGGAGATGTTTGTTGGTTCTAATGCTGAAAAAGTGGTGAGAACGTCTGAAGTCCCTGTTCTTGTTATTAAAAAGGAACATAAGTCCTTTAAAATATCTGATTTTGTATTCGCATCAGATTTTAAAAATGACAATAAAGAAACCTACAAACAGGCTGTTAAATTTGCCGAGTCTATAAATGCCAAAATTCATTTATTATTGGTTAACACAGCAAGTAATTTTTTGACTACCTCAGAAGCCAACAAAAGAATTCACAACTTTATATCCGAACAGACCTTTGATAATTACACCACAAATGTATATAACGACATAAGTATTGAGCAAGGAATATTAAATTTTTCAAAAGAAATTGATGCAGATTTAATTGGTATAAGCACACATGGCAGACAAGGCATTGCACATTTCTTTAATGGCAGTATAAGTGAAGATTTAGTAAATCATGCCAAAAGGCCTGTTATAACATTCAAAATTCAGGGAACTATTCTAAAAAACAAAAAATCCTAATCTGTACGATTAGGATTTTTTGTTGGCCTACTAGGGCTCGAACCTAGACTCTTCTGGACCAAAACCAGACGTGTTGCCAGTTACACCATAGGCCAATCTCCCAAAATTGAGGATGCAAATTTATAACAAAGATTTTCTTAGGCAAAAAAAAACTAAAAAAATAATTTAAATTACTTAACGTTAACTTAAAAACTTATGCTGTATTGTAATTATTAGTAAATTCGCCAGCATCATAAAGGACGGATTTTTCATGGGAGATTTTAGCTTTAAAAAGTGGAACACAATATTAGGTTGGCTTGTATTTGCTATTGCCTTTGTAGTTTATGCACTAACTATAGAACCTACGGTTAGTTTTTGGGATGCAGGTGAATATATATTAACATCGTCTAAGTTACAAGTTGGACACCCACCAGGAGCACCTCTGTTTCAGATGATGGGCGCATTCTTCTCAACGTTTGCCCTAGAACCTTCTCAGATTGGAATGCTATTAAATATGATGAGTGCAGTGGCAAGTGCCTTTACAATACTTTTTATGTTTTGGACCATAAGCATTCTTCTTGTTAAACTCGTAAATTATAAAAAAGACTCGAGCCAAAGTAAGGGTATGGCAATTTTAGGTAGTGGATTAGTTGGAAGCTTAGCTTTTACGTTTACAGATTCATTTTGGTTTAATGCTGTAGAAACAGAAGTATATGCAATGGCAACCTTAATAATGGCTATAATGTTTTACTTGGCTTTGCGCTGGGAACAAGATATGCACAAGCCTAGAGGTAATCGCTGGCTAATTTTAATTGCCTTTGTAATTGGATTGTCCTTCGGTGTTCACTTTATGGGATTATTGACTATTCCAGCCATTGGCCTTATCTATTATTTTAAAAATTACAAGACCATTACTGTTAAGAACTTTATTCTGGCAAATATTATATCTGCCGCAATTCTACTCTTTATATTTAAACTCCTTTTACCATCTACCTTGAAGCTTTTTGGATACCTCGAAGTTTTCTTTGTAAACTCAATTGGATTGCCATTTAATTCCGGAACAATTATTACAGGGCTTTTAGTAATTGGGTTGTTCTATTATGGTCTAAACTTTACTCGGAAAAAAGGTATGATTCATGCCAATACATTAGTACTCTGTTTAATGTTTATATTCATCGGATTTTCATCTTGGATGATGCTTCCAATAAGAGCTAACGCTAATGTTATTATAAATGAGAATGATCCATCGGATGCTAGAGAACTACTAGCATATTACAATCTTGAGCAATATCCAGAGACCCATCTTTTTTATGGGCCTCAATTCACTGAAATTTACTCAGGTCAAGATGAAGATGAACCGTTTGTAGACGATAAGAAAAATTATGAAAAAGATGAGAAAAAAGGTAAATATATAATTATAAATGATTGGGAAAAAAGTAAACAAAACTACAATCATGACCACGCTTCCATTCTACCTAGAATGTGGAGTGCAGAACATGCAGAGAATTATATGATGTTCACGGGATTAATAGATTTTAAGGTCGACCCTACAATTCAAACACGCGCATATAATGAGGCTATGAATGCTGGTATACCAGAAGAACAATCAAGTCAATATGCTCTACAAGAAAAACGAAGAGTGGATCAAATTGTTAGCGATTTTAGAATGCGTGTTGCCCAAGGAGAGATAGATTATGAAGGATATGATAAGTTCTTAAGGTCTTACGCTCAACGCTATCTAATTGTAGAAAAACCGTCCTTTATTGACAACCTAGCTTATATGTTTCAATATCAATTTGGATACATGTACTGGAGATATTTTATGTGGAATTTCACAGGGAGGCAAAACGACATTCAAGGTAAATTTGATGACTTCAACGGAAATTGGATTTCTGGTATAAAATTCATCGACGAATTCCATTTGGGTATGTCACAGGATAACTTACCAACTGATGTTTTAGAAAACAAAGCAAGAAACACATATTATTTTCTACCATTTTTGTTAGGACTGATTGGTTTCTTTTTCCTTCTTAATACAGATAAAAATAGATTTTGGGTATTATTGGTGTTCTTTCTTCTAACTGGAATAGCTATACAATTTTATACTAATGTAAGACCTTTTGAACCTCGCGAACGTGACTACTCCGTCGTCGGTTCATTTTATGTATTTGCTATATGGATAGGGTTTGGAGTATACGCATTATATGATTTATTAAAGGAGAATGTTAAAACTAAGTTACTAGCACCTGCTATTACTCTAGTTTGCCTAATTATTGTACCTGGAATCCTTATGGCAAAAAATTGGGATGATCATGACAGATCTGGGAAATATACTGCCAATGCAATGGCTAGAAAATATTTAGAGTCTTGCGCGCCTAATTCCATTCTATTCACCATTGGTGATAATGATTCCTTCCCACTATGGTATCTTCAAGAAATTGAAGGTGTTCGTACCGATGTAAGGGTAGTTAATACAAGTTTATTCCAAACAGACTGGTACATTGACCAAATGAAACGAAAGGCATATGAAAGTGATCCTATACCTTCACAACTTACACATGAGCAGTATCGAGCAGGAACCAGAGACGTAATTATTTATAGAGAAATTAGTGAGCGAATCGCTAAAGATACTCTTGATATAAAAAGGTTTATGGAGTTTGTATCTAGCGAAAAACCAAATACAAAACTTAAGTTTGTGGTTGAAAATATGGGTGAAGACCCCAGACAATACCCGAAACATCTTCTTAATTCTAATTACTTTCCAACAAGAAACATCCGTATTCCGGTTAATAAGGAAGAGGTGCTAAAAAATGGTGTGGTTAAAGCGAAAGATGCAGACAAAATTGTAGACAATTTATATACTAGAATTGGTGGTGGATATATTTATAAAAATCGATTGTTAATGCTAGATATCATAGCAAACAATAATTGGGAACGACCAATTTATTTTACGGGAGGTGCATTTGGTGATGAGGATTATATTTGGTTAAAAGACTATTTGCAATTGGATGGCATGTGCTATAAACTTGTACCTATACGCACTCCTGTAGACAAAGCCAACCCATATGATATGGGACGGGTAGATGCCGAATTAATGTATGAAAAAGTTAAGAATTGGAAATGGGGCGGAAGTGGTGAAGATATTTATCATGATATTGAAACAAGACGCAATGGTATCACGTATAGAGGTAATATCGCAAGATTATTAGAACAATTAATTAATGATGGTGAATTAGAAATGGCCGAAGAAATGGCCGATTTGGCAATGGAAAAAATGCCTGTAGATACATTTGGATTCTACTCATTATTGGAGCCCTACATGAGTGCATACTACGAAATTGGAAATGATGAAAAGGGTAGAAATTTATTTAATGATGTTGTCAGAAAATTTCAGGAGAATTTAATTTTCCTAAGTGGTTTGTCATTAGAGAATCAAGAAAAATACATCGAAGAGATTTATACGGACATTCAACGGTATAGAGCAATGGTAGATGTTTTAGTTGTCTATGACCAAGAATTTGCGCTTGAGGAAACAAAAAAATTCAATGGCTATTTGAGATTGTTTGACGCATTGTTAGGACCAGCACTCCAAGATACTGAACCAAGGACTGATTTAGACATTAATGATTTGCTTGAGGATAGCGATACAACAATTACTCCTGAAGAAGAATAAATTATGCAAATTATACCAGCCAAAACTCCGGGATTTGTTAAATCACTATTTCCCAATTTGGTCTGGAATATTTCTACTGATAAAAAGGAACTTTACCTCACTTTTGACGATGGACCTACACCAATAATTACAGATTGGTTGTTAGATTTGCTATCTCAATATAATGCAAAAGGGACTTTTTTTTGTATTGGTAATAATATTGAAAAAAATCCTCAATTATTTTTAAAAATTATCGCAAATGGTCACGCCGTTGGCAATCATACTTATAACCACTTAAAAGGCTGGAAACACAAAACAAAAAATTACATTGATGATATACAACAGACCAATCAAATAATGAATTCTCTGAAATTAAATGACGGTAAAAAATTATTCAGACCACCTTATGGCAAGTTCAAATCAAAACAAAGTAAAAAACTACAAGCCCTAGGCTATAAAATAATTATGTGGGACGTTTTATCTTATGATTGGGATAAAACAGTTAATGAAGAAGACTGTTTAAACAATATCATCTCTTCGGCTAAAGAGGGTAGTATAATTGTAATGCATGACAGTATTAAAGCTTCAAAAAATTTAAAAGCCGTATTACCCAAACTATTAAAACATTACACAGACCAAGGATTTGTTTTTAAGGCGCTTCCTTAAATATATTCCTGAATGATTTCAATAAGTGAATTAGCGTCTTGTTCACCACTATGACGCCATTTCATTTCACCATTTTTATAAATAATAAGTGTGGGTAGACCTTTTACACGTAACGCCTCGGCTAGCTCTTTATTTTTATCTACATCTATTTTTATCACTTTAGCTTTATCACCAAGTGCAGCCGCCACATCTCTTAGGATAGGATGCATGGCTATGGATTCTTCATTCCATTCAGTGTAGAAGTCTAATAGAACCGGAATTTCCACATCTATTAATTCTCCAAATTTTGACATAAGATATAATTTTAGTCAAACGAGTTATACAAACCTACATAAAATTCTTAGAGAATTTTTATGTATGTATTTTACGAGCTACAATAAAAATAAACAATTGTTTGCAATTATGCCTCTTTTTGACCTTTTTTAAGCTCTATTACAGTTATTTCTGGCCATATCCCAACACGTCCTGGAAAAGCCAAATATCCAAACCCTCGATTTACATTTATATATTGACCTAGTTCTTCATAAATACCTGCCCAATATTTATACCGCCATTTTACAGGACTCCACTTAAACCATCCTGGAATCTCAATTCCAAACTGCATACCATGTGTATGACCACTTAAGGTTAAATGATAATGGTAGTCATCATTAATTACTTGTTCTTCCCAATGACTAGGATCGTGAGTAAGTAATATTTTAAAATCTTCTTTGCTTATATTACTTGATGCTTTTTTAAGGTCACCTGCTTTTTTAAATCCGCCCTTGCCCCAATTTTCAACACCAACAAGTGCTATTCGCTCACCTTCTTTTTCAATAAATCTATTTTCATTTAGCAATAAATCAAATCCAATTTCCTTTTGAATAACTTTTAAATTCTCTAGATTTTGCTTTTTCTCTTCACCAGAATCCCATCGCACATAATCACCATAATCGTGATTTCCTAAAATAGAATATAGTCCATCTTTTGCATTTAAATTTTTAAAGATGTCTATATATGGTTTCATTTCTTCTGCCTTATCATTTACCATATCTCCAGTAAACAATATGACGTCACTTTCTTGCTTATTGATTAAATCAATAGCATATTCTACCTTTTTAATGTTGTCGAAACTACCTGAATGTATATCACTGATTTGGGTTAACCTATAACCATCAAATGCCTGTGGTAAATCTTCAAAATACAATGTGTATTTTAAAACTTTGAAATTATACTTCCCTTTATACATACCATATAAAATTGATGCAAATGGTATAGCAGCCAATCCAAGTCCAATCTGGCTAATGAAACTTCTTCGTGAAGGAAAGTGCTTAATTTGGTTTCCACTAGCACTGTCATCTTGCATAAAATAACTGTAGATCCCTTGTGGTACTCTAAACACATCTTCAGCAAACATCAATGTCATTAAAATAAGCTTTGGGACCACCAATGCAATTAAAAAACCAACAGCCAATGCATTAGATTGAGAAAAACCGCTACTACGATTAAAACCGTAAAACTGAAAAATAAAATTTCCGATTACTACTACACTAAAAATCCAATAAATGGCATACCACCAATTACTTTTTGTAACTGTTTTTAATGATTGAAAAGCATAGTAATCAGCTATCCCAATAAGAGCTACAAAAATTATCCAACGAATCATAGTAAAAATTTAATTTTCAAAATTAAGCATCTACTTTTTTTCTTGTCTTATGAAATTGTTAAAGCTTTTAATTTTAAGATCATCAATGGTTTGTATTTCTTTTAATCTTAAATCATCAGATAAAAAATATATCCACTTACATTGCCCAGGATACAAGTCGAAGAAGTTCTCATGGAACCAACCCTTATATTTTGTAGACAAAAAGACATCTTTTTGATACGTGTCCGATGAAATAATAACTTTAATGCCATTATCCATTTTTATAAATTGGGAATTAAAATCATCCTGTCTTAGTTTTAATTCTTTTGGCTTTACAAAGAAAAAGTGCTCACCAAAAGTATCGAATCGAGCGTCAAAATAAATCTCATCTTTGGGAAAATTAATTTGTGATAAAGGGAGTTGATACTTTATATCACTTGAATTACCTTTAACAGTTATTGGTTTGGAATCTTTCCATAATACGTTATTACTATAATCCTTTACAGATACCCATAACAAATCTTCAATAGAATCTAAATTGTCATTAACCAAATACACATTCAGCGTATCATTTTCAATATGAGATGAAATAATTACATCTTCATACGCTTGTGCTATCTTGTATTGCATCGCTTTCCAATTTCCAAAGTAATCTATACTGCTCCATGATACTACTGGCCAACAGTCATTTAGTTGCCAATACAAAGTTCCCATATTGTAAGGTTTCGCCCTACGTTGCGCTTTTACTCCCATGGACATTCCTTTTGCTTGTAACAACTGACTCATATAGACATAATCCTCAGGGTTTTCCGGTACAGGAAAATCGCGCTTCATGTATTCTTCTATAAGTTGAAATCCTCTTGGGTGTTTTTGATGATTTAAAAATTCATATGAATCAATAGAAATAGAATCGCTTTGATTTATATAATGAATAGCCTCCAAACTTGGAAATGACTGAAACCCAAACTCACTCATAAATCGTGGTACATTATCTTCTAAATGTTCAAATGGATATGCATCGTGCCATATCCACCAATCATGAGCGTCTCCTTCTGTTTTATATTTAGGGTTGCCTCGCCCATATTTTGGGGAAGATTCCCAATAATCTATATCCGAAAATTTTGATACAGAATTAGGTAAAATTGAATCAAAGACATTTAAATAATTGGTCCATATTTCATCTTTTTCGACTTCACTTCGACCTTCTTGCCAGCCCCAACGATGCCACGCTTCTGAATTTTCATTATTACCACACCACAGTGCTATTGATGCATAATTTCGTAAACGCTTCACTTGTTGTTCAGCTTCAATTTTTACATTTTCCAAAAAGGCATCATCACCTGGATACATGGCACAAGCGAACATAAAATCTTGCCATACCAGAATACCTTTTTCGTCGCATTTTTCATAAAACAAATTATCTTCGTAAATACCTCCACCCCAAACACGGAGCATATTCATATTTGAGGTTACAACATCATTCAATAATTTCTCATAATTCGCTTTAGTAACCTTATTCTGTAAACTATGTTGTGGAATATAATTAGCACCTTTGGCATAAACCGGTTGGCCGTTTACTTTAAAATAAAAAGACTGACCTATACTATCTTTTTCCGCAACTAATTTAATATCTCGAATACCATATTTAGTTGAAGAACTATCTAATACTTTATTACCATCTTTAACGACAACTTTGACTTTGTATAAATAAGGATCCCCTAAATTATGTGGCCACCATAGTTTAGGGTCTTTTATAATTACAGTTTCCTTTAAACGATTGACTTTCTTATTAACTTTTTTCTCTCTAATAACAGAGTCATTTAAATAAATTAATACTTCATAGTTATTCTCTAGTTTTTGTTTTGATTTCAGAAACAAATCAAATTCAGCTACTGAATCATTTATTATAACATTCTTTGAATACAGTTCATCAATTTTATAATCATTCCAACTTACTAGTTTAATAGGTTTCCAAATACCACAAGTGTTGAGAATTGGCCCCCAATCCCAACCATACTGAAACTGAGCCTTTCTTGTAAATATACGATTACCTGCAGGCAACTCGTAAGATAATTTAGCCTTCTCAATATTTTCGTATTTAGAGGTAGATTCAAATAGAATTCGTAATTCATTTTGCAGTTTTAAAAGCAATTTGACATCGATATTCCAAAATCTAAAGGAGTTGTTAGCTTTTAGAATTAAGCTATCATTTAAATAGACACTTGCGTAAGTATCTAGACCCTCAAAATTAAGTGTAAAATGTTTTCTTTTAAGTGATTCTTCATCTAAACTAAAGGTTGTTTTATATTCCCAATCTTTTTCAGAAACCCATTGTACATTCTTCTCATTATCACCAATAAAAGGATCTTCAATGAGGTCATTATCTAACAAATCAGAAAAGACATTACCAGGTACTGTAGCGCCCAACCAAACCGAGTCCTTAACTTGTTTAAATTGCCAATTATTATTTAGCTCAATAGTTATGGGAACATCATGTTTTGGACCACAACTATATACAATAACTATTAAAAATAAGAGACTATAACGCATCTAAAATGTCTTTAATTTTTTTTACATCTGATACGGTTTGCTCTTTTGAAAACAAAGATGTTTTTATAGGAAGACCTATGGAAGCAGAAGCATGAATTTCTTTAAATCCTTCCATTTTAAATTGTTTTGCATTTGTAGCATTGATTCCACTTCCTGGCATAATAATTATTCTGCCATTTGATATATTTTTCGTTTTTTTCAAAAGTTCTATACCTTCAGTAGCAGTCATTTTTTGCCCTGAGGATAAAACGCGTTCTACGCCTAAATCAATTAATTGTTCTAGTGACTCATAAGGATTCACAACCTCATCAAAAGCTCGGTGAAATGTAAATGTCATTGGTTTTGCCAATTCTAATAAATCATTGGTCCTAACTACATCAATAGTTCCATTCTCGTTCAAAATCCCAGACACTATACCATTTACTCCTAATTTTTTACAGATTTCTATATCCTGTTTCATGATTTCGAATTCAGCTTCTGAATACACAAAATTTCCAGATCGTGGGCGAATCAAAACATGAGTTGTTATGTCTAATTCTGTAATTACTTGTTTTATCACACCATAGGATGGTGTTATACCACCGACTGCTAACTCTTGACATAACTCAATACGATGCGCGCCAGCATCTTGGGCGTTTATTGCCGATTGATATGAATTAGTACAAATTTCTAGTAGCATTTTAGTTCACTATTATTTCGTCAATAAAAGTCCATGCTTTGTTTCCAGCTCCTTGTTTACCATCTGGTATTGTACCATAATTTGGAACTATAAGCTTAATTATTTTTACTTTAATATTAAAGTCTTCAGGCGTGATAAAATTATAGTCAAAATTGGTGACTACTTCCTTGCGGTTATTAATTGCTACTTTGTCTGTAACTTTTGTACCATCGTCCAAGGTGAATTCCAACATTATTTTCTTCGGCGCATAGATCCATTGCCCATTTCCATTATGGAACCGTGTCTTAATCGTATTAATTTCTTTTTCTTCAATTAAATGAATGGTTATCTCAATATCCTCTCCCCAAAATCCTAGCCATTCTTTATCGCCATAACGATTATCACTACCTGAAATACCATTAATTAGTCCTTCCCAGCCACTACCTGAATACGCCTTATGAGGTTGTTTATCTATTTTTATATTAGAACCAACAGCCTTATGAAGATTGATGTTTTGTACAAATGTTTCGCCTAATTCTTCATCGTCATTAAAAACTTGGGCTTTTACAACTGTAGATTCTGAAATTGGAATTTTTTCTGAATACATTGTAGAATTAGAGCTAGGTTCAGCACCATCTATTGTATATCTAATTGACTTTTTTTTGGACAGTGTTTTTAACTCATAAAAAGACTTGCCTTTTACTGATATCATGTTACCTTCAATTTCATATAAGTGATTGGCATAATTTATATCTAAGAAGTCCAGTCTTTCTTGAAAATATTCCACTCTAGCCACAAAACTCTCATAATTTTTGCTCTTGGAATTAGACCAAAGTACTTCGCTCATTGCAAGTATCCGTGGAAATACCATATATTCAACTTGATCTTCGGTTGGCATATATTCTGTCCAGATATTTCCTTGTGCTCCAAGGACAAATTTTGATTCCTCTACTGTTAAATCATCTGGAATGGGATTAAAACTATATACTTTTTCTAACGGTAAAAACCCACCAATAGATAGTGGTTCGTCATCATTTTCAGATTGATAATAATTAAAATAACAATGTGAAGTTGGTGTCATTACAACATTATGACCAGCCTTTGCTGCTTCAATTGCACCATTGGTTCCTCGCCATGACATTACCGTAGCATTTGGTGCCAAACCACCTTCTAATATTTCATCCCAACCAATAATTTGCCTTCCTTTTGAATTGAGATACTCCTCCACTCTGGTGATAAAATAATTTTGTAATTCGTGCTCATCTTTAAGCCCTTGATTCTTAATTCTAATCTGACACTGATTACATAATTTCCATCTGGTTTTAGGAGCTTCATCACCACCAATGTGAATATATCTACTAGGAAATAACTCTAACACCTCATCCAATACATTTTCCAAAAAATCAAAGGTTTCATCTTTTGTACAATAAATTTCTTCAAAAACACCCCATTTCTGAGCTACCTCTACTTGTTCACCTGTACATCCTAATTCTGGATAAGCAGCAATTGCTGCTTGACTATGGCCTGGCATTTCTATTTCAGGAATAATAGTCACAAATCGTTCTTGAGCATAGGCAACAATTTCTTTTACTTCTTCTTGGGTATAAAATCCTCCATATTTTTCACCATCAAATTGATGCGGTTGATCACTATAATGGCCGATTAAAGTTTGATCTCTGTATGCCGCAACTTCTTGTAATTCAGGATATTTTTTTATCTCAATTCGCCAACCCTGATCTTCAGTTAAATGCCAATGGAAAGTATTCATTTTAAGCATTGCTAAAGCATCAATATATTTCTTTATAAAATCTACAGAAAACATATGTCTTCCAACATCTAAATGCATTCCTCTGTATGGAAATTGAGGCTTATCCTTAATAGTTAGGGCCTTAATTTTAACTTCACTATTCTTAAAAGTTCCGTCTTCAAAACTTGTTGGTAAAAGTTGTCTAAAAGATTGAATAGCATAGAAAGCACCTCGATCTGTGCTTGCTTCAATCTTTATTTCGTTTTTTGAAATTTGAAGGTTGTAAGCTTCTGCCTCTAAAGTATCATTCTTAGAAAATCGAATCTCATCCCCTTTTTTCAAATTGAACCCACTACCAGATTTTAAATATGATTTTAAAAAATCTGTACTGATGGAAAATTGACTGTTTGAATTAATTCCTGTATCGCTATTTAAAACGAAATAATCTTCAGAAGTCTCTATTGTATCCGGATTTGGTAATATAGATACAATTTCCTCTTCAAAATATTGATCCTTACAACTTATAATTAAAATGGATAAAATGAAAATACGAACAAAGGTCTTGAAATGCATTTTAGTATATTAGATGCATTAAATTTAGCAATCTTTTTGATGACCTTTAAACTACCCTCTGTTTTAATCGTTTTTGCTTTACTAATAAGCTGTAATACCTCAACAACAATTACCGAAGCAAAAAAAGATCAACCTCTAATCAACTATGTAAATACTTTTATTGGTACTGGTGGTCATGGTCATACATATCCTGGTGCAACATTGCCTTTTGGCATGATGCAGTTAAGCCCTGATACGCGTTTAGAAGGTTGGGATGGATGTTCTGGCTATCATTACTCGGATAGTTATATCTACGGCTTTTCCCATACACATCTGAGCGGTACAGGGATAAGCGATTATGGCGACGTACTTTTAATGCCAACAAATAAAATTCAATTTAATAATGGAGCTGATGGTAATGATGGCTATCGTGCACACTTTTCACACGATAATGAATCTGCAGAACCAGGATATTACAAGGTACATTTAGACACTACAAATATCGATGTTGAATTGACCGTATCATTACGTAGCGGCATCCATAAGTATCAATATCCCTCAAAGGATAACCAATACATCGTCCTAGATTTACAACATCGAGATAAATTGCTTGATTACAAAATTAATAAGCTAAATGATTTTGAAATAAGCGGTAACAGGCATTCATCTGCTTGGGCAAAAGACCAACGATTATTTTATCATATTAAATTTTCACATCCAATCAAGGACATAGTTTATGACGATGGTGAAGGTCTTGCGCTTTCAAAGAATTATAAATTTAAAAGTAAAAAAGCAGTATTACTTTTAGATAATCCCAATAACGAGCCTATTTACACCAAAGTCGGGATTTCAGCTGTGGATGAAAAGGGAGCTCGCGAGAATTTGTATGCAGAAATTGGCGATAAATCTTTTGAGACCGTTAAAAAAGAAGCACAAGATTACTGGGAGTCTCAACTTTCAAAAATTGTGATTGAAAATGATAACCTTGATAGAAAATCCAATTTCTATACAGCGCTATACCACACAATGATAGCGCCTAATCGCTATCAAGATGTAGATGGCCGTTATAGAGGTATGGATTTAGATATTCATCATGCCGACTTCGATTACTATACTGTATTCTCCCTTTGGGACACCTATAGGGCAGCTCATCCTCTGTATACCATAATAGAACAAGAAAAAACCAATGACTTTATAAATACTTTTTTAGCGAAATATGATGAAGGTGGTATAATACCAATGTGGGATTTGGCAAGTAATTATACCGATTGTATGATTGGTTATCATGCTGTTCCGGTGGTTGCTGACGCCTATCTCAAAGGTATTAGAGACTATGACGCAGGAAAGGCTTTTGAAGCCATGAAACATTCGGCGACAAGAGATAAGTTTGGGTTAGAGGCTTATAAAAAATATGGTTTTATTCCTGTAGATGAAGAAAGTGAATCGGTCTCAAAAACCTTAGAATATGCCTATGATGATTGGACCATTGCACAAATGGCAAAAGCAATGGGTAAAGACGAAGATTACAAGACATACATTCAACGTGCGCAGTACTACAAAAATGTATTTGACCCTAAAAGTAAATTTATGAGAGGTCGTTTCAGAAATACTTGGTTTTCACCATTTGATCCTTATGAGGTTAACTTTAATTATACTGAAGCAAATTCATGGCAGTACAGTTTTTATGTTCCACAGGATATTTCAGGTTTTATGAATCTACTAGGAGGAAAAGACAAACTCCAAAATCAGTTAGATGAGTTGTTCAATGCTAAAACTGAAACTTCTGGTCGAGATCAATCTGATATTACAGGACTAATTGGTCAGTATGCCCATGGTAACGAACCAAGTCATCATATGGCATATCTTTATAATTTTGTAGGTCGCCCTCATAAAACCATGGAGAAAGTTCATCAAATATTAACCGAACTGTACACAAATACTCCAGATGGCATCTCCGGTAACGAAGACTGTGGACAAATGAGTGCATGGTATGTATTTTCTTCTATGGGATTTTACCCAGTAACTCCTGGAAATAATCAATATATCATTGGAACGCCCTTATTTGACAAAGCTTCAATTAATCTAGAAAACGGCAATGTGTTCACTATTAAAAGCTACGATCTAAGTGAAACTAATATTTATATTGAGTCCGTTTATTTAAATGGTAAAAAGTTGGATAGAACTTACCTTACGCATGATGAAATAATGAAGGGAGGCACTTTAGAATTCCATATGAATGATAATCCATCCGTTTGGGGAAGCAGAGATAGCCAACGTCCAACAACTGAAATTAAGGATCATATTATTCTGCCTTCTCCATATATTGAAAAAGGCGATATTACATTTAGAGGGTCTACGGAAGTGGTCTTAAATACGTCTGAAGAAATTGCAAAAATATACTATGCTTTAAATGATGAAGACTTTAAACTTTACAAATCACCATTCACTATTTCAGAAGATGCTGAAGTGAAATTGTATTCTGAAAAGGGTTCATTAAAAAGCCCTGTGTTAACCACTCCTTTTTACAAAATTGATCCTAATTTGAGCATTAAACTAGAAAGTGAGTACACCAACCAATACTCCGCAGGTGGCAATGATGCCCTAATAGATGGTATAAGAAGTACCAAGAACTACAGAACAGGAAGTTGGCAAGGCTATTGGAATACTGATGTCATTGCTACTGTAGATTTAGGTTCAGTAAAACCAATTTATAATTTAAAAGTGAATTTTTTAAGAGATCAAGGGGCATGGATATTTTTACCAAAGGCTGTTGATGTTTTTACGTCTGTTGATGGAAATAATTTTCAAAAACAGATGACTTGGAAATTTAATGCAGAAGGCAAAAACGAGACAATTGATATAGAAACAGTCCACCTTTCAAAATTAGGTGAAACAAGATTTGTAAAAATCATCGCCAAAAAACTAGGCGGTTTACCAGAGTGGCACATTGGTCATCCTATGGACGGTAAAAGCTGGATTTTCATTGATGAAATATCTATTAAGTAAAAAACAAACTAACCATGAATCAAACTAAATCTTATCAATCATCTTTTATCCTATTAACTACATTATTCTTTTTATGGGGATTTATTACAGTGCTTGTAGATTCTCTTATACCGAGATTGAGAGAGTTATTTACACTTACTTATTTTCAAGCAGGCATGGTACAGTTTGCATTTTTTGGTGCATATTTCTTACTGTCAATCCCAGCAAGTTATATACTTTCGAAAATTGGTTATAAACGAGGTATTATTCTAGGACTATTCACCATGGCATTGGGATGTTTATTATTTTATCCCGCAGCCTCATATCGTGTCTTTGGTATATTTATGCTAGCCTATTTTATTCTGGCAGGTGGAATGACAATTTTACAAGTTGCGGCTAATCCTTATGTTGCTGTTTTGGGTTCTGAAGAAGGGGCATCAAGTCGATTAAATTTATCTCAAGCTTTTAACTCCTTAGGTACTGCAATAGCACCTGCTATTGGTGCTCTATTTATTTTAAGTGACACCATAAAAACTAAAGAAGAGATTGCAACTTTATCATATTCAGCCAAAGAAACTTATTTGGCTTCAGAAGCTTCAGCCGTGCAAAATCCATTTCTTGGTTTGGCCGTATTTATATTATTTATAGCAGGTATTTTCTTTTTTGCAAAACTTCCAAAACTAATTAGTGAAACCTCAACCGGTACATACGCAGAAGCTTTCAAACAAAAAAATTTAATGCTTGGTGTATTAGGTATATTCTTTTATGTTGGCGCAGAGGTTGCCATTGGCAGTTACCTTGTTAACTACTTCTTAGATATGAATTTGGTTGAAGTTATTAAGCAAAATGGATTTATGACTTCAATTGCTGAAGGCATTCTAAATTCTGGATTAACGGAAAATGATAATAAAGCTATCGTCGGTGTATTTGTCACTTTTTATTGGTCTGGAGCCATGGTAGGAAGATTTATTGGTTCATACCTAACAAAAATTATGAACCCAGGCAAAGTGCTTGGTATTTTTGCAACAATGGCTATTGCTCTCATTATCGTCTCAATAAGTACAACTGGCATAGTTAGCATGTGGAGTATTCTAGCCGTCGGACTTTTTAATTCAATTATGTTTCCAACTATATTTACACTTGCCATTGATGGTATAGGTGAGCTCAAACCTAAAGGCTCAGGTCTTTTATGTACAGCAATAGTGGGGGGTGCAATAATTCCTCCTCTATATGGAAATTTTGTGGATAATGTAGGATTTAAAACAGCCTTGATGTTCATCATTTTATGCTATGTATATATATTATGGTATGGTTATAAAAATTCTAAAAAAACATTAATATGAATCGCAGAAAATTTATAAAAAATGCTTCATTGACAGGAGCAGGTATAGCGATAGTCTCGACTATGATTAATTGTTCTGAAGACAACGCGAAGGACAAACAAACGGCATTAAATACTAATGTAAAAGCTAAATTACCCTTAGTTATTGCCACATGGCATGTAGAAAATGCTACAGCAAAAGCTATGGAAGTTTTAGAAGCTGGAGGTAATGCACTTGATGCCGTTGAACAAGGCTGTATGATAGAAGAGGCGAATGAAAAAGGGCAATCAGTTGGTAAAGGTGGATTACCTGATAGAGATGGACATGTCACTCTAGATGCTTGTATCATGGATAAAAATGGAAACTGTGGCGCTGTTGTTTATCTTCAAAATATTACACATGCGGTTTCAGTAGCACGAAAAGTAATGGAAGACACACCTCATGTAATGCTTGCTGGAGAAGGTGCTAAACAATTTGCCATTTCTAAAGGCTTTGAAGCTGAAGATTTGTTAACTGAAGCCTCTAAAAAGGTTTGGGAAGAATGGAAAGTAAAAAGTGAATACAAGCCAATTATAAATATTGAAAATCATGATACCATTGGCATGTTAGCAATAGATAAGAATGGAGATATATCTGGTGCTTGTACCACGAGTGGTCTTGCTTACAAAATGGCAGGACGTGTGGGAGATTCACCCATAATTGGGTCTGGTCTTTTTGTAGATAATGAAGTTGGAGGATGTGTTGCGACGGGTTTAGGTGAAGAAGTTGTAAAAACAGTGGGGAGTTTTTTAGTTGTGGAATTGATGCGCCAAGGAAAATCTCCTCAAGAGGCATGCGAAGAAGCAATAGGAAGAATTGTTAATAAGCCCAACAGCAATTACAAAGACTTTCAGGTTGGCTATATTGCCGTCAACAAAAAAGGCGAGACAGGAAGTTACTCAATCCATCAGTGGTTCAGCATGACAAGGTTTCAAGATGGTATGAATGAACAAATACAATCAGATTTTTATAATAAAGGCTAAAACCACTTAATAGTTAGCCTCGCAAGTTTTTCCTTAAAACTAGTATATGGTGGAAATAAAAATTCCGTAGCACCAAAGAAATGTTGTTTTACAATTGCGCGTTCATTACTAAAAGCCTTAAAACCAAAAAAACCATGGCTCTTACCAATACCACTGTGATTTGTTCCACCAAAAGGCAAATTATGGTTTGCATAATGTATCACATTATTATTTATGCATGTTCCTCCTGCCCTAGTATTTTTGATTACCTTATTTACAAAAGATTTATTCTTACTGTATACATACAATGCTAGTGGACGCTCTTTGGAATTTATATAATCAATTGCATCATCAAGAGTATTGTATGAAACTATGGGCAGAATAGGCCCAAATATTTCTTCCTTAAGCAAAGAAACATTTTTATCTAGATCAGTAATAATTGTTGGAGCTATAAACTTGCTGTCTTCATTATGTTGACCACCAGTAATAATTTTTGCATTTAATGATTCGGCATTTTCTAAATGAGAGACTAATCGCTTAAAATGCTCAGGTGTTACAATTCTCGCATAAGAATTTGATGCTTTTGGCTCCTTAGAATAAAAATGCTCAATCCACCTTATACAAGAATTTATAAACTCATCCTTTACGCTTTCATCGATTAACACATAATCTGGTGAGACACAAATTTGTCCTGCATTTAAAAACTTACCCCAAATAACCTTTTTAGCTGCTTGTTTAATATTTGCAGATTTATCTATAATTGTTGGAGACTTTCCTCCTAACTCCAAAGTAACCGAAGCAAGATGTTTGGCGGCAGCTGTCATCACAATTTTACCAACATTGGGAGAACCCGTAAAGTATATGTGATTAAATGGTAACTTCAAAAGCTCTGTAGATGTTTCAACCTCTCCTTCGACTAAAGCAACTTCTTCTTCATCAAATATATCTTTTATGATGGTAGCCATTAAAGCAGAGGAGTTTGGTGTCATCTCTGAAGGTTTTATTATAGCAGTATTACCAGCTGCAATTGCAGAGATCAAAGGTCCAAAGGTTAGGTTAAAGGGAAAATTCCAAGGAGAGACTATTAGACAAACACCCTTAGGTTCATATATGTAATACGAACTAGAACCCAACATGGACAGCGGTGTTTTAACCTTTTGCTTTCGTATCCATTTATGCAAATTCTTCTTGATATATTTAATATCTCCAATAATTTGATAGACTTCCGATAGTTCAGATTCTACCTTTGGTTTCCCCAAATCTTTGAATAATACATTATTAATTTGTTCTCGATAAGTGAATTCTATAGCTCGTTGAAGTGCATTTAACTTGTTAATTCTCTGATTATAAGTAGTTTGTGCAACCTTGTATTGATTTTCCTTTTGCCTTGAAAAGAGCTTAAAGTATGGGTTTTCAGATATTTGCGTCATTTTCTATCCTTATGTTTATTGGGATTGAAGCTAAATTAGTGTATTTCATCGATGTTTTTGTAAATCTTTTGCATTTCAACCAGAAATCCGTTTTAATTAACCCCAAACCCAATGGTTTTAATGGGTTGCAGACCGATTTTGTGTATTTCATCGATGTTTTTTACAATCGCTTACCGGTTATCTAATTATCGTCTTGATTCATCCAAAATTTTAAGTTAAGCCTATCATATGACGTTAATTTGTATCGAAGTTAATAGTAAAAATAACTTCAACCACTTATGAAAAAAGGTTTAGTATTAACATTATTTTTAACAATGTCTTTAGCGAGTTTCGCTCAGCAGGCTAATGTTGTTAATAACGAGACTGAACTTGTCGAAAATGTAACTGTTGAAAAGGCAGTTGCTAAAAAGACTGTTATTTCTGCTAAGGCGAAGGCTAAGTTTTTAAAAATCAATCGTAAGAAAAATGTTGAAATCATAAGTATCAAAGCTTACAGAAAAAGCCTTCAGATTAAAACTAAAACAGTTAAACTTTGCTAAGAGTTCATTATAGATAGATAAAAAGCTGAAACAAATTGTTTCGGCTTTTTTTATTTTAAATGATATTTCAAAATTCTAGGTTTAAAAACATCATCAAATTGCCAATTTTATTATTTGAACATCTATAATTAAACCTTAACTTTTTTGTAGTTTTATAGACTTCAAAATATAAGTAGATGTCAGATCAAAAACGACTTTTTTTAGTAGATGCATATGCACTTATTTTCAGAGGTTACTACGCCTTTATAAAGAACCCAAGAATAAATTCCAAAGGAGAAGATACTTCTGCTATTATGGGTTTTATGAATTCCCTATTAGATGTAATTAAAAGAGAGCGCCCAGATCATCTAGCTGTTTGTTTTGATAAAGGTGGCAGTGTCGACCGCGTTGAAATGTACGAAGCATATAAGGCAAATCGTGATGAAACTCCTGAGGGCATTAAAACAGCTGTGCCACATATTCATGAAATTTTGAAAGCCATGCATATTCCAATTATGGTAAAGGAAGGGTTTGAAGCCGATGATGTTATAGGAACACTCTCTAGACAAGCAGAAAAGGAAGGATATAAGGTATTTATGGTAACGCCAGATAAAGATTTTGCTCAGCTCGTTACAGACAATATTTTTATGTATCGACCAGTTTTTGGTGGAGGATATGAGACTTGGGGAATTCCAGAGGTGCAAAAAAAATTCGAGGTTGAAACCCCAGAGCAGGTCATCGATTTTCTTGGTATGATGGGTGATGCAAGTGATAATATACCAGGCTTACCAGGTGTAGGTGAAAAAACTGCTAAAAAATTTATCAATCAGTTCGGAAGTATGGAAGGCCTCTTGGCCAATACTGATAAGTTAAAAGGCAAAATGAAGGAAAAGGTGGAGGCCAATGCAGACCTTGGGAAACTCTCAAAAGAACTAGCAAGAATAATGCTTGATGTCCCTGTAGTATTCGATGCTAAGGATTTTGAGCTAGATCATCCAGATATTGACAAGGTCAAAGAAATATTCCAAAATCTTGAGTTTAGAAGACTTACCGATAATTTCTTAAAGACCTTTAGTACAGAAAACTCAACAGATACACAAAAACAACATATTAGTAAAACTACTGAACTTAAGTCTACTCCAAAGGAGCAAAAATCTGCTGGTGCTGGACAGTTTTCGTTATTTGGAGGAGAAAGTACGACTGATGAAACTAAAACGAATGATTTCACACGCAATACTGCTGAAACCACTTCTCATTTTTACCAAAGTGTGGGTCCTGGCATGGCAACGAAATTGTTTGTGAAAAACTTATTGAATCAATCTTCTGTATGCTTTGATACGGAAACCACAGGTCTAAATCCCTTAACAGCTGAATTGGTAGGCATAGCATTTTCTTGGGAAGCTAGTAAAGGTTTTTATGTTCCATTCCCAGAAGACAAGAATGAAGCTCACTCATTAATTGAAGAACTAAGGCCATTCTTTGAAAATGAAACTATTGAAAAAATTGGCCAGAATTTAAAGTATGATATAAAGGTATTAGCCAAATACAATATTGAAGTAAAGGGTAAATTGTTTGATACTATGTTAGCGCATTATTTAATAAATCCAGATATGCGACATAATATGGATGTGTTGGCTGAGACCTATCTCAACTATACACCTATTTCAATTACAGATTTAATTGGTAAAAAGGGGAAGAACCAGTTATCTATGCGAGATGTTCCTCTAGAAAAACAAACTGAATATGCTGTTGAAGATGCTGATATAACATTGCAATTGAAAGAGCATTTTCAAAAAGAATTGGGTGAGGCCAATACCCAAAAACTATTTGACGAAATTGAGATTCCATTGTTAAGAGTTTTAGCTAATATGGAATTAGAAGGTATAAATCTTGATATTGATTTTTTAAACTCGTTAGCTGAAGAATTAAATAATGATATAGCAAGTCTTGAAAAGAAAATATATAATGCTGCTGGTGAAGAATTCAATATTGCATCACCTAAACAACTGGGTGTAATTCTCTTTGAAAAAATGAAATTGGTTGACAAGCCTAAAAAAACTAAAACAGGTCAATATTCAACTGCTGAGGATGTATTGAGTTATCTAGCTAAAGATCATGAAATAGTAAAACATATTCTAGATTATAGAGGGCTTTCAAAACTCAAAAGCACCTATATAGATGCCCTACCTCAACAAGTTGAAGAACATACAGGTCACGTACATACATATTATATGCAAACTGTTGCCGCAACTGGTCGCTTAAGCAGCAACAATCCAAATCTTCAAAATATACCAATACGAACTGAGCGTGGTCGTCAAGTGAGAAAAGCATTTATACCTAGAAATGAACACTACACTTTGTTAGCTGCCGATTACTCTCAAATAGAATTAAGAATAATTGCAGCCTTAAGTGAAGAAGAAACTATGATTGAAGCCTTTAAAAATGGCGAAGATATTCACGCATCTACAGCCTCAAAAGTATTCAATGTGCCTTTAACAGAAGTTACTAGAGAACAACGTAGTAATGCCAAAACAGTAAACTTTGGTATTATTTATGGCGTTTCAGCCTTTGGACTAAGTAACCAAACTAATCTAACTAGAAGTGAGTCCAAGGAATTGATTGATACTTACTATGCGACCTATCCAAAACTTAGAGATTATATCCAAGACCAAGTTGGTTTTGCCAGAGATAATGGTTATGTACAAACTGTACTAGGAAGACGTCGTTATTTAAAAGATATTAATTCTCGTAATGCAGTCGTAAGAGGTGCTGCAGAACGAAATGCTGTTAACGCACCTATTCAGGGTAGTGCTGCCGATATTATTAAGATTGCCATGATTAGAATTCATGAGAAATTACAAGCAGGGAATTTTAAAAGTAAAATGTTACTTCAAGTGCATGATGAATTGGTGTTTGATATCTACAAACCAGAACTAGAAGAAATGAAAGCTCTGATTAAATCTGAAATGGAAAGTGCATACAAACTTGAAGTTCCACTTGATGTAGAACTAGATATTGGAGATAATTGGCTTGAGGCCCATTAATTTTCTTAACTAAAATAATATTGCAATCAAATAATACGAATGAGCATTATTTCTAAGGACATATCTAAAGCTATTGAACTATTAAATAATGATGAGTTGGTGGCAATACCAACAGAAACTGTTTATGGTCTTGCAGGAAATATCTTTTCAGAGAATGCGGTTAAGTCAATTTTCAAAACCAAAAAACGTCCAAGCTTTAACCCTTTAATTGTACATATTGCATCAAAAAATAGACTTTCTAATATTGTTAGTTATATTCCAATCAAGGCACAATTATTAGCAGATGCTTTCTGGCCAGGACCAATAACATTGGTTTTACCAAAAAAAGAAATTATCCCAGATTTAATAACTTCAGGAAAACCGACAGTTGCTGTGCGTGTACCAAACCACCCTATAACGCTTCAACTTCTTAATCAATTGGAGTTTCCATTAGCTGCACCTAGTGCCAACCCTTTTAGCAATATTAGTCCTACAAAACCTGAGCATGTTGAAAACTATTTTAAACATGACATTAAAATGGTATTAGATGGAGGTCCTTGTAAAAGAGGTATAGAATCTACAATTATAGGTTTTGAAAAAGATGAACCCATCATTTATAGACTTGGATCTACTCCTATTGAAGAGATAGAACGTGTGATAGGCAAAATTTCAATAAAAAACAAGGAAGAAATTAGTCCTAAAGCACCAGGTATGTTAGAACGCCATTATGCACCTAAGACCAAAACTATCCTTACAGACGATTTAACCAAAAGCATTAAATTTCACTCAGATAAACGCATTGGATTATTAATCTTTAATGATATTCTTAATGATGATAATATTCAATTTAAGGTTGTTCTGTCTGAAGCGAGTAACCTATACGAGGCCGCTTCAAAATTATATGATGCCTTGCATCAGTTAGATGAGCAAGAGTTAGACATCATAATTGCAGAGAAACTCCCAAATTATGGATTAGGAAAGTCAATTAATGACAGGTTATCTAGAGCAACTAAAAGCTAACGAATCTCATATTTTATCTTAACACTAATCATTAACTTATAGAATTGATTAACCCTTCCGATTGGGAATTATAACAAATATAAAGGCCTAATTTTCAATTAAAAAAAACCTGCTAGGAGGTTTGGTAATCCAATAGTTTATCGTAAATTTGCAAACTCTTTTTTAGAGAGAAATGTATAATCAATTGTGCAAAAAGCACAGTTATAAATCAAATTAGTGTGGATACATTAAGCTACAAAACAGTTTCCGCTAACAAAGCTACCGTTAATAAGGAGTGGGTCTTGGTTGATGCTGAAGGACAAACTTTAGGTCGCTTAGCTTCAAAAGTAGCAATACTTTTAAGAGGTAAGCACAAACCTAATTTTACGCCACACGTTGATTGCGGTGATAACGTAATTGTTATAAACGCAGAGAAAATCAACTTAACTGGTAATAAATGGACGGAGAAAAGTTATATCCGTCACACAGGTTATCCAGGTGGTCAAAGAAGCCTGACAGCTACTGAGATGTTTGAAAAAGACCCAACCAGATTGGTAGAAAAGTCAGTAAAAGGAATGTTGCCTAAAAACAAATTAGGAGCGCAATTATTCCGTAACCTATCAGTTGTTGCTGGTACAGAGCACGATCATGAAGCTCAAAAGCCAAAAGCAATTAATTTAAAAGAATTTAACTAATGGAAGTAATTCACAAAATTGGCCGTAGAAAGACGGCTGTTGCCCGTGTATATGTTGCCAAAGGAAAAGGTAACATTACGGTGAACAAAAAAGACATGGCGGATTATTTTACAACTGCACCTTTGCAGTATAAAGTAAACCAACCTTTAGTCATGACTAACAATGATGGCAACTTTGATATTACTGTTAACGTATACGGAGGTGGTATCACCGGCCAGGCGGAAGCTATACGTTTAGCATTATCTCGTGCAATGTGCGAACTTGATGCTGAAAACAGAGCAATATTAAAGCCAGAAGGTCTATTAACTAGAGATCCAAGAATGGTAGAGCGTAAGAAATTCGGTCAGAAGAAAGCGCGTAAGAAATTCCAGTTCTCGAAACGTTAATATCCAACAACATTTAATTCAGAATCTGACAAGTCAGATTCTGAATTACTTTATTTTATTGAAATCGCCGTATAGTGCGGCAAAATTTAAACCAGTTATTGTTGTCCACAATGGAAACATTGGGATTTAGTTTAGCATCTAAATGGTTAAGGCAAGCAAAAGCAACCACTTAATCATTGCTAATTCAACAGAACGTAAACTATTACAAAAATGGAAAAAGTAGAAGTAAAAGAACTACTAGAAGCAGGTGTACACTTCGGACACCTTACACGTAAGTGGGACCCAAACATGGCTCCTTACATTTATATGGAGCGTAACGGTATCCATATTATTAACCTTTACAAAACAGCAGCTAAAATTGAAGAAACTTGTGCAGCATTACGTAAAATTGCGGTGTCAGGAAAGAAAATTTTGTTTGTTGCAACTAAAAAACAAGCGAAAGACATCGTTGCTGAAAAGGCAGGTGCTGTAAACCAACCTTATATTACCGAGCGTTGGCCAGGTGGAATGCTAACAAATTTTGTGACTATCAGAAAAGCTGTTAAGAAAATGGCTTCTATCGATAGAATGAAAAAAGACGGAACTTTCAATTCTTTATCTAAAAAAGAGCGTTTACAAGTTGACCGTCAACGTGCTAAATTAGAAAAGAATCTAGGTTCAATTTCTGATATGACTCGTTTACCAGGCGCATTATTTGTAGTGGATATTAAGCGAGAGCATATTGCGATAAAAGAAGCTCAGAAATTAAATATTCCAATCTTTGCAATGGTAGATACAAACTCTGACCCTCGTCAAGTAGATTATCTAATCCCTGCAAATGATGATGCTTCAAAATCGATTAACAAAGTACTTTCTATTGTAGCTTCAGCTATTGAAGACGGATTAAACGAGAGAAAAGCTGAACGTGCAGAAAAAGAAGATAAGGCACAAAAGCAAGATGCTAAACCAGCTCCAGTTGAGGCAAAAGCTGAAACTGTAGAAGCAAGTAAAGAAGAAGAATAAATAGATTTTTAGAATACATGAAAAAAGTCGTTTAGTTCTTTTCTTTTAGAAATAAATTAATCGACTTTTTAAATTTAATAATTATGGAAAATACTGTAAAAATCACGGCAGCAGAAGTAAACAAATTGAGAAAGGCTACTGGTGCAGGTATGATGGATTGTAAGAAAGCATTAGTAGAAGCTAATGGAGATTTTGACAAAGCCATTGAAATATTACGTAAAAAAGGACAAAAAGTAGCAGCAAAACGTGCAGATAGAGAATCTACTGAGGGTGCTGCTATTGCAAAAGTAAATGGAGATAATACTGTTGGTGTTTCAATAGTATTAGGTTGTGAAACTGACTTTGTTGGTAAAAACGACAACTTTGTGGCACTTGCTCATGAGTTAGCTGATTTAGCATTAAACTTCAATTCTAAAGATGAGTTTTTAGACGCTGATTTTGGTGGAATGACTGTAGCTGAAAAATTAATTGAGCAAACAGGTGTGATTGGTGAAAAATTAGGCATTAATGCATTTGAGAAAATTGAAGCTCCATTTGTTGGTTCTTACATACATGCAGGAAACAAGATCGCTACTTTAGTCGGTTTATCAGCTAATGTTGATGGCGCAGATGTAGTTGCTAAAGATGTTGCTATGCAAACTGCTGCAATGAATCCTATTGCATTAAATGAAGAGGGTGTTGATGCATCTGTAATTGAAAAAGAAATTGAAATAGCAAAAGATCAACTTCGTCAAGAAGGTAAGCCAGAAGCTATGTTAGATAATATCGCTAAGGGTAAATTAAAGCGTTTCTTTAAAGACAACACTTTAGTTAATCAAGCTTTTATTAAAGATAGTAAAGTTAGTGTTGCTAATTATGTTAAGACAATTGGTGATGTTGAGGTAACTTCATTTAAACGTGTTGCCTTAGGATAATCTTTTTTATATAAAAAATCAAAACCCTCAAATAATATTTGAGGGTTTTTTTTGGCCTTTTTTTCGCTTTTAAAGAAGCTAAGAATTGTGTAGCTTTGTTCAACTTTCAAAATTCATAATGAAATACAAAAGAATTTTACTAAAACTTTCTGGTGAAGCTTTAATGGGCACTCGTCAGTATGGTATAGACCCTGAGCGTTTAGCCGAATATGCCAAAGACATAAAAACTATAACAGATAAAGGTGTTCAAGTAGCCATAGTTATTGGTGGCGGTAACATTTTTAGAGGTGTTGCTGGTGCGAGTAATGGTATGGATCGTGTGCAAGGCGACCATATGGGTATGCTTGCTACTGTTATTAACGGTTTAGCTTTACAAAGTGCATTAGAAGATGCTGATATCCCAACAAGATTGCAAACTGCAATAAAAATAAACGAAGTTGCAGAACCTTTTATTAGACGCAAGGCTTTACGTCATTTAGAAAAAGGTCGTGTTGTGATTTTTGGTGGTGGTACAGGTAACCCATACTTTACTACGGATTCAGCTGCCGTACTAAGAGCCATAGAAATGGAAGCAGATGTAATTTTAAAAGGAACTCGTGTAGATGGAATTTACGATGCAGATCCTGAAAAAGATACAAGTGCAATCAAATTTGATGAAATATCATTTGATGACGTACTTAGCAAAGGACTAAAGGTCATGGACACAACAGCCTTTACGTTAAGTCAAGAAAACAACTTACCAATTATCGTTTTTGATATGAATAAAAAAGGTAATCTATTAAAAGTCGTTTCTGGTGAAAATATTGGTACAGTAGTAAATTTATAAATTTGGCTTAAATTTTGATAATGCTCAATTAAAATTATAATACTATGAATGAAGAGATTGAATTTATTATAGACTCAGCTAAAGAGGCAATGGATGCCGCAATTAAGCATTTAGAAAAACAGTTGGTTAATATCAGAGCTGGGAAAGCAACACCGTCTATGTTAGGTAGCGTAATGGTGGATTACTATGGTGCACAAACCCCACTTAACCAAGTGGCAAATGTAAATACACCAGACGGTAGAACTATCTCTGTACAACCATGGGAAAAGAGTATGCTTCAAGAAATTGAACGCGGTATTATGGTTGCCAATTTAGGTTTTAATCCAATGAATAATGGCGAAACAATAATCATAAACGTTCCACCATTAACTGAAGAGCGCAGAAAAGAATTGGCTAAGCAAGCAAAATCAGAGGCAGAAGATGCAAAAATTGGTGTTAGGAATGCCAGAAAAGATGCAATGCATGATATCAAAAAAACAGATGCATCTGAAGACCTTCAAGGAAATGCTGAGATTGATATACAAGAATTAACAGATACTTACGTTAAAAAGGTAGATAATATTCTAGATGTCAAAGAAAACGAAATTATGACGGTTTAGAATTCTTGAAAAACATTAAAAACATCCCAACAAAACGGGATGTTTTTTTTAACCACAATACATCTTTATGTACAAGCATTTCTTTGTTGTTATTTTTTTAATTGTTGCAACAAAATGTTTTGCTCAAAAACCAAATGAATTAGAAAAGGATTCAGCCCAAATCAAACAAGATTCCATAAAAAAAATCGAATTTATTAGAAAGCTAGGTAATGGTTATCTCCCTTTTAAATATTTTAATCTAGATTTAAGATACCTAATTAAATATAACCAATATGAAGGATTTAGGACAGGTCTTGGCGGAATAACCAATAATAAATTTTCTAAAAAATATCGTCTGAATGGTTATGCAGTATATGGATTTAAAGACGAACGATACAAATTTAGTATTGGTGGAGGATTTAGAATAATGGAGAATACTAATACTTGGATTAACTTGTCATACACCGATGACCTTCAAGAAACAGGTAGTTCTTCATTTTTAACAGACAAACGCTTTTTTACTTTTTTTGAACCTAGACTTCTTAACATTGACCTATTTCATAGGCATATAACAAAATCCATCTCGGTTGAGCATAAGATATCCAACAACCTGCTGTCTGAAACACAGTTAGCAACTAGCAAAATTAACCCAACTTATAATTATAATTTTGTCTTAGATAATGAAAGCTTCAATACTTTCGATGTTAGTACTGCCAGGATTAGCGTGCAATGGAGCCCATTTAGTATTTACAGATACGAAAAAGATTATATAGTTGAAGAAAAGAATGGGTATCCTAAATTTACAGTACAATATACGCAAGGATTTAAATCCATTTTTGGAAGTGATTTTAATTTTTCAAAATTAGATTTCAGAACTATTTATCATCTTCAACATAAAAATGAGTCATTAACAACTCTTGGTTTGGTAGCAGGTATTGCTGGAGGTGAAACTCCACTAACTCATCTATACCATTCTTACCCAAACAACATTAGAAAAGAAACAATTTTACAGCGTTTTTCGGTCGCAGGATTGAATAGTTTTGAAACCATGTATTTTAATGAGTTCTTCAGTGACAAGTTCAGTACGTTACAATTCAAACATTTCTTAAAACCGTTTAAAATTACTGAATGGTTTAAACCTCAATTAGTATTAATTTCTAGACATGCTGTTGGCACAATGAGTAGTATTGATAGACATCAAGGAATTGAATTTAGTACTTTAGAAAAGTTATACTCGGAATCTGGATTTGAAATTAATAAATTGTTCTTTGGGTTTGGATTGAGCTTTGCTTATCGATATGGTGGTTATCACCTTCCTAATTTTGAAGATAATATTGCCTTTAAGTTTACCTTTAATATTTCCCTTTAACATTTATTATATTCCTGTTAATTAAAGGGGAAATCCTCAGCTTTTTTCTACCTTTGCGGCTCATTTTGAAATGAATTTTGTTGTTAATTTAATTCAATTAAAAAAGAATTTCAAAAATCAACATCTTAAAGAATAAACTCTTTAAGAACTTAAGTGCATGTTTAAACTATTTACTACAGGATTTTGGGAGACTGTTGCAAGATTAATTCTTCGTAACAAAATCTTCATTTTAATAGTCATTGTTCTCGCTACTGTTTTTTTTAGTTTACAGTGGAAACATATGCGCTTTACTTACACTGAAGCGAATTTACTCCCAGATGAACATGAGGTTAATTTAGTATATAATAATTTTTTAGAGATCTTTGGTGAAGAGGGTAACCTTATTGTTCTTGGCGTAAAAGATTCAAGCCTTTTTACAGTAGAACAATTTAATGCATGGAATAAACTTGCAGATTCATTTAAAGAATTTGATGAAGTTGAAACAGTTCTTTCTATAAATGACTTACAAAAACTTGTAAAAAATACTAAAAAAGAACAGTTTGAATTAGAACCTTTTATACAAGATTCTATTAGCAGTATTGACCAACTAAATGATTTGCAGAAAGAGCTTTTTAAGAAGTATCCATTCTATGATAATTTTTTATTCAATGCAGATTCAAAAACTATAAGAACTGCCATATATCTTAAAAAAGATATTGTAAATACTTCGGTTAGAAAGGATTTCATAATTGAATACTTAGAAACCATAGTTGATTCCTTCGAACAAAAAACAGGTTTAGATGTTAGGGTTTCAGGAATGCCGTATATAAGAACTTTAAACTCACAAAATATTGTTGATGAGATTGGGCTTTTTATCAGTGCAGCTTTACTAGTAACCTCCTTGATTTTCTTTCTGTTTTTTAGATCGTTTAGAGCTACTTTTATTTCTTTAATAGTGGTCTGTATTGGAGTAATGTGGACCTTTGGCTTACTTGGCCTATTAAAATACGAGATCACTGTCCTAACAGCATTAATACCTCCTTTAATCATCGTAATAGGCATCCCTAATTGTATTTTTCTAATTAATAAATACCAGCACGAAGTAAAATCTCATGGTAATAAGGTAAAATCGCTTCAGCGCGTCATAACAAAAATTGGTAATGCCACTTTAATGACCAATGTTACAACGGCATCTGGTTTTGCAACATTCATACTTACCCAAAGTAAATTATTGAAAGAGTTTGGTATTGTAGCCTCATTAAGTATTCTAGCAATTTTCATTTTGTGCTTATTAATTATACCAAGTATATATACGTTTTTACCATATCCTAAAGCAAGACATTTGGAGCATTTAAATAAACGCTGGATTGGTGGTTTTGTTGATTGGATGGAGCGTATGGTCAAACACAAAAAAATCACAATTTACGTTACAGGTTTAATGCTAATTATTGTTAGTATGATTGGGATTAACAAAATCACCATTTCCGGAAGTCTTATTGAAGATATGCCTAAGAATAAACAATTCTTTAAAGATATTAGGTTCTTTGAGAACGAGTTTAACGGTATAATGCCACTTGAGATAATGGTTGACACCAAGCGCAAAAAAGGTGTAATGAAATTAGGTACCTTAAAGCGCATTAATGAGGTTGAAGAGTTGATTTTTGAAACTCCAGAGCTATCCAAGCCAATTTCAGTTGTAAGCTTAGTGAAATATAGTAAGCAAGCTTATTATAACGGCAATCCTAAGTACTATCAATTACCTACAAGCCAAGAGAATAGTTTTATATTATCCTATGCGAAAAACTCTAATTCGGAGGTAGATTTATTGAAAAACTTTGTGGATAGTACAGGCCAATATGCACGTGTTACTACTTTCATGAAAGATATCGGCACTGATAAAATGGAGCGCATTCAAGAGAATCTTCAAAATAAAATAGACAAAGTATTTCCAAAGGAGCGCTATGATGTGACACTAACAGGAAAGGCATTAGTTTTTCAAAAGGGAACAAAGTATCTGGTAAGGAACCTTGTTATTTCATTAAGCTTGGCCATATTCTTAATTTCATTATTTATGGCTTATATGTTCCGTTCATTTAGAATGATCATCGTATCCTTAATCCCAAATCTATTACCGTTACTTATAACTGCAGGTTTAATGGGCTTTCTAGGTGTACCGATAAAACCATCTACAATTCTCGTATTTAGTATTGCTTTTGGTATTTCTGTTGATGATACCATACATTTCTTGGCAAAATACAGACAGGAATTGCAAGCTAATCACTGGAAAATAAGAAAATCCGTTTATGGTGCCTTAAGAGAAACTGGTGTAAGCATGTTCTATACATCTATCGTTCTTTTCTTTGGGTTCTCTGTATTTACTATTTCTAGTTTTGGTGGTACTGTGGCCTTAGGTGCATTGGTGTCTGCAACCTTATTATTTGCGATGCTATCAAATCTGTTATTATTACCTTCATTATTATTGTCACTGGAGCGAAATATTGCAAACAAAGAGGTACTAAGGGAACCAGCAATTAATATTATTCCAGAGGAAGATGATGACGAGGATGAAATTGAAAATAAAGAAGAAAATATATCTTAGCATTTAAAAATTTAAATAGAAATGATGACTAAAACTGTAGCAGAATTACTTTCACAAGAGGTGACCTTGCAAGATTTTACCGTAAAAGGATGGGTTAGAACGTTTAGGGCAAATCGATTTATTGCTTTAAACGATGGTTCTACTTTAAATAATATCCAGTGTGTAGTAGATTTCGAAAATTTCGATGAGGCAACATTAAAACGTGTTACAACTGGTGCTGCAATTCATGTATCTGGTGAATTGGTTGAGAGTCAAGGAAAAGGACAAAAAGTTGAAATCCAAGTAAAAAAACTTGAGATTTTAGGTGACTCAGATCCTGAAACATACCCTATTCAACCAAAGAAACACTCGTTTGAGTTTTTAAGAGAAAATGCGCATTTACGTACACGCACAAACACATTTAGTGCTGTAATGCGTTTGCGTTCGTCATTATCATTTGCAATCCATAAATACTTTACTGAAAACGGGTTTTACAATATGCATACTCCAATTGTAACTGGAAGTGATGCAGAAGGCGCAGGAGAAATGTTTAGAGTTAGCACTTTAGATGCTAAGAACCCACCACTTAATGAAAATGGTGAAGTAAATTATTCAGAAGACTTCTTTGGAAAAGAAACTAATCTCACTGTTTCTGGGCAATTAGAAGCAGAAACCTATGCCATGTCTTTGGGTAAAGTTTATACATTTGGCCCAACTTTCAGAGCAGAAAACTCTAATACTTCACGTCATTTGGCTGAGTTTTGGATGATAGAACCAGAAGTTGCTTTTATGGATTTAGCTGGCAATATGGATTTGGCAGAAGACTTCTTAAAATCTGTTTTAAACTATGTTTTAGAACATAATTTAGCAGACTTAACGTTTCTAGAGAAAAGACTTTTAGATGAAGAAAAAACCAAACCTCAAGCCGAAAGAAGCGAAATGAGTTTAATTGAGAAAATGAGGTTTGTTGTAGACAATAACTTTATGCGAGTTAGCTATACCGAAGCAATTGAAATTCTGAAAAACTCTAAGCCTAATAAGAAAAAGAAATTCAAATATATCATTGATAAATGGGGAGCAGATTTGCAGTCTGAGCATGAACGATTCCTAGTAGAAAAACACTTTAAATGTCCAGTAATTTTATTTGATTATCCAGCAAATATTAAGGCCTTTTATATGCGTTTAAATGAAGATGGGAAAACTGTAAGAGCTATGGATATACTTTTCCCAGGTATTGGTGAAATGGTTGGAGGCTCTCAACGTGAAGAAAGATTAGATATTTTAGTTGAAAAAATGAAAGCATTAGATATACCTGAGGAAGAATTATGGTGGTATCTAGATTTACGTAAGTATGGAACTGCTGTACATTCTGGTTTCGGACTCGGCTTTGAAAGATTAGTTATGTTTGCCACTGGTATGAATAATATTAGAGATGTAATACCATACCCAAGAACACCTCAAAACGCAGAATTTTAAAGAAAAGTGAAACCTGTTAAGAATTACTCACCTGACAGGTTTTTTTATTAATTTTAAAATATAAGAGAAATCATTAAATGGCCCTAAAACAGTATTTACAATTTAAACTTTCACAAAAGCTATCACCTCAGCAAATTCAATTGATGAAGCTGATTCAATTGCCTACGCAAGCTTTTGAACAACGCTTAAAACAAGAGCTTGAAGAAAATCCAGCACTTGATACTGGCAAAGAAAGTGACAATTCTGAAGATTCTTTTGATGAATTTGATAATAGTGGCGAAGAATTTAACGACAATGACTCAATTGACACAGATGACATTAATGTAGATGAATATTTAAGTGATGACGAAATTCCAGATTACAGAACACAAGCAAATAATTACAGTGTTGATGATGATGAAAAGAATATACCTTATGCCGCTGGCACGTCATTTACACAACATTTAATTAATCAATTAAATACATTCAGGCTTTCAGATCAACAAGAAGAAATAGCACAATTTTTAGTTGGTAGTATTGATGAAAGTGGCTATATAAGACGATCACTTTCAGACATAACGGATGATTTGGCATTTACTCAAAATATTTATACCAACGAAGAGGAAGTTGAAGAAGTACTGAAGATTGTACAACAGTTGGATCCTGCTGGTGTTGGCGCTAGAGATCTTCAGGAATGTTTAAGCATTCAATTACATAGAAAAGAACAAAATTCAGGTGTTGAGTTAGCTTCAAAAATTATAGATAAAGCATTTGAACAATTCATTAAAAAACATTACAAGAAATTAATGCAAAAATTTAGCATTAATGAGGAGCAATTAAAAGATGCAATTGAGGAAGTTGAGCGATTAAATCCTAAACCAGGAGGTTCATATGCAGGAAACAATAAGATAATTGAGCATATAGTCCCAGACTTTACAATTCAAATAGTTGAAGGTGAATTAGAATTGAAATTAAATGGACGAAATGCACCAGAACTCCACGTATCTAGAGAATACAATAACATGTTAAAAGGTTATAAAGATTCAAAGGAAAAATCAAAAGCACAAAAGGATGCAGTAATGTTCATTAAGCAAAAACTAGATGCTGCCAAGTGGTTTATTGAAGCTGTCAGACAAAGGCAACAAACTCTTTTTGTCACAATGAGTGCTATTATGAATTATCAGAAAGAATATTTCTTAACTGGTGACGAAAGAAAACTTCGCCCAATGATATTGAAAGATATTGCAGATGAAATTGATATGGATGTATCAACCATATCAAGAGTCGCAAATAGTAAGTATGTTGATACTCCATATGGAACTAAATTAATTAAGGAATTTTTCTCTGAGTCCATGACTAACGACCAAGGTGAAGAAGTTTCAACAAGAGAAATCAAAAAGATATTAGAGACTGTAATTGAAGAAGAAAACAAAAAGAAACCACTTACAGACGAAGCACTATCCAAAATATTGAAAGATAAAGGATATCCTATTGCTAGACGTACAGTTGCGAAATACAGAGAGCAATTAGATATTCCTGTAGCAAGACTTAGAAAAAAGATTTAAAAATGAGAGATTCTATTTTAAAAAGCATCTCATTTATTTTCCATCCACTAATAATGCCATTATTGGGTGTTATATTTTACTTTTCTAAAACACCTAGGTTTATACCCGAGCCTGTAATGAAGGCGAAAATATTCTCAGTTATTATACTAACAATTATACTTCCGATTCTCCTTTTTTTCTTACTTAAAACTATTAATAAAGTAGACACCATATACCTTAAGACAACGAAGGAAAGGGTTTTGCCTTTATTAATCAACTCAATAATTATTACGTTAATTCTATTACGCGTTTTGACGCCAAATGAAATAGAGGAATTATTTTACTTCTTTCTAGGAATCTTAATTTCAAATCTACTATGTCTTTTCTTGGCACTATATAGTATTAAGGCAAGTATTCATATGATTGCAGCTACCGGATTCTTTATGTTTGCCGTAGGAATTGGAATCCATTTTAAAATCAACATTAACGGAACAATTGCTTTAATGATGATAATTTTAGGCGCAATTGCAACATCGAGACTTCATTTAAATGCACATACAAATGAAGAGTTAATTGCAGGTGCTTTTACGGGTCTATTACCTCAATTAATATTATTTAATTTCTGGTTATAAAATATAAAATATCAAACCAAGCCTTATAACATTCATATCTATGGTTTCGCTATTCAATTTTGAGTCATCATTGAAAATTGAATTCAGACCATAATAAGCATGGAAATTCCATGTTCCATAACCAGCGCCTAATGTTAACCCATATTGAAATTTATTAAACGAATCAATATTAGAAAGCTGAACGTCACCAGCGCTAGATTTTAGTTTTGTAGAGTTATGTAACATGTAACCAAGCTTAAAACCAGTGTAAATTCGCCAAAAATTATAATCTGAAGCTGTTGAAGTCCTCCATCTTATTTCTAAAGGTACTTCAACAAGGTACGTAGAGAATTTATTCTTAGAAACATTGATTTCGTCTTCATTAAGTATGCTGAAGATTATTACCTTGTTCTCTTCAATTATTGACAAATTTTGATTGTAAGAATTTAAAGAAAAACCAATACCTAAACCTATTGCAAAATCTCTGTCTTTATTAATCGGCATATCTCTTATAAAACCTATATGAAATCCAGTTGAAAAACCACTTTGTGCTAAACCGTCTGGTTTAGAATTAAGCAAATTATACGTTACCGAAGCATAAAATTGATCTTCTCGATAATTCTTGTACAAATCGGTTTTGTCATTGCTTTGAGAAATCCCAATCTGACTAAAAACTAAAATAAATAGCAATAGAAAATACTTCATAAGGTTAAATCTACAAAAACTTTAATTGCCGCATAAAAAAACGTCCTGATTACTCAGGACGTTTCTCTAACTAAGATTAAGAATCTTTATTATTCTGCTTTTGTGTTAGTTATATACATAACTTTCAATGTATTTGCTTTACGCAATTCTTGCTTAATATCTGAGACAAGACCAGCATGTGTGTCTTTATCTACTTTAAGCCCTACTACAATTTTACTTTTAAGTTCTTCATTCATGTCTGCCTGTGCCTGTAATACAGATGCTTGTACATCTTCTACACTGATAAAGGCATCATTAAACTGAATTCTTGGTTCTTCACCAAACTGTTTATATTGACTGTTTGGCTTACCTGCATAGATAAAAGTAGTTCTATCCTTTTTCAATTTTTCTACTTGATCTGCACCTGGTAACCTATTCTCAATCATTAAAGAACTATCTCTCATTACTGTTGCTACCATGAAAAAGAAAAGCAACATAAATACAATATCAGGTAAGGATGCCGTTGAAATTGCTGGCAATTCACTTTTTCCTCCTTTTTTAAACTTTGACATATCCGTTACTTTTAGTTTTTATCTGGTTCTGCTTCAGACAACTTAAGTGGGTAAAGCTTCTTAATGGTTTCTATGCGCTCATTAAGTTCTTCATCCTTCTTAAACTGATTTTTTTCCTTCTCTGCTAACATTGCTGCATACACTTTATCCTCATTTGGATAATATCTTTTGTACAACCTTGTTGCCTCTCTTTCTCTTAAGAAATTATAAGCCGCAACAAGTTCATTCTGAACATCAATGTATTTCTCATAAGAAGTTTCTCTATCATGTTTCATTGAAATAATTGCCTTGTCTGGGTGATCTGATGAACTTGGAGATCTTTTACCCTGACAATAGTCACAACTTGCTCCTTCAGCATTTGTACCACCACCATTATCCAAAAACTCTATTGTTGCTTGTCTAAGATCTTTAAGCTCCATTTGCTCATCCTCAACAAGAAGTTGATTTCTACGGTTAATAAGAACCGTAAATAAGTTCTTCTGCTTTATAATTGGTGGCTCTACTTCAGAGTCATCAATTGGTGGCAAACTTCTTAATAGACCTTTGTCCTTTTCAATTGTTGTTGTTACTAAGAAAAAGATAAGTAATAAGAAGGCAATGTCAGCCATTGATCCTGCGTTTACTTCGGGTGCTGCTCTTTTTGCCATATTCTATTATTTGCTAATTACTTTTTTAACTCCTGAGAAAATCATTGTTAATGCAGCAACAACAATTAATATATAAAATGCTGTAAGGCCTGCACCAACCATTTGCGATTGACTTTCTGTAGCAAAACCATCTTGCAATTTATATTGCATTGGATCACCACCAGACATCACATATGATATAAATAATACTGCGGCAAAAGCTCCAAAACCAATTAAAGTATTTTTAAGACCAGATGTGTTAGTGAATAAATTTTTGATAACAAAAATTATAACAAAAGCCAACACAAGTCCTAGAATTATGTAAGCCACAAATGCCATAGGATCTACTATTGCAGTATCTCCATTCAGTGCCGCTGCTTTTATCTCGTCGTCACCCTTAGATATTATTCTCGCTAAGAAAATAATACCAGCAACGCCAAGTAAGCCAGCTACTATTTTTAATATTTTATGTAAATTCATAATTAAAGTGGTCTTTTATTTTTTGTGTCTTACTAATAAATCCATCAGTGTGATAGATGCATCCTCCATGTCATTAACAATACTATCAATTTTTGCAATGATGTAGTTGTAGAAAATTTGAAGTATAATCGCAACAATAAGACCAAATACTGTTGTTAAAAGTGCTACTTTAATACCACCTGCTACCAATGATGGTTGCATGTCACCTGCAGCTTCAATTTTATCAAAGGCCTGAATCATACCAATTACCGTACCCATGAAACCAAGCATTGGTGCTAATGCTATAAATAAAGAAATCCAAGATACATTCTTTTCTAACTGACCCATCTGAACTCCACCATACGCTACAACAGCTTTTTCAGCAGCGTCGATATCCTCATCAGCTCTATCTAATCCTTGGTAGAAAATAGATGCAACGGGTCCTTTTGTATTTCTACAAACTTCTTTAGCAGCTTCAACACCTCCTGATGCTAAGGCATCTTCTACGTTTTGAGTTAATTTCTTTGTGTTTGTTGTTGAAAGGTTTAAAAAGATAATTCTCTCAATAGCAATTGCTAATCCAAGAATTAAACATAATAGTACAATACCCATAAACCCAGGACCACCTTCAATAAAACGCTTTTTTAATTCTTGATGGAAACTCAAATCTTCACCGGACGCATCTGCATCATCTTGAGTCATTGTTGTTACAGTTGCTGTTGTTGATGCATATGTTGTTGCATTTAAATTAACAGTTCCGATTGCCATTAAACATGTTATGGCGAGGATAGAAAATAATCTTTTCATTGTTCTTAATCTTAATTAAATTAGTTAAAGTGTTAAAGATAAAAAAAATAATGTAATCAAGGCTTAAAACATAAGCAGAGAGGAAGGGATTCGAACCCTCGATACCCTTTTGAGGTATACACACTTTCCAGGCGTGCGCCTTCGACCACTCGGCCACCTCTCTGTAAATTTTAAATCAAAATTACAGAACGCCAAATAACGAAAAAAACTTTAAACACTAAAATTTGAGGCGTTAATTTTAAGTCAGTTCACCTCTCAGTGGTTTCTCAAAATAATATTGGAATTCTTCTGCTTTAATATTATATCCTAAGAGATACATTAATTTGGCAACCGCAGCTTCAGTTGTAATATCCTTTCCTGATATTACACCAATAGATTTTAGTTGTGAGCTTGTTTCGTATTGCCCCATTATTACGCTACCACCTGAACACTGCGTTACATTAATAATGTATAATCCTCTCTTGATAGCATTTTTAAGTTGATTAATAAACCACTTTTCTGTTGTAGCATTACCAGATCCATAGGTTTCAATTATTAATCCTCTTAAATTTTTAGCGCTCAACACAGTTTCAACAAATGGCTCTGATATCCCAGGAAATAATTTTAATACCCCAATATTTGTATCTAACTCTGTTCTAACTATAAGATCATCTTTAAATTCTTTCTTTCTCAAGAACTCATGATTAATCTTTAAATGTACACCTGACTCTGCCAATGTTGGATAATTTGGTGAATCGAAAGCTTCAAAATGTTCGGCGTTTATTTTAGTGGTTCTGTTTCCTCTGTAGAGTTTATATTCAAAATATAAACATACTTCTCTTATTATTGGCATACCTTCATCGTGAAGTGACGCAAGTTGTATAGAGGTGATTAGATTTTCTTTTGCGTCTGTGCGCAAATCGCCAATTGGTAATTGTGACCCACTAAAAATAACTGGCTTTTCTAGATTCTCAAGCATAAAACTTAAAATCGATGCGGAGTAGCTCATGGTATCACTTCCATGCAAAACCACAAAACCGTCAAAACTTGTGTAATTGGTTTCAATTATGTTGGCAATTGCTTCCCAATACAAAGGACTCATATTAGATGAGTCTATGGGATTATCAAATGAAACACTTTCAATATTACAATCTAGCAATCTTAATTCTGGGATTTTTATCAGCAAACTATCAAAATCAAATGCCTTTAAAGTACCAGTGAGAGAATCCTTTACCATACCAATTGTACCTCCAGTGTAAATAAGAAGAATGTTTTGCTTTTTCATAATTATACTCCAAAAACGGTTTTAGAATTCTCAGTAGTTATGGATGCAATATCTTGGGTACTCATTTTATAAAGTTCGGACATTTTTTCTAAAACCTTAATTATATATGAACTTTCATTTCGTTTACCTCTATATGGTTTTGGTGCTAAATAGGGAGCATCCGTTTCTAAAACAATATGTTTTAAATCAATCTGATTTATGAACTGATCTATTTTCCCATTCTTAAAGGTTACTACACCACCTATACCCAATTTCATATTGTAAGAAATGGCTTTATGTGCTTGCTCAATTGTACCAGTAAAACAATGAAAAATACCAAACAAATCATCTGATTTTTCTTGCTCTAAAACATTAAATATTTCATCAAATGACTCACGGCAATGGATTACAATAGGTAGTTTATATTTCTTTGCTAAATTAATTTGATGCCTAAAAGCTTCAATCTGAATATCTAAAGTAGATTTATCCCAGTATAAATCAATTCCAATTTCACCGACAGCATAAAACTTTCGTTTTGATAACATCTCTTCAACATGTGCAAGCTCTTCTTTAAAATTCTCCTTAACATGTGTTGGATGCAATCCCATCATAAGAAATATATGATTTGGAAAATCTTTCTCTAATTGTAGCATAGATTTGGTGTAAGTAGAATCTATAGCCGGAATAAAAAATCGCTCAATATTTTTATTAATTGCACGTTTAATCATTTCAGACCTGTCCTTATCAAATGATTCACTATACAAATGGGTATGCGTGTCTGTTATTATCATGTTGCAAAAGTAATTGTTTAGTATATTATATTTACACAAATTCAAAAAATGGAAACGTTACGCGACTTTCTTTTAGCTAAAGGGTATTTAAAAATTAAATTAAAATTCACCAAAACAAACCATTTTGAAATTAAGGCTTCAATAAATGGTATTAAAGGACGTTTTATTTTAGACACTGGTGCCTCAAGTAGTTGCGTTGGTTTTGAAGCTATAGATCGTTTTAATTTAAAGGTCAAAGATTCTGAAATTAAAGCTGTTGGTGCTGGAGCATCTGATATGGTAACGCAAATTTCTAAATCCAACAACCTAAAAATTGGAAAGTGGGAAAAAAATAGGGTTGCTTTAATCCTGTTTAATTTGTCTCATGTAAACAAAGGACTCATAAATCACAATGCTGAGCCTGTGGATGGTATTATTGGTGCAGATGTTTTAAAAAAAGGGAAAGCAATTATTGATTACGAAAAAAAATATCTTTATTTAAAAATGAAAGAAATTTCTTGAATGAAAGAATCTTAGTATCTTCACATTTCAGGTATTCTAAAATAGAGCAATGAAACCAACCATCATTATTGCTGACGATCATCCTTTGGTATTAAAAGGTCTTAAAGACTTTTTAACCGAAAAGAATTACAACCTATTGGCCACTGCCAAAAATGGAAAAATTGCATTGTCTTTAATAAAAGCACATTCTCCAGATATTGCAATTTTAGATATTAAGATGCCCTTTTTAACAGGTCTAGAAATTGCTGAAAAGTGTAAAGAAGCTAAAATTAAAACTAAAATTGTACTTATTACTCTTGAAAAAGAGGAGAGTATTTATCTTAAGGCAAAGAAGCTTGGTGTTTATGGTTATGTTCTAAAAGAGTTTGCCTTAGAAGAAATTGAAAATTGTATATCCTCAGTTGTTAAAGATAAGCCCTACTTCAGCCCAGAATTAATATCCTATATTGAAATTGACAATACTTCTTCTCTCTTAGATAATTTAACAAATACTGAGTTAAAAATCTTAAAGATTATTGCAAAAAATAAAACTGCAAAGGAAATTGCGGAGGAATTACACTGCTCTCCTAGGACTGTGGAGAAACATAAAAGTCACATTATAAGGAAATTAAACATTGATAGATCGCCTAATAGTCTTCTAATTTGGGCTAAAGAAAACCAAAATCATTTATCTTAAAAATACGTAAGGTTACGTATAGTTTTGTATTAATTTATTTACAATCTTTACAGTGTTATTAATAAAGGGTTAATAACGAGCTATTAATTAGTTCTTAGGGGATTATTTGAGCCTTGAACATTTTGTTCAAGGCTCTTTTTTATGATACAACTAAATATACGTAAGGTTACGTATTGTGTTGTATTACATTATTTTACACCTTTACATTGCTATTAATCGTAAGCCTCAGATTAAATTCTGAAAAGCTCTGGTTTTTACTAATTCAGAGTTTTCTTTAAAACAAATTTTTATCATGAATACTTTTAATGAGAATACTACAAAAAAGGACAAGATCATTATTGCACTATTAATCATATATTCCATCTTTGTGGTATCAGCCAATGTGGCAATTAATTTTTTTAGTTAATTTTAGTTAGTTGTTCTTTTAAGTTAGTAATTACAAGAACAAAAAAAGCGCATACTTTATAGTTGCGCTTTTTTCTTTATAAATAATTTTAAATCTAAACTACATTTCGAGTGCGTTCTTAGGATTATTACCCATTAATAGTTCTATAGGGTTCTCTAAAGCCTCTTTAACAGCTACCAAGAAACCAACCGATTCCTTGCCGTCAATTATCCTATGATCATAAGATAAAGCCACAAACATTATTGGTCTAATTTCAACTTTTCCATTAACCGCAACCGGTCGTTCTACAATATTGTGCATCCCCAAAATACCACTTTGTGGTGGGTTAATAATTGGAGTAGACAACATACTACCAAATACACCTCCATTTGATATAGTAAATGTACCTCCTGTCATCTCATCTACCGTTATTTGACCATCTCTAGCTCTTATTGCCAATCTTTTAACTTCTGACTCAACACCTTTAAAAGTCAACTCTTCAGCATTTCTAATTACCGGCACCATTAATCCTTTTGGTCCTGAAACGGCAATACTTATATCGCAAAAATCATAGGTAATCATTTCCTTGCCATCAATCATTGAATTTACCGCAGGATACATTTTCAATGCTCTAACAACTGCCAAAGTAAAGAAACTCATAAAGCCTAGACTAACGCCATGCTTAGCTTTAAAATCTTCTTTGTATTCTTTTCTAAGTTCAAAAATTGGGGACATGTCAACCTCATTGAAAGTAGTTAACATGGCTGTTGTATTTTTAGCTTCGACCAATCGCTCAGCAACCTTACGTCTTAACATTGACATTTTGCTTCGAGAACTTCCTCTATCACCACCATTAGCAGAACCCATAGAAGGTACGGCCTTAACAGCATCATCTTTAGTAATACGTCCATCTCTTCCAGTTCCTTTTACTGAAGTTGCCTCAATTCCTTTTTCGTCAAGTATCTTTTTGGCTGCAGGACTTGGTGTACCAGTAGCATAAGTTTTAGCCTCAGTAGATTTTAACTCTTCATTTATAGGTATAGACTCTACTTTTTTCTCAACTTTAGTATCGGAAGATTGGCCTTCTGGTTTAGTAGCACTCGTATCGATTAAACAAACAACCTGACCAACTGCTACTGCATCCCCTTCTTCAGCCTTAAGTGAAATTGTACCACTGACCTCTGCTGGAAGTTCTAATGTAGCTTTATCACTATCTACCTCTGCAATGGCTTGATCTTTCTCAACATAATCACCATCTTCTACTAACCACTCTGCTATTTCTACTTCAGTTATTGATTCGCCTGGTGAAGGCACTTTCATTTCTAAAATCATGGACTTGTTTTATTAAAGCTTTAATTTGAGTTGTATTTAATTTTCTTTACTGATTGTTTTTAGATTTATCAAAAACAAAATTTATTACTTCTTGGTGTCTCAGTTTAGAGCGTACAGAACTACCTGCGGCAGGCGCACTGTAGACTCTCCTGCTTGCTACTCTAAATTGTCTTGCCTCATCAAAATGCATCAAAATATGCGAATAAGCACCCATATTTCTAGGTTCTTCTTGTGCCCAAACCATATCATCTGCATTCTTGTATTTTTTTATCACCATTGTCATGGCTTCTACTGGCAAAGGAAATAATTGCTCCACCCGTACTAAAGCAACATCTGTTCTTTTCAGACTATCCCTTTCCTCTAGCAAGTCGTAATAGAATTTACCGGTAACAAATACTACCGACTTTACATCATTTACCTTTACCGAATCATCATCAATCAACATTTGAAAACTACCATTTGTAAATTCTTCGACTGTTGATACAGCTTTTGGATGACGTAATAAACTCTTCGGTGTAAATACGATTAACGGCTTTCTGTAGTTAGCCTTCATCTGTCTTCTCAACAAATGAAACATATTTGCAGGTGTTGTACAATCTGCCACAAACATATTGTCCCTTGCACATAATTGTAGGTAACGTTCCATACGCCCAGAAGAGTGCTCAGCACCTTGGCCTTCATAACCGTGTGGTAGTAACATTACCAAACCGTTTTGAGTTTTCCATTTATCTTCACCTGAGGATATGTATTGGTCAATCATTATTTGAGCACCATTACTAAAATCTCCAAATTGTGCTTCCCAAATGGTTAGTGTATTTGGACTTGCCATGGCATAACCATAATCAAAACCAACAACACCATATTCTGACAACAATGAATTGAAAATATTGAATTGACCCTGATTCTTTGAAACATTTTTTAATAGAATTATTTCTTCTTCACTATCCTCTACTTTAACTACTGCATGTCTATGTGAAAAGGTACCTCGCTCAACATCCTGTCCCGAAATTCTTACGTTAAATCCTTCATTTAAAAGCGAACCATAGGCTAAATGTTCTGCCATGGCCCAATCTAAACGATCTTCATTAAACATAGTTTGACGTGACTCAACTAACCTCTGAATTTTTCTTATAAACTTTTTATCTGACGGAAGGTTAGAAATTACTTTAGTAATGTCACTTAATACAGTTTTTGGAACTGCTGTATCAATAGTTTCTATCATAGTATTTTCCCTAACTCTAGTGAATCCTTTCCATTCTTCCTGCATAAATGCAGTTATCTCCGTTTTATCCTCTTTACGAGAGTCTACTAATTTTTCTTCAAGCTGTTCTTTATACTTGGATTCAATATACTTAACATAACCCTCATCTATAACACCTTCATCTATCAATCGTTGCGCATAGATATCTCTTGGATTTCTGTGTTTAGCAATCGCTTTATATAAAAGTGGTTGTGTAAATTTAGGTTCATCACCTTCGTTATGACCATATTTTCTGTATCCGAGAAGATCAATAAAAACGTCTCTTTTGAATCGCATTCTAAAATGAAGTGCAAAAAGTGCAGCATGTACCACAGCTTCCGCATCGTCTGCATTAACATGTATCACAGGAGATAAGGTAACTTTACCAACGTCTGTACAATAAGTACTTGAACGACCGTCTAGATAATTGGTAGTAAATCCTATTTGATTATTCACAACAATATGGATTGTACCATTGGTTTTATAACCATCTAATTTGGCCATTTGAACTACCTCATAAACCAAGCCTTGTCCAGCAATTGCTGCATCACCATGTACCACTATAGGGAGTACCTGTGAAGCATCCTCAATTTCTTCTTTATCTTGTTTTGCTCGAGCAATTCCTTGCACAACTGCACCAACGGTTTCTAAGTGTGAAGGATTGGGAGCAATACTTATATTTATTTTTTTATTGTTATAGGTTTCTCTATTACTGGTCCAGCCCAAATGATATTTTACATCTCCATCGAATAATTTCTCTTGATAGTCCTTACCGTCAAATTCACTAAAAATATCCTTTGCCGATTTACCAAAAATATTAGTCAATGTACTTAATCGTCCACGATGTGCCATTCCCATTACAAACTCCTTAACACCTTCATCAGCAGCTTTTTCAATAATGGCATCAACTGCTGGAATTAATGATTCGTTCCCTTCTAGTGAAAAACGTTTTTGACCAACATATTTTGTATGAAGAAAAGATTCAAAAGCTACAGCCTGATTCAATTTTTTAAGAATATATTTCTTTTCTTCTGCTGTAAAATTGGCGTGGTTATCGTTAACGTTCAGCTTTTTTTGGATCCATTCAATTTCTTCAGGTTTTCTAATATACATGTACTCTACACCTATTGAGTCACAATAAATACTTTCTAGGTGGTCAATAATTACTTGCAATGTATTTGGCCCTATTCCAATAACTTCACCTGCTGAAAAAACAGTTTGCAAATCCTTTTGCTCAAGACCAAAATTCTCTATTTCCAAGGTCGGTGCATACTTACGTCTAGCTCGCACAGGATTAGTTTTGGTAAATAAATGTCCTCTGCTTCTGTAACCATCAATTAATTTTACAACTTGAAACTCTTTTTGTAATTGTTCGGGAATTTGAGTAGAAACACCTTCTACTATTTCACCCTCCATACCATAATTTTCAGTCCCAAAATCATAACCCTGAAAAAAGGCTCGCCAGCTTGGTTCAATAGAATCAGGATTTTTAAGGTATTGGTCGTATATATCAGCAAAATATGCCGTATGTGCTGCGTTGAGAAAGGAATATTTATCCATTACTTTTTATCAAACGTTGTCGTTTCAAAAAATTTCTCCAAAAATACAACATTTAACAAATATAAATATGGTTTTACTATATTTATCACACTGAGAAAATCATAAAATTATGAAGCTATTTTTTTTAACTACATATAATTCTAAATCTTTAATTTCTTGTCTATTTGTCACTTGTTTTTTCTACAGTTCATCCATTGCCCAAAACACTTTAGATAGTAAAAGTAGTTTTTGGGAAAATGTTCAGTTTGGAGGCGGAATTGGAATTAATTTTGGCGATGGCTATTTTAGTGGTGCGTTAGCTCCTAATGCCTTGTATAGATTAAGCCCATTTGTGTCTACAGGTATTGGTCTAAATTTTCAATATAGTTCTCAAAAGGATTTATTCAAATCCACTGTAGTTGGTGGCAGTGTTATTGGTCTATTTTCACCTGCCAGAACTGTACAGATTTCTACAGAATTTGAACAGTTGTATGTTAAAAGAGATTTTGATCAAAATTTTGTTGGTAATGCAGATGACAGTTATTGGTATCCTGCATTATTCTTAGGTGTTGGATACACAAGTGGAAGAATGACTTTTGGTATTAGATATGATGTCTTATACGATGATGACAAAAGCATACAGCCTGAAGCTTGGATGCCCTTTGTTAGATTTTGGTTTTAACTTTTGAATTTATTCAAAATATTGTTTATTTATTTTCATTGAAATAAATTAAACATATTTTACTTTTAAAATATTTATATTCACTTTTTTAAATTCAACCGAATATGAAATATCTGCCAAAAATTTTAGTTCTAGCTATAATTATAGCACTTATTAGCTGTGGTGAAAACAAAAAAACTGAAGGTGTTAGTTATGGTAAACCTGTTGCCGAGAAAGTACCAGCGTCAGAACGTGTGGATTTAAAAAACAAAGGTGTTGGGTCCGTAAGATCTGTAGATTTGCCATTAGTTGTTGATGAAGAATTAGCCAAATCAGGTGAAGAAATTTATGGGAAATTATGTGTAGCCTGTCATATGGTTGATAAAAAATTCATTGGACCAGCTCCAAATGGAATATTAGAGCGCAGATCACCAGAATGGGTAATGAATATGATATTAAACCCTGAAAAAATGGTTAAAGAAGATCCATTGGCTAAAGACCTTTTAGAAGAATACAACGGTTCTCCAATGGTAAGCCAAAACGTAACTAGGGACGAAGCTAGAGCAATTCTAGAATATTTTAGAACTCTCTAACTTTTAGCTCTATACCATACTTTCTGCCATTCTCTTTGAAGAATTAAAAACGTAACATTTTCAGATAGATTTATGACATCTTCAGTATCTAGTTGACGTATTTTATTCTCAGAAACGTCTACTTGATATAGCAGATTTAAATAATCAGAAAACTTATTTTGTATGAGATGATAAACCGTTTCTTGCAATACCAACTTCAAACTCGTTGATAAAGTATCTATATCAAACTCTAAATCTATATCGGCCAAGTGTAAGTCCTTATTAAGCTGAACAATTAGTTTCTTATAAAGTTTTAATGATTCGGCCTCTTCAATTAAATCATTAAATTTTTTAGGCAGACTCATCAAACACGTCTATTCATTAGTTGTTCACCAAACAATTGCAACACTTGTTTTTTGTCTTCAGAAATATTTAAAGTTGCAAGTACTTTGAATGCCTTATCCGTAAATTCTATAACCGCTTCTTGGGTAGCACTAGAAGCGCCTGAATCAGTGAATAAATCTTTAATGGATTTTACTTTTAAGTCATCTGATATCTCATCATTATTAATAGTTTTTATTAATAAGTTTTGTTGTAATTCAGAACCTAATTCTAGTGTTTTTAGATATAAATACGTTTTCTTGTTTTCAAGAATATCACCACCAACCTGCTTCCCAAATGTTTCCGGATTTCCAAAAGCATCTAAATAATCATCTTGTAATTGAAAAGCTATACCCAAGAATCTCCCAAAATCATAAATCCCCTCTTGATCTGTTTGTGATGCTCCCGCGACAATAGCTCCCATTTTCATCGCAGCACCAACTAAAACCGCTGTTTTATACTCAATCATTTTTAAGTACTCAGGAATAGTTACATCGTTTCTCATTTCAAAATCGATGTCATACTGTTGCCCTTCACAAACCTCAAGAGCTGTTTTGCTGAATAACTTTGCTAGAGATTGAAACTTTTCTGAATCATAATTTTCAAATAGTTGATATGCAAGAATCAACATTGCGTCACCAGATAATATCCCAGTATTTAAGTCCCATTTTTCATGAACCGTTTGCTTTCCTCTTCTCAAAGGCGCATCGTCCATAATATCATCATGTATTAATGAAAAATTATGGAATACCTCAACAGATAATGCGGCATCTAATGCCAAATTAGCTTCAGAACCAAATACTTCTGCTGTCATTAGAGTTAGGACTGGCCTAAGACGTTTTCCTCCTAGTTTAAGAATATAGTTTATTGGCTCATATAGGTTGTTCGGCTCTTTGTCAACAGCATATTTATTCAAATTATCAATGAATAATTTCTGGTAAGTTTCAATTTTTTGCATAACACAAAAATAAAACTTTCATCATGTTTTAAGCTAATGTTAACGATGTTAAATTATTATTAAAACTTTGGAAACTTTTTTTGTTTTTAAAGTTTCCTGACCTAAATTTGCCAATTCAATTATGAGAGAAAAAATTATACATAAGGCTTCAGAATTATTTTTGACCCTGGGTTTTAAAAGTGTAACAATGGACGATATAGCCAATGCTTTGGGTATATCCAAAAAAACAATTTATGTGCATTTTAACAATAAAACCAAACTGGTAGAGGCAGTAACATTTACATTATTTGAAAATATTTGCGACGGGATAGATTGTATTTGTTCAGATGCAAACAACCCAATTGAAGAGCTGTACGATATAAAAATGTTTGTGATGCAACATTTAAAAAATGAACAAGCATCACCAATATTTCAATTAAAGAAATATTACCCAAATATTCATGATGCCTTAAAAACAAGACAATTTGAAAAAATGCACCAATCTGTTTCCGAAAGTCTTACAAAAGGAATTGAAACAAAATTGTTTAGGTCGAATATTGATATTGACTTTATTGCAAGGCTCTACTTTAACGGTATGACAGGTATTAAGGATGAAGCTATATTTCCTCGACACAAATTCTCGATGGAATATTTAATTGAAAACTTCTTGGAGTACCATCTAAGAGCAATTGTTACAGAAAAAGGATTTACAATTTTAAATACGTTTATTACTAAAAATCAATCATAAAATTAGAATGAAACATTTATCAATATTAATATTTCTATTGCTGTTTAGTTTAGGTTTTAGTCAGGCATATCCTGAAAGACTAAGCTTGCAAGAAGCTATTGATTATGCTTTAGAAAACAATAGAATTGCAAAAAATGCTGCCAGAGATATTGAAGTTGCCAAAAAACAGAAATGGGAAACCATTGCTACAGGATTACCTCAACTCGATGCAAGTATTAATTATCAAAACTTCTTAAAACAACAGGTCTCAGTAATACCTGCTGAATTCTTTGGTGGCAATCCAGGAGAATTTGCAGAAGTAATCTTTGGCACAAAACAAAATGCTACAGCAACTGCCACATTAAATCAACTAATATTTGACGGGTCTTATATTGTAGGGTTGCAGTCTACAAAGGTTTTTTTAGAAATTTCCAAAAATGCAAAAGACAAAACAGATTTAGAAGTTAGGGAAGCTGTCATTAATGCCTATGGAAATGTTCTTGTTTCCATAGAAGGTGTTAAAATTATAGAAAAAAACATCTCTGTTATTCAAGATAATTTAGATGAGACTACTAAGATTTATGAAAATGGCCTTGAAGAATTAGAAAGCGTTGAACAACTTCAAATTACACTTTCTAACCTTCAAAGTGATTATGACAATCTAAAGCGATTAGAAGTAATTGCATTTCAAATGCTAAATATTACTTTAGGTATAGAATATAGTGCTCCCTTAGAACTTACGGATACCTTAGAATCATTGGCTTTCCAAAATTTAGCTAATGAAACAATTAATGCAGAAAGTGATGTCACTGTTACACTTGACTATCAAATTGCAGACAATGATAAAAGATCTAAAGAGCTACTTGTAAAGCTTGAACAAAGTAAAGCATTGCCAAGGTTAAGTGGTTTTATAAATGGAGGGTACAATACATTTGCAGATGACTTTGTTTTTCTTGACAACAATACTGAGTGGTTCGGATTTTCATTATTAGGTTTAAATCTAGATATTCCCATTTTTAGTTCAGGAATGCGAGGTGCCGCTACACAAAGGGCAAAAATTAATTTAGAAAAAGCCAAAGATGACCTTACGGAGGTTGAACAACTCCTTAAACTTCAAATAGCAACTGTAAAAAGCAAATATCAGTTTGCAACAGAAGACTATTTTAATAAAAAGAGAAACTTAGATTTAGCTGAGCGTATCGCTCAAAAAAATGAGACCAAGTTCTTTGAGGGCATTGGATCAAGTTTTGAATTAAGACAGGCACAAACTCAACTTTATAGTGCGCAACAACAGTTGCTTCAAACTATGCTAGATGTAATAAATGCTAAAGCAGAATTAGAAACGATAACAAACACACCGAGTAAATACTAAAAATTCATCATGAAAAAAATACTAAACATTATAATAATCAGCTCAATAGTCTTGGCCTGTTCTAACGAAGACAAAGAACAGAGTATTGAAGATATAGTGGCAACAAAAGACATTAAAACCATTCAAACAAAGAAGGATGAATTGGTAAATGAGCAACTAATTATTGCTCAAAAAATAAAGCAGTTAGATGAGCAAATTAAGGAATTAAGCCCAGATAGAAACATCCCATTAATCACTACGATTACAACAAAAGCTGAAGAATTTAAGCACTATTTAGAACTTCAAGGTAGTGTAGAAACAAAGAAAAATGTTGTGATTACCCCAGAAATGCCAGGAATATTAACAAAGGTTTATGTAAAAGAAGGTGATAGAGTTGTTAAAGGGCAATTATTAGCTCAAATTGATGATGGTGGCTTAAGTCAACAAATAGCTTCCCTTCAAATTCAAGCAGATTTGGCTAAAACCACATTTGACAGACAAAGTAGATTATGGGATCAGAAAATTGGAAGTGAAATACAATATCTACAAGCAAAATCTACATTCGAAAGTGCTGTTGAATCTGTTAATCAATTAAAACAACAATTAGCAAAATCTAATATAAGAGCACCTTTTACTGGAGTTGTAGACGATGTTATTACAGAACAGGGCAATGTAGTGGCAGCAGGTCAGACACAATTGATTAGAATTGTTAATCTTGATGACATGTACATCCAAACTGATGTCCCAGAAAGTTATATCACCAGTATCGTTGATGGTAAAGAAGTTGAAGTTATGTTTCCTGTTTTAGGTAAAACTTTAAAATCTTCGATAAGACAAACAGGTAATTTTATCAATCCTGCAAACAGGACTTTTAAGGTAGAAATAGCCGTACCTAATAAAAACAGAACTATTAAACCGAACCTTACTGCAAGATTGAAAATTAATGATTACACTAGTGATAAGGCTATTTTAATTCCTCAAAGTATCATATCTGAAAATGCTTCTGCCGAACAATATGTATATGTATTAAAAGAAAAGGTAGAGGGTAAAGCTGTAGCCAATCAAGTAGTGATTACAACGGGTAAAACTCAAGGCGATAAAATTGAAGTATTATCAGGGCTTAACGAAAATGACGAACTCATTGTAGAAGGAGCAAGAAGTGTAAAAAACCTACAAACTGTTAAGATTAAAAATTAACATCAATGGCCAACAAAAAGAAAATAAAAAAAGTTGTTGATAAGGAATTTGGCTTATCATCTTGGGCTATTAGTAATAAGACCACAATGTATGTGGCTATTATACTAATCTTAGTTCTAGGATCTTCGGCATATTTTTCAATGCCAAGAGAAAGTTTCCCAGAAATTAGAGAGACTAAAATTTATATAAGTTCACTTTTTCCAGGAAATACAGCAGAGGATATAGAAAAACTAATAACTGATCCGTTAGAAGACAAACTAAAGAATGTAAGCAATGTTGTAGAAATCACTTCTACTTCCCAAGAAGATTACTCAATGGTAATTGTAGAATTTGATGAAGATCTAAGTGTTGAGGAAGCCAAGCAAAAGGTTAAGGATGAAATCGATAGTGAAACATCTGGTGAAGATTGGCCCACTTTTAATGGCGCTAAAGTAGAACCTAATGTCTTTGAATTGAGTATGTCTGAAGAAATGCCAATTCTAAACATAAATATTTCAGGAGACTATCCCGTAGAACGATTAAAAGAGTTTGGAGAATATTTAGAAGATGAGATTGAGGACTTGCCAGAAATTAAGCAAGTTGATATAAGAGGCGCACAGGAAAAAGAAGTTGAAGTTGCTGTAGATGTGTATAAAATGATGGCATCTAAGGTAAGTTTCAATGATGTTACTGGTGCTATAAGTAATGGAAATATGACTATGTCTGCAGGTAATTTTATTACAAGCGGACAGCGCAGAACCATTAGAATTATTGGTGAAATTGACTCTCCTAAAGAACTTGAAAATTTTGTGGTTAAGTCTGAAAACAACAACCCAATATATCTTAAAGACATAGCTACTATTACATTTAGACCAAAGGATAAAACAACTTACGCAAGAGAGTTTAATCCTATTTCGAACAAGGGTGAAGCAGTTGTAATGCTAGATGTAAAAAAGCGTTCAGGTCAGAATATGGTCGCAGCCGCTGAGAAGATTGAAGACATTGTAAGAAAGGCTAAGGCAGAGGTTTTTCCGTTAGATCTTAGAATTACAACTACAAATGATCAATCTTCAAAAACAATAGGACAAGTTGACGACTTGGTGAACAATATCATCTTTGGTATTATCCTAGTAGTTACAGTTTTGATGTTCTTCTTAGGGTTCAAGAATGCTTTGTTCGTTGGTTTTGCAATTCCAATGTCAATGTTTATGTCTCTAACAATACTAAGTGCATTGGGGTTTACCATGAACACAATGATTTTATTTGGGCTCATTATGGGTCTTGGTATGTTGGTGGATAATGGTATTGTTTTAGTAGAAAATGTATACCGTCTAATGGACGAAGAAGGCCTGTCTCGACTTGAGGCGGCAAAAAAGGGCATTAGCGAAATAGCATTCCCTATAATAATATCAACAGCAACAACTGTGGCCGCATTTATTCCATTAGGTCTATGGCCAGGTTTAATGGGTCAATTCATGGTATATTTCCCTAAAACACTAGGTGTTGTACTAGGGTCTTCCTTGGTAGTAGCTATTTTCTTTAATGCTGTTTTAGTTTCTCAGTTTATGACTACTCAAGATAAGGAAATGCCTCTAAAACAAATTGTGAAAATTTCTGCAATTCTTATAGGTATCGGTGCGCTGATAGTAATATTTGGTGGTACATATAGAGGTTTAGGAACCTTAATGATTGTTACTGCAATTCTACTTTGGATTTACAGATTATTTTTAAGAAGTGCGGCCAATGCATTTCAGACTAAAGTTTTAACACGACTAGAAAATGCTTATGAAAATGTTTTAACTGGTTCCCTAAAAGGATGGAAACCTCAAATGATAGCGATAGGAAGTGTTTTATTATTCTTTATTGCATTTATAAGTTTTGGAATTTCTGTTGGGATGCAAAGAACAAAAATTGAATTTTTCCCTGACAATAAACCGAATCAAATTGTTGTCTATATAGAATATCCTGAAGGTACTGATATTGAAAAAACGAATAAGATTACTAGTGAAATAGAATCTAAGGTATATGGTATCTTAAATGATTCTGAATTTATTGAAGATGGTAGTAATTTCATGGTAGAAAGCGCCGTTACTCAAGTTGGTGAAGGTGCAGGAAATCCAATGACAGATGGTGGTTCTTCTGCTGAAATGCCTCACAAAGGAAAGATTACTGCCTCAATGAGAGAATACAAATTCCGAAAAGGTAAGGATAGTGAGGCCCTTCGTCAGAAAGTACAAGAATCACTTACTGGAATTTATCCAGGTGTTTTAATTTCAGTTGAAAAAGATGCTAATGGACCTCCTATTGGGCCTCCAATAAATATTGAAATTGAAGGTGATGACTATGATGAACTAATTGCTATCGCTGAACGAATGCGAAATTTCATTAACTCAAAAAGTATCAACGCTATCGATGAACTTAAAATTGATGTTAATAAAGATAAACCGGCAATGCAAGTTGTTGTTGATAGAGAAAAAGCAGGTGAACTTGGTGTGAGCTCCGGTCAAGTTGGTCAGCTGTTACGTAATTCTCTGTTTGGTGCAAAAGCTGGTATTTATAAAGAGGATGGGGAAGATTATAATATCTATGTTCGTTTTAATGAAGATTTAAGGTATAACAAAAGTGCACTTTTTAATCAGAAAATAATTTTTAGAGACATGGCCTCAGGTCAGGTTAAAGAAATTCCAGTTTCGTCAGTTGCTAATCAAAATAACAATTCGGGATTTAGTGCAATAAAACATAGGGATACTAAACGTGTAGTAACGGTATACTCAGCCCTAGCGCCCGGGTATGTAGATGCTGGCGCTGTGGTAAATCAAATTCAAAATGAAATGAAAAATTTTGAAGAATTACCAACGAATATAAAAATTGATTTTACCGGACAAATTGAAGAACAAAATAAAGAGCAAACATTCTTAATGAGTGCATTTTTCGCTGGTCTTTTCTTAATTTTTCTAATTCTAATTTTCCAGTTCAACTCCATATCTAAACCTACCATCATAATGATTGCTATTTCCTTGAGTTTAATTGGTGTATTTGGTGGAATAGTTATTACAGGTGCATCCTTCGTCATTTTAATGACCATGATGGGTATTATTTCACTAGCTGGTATTGTGGTAAATAATGGTGTTGTACTTCTAGATTATGCTCAATTACTTATAGATCGAAAAAAGAATGAATTGGATTTAGATATCTCAGAACATCTACCTAATGATGAATTATTAAAGCAAATCATTAAAGCTGGTAAAGCTAGGTTGAGACCCGTAATTCTAACTGCAATAACAACAATTTTAGGGCTTATCCCACTTGCCATAGGGCTTAATATTAACTTTTTCACTTTAATGGGTGAGTTAGATGCCAATATATACTTTGGTGGTGATAATGTTATATTTTGGGGACCACTAGCGTGGACTGTAATATATGGCCTATTCATAGCGACATTCTTAACATTAATCGTAGTGCCAGTTTTATTCTATCTATCCATGAGATTTAAAATGTGGCTTAGAAGTAAATTTGGAAGCTCAACTTTAGAATTAGAAACAAATACTGAACAAACTCCCCAACTGGAGTAAATAAGTACATTGATTAAAAGCCAAAAGCCTCTACAATTGTCGAGGCTTTTATTTATTTATCTTCTGAAGTTGATTAAATTTGCAGGACTAAATTTTCATTATGTATAGAACGCATTCATGTGGCGAGTTAAGAGCTACACATAGCAATACAGAAGTTACTCTAGCTGGTTGGGTACAAGGTGTAAGAGACAAAGGGTTTATGATTTATATTGATCTAAGAGATCGATATGGTATTACACAGCTTTATTTTGATGAAGAACGTACTTCAAAGAATATAATGGAAAAGGCTCATAAACTGGGTCGTGAATTTGTTGTTCAAGCAAAAGGTACTGTCATAGAACGTGCTTCAAAAAACCCAAATATTCCTACTGGAGATATTGAAGTTTTAGTCTCAGAATTAAATATTCTCAACACGTCATTAGTACCTCCATTCACAATTGAGGACAACACTGATGGTGGAGATGATTTACGCATGAAATACCGATATCTAGATATTCGTCGTAATCCTGTTAAAGAGAGTTTAATCTTTAGACATGAGGTGGCACAGGCTGTCAGGAATTATCTGTCTGGTGATGGATTTATTGAGGTTGAAACACCCTATTTAATAAAATCTACACCAGAAGGTGCTAGAGATTTTATTGTACCATCTCGCATGAATGAAGGTCAATTTTATGCATTACCACAATCACCACAAACCTTTAAGCAATTGCTTATGGTTGGAGGTATGGATAAATATTTTCAGATTGTAAAGTGTTTTAGAGATGAAGATTTACGGGCTGATAGACAACCAGAGTTTACACAGATAGACTGTGAAATGGCATTTGTAGAACAAGAAGATATTCTAAATACTTTTGAAGGGTTAACACGTTATCTCATAAAAGAAATCAATGGAGTTGAGGTCGAGAAATTCCCAAGAATGCTTTATGATGATGCGATGAGTCTTTATGGAAATGACAAACCAGACATTAGATTCGGGATGGAGTTTGGTGAACTAAATGAAGTAGCACAGCATAAAGATTTCAATGTTTTCAATTCAGCAGAATTGGTAGTAGGTATCGCAGTACCAGGCGGAAATAGTTATACAAGAAAAGAAATTGATAAACTTATAGATTGGGTAAAACGTCCACAAGTTGGTGCTTTAGGCATGGTATATTGTCGTTGTAATGAAGATGGCACATATAAATCTTCTGTTGACAAATTCTATGACCAAGATGATTTAGCAAAATGGGCAGAAGAAACTGGTGCTAAGAAAGGTGATTTAATTTGTGTGTTATCTGGTGAAACCAATAAAGTTAGAGCACAACTAAGTGCACTAAGAATGGAATTAGCTGAACGATTAGGATTACGTAAGGCAGATGAATTTGCACCACTTTGGGTTATGGATTTCCCACTTTTAGAATGGGATGAAGAGACAGAACGTTACCATGCAATGCACCATCCATTTACATCACCAAAACCAGGTCAATTAGAATTGTTAGATACTAAACCGGGTGAAGTAAAAGCAAATGCGTATGACTTGGTACTTAATGGAAATGAAATTGGAGGAGGTTCTATTAGAATTCATGATAAACCTACCCAAGCTATAATGCTTAAGCATCTTGGATTCTCTGATGAAGAGGCTAGAGCTCAATTTGGTTTCCTAATGGACGCTTTTGAGTATGGTGCACCGCCACATGGTGGTATTGCTTTTGGTTTAGATAGGCTAGTTGCAATTTTAGGCGGACAAGAAACCATCCGAGATTTCATTGCATTCCCAAAAAATAATTCAGGGAGAGACGTAATGATAGATGCTCCTGCACCAATTGATGAAGATCAACTAGTAGAACTTAATTTAAAACTTAATTTAAAATCATAACTAAAAATCCTGCTAAGTGCAGGGTTTTTTATTAGATTAAATAATGCCATTAAAGTCAACAATATTTAAACGGGTTCACATTTGGAGATACAAACATATTACCGAAAAGAACTTCATTTTCTTATTGAGTTTAGTTATCGGCTTACTCGCTGGCATCATCTCTGTTTTTATTAAGAATATAACTTTTGCAATAGAAGTAATTTTTCAAAAGGGAATTTTTCTCTCTGAAAATAGTATTTACTTTATTTTACCAATTATAGGATTATTGTTGGTTTATCTATTTGTAAAGTATGTTTCGAAAAAACCAAGTGAACATGCAATTCCATCTATTCTATTTTCATTGTCAAAAAGGGACGGAATTATTGATAAAAGGAATATCTATTTACCATTAGTAACTGCTCCACTTACTGTTGGTTTCGGAGGTTCAGTAGGTTTACTTGGTCCGGCAATAGCATCTGCATCAGCAATGAGTTCTAATCTGAGCCGTTTGCTCCACATTGATAGAAAAACAAGAAGCTTACTTATAGGATGTGCCTCAGCTGGAGCAATTGCATCAATTTTTAAATCACCGATTGCAGCCATCATTTTTGCAATAGAAATATTTAGTCTAGACTTAACATTTGCTTCCTTATTACCATTGTTAATTGCATCTGTTTCATCGGTAATAACATCTTATTTTTTTCTCGGAGATAGTGTTCTTTTTGACTTTAATGTCACTGAAAAATTTGTAATTAAAGACACCTTATTCTATATTATATTGGGTATAGGGACGGGTATTGCCTCTATATATTTTTCAAAAATGTACTTTGGGATTTCGTCTTTATTCAACAGACTTAAATCGGCAAAACGAAAACTTATAATTGGTGGATTAGCAATTGGCGTAATGCTATATTTTATTCCTCCTTTATATGGTGAAGGTTTTGGATTTATAAATGATTTATTATTAGGTAACGATATTAAAGCATTGGGTAGTAATCCATTTAATGATAATATGGATAACATTTGGATTGTAATTGGATTACTCTTCGGAATCACAATATTCAAGGCTATTGCAATGACAACTACTTTTGCTGCAGGTGGAACAGGTGGAATTATAATCCCTACACTAGTAATGGGAAGTGCATTAGGAAATGTTGTAGCGAAAGTGATAAACAATTGTGGACTAGGTTTTTCAGTTTCTGAAGCCAACTTTACCCTAATTGGAATGGCCGGACTAATTGCTGGTGTTCTTCATGCGCCTCTTACAGCTATATTTTTAATTGCTGAGATTACAGGTGGATATGAATTGTTTATACCACTTATGATTACTGCTTCGATGTCTTTTACCATAAACAAGAATGGTCTCGATCATACTATTTATACTAAGGAACTAATCGAAAAAGGCGCTCTACTTACCCAAGATAAGGATAAAAGCGTACTAAC
>Ga0213865_10000025_pt1 | contig 82799 bp, 83 predicted proteins | sample PICome_6_FD_160100 | JGI IMG/M metagenome (GOLD analysis project Ga0213865, IMG submission 160100) | Coastal seawater microbial communities near Pivers Island, North Carolina, United States - PICO282 | ecosystem: Environmental > Aquatic > Marine > Coastal | place: USA: North Carolina...
TTCTCACTGGTTCATAATAAATTGGTGCGAAAGGAGAGACTCGAACTCTCACGCCTTGCGGCACTGGTACCTAAAACCAGCGTGTCTACCAATTCCACCACTCTCGCAAAATGGCTGGCGAGGCAGGGCTCGAACCTGCGACAACGTGATTAACAGTCACGCGTTCTACCAACTGAACTACTCGCCAAAAATCTTTACATAAAATTAATGTAACGTATATATAATATAGCAGTAACAAAACTGTCATACCACTTACTGCCGTGAGGCAACAAAAGTCGTCGTGATGACGACAGGAGAAAGCAAATGAAATACACTATTGCGTTGATGATGTGTCTATTCACACCAACAGCACTTGCAAACTCAGTCACAGTCTGTAAAGACGACAAGATACTTATATCGTCAAACAGTGTGCAAATTATATCACAGTCACATGACTCTGTCAAGATTTATACCGACTGTAATTTAGAACTTTCACCCAGCTCAGAAGTTGTGGTGAAGAGCAATGGACGACGAATCAACGAAGATTCACGCATCCATATCGAAGTGGACAACAAGACGAACGTCTGTTCAGTCGTCCAAATCGTTTAAGTTCACGACCCCTTCGTGGAGCCACTTCTCTTCTAAAGGGGTCAACTTTTCATTCTCGTACTGACGCGCCTCTAGTTCATCTGGATGATTCCAGTATCCCTTGAAAAGACTCAAGAAAACGTATCGAAGATAAAACCCAATAACACCTCTCTGTTTTATCTGATAACAGTGTTGCAGCTCATGTCGATACAACTTGACAAGCGACCTTCGCGTCATCATCTCAGACTGTGCGATCGAACCTGTTGCGTATTTCTTTGGTCGCATTATTATGTATGGCCACAGTACGACACCACGGTAACGAGACTTCCACGGAAAAATTGATTCATTCTCTTCCTTGTAGATTATCTTGAACTTCATTTATCCCCCACCTTTCTAAGGTTGCTTTGTGTATGGCCTTGTGTGAATAATACATCGTAATACCACCAAAGACCATAGGACACAAGAATACCGCAAGTAAACCAAACTCACCCACGTGCCACGAAATCCTCGTGACGGAAACCGCGCTTGTATAATTCGTTGCGCATCTTATTTTGATATTTAGGTTCGCGACATGCGTCAAACTCTGCCCAGAGTTGAGTATTGTCTAGTTGATGCATGTAAAAATGTTTTGTTGGAGTCTTCGCTTTGCGACTCTTAGAGACATTACTCCTTTTATATTTGACTGGCATTATTTTACCCTTTTAAAACGATTATAACCACTCATCACATCTGCAGCATCATCCACAGCTGATGGAGTGCGTCCAATATCACCAGAAACCTCAACGTATTCTGGCGTCGGTTCCTCTTCTTCTTTCTGTCCACACCAGTTGCATTCATACCCTTTTGCGACATAGTGTAGTCCGTTGAACATACACGAGTGACTCCACATCACCTGTCTCATGTTCTCCCAAAAACATTCATTGAATGTTCTGTCCCATACCTCGTTACCTGTTTTTGAAATAGGTGACTCAGCTATCTCCATTAGAATTGGTCCTCTTCTGTTGACCCCGCCATCGCGGCGGTTGATGTAGACCCAAGAGTAGTCGTGATCGCATCGAAGTAACCGACCCCAACTTCTCGTTGGTGTTTCGCGCACGTGTATCCGCGAGACTCCGCTTCAAACTCCGCCTCTTGTAGTAATGAGTACGCATACATCCCCTCATCTTTATATCTATTTGCAAAATCAAAGATTGAATAATTCGTCTGGTGGAATCCCGCCAGAGTGATAAACTGGAACTTGAATCCCATCTTACCCAACTCTCGTTGAAAGTCTTTCAACTCTTGGTCGCCTGGGATTGATTTGCGCCAGTTGAATGATGGTGAACAGTTGTACGCGAGCATCGCGTCTGGAACTGCACCTTTGACTGCGTCAGCAAAACGTTTCGCATCCTTCAAGTCTGGTGTCGATGTCTCGCACCAAACGAGGTCTGCGTATTCTGCGTATGCCTGACCACGCACACAACCGAACTCCAACCCACGACCTTCTTGTAGTTGGTAGAACCCTTCTTGTGTGCGACATTGAATGGAACCCGCAGAACCCTGCGCGACTCTCTTGATGAATGGTTTGTCGATGTCTGAAATGTTGCTGGAGATTAGTTTCGCAGACTCAGCATCGGTACGAGCAATAACGACTGTATCAGTGCCAGCAACGTCACTAGCAAGGCGAGCGGCGTTAAGATTGCGTATAGCCTGACCAGTAGGAATAAGAACCTTTCCTCCAAGGTGTCCGCACTTCTTCTCGGCAGCCACTTGGTCTTCGAAGTGAACAGCGGCAGCACCTGCTTCGATAAGATTTCTTGCAAGTTCATACGCATTTAGAACACCCCCGAATCCTGCCTCAGCATCGGCAATAATAGGTGCAAATTCAAATCCTTTTCCAGACTCAAGATATTCGATTTGGTCTTGTCGTCTAAATGCATTATTGATACTGCGGACAACGTTAGGGACGCTATCAACAGCGTACAAAGACTGATCTGGGTAAACCTCATTGTGAGAGTTTGCAGACGCGGCGACCTGCCACCCTGAGAGATAGATGGCCTTGAGTCCGGCCTTGACATGTTGGACCGCCTGTTGTCCATTGTAAGCTCCAAAAGTATTAATGTATTCGTTTTCTTCAAACAACTGACGAAGTTTCTTCGAACCCATCTTTGCGAGGGTATGGTCGATAGAAACGGTTCCTTGAAGGCGTCGAACGGCTTCGGGTGAGTAATCACGTTTTTTCATAACTAAGTTCCATTTATGTTGCGCGTATTATACGCTATACATCATGTAAGTGTCAACAACTAATTTACATCTTCTACTATTATGGTGACCTCCCCCAAGTCACCCTGCACGTATATCACGTAGTCGTACGCGTCCACATGCACACTGGTATATAGTCGGTCTTTACATAACTCATTTGCCGCTCGGTCGATTGCACGCTGTGCGGAACGGTAGACTGCAATGATACCGCCTATCTTATCGAATAGTATATATACCTTACTATCGTCATACGTTTCATCTCCATAAAATCCTTTTGGAAATGCGTCCCCTATACTCATCGATTATCCTTCGTTTTCAAGGTCCCATTCGCTCATAAAACCCCCTTTATAATAATCCTTTATTATATCACAAACTGAAGTAATGTACAACAGTAAAGAATTGCTCACGCCTCCTAGATATGACAAAATCTGTACGTTGGTCTACATTGATGACTACCCTTCTGTGAGTAATCAGTTTCTTTGGTTTGCCGTAATGTTTTGAAAACATCTCACGGACGACTCTCTGCGTCTCCGTTGGTTCATCAAACTTGGGTGGTTGCTCTAATGCAACGCACATCAAACATTCCAATATCATCGCGTCTCCAAATAAAATAAGTGGTCACCGATGCGTCCTATGAAGTACATAGTCTTATTCCAATGCGGGTTGACGTAGTCGGTATGGTAGTGAGTTGCACCTTCGGTCAGGCCTCGGTACTTGTTCTCGTGTAAGATGTTAACTGCAACGATGAGTGAGCGGTACCATGCGTCTTTCTCTTTAGGTTGGTCTGACTTACCGTCGCAGAACCAACTGAACTGACACTTGTCCCGTACGGGATGACCTTCCCACATTTTACCTTGATAGACAACAGCACAAATGGTGTTAGGGTAGATGGTGGACTCGACTCGATTAAGTACTACGTCCGCAACTGCGTATTGACCTGCAAGACTTTCTGACCTTGCCTCGTGGTAGATGTTGAGTGCAAGACACGTCAACTCGTGGTTCTCTTCGTTATCTTGGGCCTGACTATATGCGACACCAAAGATTGCTAGGAGAACCGAAACCATCAAATATTTCATCATATTTCCTCATAATCAACCGACACCAAGAGTAACTCCCTCAATGATGAGGGTGCCACCATCGTTATCTTTTTGTCACCCTTCCATGCCATGGCTGCAATGAACCGGCCGTTAGGGTATTTCTTGTACCCGTGGAAATAGCCCCAGAGTACAAACACGCGGCCAAACAACTTCGCATGACCCTTCATGTACGTCGGGTCACCGTGTGAGTTTGTACCTGCGAATATCAAATCACCATTCACCAATGTGCCGGACATGTGGTTTGCATGTCCTTCGACATACTCTCTCTCGCCCGTAGTGATATGGTCTACATGTGAGTTGAAAAATCTAACGTTGATGCGTCTTTCACTATACCAAAGTGTAAACCACGCAATAATACAAAATACTATGAAGTATTGCACGTCAGATTCCCATAGATATTAATGACAAGTATATTTGTTGAACTTGTTATATATATCCAACACTGAACATATATGGTCCGCTGGGTCAGGGGCAGGTAGTAACTGCACCTCTTCTTCAACTAATCGATATCGTAGAACATCGACCATGTCAAGTCCGTAACCCACGTACTCATTATTATCTTCAGAACGAATGACGACAACGTCATCGTTGATGGAAATGACAGAACCAAAGTCCACGATTTCGCGGGTGTCGTCAATCAAGACAACGTTGTCTCCTGGCTCAAACATTTTTCTTTATCCTTTACCACGTAAATACTTCCTATGCTTTATATAGGAAAATCCCATCATCACGTGGCCGCTGTTAAACATCAAGTATAACATAGATGGAATAGTAAAGAACATAACAACGGGGTCCGCTGCACCGTTCTCAAACCGCTGATGGAACGCTAGGATAACGACACCCAACGCAAGGAAACCCAAGAAAACGTGTCTCATGACTTAATCCTGTAGTCGTCAGGACAGTTTGCATTATAGATTTCAACAGCCTCTGCTTCGAGACCTTCGGCAAAAAGTTCTTTCATCATGTTGTCTATAACATGTCGTTGGTCTTTACCTCTCACCCACATACGATGGTCGTCAGAGTACTGGTAGTACCAGTCATGTGACTTGACTTTCATCTCTAGGAGTTCTAACAATGGATTATTCATAATGTACCTCTCTCACTTGACAAAGAGAGTATACTAGGTGTTTAGCGGTTTGTCAAGGGCTTTTGCCAAAAAAAAGGGACCCGAAGGTCCCTCTTGGAATAGACATAACGAATGTCACTTTGTCTATAATATTAATAATCTAATTTAGTCGCCTCTGTATGACAAACTCATCACTATAGGTCACTAAACCTTACTAACCCTTCACCCTCTTGATTGCCTGCTTCTCCACCTCAATCCAACGCTTCGCTTTCGCAGAGTGTGGACCGTTAGTGAATTTCTTTGCATCGCGATATGCGCGTAGGGTTTCTTGATTATAATCTTTACCTTCGGAGTTGTCCACCACCAAGAAGTTTTGTTTCCCAAACATCTGTTGGAACTTACCCACGTTGGCCTGTACTGCTTTCCAGTATGCGGTTACTTCTTTATCAGGGAGTGAACGGGCACGCATACGGTTACGTTTTAATGCAGTATCTAGGTCTGTGTTTACGAATACCATTGCGACATCGTAACCTAAATCCTTAACCTTCTGTGCCTGTGCTGCGATTTTGTCTGGGTCTTTACCAGTACCGTCTACGACAAGACCAAGGCGTCCCTTCAGGTAACGCTCTTCTTTCTTGCCGGTTAGTTTCTTTGCCTTGCCACGAAGTTCTTGACCCTTCGGTGAGAAGATATTATCCGGAGTCATCTCCATGCCAACCTTCTTCATGGCAGCTTCGAACGCGTCATCGGAGTTAACAACCTTGTAACCCATAGAAGTCAGTCCGGTCTTACCGACGATGAAGGACTTACCTGAGCCAGGGCCACCTGCAAGGAAGATTGCCTTGAAAATAGCTGGGTCATTGACCCCTTCATTCAAAAATGACTTAAAGGTTAACATACATACTCCGTGTTCGATAAGATTATTTATACAAATAAAATCCTAGGCTCACATATCATCGAACATTTTCTTCAACATTTGAGAATAAGCGATTTGTGTTATCTCGCCTGGATGTCCAAATTCTTTTACATCATGGTGATTTTTTGCGACTTCATACATAGAAGGTCCACGACCTAAACCTAAACGACTGTTTGGACTCAATGCACCTATAGAGTCTTTTAACCATTTTTTATAGTCTGGTGTTGGACCTAAATCTTGGTGTTGTTTACCGTCATCGAACGCACCCTCTTCATTCAACACAGACATAATGTTGGACCAACATCGATTGTGAAATACACCTTGAATCAACTTAATACCCAAGGATTGACATAACAACTCCATCGTCTTTATCATGGTGATTCCATGCATGATATCGGTTCGACAGTCATATAGGTCTTCGTAGTATTTCTGTAAGGATGCCCGAACCTCTCTGTCTCCAATGACATTGAGACGTACCGGAGAATACTGAGTTGCATTCTCTGGACGATTCACACAGACGCTGGCCTCTCGGTCTGGAGACATATATTCTACTAATTCTTTACGTTGCCATGCGGACCAAATGATTACCATGTGAGATGGGTTCTCTTGCTTAGGGTCCGCAAGATAATCTGTAACGTGACGAAAAATACGGTCGTTACACGACCCACAGATTCCCATGTTGATGTAATCCATCTTCATGCTCATCGCAAGTAAGTGGGTCATGGTTAGATTATTGTGGGTTGGGGGATTTTGGTCAAAACCGTCTAATTCGTCTCCCCAGACGAAACTACAACCAGCGGTAAGTAACATTATGGAGTCTCTATATCTTCGATTAAACTATCCCGCAGTAATTTTGCCTGCGCATCTTCGGGATTATTTATGCTTCCATTGTTTACAAACTTGTATGCAAGTGTGATTCGTTGACATCCTGCGTATGCGGCGTGCCAACAATGCAAGTCCTCTTCTTGTTCTGCACCAAAATAATAATGTCGTGCCTGCCAGCCAGGGACATCCTGAATGGTAACAATCTCATCTTTTTGTTTGTCGTAGTATCGGAAGTAACCATCTCCGGTCTCCGACCAAGTAAATAAGACTTGGTAGGCGTTCGCGTCGTAGTTTGTATGCCACCCCACGAAGCCCCCAGGCGGATAGTAGGAGAGTAATGCAGAAGTGTGCGCACCTAACTCTGCAGCGAAGTCGTACTTCACTTTCTGCATAAACCCTTCCCACATCTCCTTGTCTTCTCGCACCATTTTCGAAATCGGTTGTGCGAAATACCGATCCGGCGGGCCAACCAGACCATCACGAGAAAGACAGTCGTCAAGGTAATCGCGAGAACAATAATACTCGCCCTTGTAGATGTCGTCTTTCTCGTGGTAGGTCCAATACTTTTCGTCGTTATACGACGGTTTAGACAGCATCTCTGCAGAGAATCCGTTGAGGACCTCTAAGAGTTCTGTATTACGAATAGTTATTTCACTCATTATATACCAGATTATTATTGGTTACGTTCGTGTCGGCGATTAGCCTCCTCGATATCTGCCTCAGTAAGTACACCATACTTCAACAGATGGGTTAATGTGTTTTGTATTCCTCGCGTTAGGCCTTTGAACATACCGAAGTAGTAACTACCAGCCAACATAATAATGGCGATTAAAGTGTGTAGATATGGATCCATACTGGATATCCTTATAGTTTGAAGTCGGAAAACCTTTCCTGCGATAGACGTTGTCCACTCGCAGAGTTATCAAACGCTGCACCATTATCTTCCTCTTTATTTAGGGGCGAAAAGTTTTGGTCCACATCATACAAACGCATCTTGGCTCGGTCAACACCTATAACAAACCGTTGATGTAAGCCAGGGTCATTATATCTATTCTTTAATTGTTTCACCAATATCTGTTGCGCACCTTTCAATTCATCGTTGACGATAAGTGCGAACATGAAGTCGGCGGTTGCGGGTAGTCCAAAAGACTCGGACGTATCCTCCAACCCCACGTCATCATTAGAGTAACCCGAACGAGTCGTCTGTGTTGCAGACACGACCGGCACGTCGAATTCCACGGCGAGGCCACGTAACTCTTCAGCAATAGACTTGATATACGAATACGAGTTAATAGCACCGCCCATTCCTTTCATACGCGCACTCGCGCAGATATTTAAGTAGTCAATAAAAACGATGTCAGGGACAAAGTTTTTCTTGAGTTTCAATTCATTCAGTAATGCACGGAAGTGATTCGCGTGTGCACTGCCCGTTGGGTATTCCTTAATAATAAGTTTACCGTCAGTCTTATGGGCAACGTTGTGCACCTTCTGTTGAAACATATCTTTTGATAACAACTCTAACTGGTCGATTGGTACGTTCAGTAGGTTCGCATCGATACGTTCTGCGATTCGCTCTTCGGCCATCTCCATAGTGATGTATAGAACATTCTTACCCATACTCAAAGAGGATGCTGCCTGATGACACATGAACAATGACTTACCAACCCCCGTACCCGCCAGAGCGATGTTCAGAGTCTTGTTGGGTAATCCACCCTTGGTTATCTTGTTAAAGTAGTCCAAATCAAACGCTAGACGTTCCTCATCGAGATGATAGAAATCAAATCGGTCTTCTGCATTGTCCAGATAGTCGTGACCGATGTTTGTATCGAACGACACTGACAACGCCTTAGACAGTACGTCAGGGATTGCATTCTTATTCAGGGTTTGGTGTTTACCGTCAATGATAGAGATAGACTCCATCACTGCATTGAAGACTGCACGGTCTTGACACCACTTCTCCGTTCTATCCACCAACCAGTCAAGATTTTCTTCGCTGTACGAGAAAATGTCCGGAAGAATATCCATCGCCAAGCGATACTGTTCTTCCGGTAAACGGTCTGCCTCGTCAACCTCAATCTTGAATGCCTCGATGGTAGGTAGTTTATTGTACTTGGCAATAAACGAAGTGAACTCTTTGAAGAGTCCCTTGTACACACCTTCGAAGTAATCAGGGGATAGGAAGGCCGCGACCTTCCGCGTATAGGAATCGTTAGTCAGTAGATTCCGTAGAATCGTCTGCTGTAGATTGATTTCCGTCATCTGTTTCTCTTACTCCTAACCAACCTTCTTTTACTGCCTTAGTGATAATGTCTGATAATACTTGCGCCGCGAACTGTTGCAGCTCTGTTGACTCTTCAGTGTAGGTACTACCCTCCACAATCGCGAAGTTAAATGTCAGACGTTCGTTCTCTTTATCAATCTGTACGTTTTTATAACGTATCACAGTTTGGTCAAATGGAGCGCGGAGTAGTTGTACCTTCCACAGTTGCTCATCATCTACGATTTCAGGTATCAAGTTATAGTCAATACCCTCGTTTGGTTTATCTAAATCTAATTCACTCATACTGCCTCCTCAACAATGGTCTCTGCACTGATACTGCTATTATATCCTATCTTGTAGGTCTTTTCAAGGAATTCTGCAAAGTCTGTTGACTCGAACACGGGTTCCCAGAAATCAGCTGACAAGGTATCTTTAGTTCTTACCTTGTTTCCAACCACTTCACCTGTATCGGTGTCCACTCGTTGATACCAACCGTTACTTGGTTTAACAACATAACCACCAACCAGAGCAACATCAAGTAGACCACTGTATCGCTGGACGCCACCTTCCCAAGAAACTCCAATAGGGATTTTAGACTTTTCTTTAACATATCGAGATTTCTCCACATTAATAATGAAGTTATACCCAACTACCTCAGTCCCTTGTTTTTCCTGTTGACGCCCCAGAATCCAGATGTTATCAGCAGAGTAGTAGATGCCTGTACCACCACCGACAATATCTTTTGGAAACAAGCCAATCTCTTTGTAGGTGTGGTTGATTGCAAGTAACGGCACCTCTTTCTTAGTCAAGTATGGAGTTACCATACGGAATAAACCCTTGAGTGACTTCGCACGGGACATGTCTGCGACACCCTTCTCCGCGAGTGCATCATCTAGTTCCTTCTTAGATGCAAGGTTACCAATCGAGTCGATGACAATAACCACGTCATCCTCACGGTCAATCTCTTCTAGTTGATTCACTAGGTCGAACTTGAGTTCCTCGACATTTGCAATCGGTGTGTGCAGTACGCGGTCAGTGTCTATCCCGAACTGCTCAAAGTATGACTGCGGAGAACCGAACTCCGAATCATAGAACAACATCACCGCATCTGGTTTAGCGTTTAGATACGCACCTGCCATGAGTAATGCGAATGATGTCTTGAAGTGTTTCGATGGTCCCGCGAGGACAGTGAGCCCAGGCATGACACCACCATTGACAGAACCGGATAACGCGACGTTCACCATCGGAACGTCGGTCGGCACCATCTCATTTTCGTTAAAGAACCTACTCTGGGAGAGCGTCTCCGTCTCCTTGATTTTTGAGTTCTTCTTCAGTTTGTCCATTATCGACATGTTTGTCTCCAAAATCTACGAAAGTAATATTGTTTACTTTTTCACGTTCATCAAGCTCATACTGTACACGATAACGGGTGTTGATGTCAAGAACTTTTTCAAGTAAATCAAAAGACGCCTCACCGTCCTCAGTCTCCACTGTAGAGAACCCAAGGAATGCCTTAGTGTCTTTTGGTAGACATGCTCCACCGAATCCGCGTTTACCATCGAAGCCAGGGACACGGGTGTGACCCATACCAACGCGGTCGTCAAGACCTACTGCACGAGTGATTATATTATAAGAACACCCGTACGCATTGACAAGGTCATATAACTGGTTGAAGAAAGTCACCTTAGTTGACAAGTATGAGTTGATTGCATACTTAACAAACGATGCCTCAAACGCAGTCATGCGATGATAGTCGTTAGACTCACAACCAGAAAAGATATCGTAAATTTCGATTAGTTCTTGTGTCGCCTGTGGTGACCCACCGATGACATGATACTTTGCAGTCACGAAGTCTGCCTTCGCGTTCTTCTCAGTCAAGAACTCAGGATTGTATGCGAAACGGTCTGTCTCGCGACGACTCATCGAGTTGTAGAGTCGCGTGATAACGTCTGGAGTAATTGTTGATTTAACTACTACCAGTGCGTTAGTGTGTTTCAAACACTTCAACACTGCGTCTTCTACAATAGAAGAATCTACGTGACCCGAGTCCAGTGACGGAGTCGGTGCACATATAAAGACGCAATGAGGGTCGTATGACTTTAGGTCATCGACATTCGTGTTGTATTTGGGGTCAATTAGTTTGAAGTCCAGCATCGGATGCGTAAACGCATACTCGAGCGCCTGACCAACAAAGCCATGACCCACAATGCCCATACGAAACGGATTCGTTGGACTCAGTGGCAAGTCGTTAGACATTAGTCTACCTCATTATAAGTTTTGTACCATTCATAAAAACGACGGACACCTTCCCCAATACTTACCTTGGGTGAATATCCATACTGTTCAAGTTTCGCAGTGTTACTCCAAGTCTCCTTGGTATCTGCCGGATGTTTAGGTGCCAAGTTCTTGATGGCCTCTTTACCCGTGTTCTTCTCAATCTCTGCAATGAAGTCCATCAAGTTGACTTGTTCACCACGACCGATGTTGAAAATTTCTCCCGAAGGAATCTCTGCGTGACGAAGTACGCATTCGATACCATCAATGATATCGTCCACGTACGTAAAGTCGCGTTTCATATCACCGTAATTATACACGGTAATCTCGTTTCCTGCAAGGATATTTTTAGTGAAATCGAACAATGCCATGTCCGGACGACCCCAAGGTCCATAGACCGTAAAGAATCGCAGACCGACCGTGTTGAGTCCCGACGATTGGAACTGACACTCGTTCGCCCACTTGGTGTATCCATATGCGTTCAACTGTTTACCTGTCTCTTGACCTTCTGTCCACGGAGTCTGAGACCCTGCGTAGACACAAGACGTTGATGCGTAGATGATACGCACGTCGGGTAGATGTGTCTTACAGATGTCGATAAGATTCTGTGTTGCGTCAATGTTGTTGGCGTGATAGTGTTTCTCTTTACCTAGAGAGTCACGTACACCCGCGAGTGCGGCCAAGTGGATGATGACTTGAGGTTCGAAGTCTCGCAACAACGCCTCGGTCTTAATGTTGTCCTTTAAATCACAACCCCAAATGTCGAGACCAAAGTGAACCATACGGTCACGTTTGAGTTGCGGTTCATATAAGTGATTGTTGAAGTTATCGATGCCTTTGACGGTATGTCCTGCATCCATTAGACTTTTTGCTAGTTGCGAACCAATAAAACCTGCCGCGCCTGTTACTAAGATTCTCATTTACTTACCCATTCCTATAAATGTATTCAAGTGCCCTGTCTGCCTCTTTCGCCATGGGTCTGGACTCGTACCAGTTACCCGTGTCACGGTCGAACTCACGACAGAGGTCTTCTATTTGTTTTGCGGTGATGGGATACCCCTTCTCATATGCATTACCCGCAATTGCGACCATGATTGCGTACATACCACGATACCATCCCTCGCCCGTGATTTGCATGTATTTCGCACCCATCTTCTTAGGCCAGAAAGGACAATCACGGTATGACGACCATCTGTAGTCGGTGTTATTTAGACTATCCTTACGGTGTTGTATTACCACAGATGCAAGTGCGGGTGGTAGCCTATCTAGGAAAGTATTACCAGTCTTTTCGTGATACGGATGTTTCGCCATCAACTCAGAAACGTTAACGGGGTTACCGGAGTTGGTGAAGAAGAACGAATGTGCGTCCGGATACTGGGCAGGGACATAATACATGCGAGCCATGTCTTTAGTCTGCGCATCACCTATGTCACCCAACTCAGTATTAAGTGCATACCAGAACGCCTTGATGTTGTCCTGTTCTACAACATCGTCAAGTTTAAATATGATGCGGAACTTGGGCATCTCTTCACGAGAACTTGCAGTGTTGTAAACCACGTACTCATACTGACCAAAGTCCTCGCGAAGGGCGTCCTCTAAATCCCGAAGAGACCCTGCAGTATAATCGTGGTCATCAACATCAACGGCAGCCCAACCAGCCCAATGAGTAACCGCTCGATTAGAGCGTGTTTCTCCGTCAACAAATACAGCAGGAGTAATAAGAACAGAACTATCGCGACCACCTTTTTGCCCTCTTTGATTGTACAGACCATTAAGTGTACGCACGAACTTAGTCCACGAATCAAATGATACGCGGCGGTGCGTCTTGTTGTCGTACTGGTTTTTGAATATAGTTAATTCATACATGTGCTGTATTATATCATACACTTAGTGTACGAGTCAACTGAAAAACTGCTCCAAGGAAGTCTTAGAGTTTCCCACGTTACTACTATTATATTTAATGTTTTCCAACTCCAAAACAAATTTAGGTTGGTCAATTTTTTTCTTGGGTGCAACGGTTGCATCGAACCACTCTAAACTATCGTCTTTAGGATATTCACCCAACGTCCAGTTCATTGTAGATTTCTTTAGGAGTCTCTTCGCCTTCTTGTTCAGTGGATAGATGTATCGAAACATATAACCCTTGATTCTCGATATACCCTTAGATACCATAAAGTCGGACGTTAACCAAAAAACTTTATCCTTACCAAGGAGTTGTGCGTTTTCTTTGCACAGGGCTTTTGTTGAGCGAGGATGTAGTTTCTCACCATTTTCCATCATGTATACATCGGTAAGGTATTTCTCACCAAAGTAAAAGTTAGATGCCTGATATACGTAACCACACTTGCCCATGATACCATCGGCCATGGTGTAAAGAAAGAGACAGTCAGTATTCTCTTTCATCCACTTGACCGTGAGAGACATCATCTGAGACTCAGAGTTCTTAGGCATGTCATCGTCCATGCACATCTTACCAATCTCAAAGTAGTGTTGAGATTCCAGACCCTCAAACATTTTGTTGATGGTTGCCTTGGGTTGAGTCCCCCAACCAAGAGTCAGTACACCACGTAACTCATTATCAAGGTAAAACCCCAAGTAGTGTTTGGTAAGTCTAGGTAGGACAGGTGAGTAATGATGTTTCTGGATAAAGTCAATCGCAATATCCTTCCTAACCTTTTTGCATATTAAATCCAGTTTCATAAGGGGAGTATACCACACCAGACTGTTATTGTCAACCGAAAAAGTCCTCCAGTGATGCCTTAGGTTCTGCCGACCACCCTACTGCATCTAAGATTGGTTCGAGTGGGTCAAGGAAAGTTTTCTCGAACATTATGTCGTAATCGATGTGGGTATGTAGACCTAGTTCTTTCGGAAGGTTTAGCGGGAACGACACCACGTTCTCACCCAAACGATTAGGGACGCGCAAGTAACAGAAACGAATCTTCTCACCCTGTTTCACGAGTTCTATCTTGTTCTGCAAACCAGCCTGCGCGATTGCATTATTGAAACACAAGGCACCACGGACATGGATGGGTGTACCCTTCTTGTACACGGTGTCGCGGTCAGACCACTTGGTGAGGTCACTCACACCACGAGGGAACGATACGTCCTCAGGCGGGAGAGTCTTGAACCCACCCTTGAAGTCGCGGATAAAGTTTTGCGTATCCGACTCCGTCCCCTCAATGATAACGCGGAAGATTTCTTTCATCTTGTCGCGGACAACCGCAGGCGTGGAAGACTTAATCGCCTCGATGCCCATCATCTTCAGTTTCGGAGTCGCGTACGCCACGCCCTCGTTGTTGTGGACGTTGAGGATGTATCGTTTCTTCGCCATCCAGATACCACGGTCTGCAATAACCTCACGACCCATCTCCATACGATTGACATATGCACCAGAGACCGCGGCCATCTTATCATATGACTTGCGCAGTTGTTTCTCGAAATGCGTGGAGCAAATCTTGTCAAGGAATGCAACAGGGTTTTTGGGTTGGAACTTATCGACCAGACCACCCATGCGAATGTAAACGGAGTCAGTGTCGATTGCAACGACATAGTCCTCATCGGTTTGGAGTATACCTTGCATCTCAGTGTTCACTGTACGTTCTGCCCACTTAATCGACAACTGACCAGCAAGAGTGATTGACTCTGCAACGCGTTGGTCAAAGTAGCGGAAATACTTGTTACCCAATGCACCATAGAGTGAGTTCATCAAAATCTTAATCGCCATCTGTTGATTGTTGAGTGCGGTGATACGATACTCCAGTTGTTTTGACGGGTTCTTCTGCATCTCTTGTTCAGCCGCGAGCATCTGGTCCTTGATGATGCGACGTTCCGCGTAATACTGTTCAATGATTGCGGGAACGACACCCTTGCGTTCATGAGAGAATCGCACACCCGTAGGTGCGAGAGAGTACCCGTCTTCGGTCACTTTGGTGGTACCATCAAGGAAACTATCGACAGAGATATTAGGAACAAGACCGTCAATCACCGTTTCGGGTGACATGTTATACTGCACAATGATGTTAGGATACAGAGAGTTCAGGTCAAACGAACAGACCCAATCATGCGACCCCACCTGTGGTTCTTTCACATAACCGCCTGGATATGGTGTCTTGGTCTTCTCCACCTTGGGTGGCACAACGATGTGTTTCTCGTTCAACATGCGATAGATGATTGAGTCCCAGATGTTGGTGGTCCCCAGAGTGTCGGTGTAATTCACACCCGCCTTGTAGGCCATGGTCAATACCAGAGAGATGAGGTCCATCTTCTCATCGAGACGGTGCACCAACTCAACGTCTTTCAGGTTGTAGTCGATAAACTTCTGGTAATCTTCCTTGTACAGAGTGAACAAGTTCCCGTGTTCTTCGTACGAGAGTTTGCGTTCACCCAGTTCGACAAACGCGATGTGGTCAAGACGATACGATTCCTGTTGCGTGTAGGTGAACTTCTTGTAAACGTCAAGGTAGTCGAGTTGTTCGATACCCTCAAGGACATATGCCTGATTCGCCTTACCATTAATCATGACGTTACGTTCGCGAATGATTCCCCACGGAGACATGCGGTTCGACATCTTCTCATCACCCGTGATTCTGCGCATACGGTTGACCAGATACGGAATATCAAAGAACTGCGTGTTCCATCCGGTGATGATGTCCGGAGTGTGTGTACTCCAGTAGTTCAGGAACTTAGTCAGTAGGTCAAACTCATCACTGCACTTGATGAAGAGAACACCATCGGCGGGAGTGTAGTCACCCATACCCCAAACCCAGTAGGTACCGTCGTGCGCACGAAGTGCAATAGAGATTACCGGATGTGCAGCCTCTGCGGGTTCTGGAAACCCTTGGTCAGATGCGACCTCGATATCGATGTTGCAGACGTGCACCAACGAACGGTCGAAGTCAATACGTTTTGGAAACTTGCGAGTAATGAACTGCGCAACGTAGTTGTTGTTACCGTAAACATCGACGTTTGCGACATCACGATACGTTTGGATATATTCAGTCGCAGCCGACATGTCGTCAAACTGCATTTCGATGACGGACTGACCCTCAAGTGTTTTCCACTTACTCGCACTGTCACCCGTCACATAAAGATGTGGTTGGAAAGGAATTTTTTTCTTAACGCGTTCGCCGTTGCGAACACCCCGATAGTAGATTTGGTTGCCTCTACGAAGCACGGATGTATAAAATTCAGTCATGGGCACCATTATAAATGAAAAGGGGGTTGTTGTCAACCCCCCGTGTGATAGAATTATTTTCTTGGGTCCGCAAGAAACTTCCTATATGTACCATTCTGTCTCAATGATTTATGGTTGTACGATGCGATTGACCTCTCTAATAGAATCTCCGCAGGACGACCATTGTGGTTTCTAGCGTTATGCTTAGACTTTATCAACATATCAGTCGCATGACACAAAAGTTGAAACATGAAAGTCGAGCGGGTCGCATTCGCCATCGTATCTGAATGTTGTTTAAAAAACTCGGTGAAGTTTTTAGTGAGGGCGTACGATTCCCTACCGACAATTTCTTCTTTGAGATAATCTAAAAACTCTGTCGCAATATCATCTTGGTTTGTTAGATTCATGAGTGCGGCCCATGACCCAAAATTCCGAGCGAAATGACTATACTCACTGACATTGGTCATGAAGTCATCAATCGCCCTGCAACCTGCAACTACATTATCGGAATAAAGTTCCCAGTAAGAAATTGCATTTTGCAGAGTCAACTTTTCTAAGTGACGACGTTTTACAATATCACCTAGAACCGCAATCTGAGAAGACAATGCTTCAGGGTATTTCCTACCAATCTCACATCCGGCTGTCCTCTTCTTTGCCTCTGCACCTTCAGTGAAGTGGTCAGGTAGTACACCAGTTACGACAGGGAGTTCTGCTGTTATCTTTTGCTCGCGTATGATTGTCAGTCTATGTTGACCCTCAGTTAGATGCCCATTAGTGTTGAAACGAATTGGGTCTCCATCCCATATGTACCCAACGTCATTAACAGAATGTCTAATTCTGCGCGCTTGGGCAGCTGAAAAAGGTCTGTTGTCATTATTACACTCGTCGAGTATATATGCAGCCTTTTCCGGAGTCATGACGTAATGGAATGCGTCACGTTTCTCAGTCGCTGGGTCAAACCCCAGCAGTTCATCGTATGCCATATTTCGTATCCTCTAGTCTATGACGGTTAATGTGTATGTTCACATATATCGTACATCTCTGTGCCACATAACTTGGTGGGTAAGCGTTTGTACTTGAAATGCTTCATTTCATACATCCACTTATAGTGCGCACCGTATCTACACAGATACAACTTGTTTTGATAAGATGCAAACGGTACAAGTCCCTCGCCACGAGACAAGTACTCTATGGTCCCTTCGGTGACCCCAGGCCATCCGTTACAGAACCAATCATCGACGATAACCACACCGTCCCGCGTTACTAACTTCTCCGCAAGATACAGATCGTTTAGTACGTGTGGTCGATGGTGACCTGCGTCGATGGAGATGATCTTGAACTTGTTACCCTCAAAGTGTGACGGGTCCAACATCATCGTGTCTTCGTTTATGATCTGCACGTTGAATCCACTCCAACGCTTGTCATACTTCTCGACGTTATTTCTAAATCCCATTGCCTGATTAAGACAGTCGCCACCAGAGTGACTCACGTTGTAGTCCTGCAACTTCCCGAAGATATCGACTGCGTAAGACGTACCTTCGTTGACAGTCATGTTGAGCGGGATGAACATCTTACCTAGATGCACACCCAGCTCCAGTATACCACCTTCGGTATTAATCTCTCTCTGACTGACCCAATCGAGCATCTTGAGATCACCGACAGTAAACCAACCCATGACATCATCTAGGTGTTTCTGGTACTCTTTCAGAAACGGATTCTGGATGGAGTACGCCGCGAAGATATCTAGGTTAGTATCGTTCGCAGAACCCTGAAAGTCTCTAGGGTTAGGATTGTTGGTGATATGTAACATCATTTGATTGCAATCGCCCCAACGAATAAATGGTTCTGCCAGAACGGCTGGATTTTCTTGGCGTCAAACCCTGCAGTCATCAATAGGCTATGTATTTCTCTCCACGTGTTTGGTTTCAACATGTGACGCAGTTCAACTTCTTTTGATAAGATGTCGTCACCAGAGAAGTGTTGACGTTTGTGGTCATAGAACCGGAACGTCATAATCTCCTGAATTCGTGCACACTCACTTACAGTCTTCTCTGCGAAGATGAACGCACCGCCCCAATCCAAACCTGCGTATATCTGTTTAAGAACGTCTCGACGACAATGCGGTGGCATGAACTGTAACGTGAACAACGACGTAATCAGTGTGCAGTTGTCAAAGGTATAGTCACGCACGTCCATATTCATGAATCGTGCGATACCCAACTCCTCATCAACAATCTGTTCGGTTCGATGGTCCATGGCATCCTTGAAACCAGATGCGTACTCGACACCCGTGTACATTGCGTTGGGTGCAAAGTTGTGATTCTGTTTCATCATCTCATAAATGGTCTTACCTGTAGAGCACCCGATATCCACAACCTGCTTGTCGTCTTCAACAAAGTATTGTGACATAGAGACTATATCCGCATGGAGATTATCATACCCGCGAATTGATTGGTCAATATGATTATCGAAACCTTCGTCACGGTGTGCGAAGGAAAAGTCTGGTTCTCTACTCATATAAGCCTCACGGTCTTTCATTGTATACCCTCAATACGTTATCATAAACAGACTCCGCGATTGACTTCATCATCAATGGCGGTACCATCCGTCCGATTCGTTCTGCCTTCTGATTCCACTTACCCGTAAGTTTGAAATCATCTGGTAGGGACATTATACGCTTTAATTCGCCGAGTGTCAACTTCCTTGGTTCAGCCCAATGGAATGCACCCGCAGTCGTATCACCATTACCCATCGCAGTCAGTGTTGGTGCGGGTACTTCAAGTGATACGCGTTTAAGATTGAAGTGGTGACCCTTCGGGTGATAGTCCATACCCGTCAATACCTTACTAGGGTAGGCCTCCATTTTAGACCCCGTGTCGCGCCAGTACGCGGTGCGTTCGAACTTCTCGCGTAGATAGTCTACCTCTTCTTGGTCGTACTCTAAATCGACCAGAGCGTCCTTGAGCGGGATGACATTACGCGACGGAGTTGGGAATAAATGGTTCATCGTTAGGAAATTAAGACCCACTTCTTCTGCAACATCATTGCGCACTGCGATGAAGATAACGCGACTTCGCGTCTGTGACACACCATAGTAACGTGCGTCCATAACCTCAGACACAACCTCATACCCGATATTCTCGAACTCATTCAGGATGCGATTGTAATATTCTTTTGCCTCACCGATAGTGAGACCCTTTACATTCTCTGCGATGATGACCTTAGGCTGAATCTCGTTCGCGACTCGCAAGAACTCAAAGAACAGGTCTTCGATGTTCTCAACGACCATACCGTCAGAGTAAGTCTTAGTCTGTCCCCACCCGTCAGAGTGGTTACCGCCCTTGGAGTGAGACAATTTACCAGCAACAGAGAATGCAGAACAAGGGGGTGACCCGTCTAGGATGTCCAATTCACCCTTCTGCAGACCTGTAAGGTCGAGAAAGGATTGTCCCGTAAGTTGTTTGATATCATCCGGAACGATGGGAGTGGTAGGGTAGTTGTCACGATAGGTGTTTCGCGCCTCTTCAACAAACTCATTGATAGCGAGAATGTCACCACCCGCAAGACGGTAACCCGTAGACGAGCCACCACCTCCCGCAAACGTAGAGATGACGCTGAACTTTTTCTGTGCAGCGGCATCATAAACATCTTGTAGTGTATATGGTCTGTACATTTGATACCTTTAATAGTTACAGTGCATATTATATAGCACTGGGCTAAGGTTGTCAAATGTTTTTTAGTCGATTACGTGAAAAAAGTGATGACGAGTCCACGGCTCTTCAATATGCCTGTCATTATACCCGTGATGGTCCTGAGTAACACATAGACGTTTTGAAATCACCTGAGTCGTCGGTGTTGGGATACCTCGCTTCAACTGGTCCATTCCGTTAAACGGAGTCCCGATGTGACGACAGACCGTTAAAGTGTCACAGTTGTGCCACGGGAAAATCGCAGTGTTGTTCAAACCAAAGTAATCATTATGGTGAAGATAGTCGGTCGTGAAAGTACGATACAGTCTCTGTAGTGTGCAGTATGGCCCACAGTTGATAGGGAAGCGTTTGTTGGTTAGTATATGGTACATCCAGTGCGCCGCGCGTTGGTCCATAGAGTACATGCCCATGAATAGACCAATATTGGAGTATAACATATTTGGTGCCATAGAGACAAGTGCCTTAAAGACACCGTAACGTTCTGGTAGTAAGAACGTGTCATGTTCAATAATCCAGAACATCTCATCCTGTTCACCCTGTTGACGCATCAACTCCCAATGAGAACACATCCCAGCTTTCTCTGTTGGTGAATGGTCGTCCTTGTTCTTACCAGACGAAGTGTCTAATGACATGAGACTAGGTGCCCAGTTATACTTCGCACAATGTTCGGCAAAGTCTGGACTGTCCGGAGTTATGGCGTCGAAGGTCTCAATCGATTCGATGTAACCATCACGTATTGCGGGAGCAAAAGACTCACGAGAGATTGCGGCATATTCTTCCGACCTCGCGTCACCTTTCATTACAATTTGTTTTACCTTCATACCATTATTCTATCTTGTGATTGATGCCCGTTGTGCGTTGGTGGAATATGGTCCCTGTGTATATATTCCCACGCGATACTTGGACGATACGATATACTTGTATTGCGATAACACCCATGAACTAGATTTGGATGAAAGAATATCACAAAAGGTTCGTTGATGTCAATATCTATTATGTCTGGTGATTCGCCTACATACATCCAATTAAACACCCCGTGCGACGACTTTGTATGAGACCTCATCTCATGGTGCGAGCCAGGGATAAGTCGAAGACACCCCCTCTCCTTGGTTGCTCCGTGTACAAAGAAATCGCAACTGACTATACAGTTGGGGTCTCCATTAATGTAATGGTTGTCTTGGTGAAAGTCTACAGAGAAGCCATCTTTAGGTGGCATAGGAAAGAACTTAGATATGTAGGTATCTATCCTATCATGTTTTAATAACGTCTTTGCGATAGGCACTAGGTTTCTATGACGACCAAGTCTACGGAATACTCCAGAACGCATCATGGCACCATCTAACTTGCACGGATTATTGGGTGCAGTCATGACCCAACTATCTCCGTTCTGTGTTCGTCCCATACCCACTTCGGTCAGTCGTAGACACTCCATGTGAATTTCTTGGTGTTCTTCGACACCCATAAAATCTTTCACTATAACATAACCAAGTTCATCAAATTTATTGATATCGTAATTCATTGATAAACTCTTTAAGTGCACCGTGTTCTAAACGGCAGTGTATAAACTTAGTATCTGGTGTTCTATAGTCATGTCTCTTTACTCGCCACGACCCATACTCCTCCCAGTATTCATCGAATACATGTGAGTTCCATTCTTGACTCAATAGTTGTATGTTCGCATTGTTCCCATAAAAAAGTTGTTGTAGGAACGGTTGGTCAGTCAAGAAGTATTCATTGACCTTTATGGTTCGCATGTGGTTAATATACTCAGGAAGGTTATACCAATCACGCGCCTTGCGTCTTAGTTCTTTTGAATACAAACAAACGCCTGCGTTAAGGTTCTCGCGAATATATTGGTGGAAGGTTCTCCAGTGTTCGAATCGCTCACGAGTGATGGGACGCATCGCATCTAAGAACAGCTCGGGAACCATCCCAACCTCTCCTGCGAAGGTATCGAATATGTTGTCATCGGTGATAGGGAAAATATCAACATCCGCGAACATAATCGTATCATAATCGTCGAACTCGTACTCAAGTAACGGTTTGAGTGCACCAAAGAAATGGTCATGACCTTTGGTAGTATAATTCCTCGTTTCGAGATAATTTGTGTTTTGTTCGAATCTGTACTCTACACCAATGCGTCGGGCATACGCGGCCATTGCATCAATCCCTGCAGAAACTTCAGGAGTAATATCTCCGTCCCAATACTGATAGATTAGATTCATTTCAACACCAATGAAAAAGGGGACTTACGTCCCCTCTTTATTTAGACTAGCTGGGCTAGACAGTACGCAACGGTAGTCATACTGACAAACGCTGCGACGAAGAATCCCATATCTTCAAGTTTACTCTTGGGATACCTTCTCCTCTCCATTATTGCTCTCCTCGTATAATCGATTGATCGTTATTTTACGAGGCTTCTGACTTTCAGGGATTATTACTTCCAATGAAATGGCTAGTAATCCGTTCCTGAAATCAGCTCCCATTACTTCAACATACTCCGACAGACGGAACTGGCGTTCAAATCTCTTCGTCGAAATGCCTTTATGGATATACTCTCTCGTGTCGTTGACAGACCCTCGAATGGTAAGTGTACGGTTCTTTACTTCGATCTCGAGCTCGTCTTCAGAGAAACCTGCGACTGCTAACTCGATTAGGTATTGATCCTCTCCCGTCTTTAAAATATTATGCGGGGGGAACGTATCACCCGAGTGTCTAGCGACTCTATCCAATTCGTCGATCATACTATCGAATCCGACGAATGCTGAACGTGGGAACAGTTGTTTTGCTGTTAATGTCATGTTTTGACTCCTTAAATTTAAGCAAGTTATGATTCGACACCCAACTATTTGGCATGTCGATACTATATATACCGAACGTGTAGTTCAGTAACACTTTGTGCGAAAAAGTTACATACCCTCTATGGGTTATGCAGAATCATCGCCATCAAAGTCTGGATAGTCGTCGTCATGAACGCCGACTAATGGTACTGAATCATCAATAACGACTATACTGTCGTTCTCAATCATCTCGATGATTTCTTCTGTCACCTTCCTGTCCATCTCTAAAAAAGCCATGCGGTCATATATCATTGCGAGATGGTTTTTATACATGCTAAGTTCGCGTTCTTTATCTTTCTTATTCTTCAAGACTTTCGATAATGAAACTACCTTATTCTCTTTATCAGTCATGATTCGTCCTTAGTAGTACTGCGATGGGTCAGGGCCGCCCTCCACACCGAAAGAGAATGAGACCCTTGAGATTTTTGGAAATACTTGGTGGTGTGTCCCACGTGGCAAGTATACGTACATCCCAGGCTCGAAGTCGAATGGTTCCTCGTTATTGATGCCCTCTACCTTGAGACCGACAGTTGAAATAACTTGAACCAAGAATACGTCCATCGAATCCTTGTGCCACGGGTAAGATCCGCTCTCACGACCGAACCCACTAAACGCAATGTTAGTGATCTTGTTGGCGTGAAGAGCGAATACGTCTTGCATCTCCTCGTAGATGTTCTTTGCAAACTCCGGCGCACTACCGCGAGAGTGGAAAGAGTTGAGGCCGATGCGCATTTTGTCTGAGTTGCGGTCATACAACTCATCTGGATGAGAGTCCATCATTTCCATGAACTCGTTCCATCCATAGGTCTCTTGCATGTTGAAAGGTAGACGACCTACGAATGGAACCTTGTCTTTGATGTAGTCATCACGGTCTTCAAAGATACCATAATAATCTGTCATAAATTAACTGTTACCGATGTTGTACTTAGGCTGCAATGTCCAGTTTGGTTTGTCACGATATGCGATAATTTTGATTTGACGCATAGGTGCGCAGTTTTTTGCAACCTCTTTGTTAAGAATAGTAACCAACCCCCAATCCTGAAGTAGGGTTGCGATTGTATTACGACGCTCGACATCGCTCACTTCTAAGTTAGACTTCTTCCCATCAAGTAGGAATAGTTCTTTAAAGTGGACGATAAAATACCTACCCTGCTTGTGCAAGATATGGCATGATTGAAATAGGGTGTTATCGCGTCGGGAGGCCACACCTATTCGAGTAAGAGTTTCTCTTACCTTTAAAAAATCGTCCGGTTCCGCTAATGATATCTCCAACATCATTTCCGGATTCCATTGGACTAGATTATTCTCTTCCACCCTTTGATACCTTCTTTTTTATAGTTGTTATTTCGTCTTGGGTCAAGATTGCAAGTGCATGACGCGCCTTGTCGTTACTATAGCCATAATATTCTTTAATTGCGCCAAGAGACTCTGAATCAGTAGACTTATCCCATTTCGAAAATCGTTTTCTCTTTCTAATGATATTTATAAGAAAATCGTTCTGAAGTTTCTCATCCAGATGATGCAACCTGTTCATTTCATTTGCAATGGCCACAGTGTCCGGAAAATAAGATAAGGAACGATTCACGATGTAGCTATTATAGTACTTAGTGTTCGTCTCATCTTGGTCTATTAAATTTACTTTAGTATCGTTGATACTTTTAAGAAAGTCAAAGGGACTTACTTTAGATTCGGTCTTCAATTTTACACCACCCATTTTCATAGTCACGTCGGTACAGTTTCTTGATGCGGCGTCTCTGCATGATAGTCACCGAATCACCGTACATTTTCAATGTGGTCTTGTTGTCCCATATATTTAACTGGTCTGGAGACAAGTTAAGTTCTGCAGCTTCGTTTAAGAATACCATAAGTTGGGTCAGTTCGTCAATATGAACAACCATATCATAATCACTTGGTTTACCCAGATACCACGACTGAGTATAAAAGTGATTGTTTTTTGTGGTGCCGTCTTCTATCTTGTCCAGAACCATGTCTAGCTCCGCGTCTAATGACGGTAGTTCCTCGGCACGACCTTCTCTGATATAACTTGCGTGGTTCGCAACAATGTACTCACACGCGGATTTAAAACGGTCTACGGGGTCACGTCTTACTGCAATCCTGTAGCTACCTTTACGGAAGGGAATATCAAACTGGTCACCTTCCTTTCTTACTTTATTTAATCGGTCAATACGACCGATGTATTCTCCAACTCCGCGTTGTAGCCTATGGAGTTCTTTAAGAGTTGACATTCCGTTCTTTGGACACATCCTAACGTCGATGTTGTTAGGGAAGTATAATACATTGTCGGCCGGAGTCATCTCATAGGCTTTTGTGCTCATTCTTTGATCTCAACGTTTGCCATCACTTCCGTGAGACAGGCAACCAAGTTTAGTTCGTGATCTTGCACGAACGCATTTTTATACTGGTAGTCACCTAGTATTAATACTAACTGCGGGATGCTAGACGGTGAGACAAACTCGTACATTCTGTCATAGATACCACGAAAGATCGCAACAGGTTCTATATCTATATTATTTACAACCCAAGTGCGCATTCGTTTGAAGTTCTTCTCGCGAATTGCGTTAAATAATACCGTATACGGGTCGGATACGTCACTATCTAATCCTACTGGATTATTCAGAGTACCTGAGATAGAACCCTTCTGACACTCGTTCAGTACACGTCGCCAGTCTGGCGCATGACGCATAATGATCTGAGCCACAGTATCGTTCTCGTACGCGACACCCTCAGTGTCTAGTATTATACGCAACCGACCCATGAATTGACCACACAGTGCGGCCATAGTTTTCTTGTCAAAGTTGAATTGGTACTTCGAACATCGAGAGTGCAACGGGTCAATGATGCGGTTCTCGAAGTTGCATGTCATGATGAATCGACAGTTCTTAGAGAACTCTTCAATAAATCCTCGCAACGCCGGCTGTGTAGATTGTGGGTTGAGGTAATCGGCCTCGTCTAATATAACCACCTTATACCCACCGGACAGTGAGACAGACGACGCAAACTGTTTTATCTTACCTCTTAGGGTATCAATGTTACCCTCTTCAGAACCGTTGATAACGATGTAGTCAAGTTCCAACTCTTCACAAATCGCACGGGCCACAGTGGTCTTACCTGTACCTGCAGTACCCGTAAACATCATGTTGGGAATTTCACCACCGTTTACAATGGTCTGAAATGTATTCTTTAGTTCGTCCGGTAGGATAGTCTCCGCGACGGTCTTAGGACGATACTTCTCAACCCACAAAAACTCTTTACTCATACAACCTCCAATAATATAATGTACGTATTATACACGAGGTACATATGATTTGTAAAGAGTATTTATGGCGATTGGTATTGAAAAATCAATCGTTAAAACCGATAAACAGTATCGGTCGAAACGATGACCCCCCGTGCGGGGGGCAACACTGGCAGTGATTAATTTTCGTCCGCGTAGGCGTGATTGACCTTTGCGTGGTGTTCTTCGTCACGTCGAACGTATCTAATCATGTCGGACAGTTTAGCGTCCTCAAGTAATCCATAATATTCTATTGCAATCTCGGGTGCGGGAACGTCTTCGATACGACCCTCCTCAATCTCCACCAAGTACGCGTCATAACTTCGTACTGCTTCCTCTTCAAAGTAACCCACCATACGGTGTGCAGTCTTCGGAAAGAGAACGTAGAGAACGAGATAGTAGTGCCAGAAAACAGCCTGCGCAACAATGATGATGAATCTCTCTAGGACCGATGGGTGTACCACCTCCATAAAGAACATCAAGTGTTTACGCTCGTTCTCCGCCTCCGCAAGTAACTCGTGTATCTTGTGTCCGTTACCACGTTGTAACCGACGCAAGCTCTTTAGGTGGGTCAACATCCCACCAATCATGCCTGGGACCCCTGCAACTGTTTCTAAAACAAGTGCACGGTGACCGTAGCGTTTACGAAAAAAAGTATCTGCGAAAAATCGAAAGAACGCGGTCATCGACTTTGCGAACCAATCTGATAGTTTATTAGTCATGCGTGAATGGAGCTCGAGGTCGGGGTCGAACCGACGACCTTCGCATTACTAATGCGATGCTCTGCCAGCTGAGCTACTCGAGCGTAATTTCCTTTTTTCTACAATAGACCTTACTATGTATATTCGAGTGAAGGCGACTATAGAAAACCCAAGCGTGACAATATTTGATATCCAGAATGGGTCGGTGATATTCCACATGTCGATAATCACATATAGGAAAACTATGTTCAGGGGATAGTTAATCACTGTCCCCATCAACACATGTATTGAGGTTTCTTTCGCAATACCTTTATCTAGTTTCACATTCTAACGTATAAAAAAAAGGGACGACACAGGCGATATAGACATAATAATGTGTATTCAATCGAAGGTAAAGAAACCTGCGCCGTCCAAACTGGATTACTCTTCTGCTGCTTCTTCCTGCGCGGCTAGTGCAGCCTTCGCGAGGTTTTCATAAAGTGCGACGACTTGGACTGCCTGATCACGTAACTGACCAATCGTAGTCAGTTCTTCACCTTTGAATGCGCCTCGCGCAACAATGGTGTCAATGACCGCAACGCAAGAACGCGCAACACGGTTAGAGAGATCATTTAGTTGTGATTGTTCAGGTGACATGTTATACTCCGTATGTTGAAGATTTTTCTAATGCGATAAAGTATTCGGTTTCTGATTCGGTAGACCGTAGGTTTGAGATGAGCTTGTTACTCACTGAGACCTCATAGTCCTCACCAATCAATTTTAAGTTACCCACACTCATAACATAGTTGAAGTCGGCACCTTCGGGGTACTCACCGTCAACAGTGATAGAGAATGAGTTAGAAGTAGAATCCGCACCATCAACTACTGCAATTTCGATTGCACCACTACTAGGTCGGATGTTAATCTCATCGTGACCAAGTGCAGCCGATGCGCGTTTTATCTTACTTAGTGTTTCGTTAGTGAGTAGAAACTGGACATCCGCAGCAGGCATAACGATATCTTTCTTAGGTGCGGTCAACATCTCTGGGTCAGAGTAGAAGTACCGGACAGACGAAAGACCACTACCATCACGGACAGAACAATTGTTCTCACCAAACTCGATAGTTGGGTTATCAACCAGATTAATTACTGAGAGAAACTCAGACAAATCGTAAATACCGAAAGTGGTAGGAAACGATTCTTCGATGACTGCCTTTGCAACAAGGTTCTTTGCAATAGACATGGTCTTCAGGGTGTTGCCCTCAGAGACAACAATGTTTGGGTTGATACTCGCAAAGTTACGCAAGATATCAACTGTGCGACTAGATAGTTCCATTAGTGATTCCTCGATTAAACATGGTAGCCATTATATAATAAGACACAAGGGTTGTCAAGTTATTTCTTTCATGCGACTGAAGTTCTTCTCTTTGTAGAACGACAACTTACGTTCAAAGTGCGCGTCCTCCAGCTCAGTCTTGTGAGAAATAACGAAGACGTTCGTGTCTTCCTTCAATGTTTCAATAATCTTCATGAGATTATCAACACCTTCACCGTCCAACGAAGAGTCGAACGTTTCATCCAGTATCAATAGGTTAGTAGATACAGAATTCTTCATCTTGGCAATCTGTCGCCAAGTAAATAATAGAGATAGGTCGATACGTTGTTTCTCACCCTCAGAGAATGAATCATAAGAGAACTTGTCACGGAACCGTGAACGGATAGTCTCGTTAAAACTCTCATCGAGTTCAAAGTGAACAAAGAAATCTAGTATCTGCAAATACTGGTTGGTCAACTGATTAATCACAGGAACGTACTGTTTAATAATCTTCGTCTTGATACCAGTGTCTCTCAACAACTCTCCCGCGATACGATTGTATGCAGACCGTTCGTTAAGGGTAAACTTCTCATCGGTTAAGTCTAATAGTTCTTCGTCCAGAACGTTCAGGTCCTTATTTGCCTGACCCATGTCACCTGAGCTATCAGCCATTTCAGTGAGGTCACCATTAATTTTGTCAATGGTTCTCTGCAGACGCGAAATAGTCTGGTTGTTATTGTTCAGAGTATTTTGGTCGCTCATGCACTGAGACATACGGAGTTCAAGGTCCTCAATCTCGGAAGTATATGCAGACAATTCTTCGTCCGCCTTGTTCATTGCGTGTTTTAGTTCACGCGCACGTTTAGTTGCAGCGTCCTTCTTATCTTCGCGAAGGTCTTCTGCAATCTCTTGGTCACATGTGGGACAGTGTTCGTTCTCTTCGAAGAACTTGGCTTCCTTGACGACCTGCTTGACTTGAGATTGAAACGTCGCATAGTATTTGTCAAGTTGTTGTTTCAGTCCACGAACCTTGGAGAGATTCTCTGTCAGTTCAGGTAACAACACATTGACCGTGGATGACAGACCTGCATTGGTTTCCTGAATCTCTGTAATCTCTTTCTGCAACTCCGCAATCTCATTCTCTTTCTCTTTGCGATGCGCAGTATTGATGGCGGTTAAATCACGGATATATTTCTTCTGTGCATTTATCTTAGTTTTAACCACCTCAATGGAATGGTTGTTGTTCTCAAGCTCCGTTTTGAGTTGAGAGGTTTTTTCCTTGAGGATAGTGTTCATCTTCGAGAAGATGTTGATATCCAACAAGTCTTCGATTACATCCCGTCGAGAGGTTGAGTTGAGTTGCATAAACGGGATGAACGAAGAGGAGCCGAGAACAACAATTTGGTGGAAGCTCTTGTGGGACATCTGTAAGACGTTTTTCTCAAGAACTTCTTGGTACTCTTTCGCGTGTGAGTTCTGATTAATCATAGTACCGTCTTTCCAGATTTCAAACTTGTTCGGTTTGATACCACGGACAACACGATACTGCATACCGTTGACGGTGAACTCTACTTCACAACGGCAGTCTTTGTTGTTGATAGTGTTTATCAACTGTGCTTTGGTAATCTTACGGTGTGGCTTCCCAAACAGTGCAAATGACAGTGCGTCCAACATCGTGGATTTACCTGCACCATTGTCACCAACAATAAGATTAGTTGGCTCTGTTAAGAAATCAATTTCGTTAAAGTAGTTCCCCGTCGAAAGAAAATTCTTCCAACGGAGTTTCTGAAATTTAATCATGCAATCTCTACGCTTTGCGCCTCAACCATCAACTCAGATACTAGACCCTTAATACGGTCTTTGTCTAGGTCAGTATCAACCTCATCGATATAATTATACACTAATGTCTGCGTGTCGTCAACACTAATGTTTACATCATCGACGTTCTCTCCACGGAACTCGCGGAAGTCCTCCGCAATCTTGAGTTCGTGTATTCTCTGGTTGTTGATGCGTTCAATATACCGTTCGAATTTTTTTACATCTGAACGATTAGTCACTATAACTTTGACAAACTTATCATCAAGGTAAGACAAGTTTTCGAAATGACTCACCTCATTTTCATTATAGTAAATCTTGTGGTAGATTGTCAATGGGTTTTGCACAGGCTCCAGCGTGTAGGTCTCTGTGTCAAAGATATGGAAATACTTAGGGTCATGCGCATCGTTCCAGAAGAACTCCATCTGGGCACCCAAGTAATGAATGTTTTTACTGTGCGACTTCGTATGAAAGTGTCCGGACAACACAAGGTCAAAGTGTTCTAGTGGTTTTGGGTCCATGCCCTCTTTACAAATAAGACCTTTGTCCATTTCAAATCCAGCCAACTCGAAGTGACCCGCACATACAGGTGACTTCGTCTTAGATAGAAAATTAAGAATGTCTTTTTCGTTCTCAGGGTTTATCCAAGGTACTAACGCGACAGTGGTATCACCATACTTCATGTCCGTTGGTTCTTCGATGATGTTCACTTCGTTCATGTAGTGACCCATCAACTCCTTCAACGAGTTAAGGTTGTTCGTGTTTTTAAAATAGGTATCATGATTGCCTGGTATAATATCCATAGTGATACCATACTCGCGCAACTTGTCTAGGAAAATACGACGGTTGTGATTCAGGGCCTTGAGGTTGATTGTCTTACGGTTATCGTAGTAATCACCAAGGTGAAGAATCTGCGTAATGTTGTTTTCTAGTAGATACGGGAAAAAAATTTCTGTATAAAACCTCTCCTGATACTGCATAAAAATATCAGAAGAGTTACGGATACCGCAATGGGTATCGTTCAGTATAGCAACTCTCATAAAACTCTCAGGTAAAACTGTACAAAATACTAGGCAATTATACTATAGTCTAGGGCGTTTGTAAAGTATTTTATTCAAGGAACTCAGATAGGTCTGAATCGACATGCACTGCACGTCTCTTGCGCTTCTTCTCTTCTTTAACGTATTCCTTGAACTCGTCGTCCGCAGCTTTGACTGTGTCAATACGAAACCTCAACGTATCAACCAGTGAGCCCGCAACAGGTGCAGTGTCGTCATTGTCAAACAAGAACTCAGACACATCCGCCTCTGAGATAAACTTCAGTTTGATGTCCTGCTGCTTCTTTTCTTTCTGGATACGACGCAGGAATGCGTACCAAGAAATCTGTGTGAAATATGCGAATGCATTTGGTTTACCCGAACGTGTCGCAGCCTCGATATCATAATTCTCAATCGCCTTTAGACAATTTTCCACTGCATCCATAACCATCTCTTCACGATATGTGTAACGGACGAAGTTCGCCTTGTGCGAGAGACCTTCTGCAATGCGCAGGAAACATTGTGCGATATAATCAGGCACTATCGGTACGGGGGTATCTTCTTCTTTTGCTTTCCGCACCCGTGTGCAATACGCAACGACCGATTCGGAAAATTCACGGTTATTTACGTAATGTGGTTTCTCTTTAGGTTTCATATACAACTCCCATTTAATACAGGCTATTATACCCTATTTTATGCGAGGTGTCAATCCAACACCCGTTCTATAGGCAACCCGTTGTCGCAACTCACTCGACGAAAATCTATGCGACCTATCATTAAAGTAATACTCAATACCGCGTTTGCGTCCAATGTCTTTCCCCGTGAAGTCTTTATCACGGTACTCATCACCAAGGATCTGTATATCGAGCTTATATAGTGACAAGATATCTTCGAGATCTCTCTCAGACTCATAAGGAATAATTTCATCGACATAACGAATCGCACTCAGTTGAGTGTATCTCTCAACCAAGGACTGTATTGGTTTGTTTTTCGTATCCGGTCTATCTATCGTAGGGTCAGTCTGCAAACCCACAATTAAGTAGTCGCACTGGTCCTTTGCGTTGCGTAACATCTGCACGTGTCCGGAATGTAAAAGGTCAAAAGTAGAGCAGGTAAAACCTATTTTCATAATATTTTAAAAAAGTGTTGACAGGTCGTTTAAATTAGTGTATAATCTCCTTTAACCAAAGGGGAGAATAATAGCTAGTGTGGAGTGAACCCATCGGTATCAGAATCCATCAACCGATAATCATTAACCTCACGTAGAAACTCTTCGAAAGTCTGGTTGTCCTCATCTTCGGTTAAGAACATAGTTCCATATTCGCGGTCCTTCTCAATTTGGTCAGCCAACTGTTCTAATGCAATTTCATACTGTTCTATCATATCGTTAGATGGTAGAGCGATAGACATAATCTTATCGGTCATCAACATGATTACATTCATTGGTGTATCTTGGTACGTCATAAAATTGCGAAAAGTAAAAAACTTAGAACCATCTTTAGCGGTATTCGACGCCAACATAAGAGCGTTGTTTATGCAAATAGACTCTTGGGCCTCATCGAGAACCTCACAGAGTATTTCTTCACCATTAGTTAGTTTGAGTTGCTTTATCGAATACTTCGATTTCATTGGTACTGCCTTTCATTGGTTTTAGGTCAATGGGATAGATTTTGTATCTGAACCCTTCTTTAGTATATATCTTGATTCTTTCGGCACTATGTTTCAGAGTAAAGTTCTTGTGAGATTTGATATGAAGATCATCAGCAATATCAAAGAGCTTAGTAGTGCGACCGTCATCAGACTGACGAAGGCCACGACCAATTGATTGGAGAACTTTAACTTGAGATTTTGACGGAGTCGCAAATACAATATTATGCAGGTTGCGGATGTTGATGCCAGTGCTAAAAGTACCAAGAGAAGCGACGATAATAGCGTCATTTTGTTTCTCTACGATTCCTCTTATTTGTTCTCTGTCAGATGCGGCAACTTCACCGGATACGTAGAAGACCTTACGGTCTGGTCCAGCGAGGTCACGAATCATATCGTACAATACCTTACCGTGTTTCTCCACGAACTGAAACATCACGAGTGTATTACCCGTCTGGTCAATCGCGAGTTTGCTAATGAACCGATTACGGGGTTCGTACTGTACAATGTAATCGAGTTCGTCTTGATACTTTTTGTCCTTCATGAAATGACACACATCATTGTGGTATCGCATGAGTAGAACAGAGATGTCAAGGTCTGCCAGAGTTTTGTCTTTTTGGAGTTCGACTGTGCGTGTGACGGTAAAGGTAGGTCCGAACAATCCTTCCAATACCAGTTTATTGGTTTCGGTACCGTCGAGCGTACCAGTCAAACCAAATCTGTAACGTGCATTAATACACTTGTCCATCATGGTTGCAAGTGACTTGGCCTTGAACAGATGTACCTCATCACCGAATACGGTTTCGAACTGTTCAAACCACTCGCGTCCAAATTTATAGATAGACTGCCAAGTAGAGATTATGATACGTTTATCGGTCACCTTTTCTTTACCAGAGTATATCCTGTGGCAATGTTCATTCACGTCATACCCATAGTCTTCGAAGTCTTTGTACATCTGCTCTACGAGTGATGTAGTGGGAACGACTACGAGGATTTTTCCTTCGGTAACGTCATGACAATAACGCATTAGGTTATAAATGATAAATGACTTACCACTACCTGTTGGGGACAGTAGTATTGACCTCAATCGTTCTATTCCGTGAGTGATGGCCTTGTACTGGTAGTCTCTTGGTTCAAACGGGGAACCAAGGTTTGCGAGGTATTTTACTAGAGTTGGGTGGTCAATATCGTCTTTGTATGATGGGATACCGAACCGTTCGTGTTCTAAAATTTCTAGTTGGTAGAATCGGTCTGCGCAGAATCGACGCAAATGTGTGTAGAGACCCACGTTCATCTGTTTAGTTACAGTGTTGTACAGTTTTACGCGGCCGTCCCAAACCTTACGTTTATACGCAGGCATGAACTTATAGCCAGGGACGAAGAACGAGAAATACTCTCGTAATTCATTCTCCTGTGCGGGATGTGCCTCCACAGAAAAGTAACTGTGGTTGACCATCCTTATTCGTATCTTGTTATCCACCGGCCTCAAACTTTCGCCACTCAATCATATTCTTTACGGTTTGGTGTCTCCACTTTAGAGTGTCAACAATATCCTTTAGTGTATCTATAACAACTTTAAGGTACGCAATTCTCTCTTCGGACTTCTGTATCTCAGGGTCCGCATCATAGTAGAGGTCCATGTCACCCTTCAATATCTTCAGTCCATTGAACGGGTCTAACTCCCAGCCAGTTGCAACCAACTCTTCTTGGTCCATCTTACCGTTGTAATATTTCCACTTCTGCAACAACAGAGTCTTTTGTGAGTTCTCTGCGCGTTTGAGTTGCAGTTTCGCTAATGATAGATACTGTAGATATTTGGCGTGTAGACTAGGGGTCTGTCGTGATACTTCATCAAGTTGGTGCTGAGGAATCTCACAGTCCTCGGCCCATTCCTTCTGTATAGAATCTAAATCCATCGTGTAAACCTACGGTGCAAAAGGTATAGTATATCACGGATTAGTGATGTAGTCAATACAATCTTGCCAAAAATCAAAGTCATGACCCAAGGTGTAACTCAGCGTCATGCGAAAACATTTCGTGTGTGCGCAATGGTAGACAACGTCATCTGACCCATAGGCACCAAAATATCCCGCCTTCAAATTCCATCCTAGCTCATCCTGAATGACGACTTCTTCACCAGTAGATGGTTCGATAAACTTGAACCACCCATCTCCTCTTTCGGACCATGTGAAAATAAGATTGTGTTCAGATGCGTTCGCGTTGTTATGCCACCCAATAAAACCATCGGGTGGGTAAAGTGTAGATAGTGCGCTGCATCGAACCCCCAACTCTTCTTTGAGTTGTTGGTCGAGAGCCTCCCACGTCTTACGGTATTCTTCGGGGTGAGTCCCGTTGTAGTGTTTTGGTTTGATAGGATAACAGACAGAGGTATCAGCCGCACCATCATGCGCCTCACCCATGTTGTATAGGGTTTGTAGGTGTTCATCACCACACCACTTATCAGCCTCACCAGCCATACGTTCGAACAAACATTCGTTCGTCTTTTCCGGTTGATAGAGCTCACGGTACGTGAAGCGAAAATCTTCAAGGATATTAAGAACGTTAACGTTCCTAATCTCATATTTCTTTAAACTCATAATATCTCAAATGAACTAAACCTAAACGATGCGTCAAAGGTAACAAACGTCGTGTCTCCGACTGTTGAGGTAAACTCAATCGACCCAATCATTACTGGGATACAATTCTTATAACGTATCTGTCTGTTCGTGTTATTGTGACTGGTAAGTATAATGACAGTCACATCATTATATAGGTCTGGGGTATCTGGCGTATCTATGAGTCTTTCTAACCACGACTGCATCTCCTTGTATGCGGACATGTCTTCATCCACAATCAAGTTGATGTTCAACTCACTGTAAGTAATCTTGTCACCTGCGATAGGTATTGCAGCAAACTTAGGGATAGGTATATCACGCGCATCAACAGACGAGCCAGGGTGTTGCACTGACTGTGCAAAGAATTCTAGGTTCGCGTACTTCTCGCGGTCGATGATGACACGGAATCCCGTAGGTTGCAAAAAGTTTTTGTTAGTTGTTAGACTCATAATATGTCCTCAGTAGTCCATATTTATACACAAAAAAAAGGGAGTCCGAAGACTCCCCTAAAATGACTAGCTTGAAGCCAGTTCTTTTTATTGAACTAATGGGACTTATACAGTACCAGAAGTACCCATGATGTTCGCTACCGCGAATGAACGGTAGTAGATGTTGTTTGGTGCGATACCGCTTGGTGGGGTTGCACCTACGAATGGGTTTGACACCATGCCGTAACGAGTCTTGAACCCGATACGTGGCTGGAAGTCATTCTCGCCAACTGCCTTGACCATCTGTAGTGGTACGTATGGGCAGTAGAAGATACCTGCGTCGTATGCGTTAGTACCCTTGTAGCCTACAGTGATGTAGTCAGCTGATGCATATGGGTCGATGTAGACCTTGATGCGACCGTTTAGAGTACCTGCGAAAGTGTTACCAGTATCGTCGATTGACAATGAAGTAGACATCGCTGGAGTGTAGTCCAACATACCAGAAGCTGCTAGTGCAGTTGCAACGTCAGAAGAACATACTACGACGTTACCCTTACCGCGACGAGTTTCTTTCGCGATTTGGTTTGCTTCACGGTCAAGTTGTACAACTAGACCCTTGAACTTCTCTGCAGACCAACGGCCATCAGCGTCTAGGTCTAGGTCGAAAGTGCCTGGGACATTGATGTTACCAGTAGTTGCACCTTGGATTGCAGTAGAGTTGATAGCGTGAACAACTTCACGGTTGATTTCCGCTAGAATCTCAGTTGACAAGATGTTCGCCAACTCAGTTTCAGCGTCTAGGCCGTGAATCGCTTTCAAGTCTTGTGCAAGTTCTAGCGAGTATTCCGCCTTCAATGCACGTGACTTAGCAGTTACAGTCGCCTTCTCGATAGTGAAACCCATCTCTGAGAAATCGCCGGATGGGTTGCCGTTAACGTCAACACCGCCTGCGCCTAGAGACTCAGCAGATGCAGTTGGCATCGCTTCGCCTGCAGGGTGAGCACCTTGACCAGAGAAACCAGTATCAGCTTCTTGGAATAGGGCTTCTGGTGAAGTAGTCTTACCTGAACCGTAACGTGACTTCATCGCGAAGATTAGGCCAGTTGGACCAGACATTGGCTGAACACCACAGATGTCATACGCCATTAGGTTTGGCATTGCACGACGTACTAGCGAGATTAGGACTGGGTCCCAGTTCGCTGCAGAACCAGTGTTCGCACCACCTGCTACATCTTCAGTGATGAAGCCAGACATTGCAGTGCGCTCTTCGATCATTGCGCGTTCTTGGTTTTCTAGGATAGCTGCAGTTACAGCCTTCTTGTGATGATCCGTGATAGTGCCCGCAGATTCTTCATTAAGAACTGGAGACCACTTTTCGATCAATTTGTCGAATGATTGATTCATTTCAGTCTTCCTTATTTTTTAGAGGTTTTACGTAGAGCAGTCAAGTAGTTCTCCATTAGGCCGGATACTTCCACTTCTTCTTCAGCTTCTTCTGAAACTGATTCTTCAATTTGCTCTGGGATTTCTTTTGAAAAGTATGATTCTTTGATAGTCGCAACTTTCTTGACGAATTGGTCTTCGCTCTCGAAGTCTACGCTCTCTGCAAGTTCACGTAACTTTTCTGCTTGAGTGTCTGCAAGGTCACGAGAGGCTTCAGCGATAATAGTGTTACGCTTGTAAGTCTCTAGTTCCTCTGCAAGTGAAATAGCGTCACCAGTAGTTGAGTTTAGTTTCTCTTCCAACTCAGATACTTGCTCTGCTAGTTCATCAACTAGGTCTACCTTAGACTCAGGAACTTCAACGTAAGACTCTACGAATAGGTCCTTCATTGAGTTCATGAAGTTTTCAGCGATTTCAGTACGTAGTCCGTTCTGTACCGCCAACTTGTTTTCTTCCATCCAAGATTCAACTACATAGTTTAGGTATGAATCTACTTTACCGACTAGGTCTTCCTTGATAGAAGATACCTCTTCGGCTAGTTCTTCAGCATACTGTTCTTCAAGACGTGTGACTTCTTCAGACAGCTTAGTCTTTACCGCTGCTTCGAAGATTACCGCAGTCTTTTCCTTGAATTCTTCAGATAGAGTCGCTTCACCTTCAACGATTGCAGATAGTTCTGCAGATGTGTCAAGTTCCGCTACATCTTCTAGCTCAACACCTGCCGCTTCACATACAGATTTGTACGCCGCCATTAGGTCAGTCTTCTTCATTTTTGAAGCAGTCTGATACATTGCGTTCAACATACCTGCCTTAGTCTTTGGTGGTGATTGTTTTGTCGTAGCGCCTTTTGCAGCTTTATCGACAGATGCGATTGACTCTGGCTCAGAGACAGGTTGTCCCTTCACAGATTTTGCATCGCCGTTAGTACCTGGCTCTTTCGCTTCGTCAAGAGTCTCCTCCGCTACATCGTTAGTTTCAACATCTGTATCGCGGATTTCAACTTCGACTTCTTGATTAAGATCAGTCATAGATGACTCCTTATAGTTTAGATTTGATTAACGAGAGGAAATTCTTAAACTCACGTATTTGCACTTCAGGTCGAACTGCAGCCGGTGCTGTTTTGATTTCAGTCTCTATCTCTTCAATCGCTTGAGGCTCTAGGATTCCGTTATTCCAAACCCAATCTACACCTTCCATTATACCATTAACAAATGCATCTGGTGCAGAGGGGTCCTGTACGATATCTACCGTACTAAGGATGAAATCCTCTTTGACGTACATGACGCCGTTTCTACTCTCAAGACTTCCCATTCCACGAGTTGACACGCCTAATTGAACACCGCCCTCTAGGAGACCTTTTACAATCTGACCCATTGGAGTATCCAATATTTGTGCCTTTCCAATCACATTATTACCTTCCAATTTCAAGTCAGTAATTAAGTGGGAAACTTTATCCAAGTTAACAGTCGGGCCCTCTGGGTGATTCAGTTCACCGACGGCCCTTTTCTTGCTAACCTGATTTTCAACGTACGTGCCTACCGCCCTTTCCATAATTGCCTTAGGGTAAACACGGCCGTTACGATTCTTTTGATCTGCTTGCGCGAACACACCTTCAATGACATAGTTCTTCTCGCCGTTCTCTTTGGCTTCAACGATGCATTCGATGTCGTCTTCTACGTATTCGCTAATCAGTTTCATTTTATTTTTCCTAAGTCCTTGAGGACCTGTTTCGCGGTTTTCTCCGCCTCACGTTGTGTTTTGAAAACATCTACATTATCACCGTCAATCTTCAATTCGAAGCCTTTCGGCATCTTGGTGATGACAACCGGATAACCGCCCATCTTTTTATTAAAGACAGCCTTATTTTCTCTTAGTTGTCGAAATGTTTTCATAACACCCTCTTTTTGTATTATTTATACAAAAAAAATTTTTAACGTAACATTTTGTTATAACGTAATGCAAAACGCCCCTACAGAGAGGCGTGATACGGTTCTAACAAGGAATAATTTACTAAACGGACAGCTGCCCGATGTTTATCACTCTTCAGTTTCTACGACTTCTTCGTCGGTCTCTTCGACCTCAACTTCTTCAGCAGAACCAAACTCCGAGGCCTCTTCACCATACTCAACATCATCTTCGGTAAAGTCTTCCTCATAATCTGGTTCACCATTAAATATCTGTCCAGCGACAGCGATTTTCTCTGCGTCAAGTGTGTCTTGCAACTTGTCACCTAGAATATCATTAAATAGTGTTTCTGCATCATTAAAGTTTCCCGATGCAAGTGCATCGACAAAGCTCATAGTAGGGTCAACGGCGACCTCTTCTTCAGTAGTCTCTACGTCGTTGTCCAACTCAAGTGTTTCAACATCTTGTGATTGTTCATCGCTCATTATTTACATCTCCGGTTCTTCATCCGCGTTGTCTTCGCCTCGGGAATTTTCTCCCTCAACTTCCTTACGCATATTTTCAATGTCTTCGTCATTAAACATCATGACGTTTTTCATTACCCACTCACGTGAGAAATATTCACCTACATATTGTGATATCTGGTCCATTGTCTGTAGACGCTCACGCAGAATCTCTGCGTCCTTCATCTCTGCAAAATGGTTATCACGGTTGTAGTCAACCTGTATTTCCGTTCTCCATTCTTCCCAATCCTGCTCGGTGCAGACACCCTTCATGATTAACTGTTTTTTTAGAACACCGATGAAGAGTCCTGAGAATTTCTTACGGAGACGGTCAATAAATTTCTGGAACTTAACTTCGTCACGGTTGATTTCCGTTGACCTACCCAGTGAGAACTGAGCCTCTTGCTCCAGACGATTCAATGGTACGTTCAATGAACGGTACAGCTTCTTTTGGAAATAAAGGATATCGTCGATCTGACCTAAGTTCTCGCCCCCAGGCAGTGTACTTATCTCAGTACCACGTCCACCTTCACGACGTGGTAACCAGAAGTCTTCTAGCATCGACATGTGTTTGCGGTCATCTTTAATTTCACCAGAGTTCGCATCATAGACCACCTTGTTGCGGTAACGCGACATGATGTCCTTGATGTGTTGTTCTGCCTTACCCTTCGGTAGGTTACCCACGTCGATGTAGAAGATACGACGTTCTGGTGCACGTGCCATACGATAGATGACTAGAGAGTCTTCCATCATACGCAACTGATTGACCGGCTTGATTGCCTTGTGCATATATGATAGTACACGCTTCTTCGACGTGTCTAACAATCCTGAAGTAACATAAGATACGGAGTCGCTGGTCAACTTGATACCATTGTTAGCGCCTGCGCGTTCTTGGTAGATGTAAAAGTCATTGACTTTATCTACAAGTTTTGCACCTGTCTTAGGGTCTTTCTTATGTTGGATTTCTTTTACCTTGCGAATCTTAGTTGAATCAATAGGACGGATTTCTTGGATGCCCGCCTTTAAGTTTAACTCGTTGACCACAAGGTGATGGTATAGACGACCGTCTACGTACCACGAACGAAATATATCGTGCCCGTATTCTTCGAAGTTAAACATTGAGACAATGTTGTTGAACTCCTCGGTGACAGTCTTTTTAATTCGGTCTGGAGCTTCTACTTTGTCCAGATTGATGGTGATTGTGGATTCCAACTCACCCGCGACAATCGCCTCGTTCACGATATCTTCAATCGCAGCATCAACTTCTGGATGTTCTGCAATTACGCGATATTTGCGAATGAGCTCTTGATTGTCCTTTGCGCCAGTACCGTCAAGGTCGATGTACTGACCGAAATAGGAACCAGATGCAGTGACATAACCAGCCCCATCCTCATCGATTTTTGGTACGATGGATGGTGCCTTCTTATCTTCCTCTCGTTGTTTTGCGATTCGTTTTAACTCGAATCCGAACGCCTGAAAAATGTTGTTGTTCTCTGCCATGATGCCTCACATTATGAATGGGTGGGGTTTTACCCCCACCGATTCTATATGTATATCATATTTAACTTGTTGTATTCGCTTCCCAGTATTGCACTTGGAATTCGACAGTGAACTCTTCAATCGCTTCGTTCTCATAACTCACGTCTATCGAAGACATGTTGGTTGGGAAACAACCACGGAAGTTATAAGTTTTGATGACTGAACCGTCTTTGTCAAGTTGTTCTACAATCAAATCTGCTTGATATGTAACAGGGTTGGTTAGACCAGTGTTTGCACTGTGTGCATTGATACCGTTCATCCAACGTTCCATAGCGTTACGTACCTCAAAACCTGTATCGTTCAATACGGTTACGTTCCAAGGTTCGAATGTACGGTCACCTGCAATCTTCAACTGACGACCACGGAATGGAACTTCAATAACGTTCATTACAGATGCAGGCAACTGTGCAGCCTTACACATGAATGAAGTTAGTTCCGCGTCACCACCTGCGTATGCAGGGAAGTTAACGGTCGCTTTGAATAGATTGGAGCGTGCACCGCCGCCCTTTAGTTTTGCTTTAAAATCATCGACTCTAAGTGACATGACTATCTCCTTATACTACGCCAACAACTTCTTCAAAATCCACACCACTACGAACTGCGACAAAGTTTAGTGTCACGAAGTTGATAGAACGTGCAGGCTTGATGAAGATAGATGCGACGAACTCGTTGCGGTCAACGACAGCAGGAGTATTGTTAGTTTCATCACAGACTACTCTAAAGTCAGTGATACCTCGACGACCCTGAATCTCACGTAGTAGTGGTTCTACGATGTTTACAAACTCTGCACGAGTGAACTCATCGTTGAACTCAAACATTACGTTACGACCGGCAATTGAGATTGAACGCTCAATCGCTAAGAACATACGACGGACATTGATGCGGTCGAATGCAGACGGACGGTTTAGGAACGTCTTGTCACCAAATAGGATGACACCTTGGCCTGGGATGTTTGCGATAGGGTTAACGCCTACTTTATATAGCATGTCTCGGTCACCCTTGTCTGGATGGGCGACGATGTCAGTTACGCCTAGGTACTGACCACGACGCTGACCTGCTGGTGAGAACCATGGCGCTGCACTTGCGTCAGTTGCCGCCATAACACCCGCAGTAGACGATGCCGCTGGGATAGTAACATATTGGTCATTGTACTTGTCGTACACTTTTAACCAGTTGTTGTCGATGACAACGTATGATGAACTAAATGTTAGACTCTTTGCCCACGACTCTACTTGGACTGGGTTAGATACCATAGCCCTTGGTGGTGATGCGACTGCAACGCAATCTTTACGTTTAACTGCGATAGCGTTTAATGCGGAGATGTCACCTTCGGCTGGACAAATTAGGAAGTCTACCTGTACGTCGTCTACATCTGCAAACGGACTGTAGTCGAATGTCCCTAATTGACCTGAGTCTGCACCGCCGTCGAAGTCTGCGCTTGCTGCACCAGAACCACCGAAGTGTGTGTCAGAACCTACTATAGCCTCTGAACCAGAATTTGCACCCCATGATAGTTCATCACCAAAACCACCGAACCATACGTATGCAGATTGTGTATCAATTACGTCCTTGATGTAGTTAGGTGAACCGTCCGGTGCCTTTGCATCGGCGGCGACTGATACGAATGGGAATGTCTCTAATACTGAGCCAGGAGTACCTGTGATGTGACCTAGTCTATCTGTTACAACTACGTGGACCTCATCATGGTGACAACCACGGTCTTCTGCGAATGGAGATGTCTCTGGTGCACCAGTAAACCAGTTAGAGTACGCCCATCCAGAGAAATTTGCAGAAGTCATCTCTGCAGTATATACATGTACGGACAGTGAGTTACCTAGAAGGCCAGGGTACTTTGCAACGAATGAACCTAGTGAAGTATCCCATACCATTGACTCCCAAGCGTCTGCGTTCTTAACGACAACCGCTTGGTCTGGGTTAGAATAAACCGCATCTACAGCAGGTACCGCCGGAGTATCAACAACTGGATTACCGTCTGAGTCAACAACTGGATTACCGTCTGAGTCAACAACATATGTTGCAGGGACTTCCGGTTGTGCAGGGGACAGTAAGACAGCCTCGTCTATAGAAGTGGCCGCGTTCAGTGCGTCAGACGTTACTTGACGTACGACAAAAAGTGAACTAGAATATTTTAAAAAGTATGCCGCAGACATAAAGTCCACAGCGTTTGTTTTCGATGGCGTGTGGAACGTTGACGCTAGGTCACCTTCTCCGGATAGAAGAACCTTTTTGTCAACTGGACCCCATCGAAAATTGCCTACAAATGCACCTGTAGTAGTTTGAACGTTTGGCGCAACGCCAGACAGATCAATTTCTCTTACAGTTACGGCAGGCGAAGCAGATGGATTTGATAATGCCATAACCTTTTCCTTTAATCGGTAGCGAATAATAAGTTAAACATAATACGGATTTTTTTTCAATACTTCTATTTATAAATTAGTGATTTTCACCAATCATCGGCCGGTGAAAAGTCTATTCCTTCTACTGAATGCCATCCCTGATTAAACGGGTCTGTCAAGTCTTGTTGTGGTATATAATCGCTACCGTCATCTATAATACCAAATGGGGGCACATCATCCTCGATTTCTTTCATGCGATGGTCGAACAACATGCGCTTGATATCAACGTCCGTAAGGTCACCCCAAGCCTGTGTACCCACGAAGTAACCGAACATTACAAGATTCATCATCAAGTCGTCGTGGTTACCATCACTCGCCTCGAACGACTGTCCCTTAGACACAAACGTTGATATTTCTAGGATGGTGTTCTCATCGACGACCTCTAGTTTGTTGTTCTCGATGATATCTTTTATCTGAGAACATCCGATACGTTTCACCTTTCGGTCCATCCGAATACCGATTGCGTCAGATTTGATTGCAGACTCAAGGTGAATGTTCTCGTACTCTAAGTCCTGATATAGACCCACGCACACGACCATTCCTTGGTCATTGTTCTCGATGACTGTGTACGCTTCGTTATACAGTGTCGCGTACTTATAAATGATATTAGGGTACAGGATGGGTGATATCATATTATTACGATATACGCATACCTGTTTGAACGGTGTCTGGCTTACGTCGATAATGTTGAACGTAGAATAATCTTGACCACGCCCTTGACAAACGTCAACGGTCATGATATATTGATGTCCTGCAACGGGTTCTTGATATACTAGAAGGTCCCCACCCTCCAGACGTTGTATTGGTTCACGCGCACGTAGGTCCAAAAGAACCTGACCCTCAATCAATGTGTTGCCTGTACCAAAGAATGTATTACCGAATTCTTGGTCAAACTGCAAACCAGATGTGTTTGCAATTGTTTGTTCTTTCCATTTCTCATCACGGCCAGGGACATCCCACCAATCCACACGAAAAGGTTTGTATTCGTTCACACCTTGCACTGCACCTTCCCATATCTTGTGGTAGGTGTTACCGATACCGTTTGCGGTTGACGTGATGATGACTTTAGTATCCTTACCCGATGAGATTACCGGATAGGTTGACGTATAAAACTCGGCCGCGTTTTCGACAAACGCAAACTCATCTAGGAACAGTAAGTTGACCGACATACCACGAATAGATGAACCAGATGTCGCCGCAGCGATAATACGAGAGTTGTTAGAGAACTCCAGTGAACCCTTGTTCAGCGCCTTACAGCCAGGCTGTAGGAAGAACGGAAGATTCTCCAACATGAGTGTGACCCGTGCCAACATCTCACGTGCAGTCATCCCCTTGTTCGCAAGGATTGCGATAGTCTTCTCTGGGTGGAATAGTGCATACCACAACAGATACCCGACCGAACTAATCGACTTACCCGACTGACGACAGGCCAACACGATGTTGAATCGGTGGTCGTTGAAGTGTTTAAACATCTCCTCCTGATACGGATAGAGTTTGAACGGCACCAGACCCTTATCAAGATGCACGACTTTCACATACTTGCGACAGAAGTATGCGGGGTCTTTCATGCATTTCTTATACTCGCGCAGTTTCTTGGCGTCCCACTCTTCTGCGACACCATCTCGTTTTACGTTTGGATTACCTAAGTAGGAATTCTTAGTGTACGTACTCATTCATCACTGTCATCGTGGTCGATGACTTTCTCATCCTGACCCTGCAACATACGCTGCAGTTCCGTTGTAGACCCAACAAACAGATTGTTGTTTGTTGTGGTTTTTTCAACAGAGGAATCGTCTTTCTGTAATTCCTTCTGCTTCTTATTCAAGTCCATCAATTTATCATTGACATCTGCGATGCCTTTAATCATATTCGACAACACTTCGAACGCACGAGGGTGTTCGCTTTCACGTGCGACCTCAATCATAAGTTCTAGTGACTCACGACCTTTCTCTATGAGGTCATAGTAAGTGTCCCTAGAGTATTCGTAGTCTTGTTCGTGGACGAAGTTCTTCTTCTGTTCTTCGTCAAATAACGCTGGTGGTTTACGTGTATCTCTCGTCATTATACTCTATCCCGAAACCATAGTCATCGTCCGGACTTACGTCAGCCGGAACTGGTGTGATCTCGATGTTGTAAACAAACTCATCTGGGTCCATTAGATGCAAGTTCATGTTAACCTCACGAATAATCTTGTCATCTTGTATTGGACCGTAGAAGTTCATCTTCATGTCAAAGTTTAAATTATATATGATAGTCCTACGTTGCTCTAATGGACCTTCAAAGTCATCCTGAAAATCGACGCCCGTTAAAGTGATTGGGACATCTTCTGTAACATCCGGTAGATCGGAAAATGGTTTTACCGATAAAGTATACTGCGGAGCAAAGTATGGTAAGATTTGTTCTACAATCTGTAGCGCATCATCTTGACTCTTTGCATATACACTCAACTGGAAACTAATATTATAAGGAACGCCTGTGTAGACTCTGCGTCGTTTAGCACCGTCCGCATCTTCCATCGACGATGTGAAGCTATTAATTTTAGGTAACTGTCTCTGCGCATCGTACGTCATCGACGTAATCTCGAAAGACATACGAGGGAGTTTAATCGCAACTCTACGTTCTGCTTCCTCTCCCTGTGACATCTCTTCGAGACGCTCCATGAAGTTACGTTTAGGTGCATACGACAACGGGACCTTGACCTGAGACATCACGGTACCGTCTTGTTTTGTTCTTAAAACATGTATGTTATTGAACAGAGACCCAAACACAGAAACACTTGTACGGACCCTTTTGTTATAAAAATAAGTCCCAAACATTACGACACATCTCCAAATGGATTACCCTCAGTGAAGTCTAAGAAATCATTTTCAAAGTCATCAAAGATTTGATTCTGACTAAATGGTTGTATTTCATTAACGTCTTCGCTCACAGTAACAGGCATAAACGTTGCACCCGAATCACTCTCAATCACCCTATCAGTAGACCACTCGTGGTACTTACCATCGGTTGCACCTGAGTGTGCGATAGAAAGAATTCGGGTCTCACTATTCCATGATGCAACCTCGCCCTTCATCTCGAAGTCATCGTAGGTTTGAACCACCGTCTCACCTATCTCGTAAAATCCACCTTGGCCTGATTCTGGTGCAGCCATCTGAACGTGGTACTGGAATGCGTGTTCTCTCTCCACGATATCGATGTCTGGAATACCAGTATCGAAATCTTCGTCTGAGAATTCGAATAGTTCGCACTGTACGCGGAATAAAGGTAGTTGGTTCAACTGATAGAATGGTGTTTCTGTTTCCACCAGTTTAACCTCAAACAGAGATTGGGATAGTGGTAAGAATATCAAGTCCCCCTCACGTGGACGGAACTGATACTGCTCAGATAATCTGTCACCCACCAACTCTCTCCATCGACGACGTGCGATGACAAAAGTGGCTTGGTCACGTAACTCGATACCAAACTTAGTGAAGATATTAGTCTCACCATCAAAACCTTCAGTGTTCTCGATAAACACTTCGATTTTGTATGCGTCTGAAAATTGTGACTGAATACTATCAAGGAAAATGTCTTCACGTTCTACCACTTCTCTCGGTAGATAATAAATGTCCTGACCGTAAAACTTGATAGATTCGATTATCAAGTCTTCGTATAGACTTTGCTCCGGTCTATGTCCTTGACTAATATATGGATTCGTCGCCATGGTTTACCCCATAAAGAACATTGGGCCTTCCTCATCTTCTTCACGGAATTTCTCCATGACCTTGTCAATATCCTGAAGTGCATCTTCATAGATTTGACGAGCGTTAACGGTGACTCCGCCTGGGAGTGTCATACCGTCAAACTTGATAAGGTTTTGACCCCACTGCTTCTTAATTAGTGCAGTTGCATATGCCTTCAAAAAACGATGATTCCAAAGGTTGTTGTATTCGTTTACAGTATCGTCTGGGTTGCGCACACCGTACACCTCAAACACAACGTAGTCCCCTACCTCAAGTTTTGATGTACTGATATGCAAATTAATTCGGTTGTATTGTCTGTCAAACGTTATGACTGGTAACCCGCTCAACTTCATGTCAATCAAAGACAAGTGTTGTTGCATTTGTTCGTAATATGCAAGGTCACCAAGAATACCACGGCCGTTGACGAAGTCACTAACAGTAAATTTCATGAACTGCCATGCGTCACTGAACCACCCTGTCTGTGCCCCTGTGTAAGATACAGGCAACATACGAACAACACTCAGTAGGTCCATGTCGTCTGGGAAATCAATATACTTATTGGCGATATCTTGTTCAGTCAGTTGATGTTGCAGATAAAACCTTTTTGAGCCATCTGGATGAAACTCACGGAACCACTGGACGGCTTCGTCAACACGGTCGTCTAGTTGTTCTTCATCAATGTTGATATCCACCACCGGATGCCCTAGAGAGCGTAGGCAATAGTCTATCAATTCCTCTTTACTTGTTGCGTACATTGGATGGTCTCATGGTTGAATAATACTATTTATACGTTTATTTATATCAGCAATAAAAAAGGGGACCGAAGTCCCCTTTCTACACATATAAAATGTATTAGTTAACAACAGTACCGTTGATATCGTAGATGTCAATACGGTAGTGTGAACCGTGTTGTCCGTCTAACTTATCCGCGTTTGTCGCGTTGTCTGGAGTTACCGCACTCTCAACTTCAGATACGTCTAGTGAGAACTTACCAGTTGACTCATTGTAGTCGATGCATGAACCTGCGTCTGCAGATACACATCCACGTGCACGAGCCTCAGTGAAGTATAGGTTCGATGAACCTTCTGAGACGTTATCTGTATCCCATGCCTCAATCGCATCCAAACGTCCGCCGTGTAGGCCTAGAGTAGTCTGGTTTTGAGTGATTAGGGTACCTAGTGAGTTGTCTGCGCTCTGGAATGCAGCGACAACCTCAGTCAACGAGTCAATTGCAGCCTGGTCTGTGTTAGACAAGATGCTATTGATTTGTGCCTGTAGGTCTGATACATCACTGTCACGACCATTACCTTCGTCAGTTATAGACGTAGATAGTGAGTCGATTTGTGATTGTAGGTTCGCGTCACCCTGAACACGTGCAGTAGTCTCAGCTGAGATATCACCTGAAAGACCTGATTCCGCGCTAGTTGCACGTGCAATCTCAGAAGAAATCTGAGACTGTAGACTTGTGTCTGCGTTTGCACGAGCGACAGCTTCAGCAGAGATGTCTGAATCTAAACCTGCCTCGACACCAGTCGCACGACCTACTTCAACGCCTAGGTCTGCAACAACAGAGTTCAACTCAGAGTGAATCTCGTTGATTGCGGCAGCAAGTGATACTGCAGCAGTACCTAGTACAGTTCCTTCACCAGAGAAAGTCTGTAGTGAAGAAATGTCAGTCTCGTTAGTAGAGATGCGTGGACCGTGGTTAGCCAATAGAGAAGAGTTAGTTGAGGCCAATGCCTGAACCGCATCCATCTCACCTTCTAAAGTACCAACACGAGTGTTGACACCAGAGATAGTTGAAGTGTTACCAGTGATAACTGCCTGTAGGTCGCTGTCCGCATTCTCGAATGCATTAACAACTTCTACTAGAGTGTCTAGTGATGCAACTGAGCCGTTAGTGATTGCTTCTACTGCAGCCTCGACCGCGTCGATTTGCGTCTGTAGGTTACCATCACCTGAGATACGTGCAGTAGTCTCACCCGCCAATGATGAAATCATTGCAGCGTGGTCACTATCATGCTTCGCGTCTAGTGCAGTGATTTGAGTCTGTAGACCACCATCTGCTGCGATACGCGCCGCTTCTTCTGCGTCAACGTTAGACTGTACAGTTGCAACTGCACCAGTACGGTCAGTCACTTCCTGTGCGATTGCAGCCGCGTTAGATGCAACACCTGCAGCGTTAACTGAGATGTCTGAATCCAAACCTGCCTCTACACCCTGTGCACGAGCGATTTCACCGTCGATATCAGATTGTAGTGATGCATCAGCTGATGCACGAGCACTTGCTTCTGCAGTGTCCGCGTCCGCACGTAGAACTGCCTCAGCTGCAACTGCCGAAGAAATATCTCCTGCAACCGCTGACTGAGCACGTGCGTCAGTGAAGTATTGGTTAGAACCTTCTGCAAGGTCAGTCGTAGATAGTGCGACCTTAGTCCAATCACTACCATCGAAAGTTTCCCAATAGTCGTTCGCTTCGTTCCAACGCAACTGTGATGCTGGAGAGTCACCACGCATAACACGTAGACCAGCGTTTTCAGTTGGGTTACCTGAAGTAACGTTTGAGTTAACGTCGATGATGTTATCTGCCAGAGAGATAGTCTCGCTGTTTACAGTGGTAGTAGTACCCTGAACAGTTAAGTTACCTGAAACGACAACGTTATTAGAGAAAGTCTTATCTCCGGAGATTGAGCCTGCATCTACACGACCATCAACATATGCCTTAGTTGCGGCATCTGCGTCTGCAGTCGGGGTACCAACATTAACGACCTTGTGAGTCTGCATGTCGATTTGACCACCGAATGGAGTTGCAACCCCACCGACAGTAGAAATAGTCTCTCCTGCTGACAATACTAGGTCTGACTTGATCTGGATACTTTCGTCACCAGCGTTCAAGTCGATAGTACCACCGCCGGTTGCACCGAACGATAGATTCTGACCTGCGTCTGCGTACATAGTGATTGTACCAGAATTGTCTTCAAGAATCTTAGTACCGTTTAGGTATAAAGACCCTGGGCCGATGTAAACATCTTTCCAGACCTTATCTGGTGAACCTAGACTGTAAGTATCGTCTGCAGATGGAATTAGGTCCTGCGCAATTGCAGTACCATCAATGGATATAGTTCCACCCGATACAGAGATACCGTCTCCGCCAGATAGACTGACTGAGAACTCACCAGTGCTTTGTTCGTATGACATTCCAGTACCAGCCTGAACTGCTGCACGAACACGTGCGTCAGTGTAATACTGGTTAGAACCTTCTGGAATATCTGTAGTTGACAAACCGCCAACGTTACCGCTTAGTGCGTCAACCTGACTCTGTAGGTTCGCGTCTCCAGATGCACGAGATGATGCCTCTGTAGTGATGTTACCTTGTAGAGTAGTATCTGCCGCATCAACGTATGCCTTAGTTGCTGCATCTTGTGCAGAACTTGGGTCAGCCATGTTAGTAACTGCGTTACTGTCCATGTCAACTTCAGCGGTCATCTGGATGTTAGACGAACCTGAAGATGTACTGATACCAGATGTACGTGCGTTTGTCGCATCCACTGCTGTTTGAAGTGCAGCGTCAGCCGCAACACGAGCAGTTTCTTCGTCAGTTATTGCAGTGGCATTAGTTGCAATGCCGGTTGCGTTAGTGGTGATTAGAGTTTGTAAATCACCGTCTGCCCCTTGGAAAGAAGCAACAATTTCTTGAAGGGTATCAAGAGTTTCTGGTGACGTACCAAGGATGTTTTCGATTGAGACCTCTAGTGCAGCGACTTCATTTTGAAGAGGGACCAACTGGTCACTTAAATCGGAAACAACGGTACCGTCAGCATCAATTACAGTTACACCACCGACAACCACTTCACCAGTGACATCGATACCGTTCTGTACTCTGAACTTTTTGTTTGTACTCATTTTTCTTTACCTTTGAGTTGAGTTACACTAATGTTTGTTTTCGATAATAAAGGTGGGGAAACCCCCACCTCATCAGTGTTCCATTATACGTCTACAGTAGTCTTGACAACCTTAACAACTGCGCCAGCCGAAACTGCCTCATAAGTTAACTCGACAGTGTCTCCGCTCATTTGTACGTCTGTATCACCTAGTAGAGATGAACCAGTAAATACAATACCGTACTCATTTATGTATGCAGTAGTGCCATCATGGATAACCATACACTCGCGTACTTCGTGTTCGCCGTTTAGGTCAACAGTTACGATGAACTTGGCTGCACGAGAAACAGTAGCGTTGAATGAAGATACTACAGCTGGTGAAGTACCAACTACAATGTCTACACCCTGTATTGCAGGCTTGATGTTGTCAGCGAATGTTTCAACGCCAACTGAGCCTGGGTCTAGTACGCCGACTGAGTTAGTTGACTGTGCAATAACAACCGCCTGAGTACCTACAGGGATTGCACTGTTAAACGTGATAGTTTGGTTTGCAGCATCGATAGAGTAGTGAGTGGACGGATCCTGAATAACACCACCTACGAATACAATCGCGTTTTGGTCTTGCGTGTAGAAGTTCAATGCGAATGTAGTCTGTGCACCGTCACCATTCATAGTTTGACGTTGTGCGTTGTTAAATGCCAACTGAGTTGGGTCGATGAATTCAATCGCCGAACCGTCAGTCTTAACACGTGCAACGAAACCTTCGTGTCCAGTGAATGAAGACTCGCTTACATCTTCTAACTCTAGGAATGCCTTACCAGTTGATACTGATAGAACACCAGTTGAGCTATCGTATGAAACGTTACCTTCACCGTCTACGTCGGTTACAGAGAATGCAGCGCGTGAACGTGCGTCAGTGTAGTATAGGTTGTCACCTTCAGCAAGGTCAGTTGTACTGAACTGTGAAATGTGCTGTGCAGCCAAACCTGAAGTCAATTGACCTACGTTAACTGCGTCAGCAGAATCAGTACCGACTGCAAGACCAGAAACCTTGTTTCCACCCATTGCAAGATCGCCGGTCATTGAATCGCCTGACTTGCTTACCTTACCATCGATTTGAGTCTGTAGACCCGCATCTGCCGCAGCGAACTCACCACGTACTGCGTTATCGCCTGCAATACGGTCGGTGATTTCTTGTGCAAGACCCGCAGTGTTAGTTGCGATGTCTGTCTGGTTCTGAGAGATTAGACCAGTTAGAGTACCGTCTGCAGACTGGAATGCCGCAACGATTTCTGTCAACGAGTCTAGTGCCGCAGAATCAGTGTTTGACGTAATGAAGTCGATTTGTGACTGTAGATTTGAATCTGCAGCCTGACGTGCACTTTCTTCCGCCGCGATTGCGTCAGCATTCGCTTGGATAAGTGCCGCCTGGTCACTCTCAACACCACTTGCACGACCGATTTCTGCATCAATCTGTGACTGAAGATCACTGTCACCCGCGATGCGAGCTGCGATTTCGTTAGTGATTTGAGTTTGTAGACCTGCCTCAACACCCGATGCACGTGATACTTCTGCCGCGATAGCAGCGTCTAGCTTCGCGTCTGCGTCTGCTAGAGAGACAGATGCGTCTAGGTATGAAGTACCAGTTGGAGTGATGTAGTTACCTGCAGTTGAAAGACCAGCACCTGCTTGAGTTGCAGTCATTTCAGTTTCTAGTGCAGTTGCACGAGATGACAATGTCGCCTCAGCAGACTGTGCACGAGTAACTTCTGCATCGATTGCAGACTGTAGTACCGTGTCCGCGTTCTCACGTGCAGTTTCTTCAGCAGCAACGATACCGTCTGCGTATACTTTCGCATTCGCTTCCGCAGTATCCGCCTTAGAAGTTGCGTCTGCCGCTGCTGACGCCAATACTACTGCATCTGCCGCCGCGAATTCTGCACGGACCGCAGTGTCTTCTGTAGCGAACTCGCTACGGATTAGACCTTCTTGAGTAGTTGCACGGTTAACTTCCGCAGTGATTTGCGCTTGCAGATCACCTACGTCAGAATCGTGACCATCGATACGTGCGACAGCCGCGTCTACTTCACCGTGTAGTTCGTTAATTGCGCCTACAGTAGTTTGTGAAACAGTTGCGAATGCACCAGTACCCATCTTCGCTTCTAGCGAATCGATGTCACTTTCGTTAACAGTTAGACGACCGTCCTGTACAACTTGGTCACTGTCAACACCCGCCATGCGGTTCTCTAGTGAAGTTGCACGTAGTTCAACTGCGTCCATCTCCGACTCAAGAGTAGCAACCTTACCAGTGTTGATATCAACTTCACTGTGTAGTTCGTTGATAGCTTCAGTAGTAGTGATTGCAACAGTTGCTAGAGTTGCAGTACCGACGATTGATTCTAGGTCATCGATATCCTGCTCTGCACCGTTCAAACGAACGTTGTGAGCTGCGATGTCTGAATCATGACCGTCTGCACGTCCTTCTAGGACAGTAGCGCGACCTTCAACAGCGTCCATCTCTGATTGTAGAGTATCGACGTGACCTGCTTCAGTGTCTAGTTCTGCGTGAATCTCGTTGATTGCAGCTGATAGGTCAGTTGCAACAGTTTGTAGAGTTGCAGTACCAACCTTAGTTTCTAGGTCATCGATGTCACCTTCGTTGACAGTCAAGCGACCTGCTTGAGCAGACTGCTCAGTTTCTAGTGCAGTTGCACGACCTTCTACTAGAGTTGCACGTGACTCAAGGTCAGTTGCGCGAACTTCTAGTGCGTCGATGTCTGATTCGTTAGTAGTCAAACGACCTGAGTTTGCAGAGATAACTGCTTGTAGGTCACTGTCTGCGTCTTCGAATGCAGCAACGATTTCTTGTAGAGTGTCTAAAGTCTCTGGTGAAGTACCGACAATTGCATCAACACGAGTAGTTACTGAGTCAACGTCAGTGCGTAAACCTGCCTCAACACCAGTTGCGCGAGTTACCTCTGCCGCTAGGTCTTGAGTTAGTACAAGTTCTGCCGCAGTTGCACGAGCGATTTCATCAGATAGGTCTGAATCTACTGCTGCGATTTCTACTGCGTTTGCATCTACGTCAGTACGTAGACCTGCTTCGATACCAGTTGCACGTGCAATCTCAGTGTCCAAACGACCTTCGATACGTGACTCTTCGCCAGTGGCGCGAGTAATCTCTGCATTCAACTGAGACTGTAGTGATGCATCACCTGCGATACGAGCCGCAGTTTCAGCCGCGATGTCTGAGTCGTTACCAACAATTGCAGCAGTATTTGCGTCGATATCGGTACGTAGACCTGCCTCGACACCTGTTGCACGAGTAACTTCTGCATCGATGTTAGCTTGTAGAGTAGTATCCGCGTTTCCACGAGTTACTGCTTCTGCATCAATGTTAGATTGTAGAGTAGACTCTGCTGATTGCGCACGAGTGATTTCGTTTGCAAGGTTAGTTGCGTTAGTCGCAACACCTACAGTGTTTGCATCTGTATCAGTACGTAGTCCTGCTTCAACGCCAGTTGCACGAGTAACTTCTGCAGTGATTTGACCTTGTAGGTCTGCCTCTGCAGCTACTGCACGTGCCTCTTCGGCGTCAATGTTTTGTTGTAGAGTGTTGTCAGCTGCAATACGTGCAGTTTCTTCTGCATCGATATTTGCCTGAAGTGTTGCGTCACCCGAAGTACGAGCTGCAACTTCAGTTGCCAAGTCACCTTCTACTGCAGTGATGTCTGCTTCTGCAGTATCCATACGACCTTCTAGTGAAGTGGTGCGTAGAGATAGTGCGTCATCATCTGCCTGACGAGTTGCCGCTTCCGCTGCAATTTCTGCGTCAGTGTATGCGTTTGCTTCGCTCTTTGCAGTTGCGATACGTGCAGTAACAGTGTTGCCTGCAGTACCGTCAACAGATGCGTCACCGATTAGTGCCGCGTCTTGTGCGTCTGCGTGTGCGATTGCAGCTGCTAGATGAGAATCTGCTTCTTGGTCAGTGTACGCCTTGGCAGATGCAAGAGTTGCCGCATCGCCTGCAATACGTGCAGTTTCTTCTGCGTCGATGTTCTGTTGTAGAGTAGTATCTGCAGCTGCACGAGTTGCGGCCTCTGCGTCGATGTTACCCTGTAGAACTGTATCTGCAGATGCGCGAGTTGTTGCTTCGTTACTGATTGCAACTGTGTTAGAGTTGACAAGTGCCTGAATGTCACTATCAACGCTCTGGAATGCATCGACAATTTCTGTCAATGAATCCAACGCAGCTGGGTCAGTATTAGAGATGATGTTGTCAACTTTCGCTTCGATGCGCGACTCTTCACCAGTTGCACGAGTTACCTCGGCTGCTAGGTCAGTAGTTAGTACACCTTCTGCTGCAGTTGCACGTGCAATTTCTGCATCAAGACCTGCTTGTAGGTCTGAGTCAGCCGCCTCACGAGCTGCCTGCTCTGTCGCTACAGATGCGTCTGCGTCTGCAATTGCCTCTGCCTTAGCAGTTGCGATGCGGTCGGTTACCGTGTTGCTAGCAGTACCATCAACAGTTGCGTCACCGATTAGTAGGTCGTCGTTTGCCTTTGCAGCTGCAAGAGTTGCAGCATCACCAGAGTTAATCAATGCAGTCATGTCAGTACGGACTTGAGTATCCGCTACTGCACGTGCAGTGATTTCATCTTGGATAGACTGAGCGTTCGCAGCTTCTGCCGCTGTTGCACGAGTTACTTCGTCTGCAAGGTCCTGAGTTAGAACCGCTTCTGCCGCTGTTGCACGTGAAATCTCATCAGCAAGGTCTGATTGTAGGTTGTCTACATTACCTTCTTCTGTAGTCAAACGTGTATCTAGTGCGTTGTCGCCTGCGATACGAGCAGCTACTTCAGTATTGATTTGTGACTGTAGGTCTGCTTCTGCGGTAGTTGCGCGAGTAGTCTCATTCGCGATTGCAGTTGCGTTTGCAGCTTCCGCCGCAGTCGCACGAGTAACCTCTGCCTGAATTGCGTTTGAGTTTGCGATAGTTGATGCAGTTAGTACGTCATCCGCGTCTTCGAACGCAGTAACGATTTCTGCAAGTGAATTTAGTGCAACTTCATCTGTATTTGAAAGGATGTTGTCAATACGTAGTGACAATGCAGCGTCTGCAGATTGGTACGCAGTTTCGATTGCATTTTCACGAGTAGTTGCTCGGGTAACCTCATTCGAGATTGCTGTAGCGTTTGCTTGCTCAGCTGCAGTTGCACGAACTACTTCTGCATCGATTGCAGATTGTAGTACGCCTTCTGCCGCTAGTGCGCGAGCTTCTTCTACCGCTACCGCATCAGCGATGTCTTGTGCAACTGCAGTTTTTGCACGTGCATCGGTGAAGTATAGGTTAGACCCTTCCACTAGATCGTCAGTTGAGAACGATCCGAAGAAGTCGTCTGACGCGATCTTCTTCAACGAGTCTGTACCTACATCGTACAACAGCGTAAAACACTGGTCCGGTGAGGTCATTCCCGTTAGGGTGCTCTGTCCTTGTACCGCACTTTCGTCAAGTTTGGTATTGATGACCGCCTTATCGGCTAGAGCAGGTGATTTAATCTGTCTAAATGACATCTGTGAATCTCCTAGAGTTAGGTTGAAATTAAACGTTTAATAATATACTAACGAAATTTAATATAGATGTCCGTACCTTGCGGCGGAACCACGAAAAAATGAATAGTATTACCAATAGTTTCATACACCTCTTCAGGGTGTTGTAGTACATCATTCACCCACACATCAATCAAATCATCACGAGTTGGAGTACCGTTCAACTCGAAGACTGCTGTATCGCCTGGGGCTATGATAGCTTGGGCCTCAGGTATTACTGTGCGGTCGTTCGTCGATGAAGAGGTACCTTCGATATAATCGAATAACGCGGTTTCTTGGCCGGGCGTTGCAGAGACTTCATCCTGCTTTTGTTTTGCAAGGTTGAATAGGCTCTCTGCAAGTACCCTGTTAAAGGACTTATTATTGATCATACCTTCGAATACTAGGGTCAGTTAATATACTGATTTTATTTATATTAAAAACGAGTTTGAGCGGACATTATACGCGCTATTCTGACAACAAGTTCTGAATTAACTCTAAATTCTTAATACTTTGAATGTCACTATCCAGTGCGTCAAGTCTAGCGTTCAGTTGCTCAAAGTCAGTCTTGGTTGCAAGTTCTACGCCATTGAGTCTGTATTGACCCAATAGTTGAACCCCACCACTATCCATAACAAATCTTTCGTCATTAAGATACTGTATTTTGAATTGACCGTCGTTAAACCCTAGATGTTTAATGATGGTGTCAACCCCATTATGATAGAAGCGAGTTTCCTCGTTCGTGCCCAATGTCAATGAAAAATGGTCATCGATGATTAGGTCATTATTTAGGGATACACCAGTAGAATTATAGGCTGCAACTTGGACAACTTGCTCTTCACCTACAATATGAGTTAGGACAATACTTGTCCCGTCGTTTGCAACGTAGTCTATTCCTTGATGGAGTAAGACACCGTTCAAATATACTTGAATTCGTGACGGAGTATTTGGGTCTGGGTCGTACTGCAATACGTTAGTTGCATCGTCTGGACCCTCGATTGTTTGTAACGTTCCGTCTGACGTATAGATGTATGCATTGAATGTAGTGGTTGCATTTAAATCACCACCGCCACCTGCACCTATTTCGACAATCGTCTCTACACCATCATATGCTCGTTTGATGTAAAGTTTACCATCTTGGGTATTAATACCAATCTCACCTAGTTTTAATTCATCAATACCTGGCTTATCACCTATACCGTCGAACGTTTTAAGACCAGATGATAAATTCTGCACCGCAAGATTAATTGGAGTGCCGACTGTTATTCGTCGTACTCTAGTTGTATCGGTGCGAATACCGCTGATTGTTGGGACCCTATGTATAGGCATTGGTATTACCTCGTTACTGAAGGGTTAACTTTTATTTTACCTTCTAATACGCGTTCTATTATGTTGTTACCGTCACTATCGGTATAGCTTATTTCAACATCATATACGTATCGACCGCGTGTAGATAGTTCATCGGTCTGGAGATTGGTAAGAGATAATGAGAGTACGCCACTTTCAGGTGGTGCACTTATGACAGCATTGAACTCCACGGTATCGTCTGCAGAACTGTTGAAGTTTTTCTTCATCTTCGCTGCAGCCGAGTAACCGGAAAGATCTTTAGTTGACCCATCGGTGTTTACCAGTTCTAATTTTAGAGCTAGGTCAGAACCTTGGTCAATTGTAAAATCTTCGTAATGCGCCATTGTGGTAAGAACCCTAAGTGTATAAACGTTTTCCTCTATTTATACGACTTAGGGTCTTATTATTTTAAACGTGTGAAGAGATGTCTTCTAGGACCATTTCACGGAAGGCTTCACCTTCTTCGGTCCAGTCAAAGATATAAGAAACAGTAGTTCTCCATCCGTCATTCGCAGAGGCTGCGTGATATAGTCTCTTCTCTGGCTCATCAAATGAACCGAAGTATGCTGCCTTACATGTCCACTTTCCTGGCTCATCTTGACAACGAACAACTTCTTTGGTCACTGGATGGATATAATCGAAGTAACCCTGGCCGTCTTCTGAGTAAGAGAAAATTAAGTTAAAGCCAGGAGCGTTCTGATTATTGTGCCACGAGATGAAACCTTCTGGTGGATATACTGCAGTCAACGCATTATGCTTGGTTGACAAGAAATTCATCATGCGGTCATTTAGGTCCGCAAGGTGATGAGTAAAGTCACGTTTAAATACTGGGTCCGCATCTTTTTCAAAGATTGCGTGTGACTTGTCTGCCAACTTTAGATTGTAACCTAGTAGGTGCTCAGGAAAACCGTCATGTCCCGCACCCTGAGATACAACCTCATTCATGTAGTTTTCGCCAACGTAATAAGGACGTTGACGTGCGTGTTCCATTGCAGTACAGTAGACGTTATCTTGGAAACCTCTCCACTTGTGCAATTGAGCATACTCATCAAGAATTGCCAGAAGTTCTGGATTATTGACTTCGACATGCTTCAGATATTGGTCATTTACCTGTGTCATACGATTGGTGTGTCCTTATTCAAACCTGCAGAGAAGTGTCTTAAAATCACTGGCCCTGATTCAGGTTTTGTTATTGCCCAGTTAAGGGCGTTGTAATAGTTCCATCTCAAGTCGTCATCAAAGATACCGACTTTGAGATCCTTATACTTTTCTTCTTTCTCAGTCAACCACCAGAGTGAGAACTGGTCCCAAGACTTGAGACTGTCCGCATACCCATTGGGCCACCAAGTGTCATTCATCTGTTTATACGTTAAGTCCCACCAGTCTTGCATGAATTCACGTACAATTGGTTTGGACATATCATATAGACAGACACCTCCACATAATGTAAACTTCGCCTTACCTTCCGGTGTATCGAAGTCACGTTCTGCATAGATGTAATCACGGTCATCGGTTAGTGCGGAGAATACCACATCGTGGTCTTTCATCTCATCCCACACTTTAACGATGTCTTCGTGTTCACACTCCATGTCAGCGTCAATGTACATGGTTAGGTCATAAGGTGACTTAGCCATGCCCCATAATTTTGCACGATAGTGGTCGTCACAAAAGATAATATCATCTGCAACTTCACGACCACGGTCGTCTAAAAATCTTTCTTCTGTTACTAGACAGATTTTACATTCGTCTTCTGGTTCATAGAAGTCTCGAATTGATTCTGCCAAGTTAACCGCATACAGATAAAAGTTATGTTTCTGTGATGCGACAATAACGAAACCTTTACTCTGCGCCATTTGCCTCTGCCTCTAAGACTTCTTGAAGAATCATAATAGAGTATAAGTCTACTTCGATACGTGACTTCGCACGACGTAGTTTTGCCTTCAACTTACGGTTTTTGGAGTTCTTAATCTCATCGACTTCGAACGCCTCTAATTTGTAGTTGAACAACTTCTCTAATTTACGCGCCTTTCGATGTTCAAGGTCACGTTGTTTTTCTTCTTCGGCCTCGGCTTCTTTTCGAGCAACACGGTCCGTTGTTTCTTTGTCAATGGTTTCTTCACCTAGTGATGATACCACCTCATCAAAAAGTTCGTTAGGATTACCGTCCTTATCGAACCTGTTTAATAACATTACCTGACGGGTAACTCGACCAACATCGTCTTCCATTTCTAGGATGCAGTTTAGTTGTTCTTTTGCATCTGTCTCCCAGAACGCGTTATCCATCCATCTTCTGTAACTCATTAAGTCATTCTCCAAAAAATCAATTCAAGTCAATCGTATATAGTATAAAAATAAGTGGGCCATTACTGACCCACTTTAGTATCTATTATACACTATTTGTGAGGATTATGCAATCCTTACGTATAGAGTATAACCTTCAACTGTCTGGTAAGTAGGCTGGAGAGTTGCACCAACATAGTTACCGACAAATGCGCGACTGTAGTTACCAGTGAAATCACGTGAGTAGTTACCAGTGAAGTCTCGGGCGTAGTCGCCAGTATAGTTACCTGCGTAAGTTGATACGCGAGTTCTACCATAATCTGCAGAGTAAGCAGAGGTACGTAGTCTTGCGTATGCAGAGACGCGAGTACGTGAGAATACATCGGTTGAGTTACGTGAGTAGTTACCGATGAAGTCACGAGTGTAGTTTCCGATGAAGTTGCCAGCGTATGCAGAGACACGGTTGCGGATGTAATTACCTGCAAACGTACGTGCATAGTTACCAGTAAAGTCACCTACGAAGTCACGGTTATAAGTTCCTGCGTATTCTCCAGCGAACGTGCGAGAGTAGTTACCAGCGAAGTCGCCTGCAAACTGTCTTGCATAGTTACCAGTGAACCCACGAGTGTACTCACCTGCGAATGTACGGTTGTAAGTACCTGCGTATTCTCCAACGAATCCACGAGTGTAGTTACCTACGTAGTTTCCACCGAAGTTACGAGAATATGCACCAGTGTACTCACCAACAAATCCGCGGCTGTAGTTACCCACATAGTTACCACCGAATTGACGAGTATATGCGCCAGTGTACTCACCGACGAAACCACGGTTGTAGTTGCCTACGTAGTTACCAGTGAAGTCACCGACATAATCACCGATGAAGTTACCCGCAAAGTTGCGTGAGTAGTTTCCAGTGAATGTACGTGCATAGTTTCCTGCGAAGTCACCTGCAAAGTTAGTTACACGGTCACGAGTATATGCGGAACCACGAGTACGGCTGTATGCAGATACACGAGTTCTTGCGTATGCACTGTAACGAGTACGAGTAGACGTACGAGTGTACTCACCAACGAAGTTACCAGCGAAGTCACCTGCAAATGCGCGAGCGTAGTTTCCTACAAAGTCACCTGCGAAGTTACGGCTGTAGTTACCTACGAAGTTACCTGCGAAGTTAGTTACGCGGTCTCTGGTGAAATCACCAACATAATTGGTTGCACGAGTACGTGCGTAAGCAGAACCACGTGTACGAGTTGACGTACGAGTAGATGTTCGAGTGAAATCACCAACGTAGTTAGTTACACGAGTTCTTGCGTATGCAGAGTAACGGTTACGAGTCGAAGTACGAGTTGACGTACGGGTGAAATCACCAACGTAGTTAGTTACACGAGTACGCGAGTAAGCCGAGTTACGAGTACGAGCGTAGGCTGATGTACGAGTACGTGAGTATGCGCCAGCGTAGTTAGTTACGCGTGTACGGGCATATGCTGAGTAACGTGTGCGAGTCGATGTGCGTGTTGAAGTACGTGCGTAGTTACCAACAAAGTTACCTACGTAATCACCAACGAATGTACGCGCATAGTTACCAACAAAGTTACCTACGTAATCGCCAACGAATGAACGACCATAGTTTCCTACGAAGTTTCCTGCAAATCCACGCGCATAGTTTCCTACGAAGTCACCTGCGTAGTATCCAGTACGTGTGTAGTAACCAGTACGGGTGTAGTCTGCGGCGTAGTTACGCGCATAGTTACCTACGAAGTTGCCGACATAGTACAATGTACGTGTGTAGTAACCAGTATTGGTTGAAGTACGAGTACTGTTACGAGTGTAGTCTAGTGTCGCCCCACGGCCACGAGTATACGTACCTGTTGCAGTGTAGTTAGTGACACGAGTACGAGTGTAGTCTAATGTCGCTGCGCGGTTACGAGTGTAAGTCTCAGTAACAGTACCGATATAGTTACCAGTGTAGTACAACGCTGCCGAACGAGTGTATGCACCAGTATAATCCGTGCCTGCACCAGTTGAGTTACGAGTTGACGTACGAGTCGATGTACGCGTATAATAGGTGGTTGTACCGAACGAACGAGTATAATACTGTAGACCAGTTGGATAAACATATCGAGTATATGAAGATACTCGACCACCACCTGCGCCTGCATATGCGCTGGTGTAGTTACCAACAAAGTTACCAGTGTAGGTAGCACCACCGCCGATATAGTTACCGATATAATAGTTTACGGTGTCATATGGGTTCTGGTAACGAATATAGTCGCCAGTATATGTTACTGGGCCACCACGAGTGTAGTTACCAGTATAAGTGACACCACGAGTGTAGTTACCTACGAAGTCACCAGTGTAAGTCAATGTACGGGTATAGTTACCAGTGTAAGTAACATTACGGGTGTAGTTTCCAGTAAAGTCACCCGCGTAGTATAAAGTACGAGTGTAGGTACCAGTTGCAGTAAATGTCTGAGTACGATCACGAGTAAACGCACGAGCGTAGTTACCAGTGTAGTACAATGTACGAGTGTAACTTAGAGTACGAGTTGACGTACGAGTCGAAGTACGTGCATATGCACTGTAACGAGTACGAGTAGACGTACGAGTGTACGCAGAGTTACGAGTACGGGTGTAATTGGTTGCACGAGTACGGCTGTACGCAGAAACACGGTTACGCGAATAGTTGGTCGCACGAGTACGTGCATAATCACCAACGAAGTTACCGCCATAGTTTCCTGCGAAGCCACGAGAGTAGTTACCTACGAAGTTACCGGCAAAGTTTCTAGTGTAGTTACCGACAAAGTTACGTGCATAGTTTCCAACGAAACCGCGAGCGTAGTTACCTACGAAGTCACCAGTAAATGTAGTTGCATAGTTACCGACGAAGTTACCGCCGTAGTTACCAACAAAGTTACGTGCATAGTTACCTACGAAATCGCCTACGAAGTCTCTTGCATAGTTACCAACATAGTTACCTGCAAAGTCCCCAGCAAAGTTACGTGCGTAGTTACCTACAAAGTTTCCAACGAAATCACGTGCATAGTTACCAATAAAGTTACCCGCAAAGTTTGTAACACGGTCGCGAGTGTAAGCAGATACACGAGTACGTGTTGAAGTACGTGCATAAGCCGAGTAACGAGTACGAGTTGATGTGCGAGTAGAAGTACGAGCGTAATTACCTACGTAGTCACCAGCGAACGCACGTGCGTAGTTTCCTACGAAGTTGCGAGCATAGTTTCCTACGAAGTTACGAGCATAGTTACCAATAAAGTTACCCGCAAAGTTTGTAACACGGTTGCGAACATATGTCGATACACGTGCGCGTGAGTAAACACCTGCAAAGTTAGTTACACGGTCGCGAGTGTAGTTAGTCGCACGAACGCGAGTATAATCTGCAGCATATGCAGAAACGCGTGTGCGTGAGTAAGTACCTGAGTACGCAGAAACGCGTGTACGCGTGTAAGTCCCTGCATATGCAGAGTTACGAGTACGAGCGTATGTTCCTGAGTAAGATGATACACGAGTACGTGTGTAAGTTCCTGCATAGGCACTAACGCGGTTGCGTGAGTAAGTACCTGCGTAAGAAGAAACACGGCCACGGGCATATGTGGATACACGGTTACGAGTGTAGTATCCTGCGAAATCTGTTATTCTGTTACGAGTATAGACAGAGACACGTGCACGAGAATAGTAACCAGTAAATCCACCAGTGAACGCCTGTAGACGTACACGAGTATACGTTGACTGACGGTTTAGGATGTATTCGCCAGTAAAAGTACGTGAGAAGTTAGTCACACGGTCACGTGAATATGCACTGTTACGAGTGCGAGAATAGTTACCTACGAAGTCACCTGTGTACTCACCCGCAAAGTTGCGTGAGTAGTTACCTGTGAAATCGCGAGTATAGTTACCTACGTAGTTACCTGCAAAGTCGCGAGTACTGGTACGAGTAGAAACTCGGGCGTATGTAGAGGTACGGTCACGAGTGTATGAAGAAACACGAGTACGTACATATGCAGAGTTACGAGTACGAGCATATGACTGGTCTGCAATTTCACGAGTAGTGTTGATTGCAGAGCCTACGGACTTCCAAGTGCCTGGGGCAGTAGGTACACCTTGCGTTGAAGAACGCAACTGGTATGAACCAATGTTACCTGAAGTCGCACGTAGAGTCTTGATGCGCTGACCAATAGTGTATTGGATTTGTGCATCACTCATCTCTTGGAAACCGTCGAAGTCTCCATTAACGTCGTAACGAGTCGCAACTGGACGAACTGCCGCAATCGCAGACATATTGTTACGTAGATAAATGTTGTAAGAAGTTGATGTTCCATCCCCACGGGTATCCTGAAACACATTTCCTATGAACAATGTGTAATCAGCGCCTGGGCTGGAAGATGCTAGTTTAAAAGTTCCTACGTAATCATTCTGTGCAAGATTACTCAGAACACGATTGGCTAACGCGGTTACGTCTGGGTCTACCATTTCGTAGAAGCCAGGGTTAGTTCCGTCGTAGTATCCTACAGGGCGTACAAAGTTTGCACCGGATTCATCTGCTGGACCACCCACCTGAGTTAGTGTAGTAGTTGTAGTAGATGAAGTTATTTGTGAAGCTGGGTGAGTTCCGGTGACCTCATTATAGAAGGTGTCAACGAAAGAACCAATGTTCACGTTACCAGTTAAACTTATATTACCGACATCATTGGACGCTGCAGACGCCAATGCTTGTCCCACTGCGAACGCAAGATAGTTCTCTTCCGCCGGAGTGAATTCCTGTAGGTCACCATTCGAATTTTTGATTTTTAGTGGAATGCTCGATGCTGACACAATTATCGCTCTCTATAGTGAATGAAAAAGGGTTTACGATGGTTTTATTTATAATAAATTAGTGCGCAGAAAACCACTATCTGCGCATCTCCAATCAATACTCCTATTTATATTTTATAGAGCAGGGTGTACTGGCCAATCCTCTACATCCTGTAGACTCATTACTTGAGTCATATCAAGGGTTGAAGGGAAGTCTCTAAGAGCCTTACGATAGGCCCTCATCTCTTCTTTCTGCTCATCTGACAAAGGTGAGTCTGGCATTAATGCCCAGTCACTTTGCATAAGAATACGGTTACGTTCAGTTCTAATCTCGTTGAGAATAACCTCAGAATCCCATACCCACTGTTCAGTGGACCAGTCCCAATCTGCGATTGGATTTGGTCTGCGAGGGACAGGGACAAACGCATATGCGTCGTCTGACCATACGCGAGTTGAGATGTATTCGCTAACTTCAAGACCTTCTAGGTCATAGATTCTTTGAATGCGCCAACCATCAAGCCATTCTCCATCTTCTGGCCAGCGACCGCTATCCATATCAGTTCTGTCAATTACGCCATTCTGATTAGTTAAGGCGATTTTAGGGTGCATTTTGTAATCTCCAAATAAAAATTTATTTATACATTAAGTATTTGTTGGTTCATATAAACCTAAGTTAGGGTTGGGTCTACCAATATACAGTGGTTGTAGTGCCGACGGGTAATATGTAGTTTCAAATCCCTGTCCTGCCGAGTGAACCTCGGAAAAGGAATATACTCCGCCTGGGCTTGGTGCAGCTGAGTTTGCATAAGTTGATACTGTTATAATAGATGCATAAATCGTTGAAAAGGGTGGATTACCATAATACCCTGTTTGCCGACTATATATTTCTTGATAAGTATTACCTATATTTGTCCCACTGTCCCAAACAATACTAAATTCTCTTACATAGCTCGATACTGAAGTGTATTCTAACATACCTGCGTTATAGTAATCCAATCCATCTGGACCGTTCCATCCAGTCATGGTCACGCCATTGATTTGTCTGAAACTGGATATACTCTGACCATGTCCGAATCTTCCTATGTAAACATCATTTGGGTCGAGTGAAATTTCCCCTTCAGTTGATGTGAACATGCGACTATCAAAAGTAACTGGACCAGTATATGTTCCTTCACGGTCATTACATTGTAAACCATAGTCACCAAAAGTTGTAGCCTGCGCCGCGTCTCTCAGAATAACATAGTTAATAGGGTGGTTATTAACTGTGGCGAAAGTGTAATTAAAAGTCCAAGTAAGAGTATTACCTGAGGCGACACGCGTTCCTGCCAGTCTAAATCTATGACTTCCCGAACTTGGCTTATCAATATTAATTAATACCAAATCTGATATAAGGGTAGTTAGCGATTGGCCAGGCGAGATAGTTCCCTTTGAGTATTGAAAAGTACCACGGCCCGCTTCACGACTATCGAACAAAACGCGACCTGATTGATTTGTTACCTGTAATCCATAATCCGACATGATATTCTCCTATAGCACAATACAAACGTAACCGAACGATTCAGTGGTTGGAAGATTATTTTCTAGCTCAAATGCGTACGCCTTACCTCCAGAGAAATTCTTTCTGGTGTATTCAAAGGGATACTCATATGGACCGGATGGACCATTAACATAAAGATAAGTGTATCCTTCTGGAACGGATATGGTTTTAGTGCCGTTACCGCTAACAGTAGTCGTTCCGGACGTAACCACTTTTACATAGGATGGCATATATCTGGAATCAAACGATACATATCCAGCTGCGGTCCATATTTTTAAACCATAATCGGCCATTTAAAACTCCAATATTGGTACACGTGTTTTGTGTAACTTATTATTATCTTTTAGACAATCCATTTCTGCCAAAAGAACTTTCATCCAGTTAATGAACCCTTTACCTTGGTCCTTTTGACTTTCTTTTAATGCAATGCCCGATATACGTACATCGTACATGTATGTCGGGAACTTTTCATTATGCGCAGCCAATTTTAGTTCACCACGTTCATGTGCATCTTTTAGTTCAAGATATTGAAGAGTATCCTCTCCTACCGTCAAACCTTTATTGAATCTGTAGGGTAAAACCTTTCTTGACATAAACACAAGTCGTGTGCTTAACTCATCTATACCCATCGAGTGTTGAAGAGTTGAGATATATTTTTTAAACATCTCTACTTCTTCAGCTGTAATATCTGGCACATTATCTGCAACCAAAAAACCTTTAGCCAACTCGTTCCAGTCTGCGACTGCCGATGACTGTATGTATCGAGAGGTCAACTTAGTAGGGTCTTCGTGTGGTCTAATCGGGTCTTGACTTCTTTCTACACGGTCATGTCTCGTTTCAGTTATATTGACCTGATTAAACAACACTAAAGCGTCTGGTACATCTTCTCGTTCTACTAGACGTTGATACATGACCACTCCACGCTTAGTGAGGTAATCATCACCATCTATCAGCACTGCATATGGTACACCATCTTCATCAAATCGGTCAAGAAAACTATTCTTTCCCGTGGCAGCAGTGCCATCACTCTCTGTTACAAAATAACGAACTTTATTTTCCTCACAATAAGCTATCGCATGTTCACGAAACTCAGCGTGAGTCGTATTTATTATTACTGTCGTCTTATCTATTGGTAGTGTTTTAAACTGTCGCTTGAGTGCAAAAATATTGTGGCTAGATAAAACATAAAACATAAATTATAACATTCCTAATCGAACTCTTCTTGCGTTACCCTCAAAGATATCAATCCTATCATTGGTGATTTCCATGTGGTCTGTACCACTTAGGCCAGTACCAATACTTATAGAACCTGTAACTGTTGCGTTAGATAGTTTCACTCCAGTTGCATCTACAGTGAACGGGTTGATACCACCAGAACCATCTGTCGCAGTCGGGGTTACCAACTTAAACGTATCTGCAGTGATGACTAAATCTGCAACCTGAGAGTTGTTCGACAACTCGATACCCGCAACGTAAGGGTCAGTTGTGTCACCCGCCTCTACGTTTAAACGCCATGATGCGGTAGTATTACCAGTTGCATTATCTACATAAGTTTGATAGTCTGTAGTAATCGCAGCCCTAGAACTATCAATCATCGCTTCGATTGTAGTTTCAAAACTCGATAGTGCACTCTGGATAAGTCCGTCTTCTGCAACCACCTCAGTTCTTAGGTCTTCTACCGCACCTGCGTGTGCAGTGCTTGTCACATTACCTTCTGCGTCACGAACCAAAAGAGTACTATCTAGTTCAGTGACCAAAGAACTAACGTTAGTGATTGTATCACTGTTGATTGAAATTCGATTCTCAAGTTGTTGACGTGCAAGACCAGTCGCTAGTATCTCTGCGTCTAAATCACCCTGAGTAGCAAGTAATTCGGTTTGAAAACTATCGACTCGACCACTCATTACCGTTAAACGTGCGCTGTCTGCTTCTATTCGTGCATACACTTGACTGAATGCATCCGCAGCCGCAGCCTCAACATCGGCAGGTGAAATGATTACGTTACCGTTTTCATCTAAGATTTGGTCAAGACTAACACTCAAAGAGTCTGTCGCCTCAGCTATCGCTGATATTTCATCTGAGTTTATATTGACTCGTGCGATTACTGAAGATATTGCACTTGCGTTTAGGTCAATTCTCTCGTTAGTATCAGAGTTAATCGCACTAAGGTTTGCATTAAGGGTAGTTATCTGTGAACCCAAGGAAGTGATGCCATCACTATTTACAGTGATTCGTGCACTTAATGCGCTCTGGGCTTCTGCAACTGCATCTATAATTAAGTCAGAGTCGATTGCATCCAATACGATATTGTTTAGGTCTGTGCGAATAGAATCTACTGACTGACCCAGTATATCAATCTGGTCTGAGTTGATATTGATACGAGAGGTTAGTGTGCTGATCGCATTCGCGTTTCCAGTAATGCGACCATCTAAACCGCCTAATTCACTATCGATAAGAACTAATGACGCACTGACTGAATCTACAGCCTCACCAAGTATTGTTAGTCCATCGCTATTAACATTTATTCTAGCAGTCAATGATGACATCGCACCCGCAACTGCAGATTCTAAAAATGCAGAATCGATACCGTCAAGTGTTAAGTTTGCAAGGTCCGCTTCTACCTGTTGTATTTGACTTGCAAGTACAAGAACACCCGAGTCAGTAATATCGATGCGGTTGTATAACTCTAATATATTTGTCGCATTGGCTTGAACCTGAGAGTCATCAAAGTTCAACTCCATATCCAATAACAACTGCTGAATATAGTCAGAGTCGATTACAGTTAAGAAATAATCTGAGTCTAATACATTATTAATGATATTGGTGATATCTGCAGAGTCGATATTAATAGTGATATTACTAACTGCAGAATCCAGTCCCTCAAAGTTCTGGTTAATTTTTAGTATCGCTGCGTTTATATTATCCGCAAGATGTATTTCTTGTAAAATAGGATTACTCATCTTTACCCTCTACTAAACGAAAAAGCAAATCTTTTATCTGTGACATATCTTGTTTAAGTGATTCAACATCACTAGACAGCTTGTCGATATGTGCATTCTTTTTGAGCGCTTCTTGTTTTTGTTTTTTTGCCCTTTCAATCTCTGCCTTGTTCGTATTTAGGATAGCGCCGGTACGACTATCCCTCACTAAATTATTATGACCTTCTACTTTCAAGTATCTCTTTTGCATTAACCCATACCACCGGAGATAACCAGAATTGGTACTTCTTTAGTATACTGTACTCCTGATATAGTGGCGCTCACTGTTACGCTTGCATCATCTCCTATCTGTGCAGTATCCGATACATTTAGTTGTACGAAATCACCACGGTTAACAGTTATTGATTGACCCGTCTCGTCCCATGTTTCATTTGGTACGACCGTTACGGTTTGTCCGTCAGTAGACCCCCAAGTCATGTGGAAATCGACAGTTGCACCGCTCGCTACTTCAAGTGTCTGGTCTGATACTGTAGCGCCGTCATGGAATGTTCTAGGCTTCCATACACTTAATGCATAGGATGCAATGATTGGGTCTGGGTCTTCTCCCGTTCTATCACTTACTCCTACTATTACTAACGGCGACCCTTGAGAGTCGTCCACTTGCGCCTCACCCTGTAGAGTATAATTTACCTCGATAGGCGCTGTAGTAACGTCGGTGACGTTGTCTCCCCTGACAAACAAATTCATCTTGAATGAACCTGTGATATCTTGCGCAGGGTTTAGGTGAAGTGAATCCCACGAAGACGGTTTTCCGTCTTCAATCCAAGTGCTGTGTTCAGTGATGAAAAACCCGTGTGCGCCCCAGTTAGTGTCATGGTCAACAGTTTTTGAAACCACAGGGTCATGACCAAGGTCCGCACCCGTTCCAACATTTCTTAATTCTGGGTGTGGGTTATCTACCGTATTATTTGGACGGAACGAAACCGACTGACCATCAACCTCGACAATTTCCATGCCACATTCAAAGGTTTCTCCATCAACGACAGGGCGGTCTAACCACTTACCCGTTGCAAGAACGGTGAATTGGTCTATGTAATCTGCACCAACGACCGTTTCGGCTGTCCTGTTAGTATTGGTAACAAGTTGGAAATCACCAGATGGTTGGAACCGAATCGCCAATCTCAACAAACGACCTTCATCGTGCCAATATCTCCAAGACTCTCCGTATTGATTAGTGTCCTGTTCTGGATTATATCCCTCAAACGTTCGTGGAGAGCCTGTAATATTTAACGTCGCTGGTAACGATGTTATATCTGTGAATGCAGTCGCAGATGGTGATGGGTCGTCTCCTCCGGTACCATCGCCAGTGTCATCTCCGGTACCGCTACCAGTATCACTTCCGTTGCCATCACCAGTGTCATTTCCGGTACCGCTACCTGTGTTAGTGGTACTACTGCTTGAACCGCCACCACCGCCATACGGAGTTACCAACGCGATTGCACGTAGGTCGCGTACGACTGGAGTCTTAGACGTGTTACTTGTTTTCATAACAATCTTAATCTGGAATACAGAGAAAGGGTCTGCCTCAATCGTATATTCATGGTCACGGAAGATTGTTGGGTTATCGTCACTTGGTACTGCAAAGTCTATATCTGCCTGTACCCAATCGACCAATGGGTCACCATTGTCATCTGTTGCAGACAATGCGTCTTCATCAACTGCAGTCTTGGTGTATACCTCGAAGTCTGCAACTGACGGTTTGTTAGCTGCGAAGATAATCTTCAATCCTACCGACGACTCTGATATCGCAATCGGGATAGTGATATGTTGCGCGGCGTTCGCATCATCGATAACGTTTTCTAGTGCAAGAACAGATGAACGTTGTAGGTCGATGATTGGAGATACCTTTCGGTCATCACTCGCATTCAAGTTTAGTTCCATCGCCAGAGTCTTCGCTCCATTGACCTGCTCACTTGATGCAACAACCTTTGGTGAATCGTTGATGTTTAAGTCATTCAAGAATGCAGTTGTCGTCTTGGTGACGTATGCGTTACTTGACAAAGTTCGACCTGAACCGTATGATGAACCTTCAGTCAATCGTGCGACTGTAGTGATACCAGTTCCGCGTGGGATAGTATTCTGAATCTGTGGTACGAATTGGTCGTACATGACCTGTTGCGATACAACCACACCGGAACCACCACCAACGGATGCGCCAGTAGGTGCATTCTGTGTATTAATCTTATAACCGTTCCAACGTGGTTCTACCACTTGGAATGTGCCGTTCAAGTCTTCAGCTTCGTTACCACTTACACCGCCAGTCACACCTTGGATAACTACTTCGTCACCCGATACAAAACCGTGGCCTTCGTGATTTACAAAGATTAGAGTGTCATTCGCGAATGTTTCGAATGGGTCTGCGTTGAGCATGACATTAGGTAGTACAGTGTTCTCAAGTAGAACAGTACCAGTCTCTTCAAACTCTGCACGGTCCAGTGTGAACATAAGGTCACGTGTTTGGTCTGGAGTCCAAGTCGAACCGTTCTGCGATAGAAATAGAGAACCTAGAGTTGGTTGCTTTGATACCAAAGTATCACGACTTGGTCCTAGAACATACTGATAAGTTTGCGCAGTGTATGCAGTGTACTCTGTACTGTCTGCAAGTAGAACAATCGCGTAAGACTTAGATGGCTCTAGGTAGATTGGTTGATTGAAATCTACTCGTGTTGGTGCGGCCTGTACAGTTACGATATCTGTGTCTTCAGTGAACGGAGTGACAACAACGTCCTCTGGGTTGATAAACTTAGTTGACCCTACAATTGCACGTTCCTGTGGTACGCCGTTCTCTACTGGACGAATCTGTACCTGTAGAGGAATCTGTGAATCCTTTGACGCCATGAATATGTTCGCGCCTGTAATGAATACACCGTATGGATTCTCGATTTGGTCAATGAAGAAAGATTGTGCCAATGGGTCAAACTGACGGAATGGTGGTTCGAAGCGAGTCACTAATGAACCGCTTGACGTATACATAGTAGATGCGAAAGTCAACGCATCGTCCTGTATACCACTGTCTACATCCATCAAAGTAAATTCTTGTGAACCTGTTCTGAACTGAATCGCATCTGTGTTAGGTAAGAAGAATGAACCAAGTAGCTCACCCTTTGAGTCAGTCATTAGTTCGCTCTTACCACCAAGTGCAGCTGGGTATTCAGTTGCGTTCGCAAACTGTGAACCAATCTCTGCTGGGTCATTAGAGAAACTAATCTCTGCGGACTCTTGACGTACCCAATCACTCACATCAACACCGTCGAAGAACGCGAAGATGTTTGCATTTGGACGCAGTCCACGAGCGGCAAAGGCTATACGGCGTGAACGCATGAACGGTATAATCTCGATGTCTGCGATTCGTCCGCCCATCATGTTTTGTACTGGTAACCATGCCTCGTTAAAGTTTAGGTTCCAGTTGACCGTCATCCATGTTAGTTCACCCTGACCGAACCATTCACTTTCGCGGCGGTCTTCTGCAATCCATAGGTCCTCCCAAGGACGGATGAATTGTTGTACTGGAGCCGGTAGGGTACGAGTCTCCACCCACTCATCACTTGCCGGTGATAGTGTGATGTGACCCTGTTGGGTGATAACTGCGAATGGGTTGACGTTCATTGCATCTGTTGCAAGTAACTGCTCAACCATAGGTACGTTAGTGTACTTTAGAGTTGCAACATCTGCGTTTTTAACAGAAGTTGGGTTGGTGTTTGCGTACTGTAAACGTACTGACTGCATACGGAATGACGCTCTTAGGTTGTTACCCGCGTCTAGGGATGCACGATAGTTATCATTCTGAATATCAGAGAATGAGAAGTCAGTAAAGTTGTCCGCGATAAATCCTGCCTTTGTACGTGCAAGACCGTCCGCATCCAACACAGTTAAAGTGTTGGTGTTAAGTTCTAGGAAACTCAACGTGGTCAACTCAAATAGGTTATTGATACGAGTGGACATCTTACCGATGTCTTTCATAGTGTATCGTTTGTTGCTGATGTTTGTCGTGATGACATCTTCAGTACCAAACGTGTATGGGTTTAGTCGTATCTTGTACAGAGAAAGTGCGCCACTTGGAATCTCTGGCTCACGTGGGTATTCTGCTGGTTGCCCCTGAATGACCTGTAACTCACCGAAACCGATGTCACCTCGACTGTCCACGGAGTTTGCGACTAACATGTCGATACGTGGTAGGTAGTAGGACACCTCAGTAATACTAACCGCAGATGCATTCTGTGGTAGTTCACTCATGGTGAATTCGTTCAATGCGTCTGGTTTACGTACTGGACGGAAGTCTAGTACATCACGCAAAGATACTGACGAACCACCTGAGAAAGTGTAATTTGGAATTTCGTCGTATTCAACATTAGTGTATGATGTTGCACAATAGAAACGACCTGCGGCCGAGTGTTCGAAGTAATCGAAATCAACGATGACCTGTATTGTACCGTGTGGTAGTAAGTATCCGTCTTTTAGGTATGCCTTCGCAACATCATAGAAGTTATCACGCTGTCCACCGTCTAGTGTAAACTGGTGAGTGATGTCTTCTGCATCCGCAATGTTACTAGATTGTGAAGTGTCTAATAACTTGACTGAATTAATCTTCACACCATCTACTTCACCCAATGCGATTGGACGTGCCTGTTGGTCAACCGAAGTAATGTTTTGTGTGTGAGTACCGTTCTTTAATGTCTTAGTCTTGAATCCACCAGTGACCTCTTCGTAGCTTAATAGTACGTGGTCTTTAGTTGGATTTAGATTACTGATAATACCGTTAGAGTTAACCGCCAATGGTGCGTCTGCAGTCTCTGGCGCTGTTGGATAAACAACCGGACCGTCTTTCTGCGCCACAATCCATTGTGAATACTCAACGCCCGCACGAGTAAATGTGCCCGAACCATCACTTGGAATGTCGTGGTACTTCTGAATAGTGAACGATGCAGTTTGAATACTGTCGGCAGATGGACTCTTCTGTGGTAGAGGGAATAATAAGTTGTTGTCCGCAGTACCATATAACCCAAGGTTCTTACCTGTATTACTATCAAGTAATAATGGTATGGTGCTTGTTTCAGTCTGCAGTGGGTCAATCATAGATGTAACGTCATTGAATGCACGACCCGTGTTCATTCGAATGTTGAATAGGTATACGCGATAACGCGCACCTTCAGGTTGTACACCACGAATGTTTGCGAAACCAATTGTCGCACCACTTGAATTCTTTAATGAAAGGTATCCACCAACATGTGGACGACCTAGTCCCTGAGATGTTGATGCAGTTAGGTCTGCATAACACCAGTTACCATACACAGCCGGTACTGGTTCTGAAGTCTTAACAACTGCAGTGTTCGCTTTAGGTACATCAATAGGTGTGGAACCAATTTCCAAGCGGTAACCGTCAACATAGGCGATACCTTCAGTGACGTTCAGTGTGATAAAGTTTTCGTCTTTATTTTCGGTGATTGCAGTGAAACCTTCAACGACGTAATCACCCGATTCCTCTTTGGTTCGTTGTGCAAGTAGGTTATTGATTTCGTTGTATGCATCGAATGAACCGACTTCACGAGTAACAATACCCTCTACAATGCGAACAACAAACACAAAGTTATCTACTCCAGCCTCATCACGTGAACTTGGAGTCAACTCAATCTTGTATCGGTCTGCGCCTGGGGCTGTACGGTCTGGGACCTCACCCTGATTATCATACAGTTGGAAATCTTCACTTGCAGTGACGATTGACTGTTCAATCTTAAAACCAAAGTCAAGGGTTGGTTTGTCGCTGTACTTGTCGATGAATGCACTGCCACCCTTCATATATACGAAGTGACCCTGTACAAAGAAGTCACCTGCGGCGAAGTGTGCCTTAGTACCACGACCTACTGGTTGAATACTTTTTCCATCTTTGGTGAACACATCACCAACAACCATCGCAACACCTGCAGTGCCGTCTGCGTATGATAGTTGGTCTCCTGCGGAGACACGTGGTGGGACAGAGTTGTCGGTAACTGCACTTGTGTCTGTGTATTGCACGTACAGTGTTGCTGGGTCTTCTCCCGCAACATCATACATCTCAATGACCTTAAACTTGACCGTACCGTTCGTCAGTTCTTTACCAGAAATGATAGTGTCAAATACACTCTGCGGTGCAAGAGTGATGTACTCTAATTTATTATTGACGGTAGCGCCACCAGAGTTAACTAATGCGCCTTCCTTGAATATGTTACGACCGAAACGCGCAATCTCCTCTTGGATGATTGTCTGCCCTTCGATTAATTCGCGAGCCTGTAGTGCACGACCTGATTTATAAAGAACACGATGATAACCGTCTTCAGGATTGTAGTAGTCGCGGTAAGTCTCTCGAAACGTTTTATTGTTAAATGTGTCTGACATGATCAATCCTAAACAGTGATTACAATCTTAATATCTTCCTGCTGCTCTTCGTCTCTGCGAATTCGTGCACGGTTCTCAATATATAGAACTTCACCAGAAAAACGGTCCATGTCAACGGATGGAGCAAGAGTATCAATTTGACCCGTTAGAATCAGACCATCCTGTACGACAGGCTCACCTTGAGATGTTGGGTCATTCGGGTTTTGGTATTCAATAAACGGTTTAAATCCGGTAGACTCGTTTTGATGGTAATATACAACTAGACCATCCACATCATCTACCCACGCCTGTGCACCTGACAATGAACCAGTGATTAACTCACCCTTCTCAAATGGCGCACTATTCAACAAAGTCATCTGATTAAGTACCTTCGCTGAAAGACCAGTGAATGGTATCGGAGTACCGTCTGACTCAGTTAGTGTTGTATCTGGTCCCTTGATTAAACCAATCTGACGGAAAGTGTTGCGTACAATAAATGTGTCGTCAACGGTACCGTCTGGTTTAATGTTGCACATGACCGAACTTGTTTTCAAATCATCTATAGGGTTATAACCAATACCGTTCTTGGATGTGATTACTGGACGTGCAGAACAATTTGATGTGTCATCACCCACAACAACATTTGCATAAGAGTAACCTGAACCGAAGTCGTCCATTGTTATCTTAACAACTTGCCCATTGGTGCTAACGTGTGCAGTCGCAGATGCGCCCGTACCATCACCATAGATGTATACTGGTGGCACTGCATCCTGAGAAAAACCAGACCCGTTCTTAGTTACCTTGATAGATAGAATCTGACCACCGATTGCCTCATTCTTTACATGCCACTGTAAGTCTTCGATAGAGTCACCAACAGGAAGAGATGGCTCCGCTTCTTGAACTGGGATGTGGTTAGATGATAGGAACTGAAAAATGCGCTCTGGAGTTAGTGAGTAAAGGAACTGCCAAGTATAACCGTCTGCAAGAGTGAATGGCTTCCACCACTCCCTCATACCGAACATCGGTGCATCTGGGTCTGTCTCCGGACTCATCGGTGCATGTAGACCATAGTTAGGTTCAATGGTTGATGCACGTGGCGCTCCAGTTTCATCTAATGGGTTAACGAGACAGATGTAAACTTCCTTAGCGTCATTCATCACATACCACGGAGTCCATGGCTCTACAATGTCAGACGATATTGAGTCGTCCCAACCAGAGTATCGAGTTCCATATGACCAATCTACTCTCTTTGCTACCATACTCGCATCTTCGATTCTCTTAATCGACTGCAAGTTATTTCTAAACTCTCGCTCTTCACGTGGTGAATCGATTGGGTCAACTACTGTGTCCAATGGGTTGAATACGTCTGACTTCGCGATGCCTATGTAATAGTGACTTGATAATGATTTCAAATCAGTCAATAGGTCATTCGCAAGACTCCTACTCATTGGTTGTCTTACTATTGCTGGCATTATATCTGTTCCTGTTAGAAATAATATTGATTATTTATACGTTTTAATCGAACCGATTTACAAAATCGTTTAACCAATTTTCTTTTTGGAATTGGTTCATCAATAGTTTCTTGTATATGACTGGCAACTCATAGGGACTGCTGCGCCATTCTGGTACATGACGTAGGGCTTCTTGTCGCATTGGTTCAAGGTAATCATCGTACGAATGGACTTTCTGTGCACTCCCTTCGGTTGTTCTATCGATACAGTACATATCACTTGACATAGACAAAAAGTATTGCAAGTTACCTTGTTGGTGTTCACCTAATAATTTATAAGTGTATGCGTGGTCTTCACCATTACCTATGTTTTCATTCATTTTCAACTGTGCAGACTTTCTGCTCTGCAACATGATGAAGTCTACCGACACTGGACGTTCGTCAATGAATAGGTGACTCTTCTGAGGTCCCATATTGGGACTAGGGGGACACATAGACGTACCCCACACACTCGCGTGATATTTATCGTTAACCCACCAATAGTGTCCAGACTCCAACGCAAAGTTGCATATACAGTCACATGGGACAACACCTAGAACATCTATATTGGGATAATGTTTGATGTGATTGTATAGAGACTGTAGATATGATGGATAGAGGAAGTCATCACCGTCAATCTGGGAAACAAAGTCTGCATCGCTCTCTAGGAATACATCAAGACATGCATTCTTCCCTCGGCCTGGTTTACCGTTACTCTCTGTATTGACGACACGAAATGGTTGGTCGAGTTCAAGGACTTGTTCGTAGTACCCTTCGTGGATGCTGTTGACCACAATAACAACTTCCCACTCAATAGGTTCGATTCGTATTACACTCTCAACGGATTTAATGAGACGGTGCAACTTCGGGACATCGTTCGATGTCAACAGCGTTGTCATTAGTTTCATTATTCTGCCTCGAAGAAGAATGTTTGAAACAGTCGTCCGTCGTATTGATTGGTGCCGAAGCCAGGTACGACGCTTCTATGATAATACATTGCGTCGTAAATTACAAGTCTATTATAAACATTTTTTGCCTCTGCCACAATATCCCAATCATCTTCAATCAACTGAAACTCATTAAAGTCTACCGGACACGCACTACTGTGACGCATGATTCCTGTCAACTTATGTCGATAAATTGCGGTACCTGCATCGAGAGGTGCGTTCGGTGTGAGATATAAAACTGCAGCGTAAGACATGGCATCATGATGTATCCACGTCTTGGACTCTGCAGTTGTATATTGAAAGGACGTATTGTACTGGTCTAACGGGAAATGTGTGATAGTCTTCCCTATGATGTTTTGAAAACTTTCTATTAGACCGTCGATGTATCCACCCTCATTATTGCACGGTGTCGTGCGTAGGCCGGGGTAGTTACCTGTTATAGTAAACTCTTGACTCAACGCATAATCCCGAACTGAATCGGGATCAGCGTAGAAGTCATCAACAATTGCAAACATAATATATCCTGTTGGTTATAGTTCTCCTAATCTTACACGACGTGAAGAACCTTCGAAGATATCGATTCGAGTGCGTTGGAACTCGATTCGGTCACCAGTATCAGCAGTATTTAGAATCGCACTTAGGTCGATTAATCCCGCAACACTTGATGCAGTAACACGGTCGCCGTCTGTTATCTCAGTAAATGTCGCAGGCGTCGTAGTGTTGATACGGTTTTGAGTTGAACGATAGATTCGTCCCGTACCGATATGCCAATATATATCACCTTCATAAACAGTGTTTTGCGTACGGAAACTTCGTATCTGTGACGACGCCGTTGAGCTGATATTAGACGGTAGGGTAGTACCTGTATCAAATATAACTGCGTTACCGAATCCACCAACCGGACCCTGAGAACCCTGAATACCTGCAACACCAGTTGCACCTTGGATACCCTGAGCACCAGCTGGACCCGTTGCACCTTGTGCACCCGCCGCACCAGTATTACCTCTTGGTCCAGTTGCACCGTCTGGTCCAGTTGCACCTTGTTGACCCCGCGCACCCGATGCACCTTGTTGACCCTGAGCACCAGTTGAACCTGTCGCGCCCTGTGCGCCCGCCGGACCAGTCTGACCTTGAAGACCTCTTTGACCCTGAGAACCCTGTGCACCTTGAGGTCCGGCATTACCTATTTGTCCCTGTAGACCTTGGACACCTTGAGAACCTTGAGGACCCTGCGGACCTGCATTACCAATCTGACCCTGCAGACCACGTTGTCCTTGAGAACCTTGAGGGCCCTGTGGTCCAGCGTTACCTATCTGACCTTGAAGACCTTGGACACCCTGAGCACCTTGAGGACCCTGTGGTCCAGCGTTACCAATCTGACCCTGCAGACCACGTTGTCCCTGAGAACCTTGTGGACCCTGCGGACCTGCATTACCAATCTGACCTTGAAGACCTTGGACACCCTGTGCACCTTGTGCACCCTGTGGACCGGCATTACCTATCTGACCTTGAAGACCTTGGACACCCTGAGCACCTTGAGGACCCTGTGGTCCAGCGTTACCAATCTGACCTTGGTTACCTCTTTGTCCCTGAGACCCTTGAGGTCCTTGAGGTCCGGCATTACCAATCTGACCCTGCAGACCTTGGACACCCTGAGCACCCGTTGCACCCTGTGGTCCAGCGTTACCAATCTGACCCTGCAGACCTTGGACACCCTGAGCACCCGTTGCACCTTGAGGTCCGGCATTACCTATTTGTCCCTGCAGGCCACGCTGTCCTTGAGAACCTTGTGGTCCCTGTGGTCCAGCGTTACCGATTTGTCCTTGGATACCTTGGATACCCTGTGCACCTTGTGGTCCTTGAGGGCCTGCATTACCTATCTGACCTTGAAGACCTCTTTGACCCTGCGCACCTTGTGCACCCTGTGGTCCAGCATTACCGATTTGTCCTTGGATACCTTGGATACCTTGAGCGCCCTGTGCGCCTTGTGGTCCAGCGTTACCTATCTGACCCTGCAAACCTTGCGGTCCAGTTGAACCTGTAGCACCTTGTGGTCCAGCGTTACCGATTTGTCCCTGCAAACCCTGTGGTCCAGTTGAACCTGTCGCACCCTGTGGACCTGCATTACCGATTTGTCCCTGTAGACCACGTTGTCCTTGGGAACCCTGCGCACCCTGCGGTCCAGCATTACCAATTTGTCCTTGGATACCTTGGATACCCTGTGCACCTTGTGCACCCTGTGGTCCAGCGTTACCAATGGCACCCTGTAGGCCTTGTATGCCCTGCGCACCTTGTGGTCCTTGAGGTCCAGCGTTACCAATGGCACCCTGTAGACCTTTGACCCCTTGATTACCTTGTGGTCCCTGTGGTCCCGCATTACCAATTTGACCTTGTAGACCTTGAGGTCCAGTCGAACCAGTTGTACCCTGCGGTCCAGCGTTACCGATGGCACCCTGTAAACCTTGTTGACCTTGTGCACCTTGAGCACCCTGCGCACCGATTGCACCAGTAGTACCTTGAATACCTTGAACACCCTGCGGTCCTTGTGGACCTACTGGACCAATAGAACCCTGTTGACCTTTCGGGCCAGGTTCACCTTGTAAACCTTGTGGACCTTGTGGGCCAGGAGTTGTACCTGCTGGACCCTGCGGGCCAGGCTCACCTGTATTACCGATAGGACCCTGTGGCCCTGGCGTAGTTCCTGCTGGTCCCTGTGGACCTGCCTCACCTGTTGCACCGATAGGACCAATCGCACCTTGCAGACCACGTTCACCCTGTGCACCTCTTTCACCTTGTGCACCCTGTTCACCGACAGAACCTTGTAAACCTTTAACGCCCTGAGAACCTTGTGCACCTTGTGGACCTGCGGCACCAATGTTACCTTGAATACCTGTTGGTCCTGCATTACCGACTGGACCTTGTCCACCCAACGGGCCTGCATTACCTTGTAATCCGATGACACCCTGAGAACCTTGTGCGCCCTGTGGACCTGCTGGTCCGATGTTACCCTGTAGACCAGTAACACCCTGCGAACCCTGAGAACCTTGTGGTCCTGCTGGTCCGATGTTACCTTGAATACCAGTGATACCTTGAGAACCTTGTGCACCTTGAGGTCCCGCTGGTCCTGCATTGCCCTGCAATCCGGTAACACCTTGGGAACCTTGTACACCCTGCGGTCCTACTGGACCCGCGTTACCCTGCAATCCGGTAACACCCTGAGAACCTTGTACACCCTGTGGTCCGATAGGTCCTGCATTACCTTGAAGTCCGGTAACACCTTGTGCACCAGTTGAACCCTGTGGACCAATCGGTCCAGCGTTACCTTGTAGACCTTGAGAACCTTGCGAACCTTGAGAACCTTGTGCACCAATAGGACCTGCATTACCCTGCAGACCTTGAATACCTTGTGGTCCAGTCGCACCTTGAGAACCAATTGGGCCAGGGTTACCTTGAATACCAACAACACCTTGAGAACCCTGTTCACCTTGAGGACCCTGTTCGCCTGGGTTACCTTGTAAACCAGTGACACCCTGAGAACCTTGTACACCCTGTGGTCCGATAGGTCCTGCATTACCTTGAAGTCCGGTAACACCCTGCGAACCTTGTACGCCTTGTGGTCCTATCGGACCTGCGTTTCCTTGAAGACCTTGAACACCTTGAGAACCTTGAGCACCCTGCGAACCGATAGGGCCAGGGTTACCCTGAAGTCCAATAACACCCTGAGAACCCTGCAAACCTTGCGGACCGATAGGGCCAGGGTTACCTTGTATACCAGTAACACCAGTTGAACCCTGAATACCTTGAGGTCCTATTGGGCCTGGGTTCCCTTGGAGACCAGTGACACCAGTTGAACCCTGAATACCTTGTGGACCGATAGGGCCAGGGTTTCCTTGAAGACCAGTAACACCCTGCGAACCTTGGATACCCTGTGGACCGATAGGGCCAGGGTTACCTTGCAATCCGGTGATACCTTGAGAACCTTGTACACCTTGAGGTCCTATTGGGCCAGGATTACCCTGCAAACCTTGGATACCCTGAACCCCCTGATTACCTTGAGGTCCTATTGGGCCAGGATTTCCTTGAAGACCCTGAATACCTTGCACACCTTGGTTACCCTGTGGGCCAATAGGGCCTGGGTTCCCTTGGAGACCCTGAATACCCTGAACCCCCTGATTACCCTGTGGACCGATAGGCCCAGGGTTACCCTGTAGACCTTGAATACCTTGCACACCTTGGTTACCTT